>Ga0247778_1000142_pt1 | contig 123991 bp, 139 predicted proteins | sample UWRJL049202B5_FD_179939 | JGI IMG/M metagenome (GOLD analysis project Ga0247778, IMG submission 179939) | Plant litter microbial communities from Arlington Agricultural Research Station in Wisconsin, United States - UWRJ-L049-202B-5 | ecosystem: Environmental > Terrestrial > Plant litter >... | reverse complement strand
TCATGAGGAATCATGAGGTGAGATAAAATTAGAATGAGGGGTTGGAACACGAAAACACGTGCTAGCGTGCTCTCGGCCCAAAAAATGACACGTCTCCCTCTAAAAAGTAAAACGTCCAACCCCTCCGTCCCGCCTTTGGCTTGCATCTTCCTGCCCATGATGAGTCACAACTAAGAAGTCATTGAAACGTATCCAACAGTCTTGTTCCTTTCGGTCATTCGGTTGTCCGTCACCGCTTCTTGGCTTCTTACCAAATGTCAAGTCTCAAAGGATAGAGGTCAGAGGTCCATATCATTGGTGTGTATGTTGGCGTACATGTATGTGCGTAGAGTAACCCCGCAGCTGAAATGCTTCAATCACGGAAATCCGTGCGTTTGAAGCGGGAGGATTATGAAGCCGATTATTGCGGGGGAAGGTTGCCTTGCCTTGTGTTGCTTCTCATTGAATGCATTCAGCCACAGCCACCTTCCTGTTCCGAAGTTCCTCCCCCTCAACAGTTTCCCATTTCCCCTTTTCTGGTGCTATGTGGACGGGTTTTGCTGTATAAGTACTGGCCGGCTCTCCTGTCTATTTGAGTCTACCTTCCACAGTATCAATTAAACACACGTTCTCTTCATCGTTCTCTATTTCAAAGAAACCAAGCCAACCCCCGCAGATCTATAATCAAAATGTCAGACACCACCCCCACTTCCGCACCAGCAACAGCACCCGCACCAGAGCTCAAAACCTACCATGGCAACTGTCATTGCGGAGCCGTGAAATACACCGTCACTCTCCCCGAAATCACAAGCGTCACCGAATGCGACTGCAGCCTCTGCCTCAAGAAAGGCCACAAATCGTTATTTCCCTCCGGAGGCCTCGTCTTCGAGGAGGGAAAAGGAGAGGATAAATTGAAATCTTATGAGTTTGCTGGGAAGACTATCGCTCACAAGGTATCTAATCTTACCCGTTTCCCTGTTTACATATAACCTTGTGTGACTTGTGAGGGGTGGAAGATTTATAATAAGATGTTGGAGAACTGACTAGATACGTGTGAATTGGTAGTTTTGTCCAACTTGTGGAACTGCTGTCATGGCCAGGGGATATGCGGACAGTGGAATGAATATCGGTATCAATGTACGACTTCCACCTCACCACGATTATATCTTTAATCTAATAATTATAATCAGGCTCGAACACTCAACGAAATCGACGATATCTTCGGTCTCAAAGTCAACACGTAAGATATACTTACCGATCTCTAACCCATTCTGTTTCTACAGTCAAAATCTAATCAGATCTGACATTTTCCCCTTTTATTCAGTTACAATGGCACAACTCTCGAACCGGGATATACACCACATGCCTTCACCGGCCCAGAGCCCACAGCAACCATTGAAAAAGCAAAAACCTATTACGGCTCCTGTCACTGCGGCGCCATAACCATGGCTTTCAAGACCGCGGGTCCGTTGCCTGAGGGACCGGAAAAGATCCAACAATGCAATTGTTCTATTTGCTGCAGGGTATTTCACCTCCCCTACACTACACCCCTTCACCCCCCTTCCCTACCTCTCCACAAGCCAAAAAAAAGAAGTCACAACTAACCAACAAACAAACAGAACGGCACGATCCTAACCTACCCCCACAAAACCCAAATCTCAATCCACTCCCCCACAACACCACCCACCCCCCTATCAATCTACACCTTTGGTCGCAAATTCCAACAACACACCTTCTGCCCCATCTGCGGTGTCGCCATCTCGCTCCAAAAGAACAGGCCCGTCGATCCGGAGCTCTTCAAGAAGGAGGCTCCCGCGGGAGCGGATCAGAAGCAATGGGAGGAGAAATTGCCTGTTAATTTGAGATGTTTTGAGGGCGTGGAGTGGGACCGGGTTAAGGTTGAGAATAGAGACTGGAAGAATTATGGGGGGAAATATGAGGTTCCTGCTTGAGATTGAATTGATCGGCAGGTAAGAAACAATTGAGGCGGCAAGAGACTTAGAGAAGGTAGGGATGGATTTGGTGGTTGTCATGCTAGGAATGCCTGTTTTCATTAGATAGTTTTAGCTAGGAGATATAATTAAAAACTCAATGTTAGTTTAGTTAGGTATAGAGAAGACCAACCGGAATTGCCTAAATATTTATATAAATATACTAATATATAAGTTTTTATAGAATACAACTTATGTAGACTCGAAATACTATACTTGATACCGAACTAGACCTCGCTCCACTACCACACGACGGCCACAACTCCATTTCCGATGGATCTACACACTCATGAACGATTTGGAGGATTTTTAAAGGCAACGAGGAAGTCGCTCCCTTGATATTCGGCGCTGTGTTCAGTGGTACCCTCTTCGGTGGGCTTCACTGTCTTGCTTGGGATTTCCAATTTCCCACTGTAAAGGAAGCACTTGCTTGGAAGATTTCCTCACTTTTGATGACCACCATGCCAATTTTGGCAATCGTTCCATTCATCTGGTGGCAGCAACTGAATCCGCATCCCGGGACTGCGTTTACACCCTATCAAAGCGCGGCTTTCAGAAAGAGGTCGTGCTTCTTCCGTAAAATCCTGTTTGGAGGAGCTAGCAAATACCTCTTAGAATTAGTTTTGATCACCCTCTTGGTCGCTTACGTCTTTTCCCGCGTATTCCTCATAATAGAGATATTCCGAAGCCTCTTCTTCCTACCACCCGAAGCATTAATCGACACCTGGTCCGGGTCCGTCCCACATTTCATATGATGAGCAAATGAGTTCCATCCCAGTTGAAAAAAAAAGCCCCCCGACAGTTTTACTTTTGTTCCAGCCAGCCGTGCTGAAGATGAATTTTGCAAGGGACAGCTCCGTCCAAATCTCTTCTTTCCATCTAACCTGGGGCTATCTTTTTTATTTTTTTATTTTTATTTTTTTTCAAAGCGAGGCGTTTTTGGCGCTGATTTATATATGGAGGGGGAGGGGGGAAGGTTGGGGATTTAAAATATTTATCACCACGCTACACTTTAAATATACAACTAGTGGGGAGTGGATGGAAATTTTTTAATATAATGGATTAATTATTCCCATCGGCCTGGCTTTCAGGGGGATTTGTGTGAGATTTTGGGATGTAGTATACGTTATGGTTTTTTATCTCGCAACTCGTGTCTGCGTTCCCGTTGTGCTTTCCTTTTCTTTGTATTCGAGGTGCGAACTTTTCCCAAACTTTCAACGCTGCCGCGACATCAACGGATTTTGAAAACACCAAAATCTTCGTCGAATTTGCCTTCAAAAAACTCGCCATCTATAATTCCATGGACATAGCACTCGCCCAGAAGTCGATAGTAGCTTGTTTCATTAGTCGATTGAAGGAGGAAAGAAACGTCGGCCCCTTGGGCAATGACCACCACGTCTCCAGCCTCCACGGCGCAAGGGCCTAGACAGAGGAATTCATCATTTGCCCCGCGCACTCTAAACAACTTCCTTCTATCTACTGTCAATTGAGTATATTTGATCAAAGACCCGAACACTGCTACATTGTGCGTTTCTCTCGTAGATGGGAGACCAGAGTTCGGAACTTGTCTCCGCTGCTCAATGATACTCATCATCCTCTTGGCGATCATGCCTTCCAGGTCTTCGTTATAGGCTTGAAACCTCCCGGAAACTTGAACATGGTCTCCAAGTCCTCGGGTGGTGTTGTACAATCAGGGTATTTGAGATCCACCGCCCGGTTGATTGCATGGGAAATTCTCATGGCGAGGTTTTCAAATCTTGCGAGAAAATGACCTTCGACATCGTAAGGCTCAAACTCTGGGGATACGTCGCTCTCACTGTCGCTATCCGGATCTCGCGAGTGCAGGATGCATGGGTCAATATTGTTGGCTCGAGAAAAGTCATCGATGATTGCTATCACAGCCTCCGCAGTGGCATCTGGTCCAATCTTCTTCGTCATGCGGTATCCAAGCCATGGCTCGAATTGTTTAAAGGTATGGCAATCTAGTATCTTGCGAAAGTATGAAACAAATTCCGCCTTTTGGCCCCGCTCCATTCGAATTAGATAGGCATTCGGACCGAGGACCTGGTCCACGAGGATCGCGCTAACCGTTCCACTGATAGCCTGCTCTCTTGTGGTGTATAGTGGGTACGGATCATTTATAAAGTCAAGCATTCTTTTGAGCTATGTTCTTGTATCGTAATATAATTCCTCCATATCGTCTACAACCGGAACATCGCTCTGCCAACCTAGCATTATGTCCAAAGTTGTGGTGACTCGTCCAACCACAAGTGCAGATATGTGCAGTATGAGAGGCGCAACCCTGTCCCAGAGTTTCTCTTGGTCACGAAGAGGCATACAGCTGTCGAAGTGGCGAGCGGGGATGTCATTCAAAAGGCTTTGCATACATAGGAGACATAAATCGAGGACGAACGTTCCAATCCGGAGCCCAGCTGGGGAGACCCAGAAGATCTGTTGGCCGGCAGTATGACAGCAAATTAAGTGATTTATCTTTGTTAAGAATAGCTTTTGCCACCTGGGTGAAAACAGAGGCGCATGTCTTAGAGTAATCTGGTTTAATTACGAGCTCGGCTGCATCGCTAGAAAGGCCTAGAAGCGCAAACACCATATCTCTAGGGTTTGTGCACTGAAGTCCATCCCCCAAGTCCGGACTTGATGCAAATAGAAGAAGGCTCTTCAACGACAACTTTCTTTTAGCATATTCTGTTCGATATACGAGCTAGAATTGACTTGCATTGATGAATGGGTGTTTATCTCCAGGCAAAATATTGGGTGGGAGACGGCGCGACTTTGCAGTAAAAATATTCGGGATGATATCGAGGTCAGCAAAGCTAGCCATCAGAACAATTGTTGCGTGCCAGAAGCATAGTGCGACTTTAAGGGCGGCGTCAAGAATCTCAACTGGAATCCTCTTCGCTCCACAAGCAAATACCGCTCTGCGGGCGACAGTCAGTTCTTGCACAACCCACACGCGTTGCCACCATGGTCGACCCATCAGCTCTAGCAGTGGTTGTAATGGTAGTTTGCTCTCTTGGGTATCGTTCAGGGAAAACCTGGCTATCCAAGCCTCGATGGAGTCGTCGCTCGAGAGTCTTTCCTGCCCCGCCACGACGTTCGCAACGCTGGTCCTCACCTCACTTATATCATCTTCCGACAGGAGTCCAATCCCTCGCCGCGCCCCTTCTTCCCCAAGTGCTTCGAGCTTATCCATGAGATAGTCGCTTCGTCCAGCGGCCGGCCCAAGCCATACCAACACCCTCTCAGCAGTTGCGTAGATAGCACTCATCATTTCAACTTGCCAGCTCTTTTCTTCGTCGTCGAATTGATTGATACATATAGCATCTATCCACACTAAGCTACCGCTTAACTCTTTACACAGATGGCGAAGTGCCGTTCTAAGATTTCGTGTGACAAGAAAGACAGCTCCATCGAGAATGATAGGCACCCGATCAGTTGGATCTCCCCAAGTGTACGAGAGTGCCGTGAATCTTGTGAGATCGCAGAGTAATGCGTAAGTAATCGAACAACAGAAATTTTCAGATGTGTTTGAAACGTCGCCATTGATTCGAACGAGGCGGATTTCTTTTCTTTCTTTAACTAGTGGCCGATACTCGTGTTAGGGAGGAGGCACGCTAAGATGAATATGTCAGAGAAAAGGTAAAGTAGTTTTAAGAGGAGCCATTTTACAATATTCTTTAGCTGTTTTCAAATGGCATTTTCTGTTATTTCAGATCGAGAATGCCAGGAAATGATCGTGATATTAGGAAGTTCATCTTTTATCAGGCCATGGATTGACGATCGCATCATTCCACTTCTGCTTGAACACTACGACATGAGATATGCTGTACTGCTGCGCATTTAACGCCAATCCAGTACAAACTCCCCAAAATGTTTCAGGTGCGTGCAGTTAATCGAATGGGTGAAGGAGACGGTCGCCACGAAGATCATATCATCACCTGATTCGAGCTTCGGGTAAGGCCGGAGAAGATTCGTGTACTTTAAAGTAATGATATATGGATCGAGATAAAGAATAGGCAAGGCGACACGAAGGGGGATAAAAGCGGATCCGACTTGCAAAACGAAACCCCTCAGAAAAGAGAGGTCATATCCTCAAGTTTCCGAGGTGTTTTATTCTGTATCAATCGATTTATGAGCAGACCCTATTGATACCAACGGCGATGCCAACAAGTTATGGCCCCAGCAGCTCCTCAGGCAAGGCTCGCTGTGATATACATTGACGAAGCATCACAGAATCATCTACTAAAGTCCCCTGTCAATCACCAGCTAATTGGCTGAGAAGTTCTTCCACTTGTCTCAGGTCTGAGAGAACCTGCTGCAGCAATGAATGGGACATAGTAAACGGCCAGGCTGTTAGGCAGCACTTTTGTTATCTCAATTACCAAGGTAGTGTAAGTTTGTCTTAGGTTTACATTACTGTCTCCAATCGACTACGGCCAGCGTGAAACGTGATAGAGCTCGCCCGGCCACTATGAGGCACTTTTCCTACTGGTACCTGCTATGCAACATGATATTTGTACTTACGTATGATTAAACTTTACGGATATCCATTAGAGTCCGAGCATGATAACAGAATATATTTTATATCCGTTGGAGAAGTCCTTAGCTACCATAAAGGAACTCTAACTGACCTCCTCGAAGGTCAGAGATTAATTCTCTACCAAAGTATATCACGTGTTCCCTCCTGACTTATTGCCTTCACTTCGCATCTTACAACAACGCTGGATCTATATATTCCCGACCTGTGTACGCCGTTTGAATTCTTACGGAATAAAGACGACGAGTAAGTCCGTAGTCTTATCAATTTAAATATTATTTGATAATTTATAATTATACGAAATAGTTGAATCTAGACCCAATACTAACACATATCTATATGCAAAAGAATACGTTTGCTAATGTAGTAATGATCATAATATCATTCAGATATCTTGATAAATATCCACAAAATGAAATCCGCATTTTTAATTCTCGCCACAGTTATTGTTTTGGTCATTACGGTTTCGGCCGGCTTCTTCTCCGTTTTCGGGTGTGAAATACTCGGCCTCGGCGTAACTGGTATCTGTTACGTTACGGTAACGACTTCGACTAGTGGCTTAAGAGCCCCTAGATGTTATGTGCTGGGAACCGGGACTTTTACTAATTGTACGACTGGTATTCTACTTTTGCCATAAGTTTGTGTTTGTAGTTATTGGGAGTGGCATATCTCGTGGATTGGGACGATATATACTAGTACCGAAGTATGGCGAAATAATAACTCTCTTTTTATAAATCTGTTAAACCTCGTTCTTCTTGCAACGAATGGGTGTGCCTTCTGGTTGAGGTGCAGGGGCCGTGTCGAGAGCCGCATGCTATGTGAGGTGCGACTTGATGGGAGAATTCAGTAGAGGTTAGTGCTGATTCGTTCGGTCACCTCATAGCTGTGGCTGAAACCTAGGAGAGGAGATCGAATCAATCAACCACCAGTGAAATATCACACCACGCTCTTGGGCAGATGACTAAGTCTTGTCTCACTCCAGCTGCGGCTGAAAACCCGGAATCACAACGAACACTGCTCCCTTGCAAACCAATTTGCTAACCAAAATTCTACCAACCGCCATGGCTCGAAGAAACAGCGTCCGCCAAACAACCACAGCTCTATTCACACAGTTTCCTACAAACCGGCAAACTCCTTTCAAGCAAGTCCTACAAGCAACTTGGGTTGCAACGTTTGCTCTCCTTATCGGAATCTGCTTTGTCCTCGCAATCGCCTTTTCCGCAGATGGAAAGCCCACGAGTAGCAACAAGTGGTATGAATACACTCCGACTTTTATTGCTTTGGGGGCAGTCGTACTTCGAGGTTCGATCGCTGCTTTGCTCGGCATTACGCTTTATCAAAACTTGTGGCAGAATGTTGCCGCACCGGCAAAGGAGTTGCGGATTGGGACAGGAGGGGAGGGAGCACCAGGAGGTATCTCGTTAAAGAGGGTTGAGTCGCTGCACTTGGCTTCGCGTTTGGCAGTCGGCATGTTAGCCTATCCATTGTTCAGGGCTGGCTGGATCATTGGTTTCCTGGGACTCGCCGTCACCTCTGCTGTCCAACCTATCCTGCAGTCCGCCATTACAGTCAGGCAAGAGAAGCAGGTCATTCCTATTGGCTTGCCGATATATCACCCTCAGTTTAACGGCTCTCTTGCCCTAAGTGACGCAGCAGCAATGTATGCAGCGGGTCCAACGACAATATCGAGGAGGTCAGCAGTCACAGCTCTGATGGGAGAGAAAAGCGGACTTCGTTATACAGATACTAATGTTACTGGTATTGCAAAATTTGGCCCCGTCAACTATCTCGACGTTGGCTGTACCATTGTAGCTGTCCCTGGGAAGAAATCCAATCTAAACGGCTGGGATCTATACAATTTCACCTACCGATATCCAGATGCGGAACACGTTTCAGATGATCCGAGGTATGATTTGACCCAATTCCGAGATGTATTCAATACCTCGGTCCTGGATAACGGAGTTGAAGTTTTACTGGATGCCAGATCTAAGGTAGAAGTGCAAGCCGTCATGTTCAACAACACACACTACCTTAGGCACCTCTGCACGGTTCAAACCGCGATTGGGAGCTGTGCCACTCATATTACCACTGGAAGTGGAAGCATGGGCGACCTTATATGCTCGAGAGATCAGTTTATTAATCTCGACACCGAACTGAGTCAGACCCTTTCCTACTATGGACCGGCTGGTGGAGTGGAATCTCTATTCGGCTCCTTTTTAGAGGTATTTGTCGGGAAAGCGGTGCTCGATATACGTGACAGACTTAACGCTGGTAAATCGCTGTTTATGATGGGAACCTTGGTCGCGGATACGGATAAAACGCTCATCATGCCGTCAGACCTCTTGTCGCATATGCAGCGAGTGCTCTGGGTCACGCCTTTGCTCGCAAAATTCGGCACTCCAGAACAAGAAGCACTAAACGTCACAATGTCTGTCTTGGATGAGCGTAATATAATTGTCTACAAAATCGACAAGCTTCGAATCATCGTCACAGTTGCCGTCGTCCTTATCATCGGCCTCGGATGTTTGGTCTATCTATCCCTTTGCAGGAGCGGAGCTTGCGGACGTCTCACAAGAGACAGCTTAATTCACTCCCTCACAGTTGCGGGTCCAAATGGCCCTGCGATCAAGGGGGCATGCTTGGCTTCTTTGGACGAAATATTGGATAATGCGGGAGATGAGAAACTCAAGTTTGGTGTGCTTCTAGAGGCGACGGACTCGGCAAGTGGGCATCTTGGGTTTGCGGAACAGCCCGTCGCACCGGGACCTCACGGAAGTACACCAATTACGACTGTAGGAAAGCCAGTGCCAGGGAGGTGGTATGGGGGTCAAGGTCGCCTCAGAAAAAAGGCGCCTCAAGTTGAAGTTAAATAACATAGTAGTAGACGTAGTTTACATCGCAATCGCTCAGCAGGCAAAAAAACAGTGAGTCCAAATGAGGCGAGTATGTAAAGGGGACAGGAAGGGAGGAATGTAAGATAAAGAGTCGGGGAAATTAATGTTCCATTCTATATACGTGTAGCGTTTATGGCACGTGATAACAGCGGCCCCTCAGAAACAGAAAACAAAACCGTCAGTTTCCGAGGTCTTTTATTCGGTATCAATCGACTCATAAACTGACTCGATCCACCTCGTTGAAAGGTAAGTTTGTGATTAATCAAATGTGCTGATAGACAGATTATTTATCTAAACGCGACTACGGCTCTTTAACCTCCCTCCCCTGTACCCCTTCTCTTTCTTTCTTCTTTCTTCTCGTTTTCTGAAGAATGATTTGTAGACTGGCTTAACTTGAAGTATAGCCTAAGACCTGAGTAATTACAATGGCATTCTCAAGATCTTTCATCAAAGTGGCTTGTGAACCCCTGCATTAGAAGTTGTGGAGGCGCCGCCTCCACAACTACTTTCGTCTCTTTGGAACGCGTCATCAGGCATACTTCGTGGCCCTCTCTCGAAATTGATACTTATAAAGAAAAAATAAGAAACAGCAGTCCTCGCTAGTAAATCTTAGTCGAACCTCCTTGCTTGGTACAATCGGCAGAAACTGGGTCGGCGAACTCTCGACTGGGCTGGGCTCGGTTCAGTGACCACGACTGTTCCTCCTGGTTCTGATTCAGCTTGGCGTTCTAGTGTCGGCCGTTGATCCAGGCGCACGTCCGAAAAAGCCTATCGGTTGGATCGCTCGAGTCATGCTGTATGAGAGAGCTGAACACCCAAGATGGAAATGCCAAAAGAGGCAGTAGGTATTGACCAATGCTCATGATCCTCTTTTTTTCCTGTGAGACAAAGGGGAGGTCTAGGTTTGGGGTTTCATTAACGCTACCTCACCAAATACGTTGCAGTAAAGTTCAACATCGGGGTGCCCGATACGGCTCCCTGCCAATTCCCAGACTATAATCAGAACAAATGCTGGGGAGCCAGATCTGGCACCCGAGTTTCGTGGTCTCTGCCCCCTGTCTCTGTCCCTGGTTTTGATCTCGTATCTTGCAGGACTATAGATATGAATCGCGTGGCGGTTTCAAGAAATGATATGGAAATTCCCTCAAGAATTGTTGGAACAAGTGTGGGAGGAATGCGGTTGCTTGCTTCGCTGGCAACTGGAGTGGGTTACCCGAATGCTTTATATTCGAGGGATTGTCAGGACCCGTTACAGTTACTAAATCTGGCAACCAGGACGCCTAGTGGGCGCTCGTCAGAATTAAATTGCTCGATTGCCCTGAAGGATTACTTTTTCCTCAACTGAAAGTGCCTAATATATTGTTGGAGTCAGCCACTTACCCCTGGACGCCTGACTTTGCGGGCAGCCTGAATTTTTGTAACCAAGGCTGACGCGTACACAGAGAATTGTTGAGAACTTTGAAGAGATATCCTTCGCAAATGCGCCAAGCGGTCGGATTAAAGCAGTCCACTCTCAGCTCAGTATCTATTTTCAAGGTATGACTTACGTAATTCTTTTAACGGAATATTATGCTGAAGTTTTGACTAGTATGGCTGATGTTGACGCCCAGCCACCGAATGAAGAAGTTCCAAATGGTGGTGCCAGGCCTCCGAGACCCACACGAGGCTTAAAGCCAAGAATCTTCCAATTCTTCGACAGGCCGAGATGGCGAATTGACTTGATGCATCTCTGTTTTGATCATCCCGTAAGTTCCAGTGAAGTGAATATATTCGTCCAGCTTAACTAATGGGCTTCACTAGAATATCTCATCCTCTTTCCTGAACGTCACAAGCTGGGCTAATCCAGAGGCGTATCTTGACAAGGGTCTTTTAGTAGAGCTTTCCCCCCCCGACCCTTTGAACAAATCGGAGTCTGTTATACCCGTGATACCACAAGTCGAGAGGTTCAGCGTGCCGGATGTCATGTCGACACCCGGCGGAATAGGGGCTATTGCGGTCAGCATTTTCAGTAGCATCGTGTATTTCTCAGCCATTGCACTGCTCTTAACATGAGACATAATACAGAGGCGTTGTAGCAGTACCTGCGGGATTCACTAGCACACACCCGGTTTTTCTACTTTAACGACTATGTTTGAGCTTTCGATAGCGAGAAAGTGTTACAACAGCACCTATAAGATTTTTATATTCACCAATAAAATACCAATTTTTTTTAGATATGTTTTTCTGCTTTTTTCTATTATTTGATTATAACCTTTTTTTTTTCCGCCAACTACTTCGTATACCGAATTGCAGAAACAAGAAAGATAACGCCGTGGTAGTACTATGTTAGATACGTGGAATAAATATCAAAATGTGTTCAAAACAAATTCACATATAGTACGATGCAAAAAAAAAATTGATTCTGTAATATATGCTTTATTACGCAATTAGTATCGAGCCGTTTTGTAACAAATGGCCGGGTTGCTGGGTCGTACTTGGCGTTCTGATATTGTAGCGAAATACTGATGGTTGGGTAAGGTAAGGATGCTTGTCAGAACAAGGTAATATGAACTAATAAAATAACTAAATATACAATAAGATATTGTACTTAAGTTAAATACGAAGTTTCTATCTAGCAGGAGGAAGCCTGGTATTATATAGAACCTTCGTAAACGCTGGATCTTCTGGATCTTCTGGATCCAAATTCCAGTCCCCTTGGGCGATTAGATCCAACATGATCCAGTCACGTGATACTTACTTGGTGACTTTTTTGTCTGTCGTACCTTTCACTTGTGGCAGTTTCCTTTGTCTTAATTAATGATATATTCATAGGAGAGAGTCCTCCCAAGGGAGCTCCTGTTGCTGCACACAGCAACTGAGTCCAAGGTCCCTTAGTCACGTGTGTCCTAACACTCGCGTGTTGTAACACAAGCGTAAGCGGATGTCACCTAAATGGATTCTATTGGCTACCGAATGGCTAGGCTGGATCCCCTCGGTGGGGCACTATTGGAACCAATGATAGGCTTTGAGATATTTAAGTTCTTAGTTTTGGATTACTGTTGGTATAGGTTTGTGTAGTGAGTAAGAGGTTGCTGTCAACTTTACTTCCACTGTCCGTTTTTCAATTCATCCATTCATTCATTTGTGAAAGATTTGACAAATCCTGTATCTCACTTTTCCTTCAACCGCGATTTCCACATATAAGAAACTATTCAGTAGCAGCTTCTAAGCGGCTCGGAAACCACATGTCCTTAATTTTCGATTGGCTCTTTTAGTATATAGATAGACTCTCGACCGAGAGTTGCTATCAATTTATACCCACCTTAAAGAAATACCACACTAATAGGGCGATCGGTGATTCAGTTCCCCCTCTCTCGCAATTGAAAGGTATATAAACACCCCTCCGTCCTTTCTTGGAAACGCAAGATGGCACTACCTGCGGAAGTCCGGGTCATGTGGCCGGGAGTCGGGTAATTATGTTGCTACTCCATTCTCTCCTGCACTTCTAGGTGAAAGAATTTATGACTGAAATCCATGCAGTCATTCAACAGTAGTTAGCATCCCTATCCCGTACTATCAGGGATTTGCTGTCAACCCCACCTTTACTGTCAACTTTTCATTCATTCATTCAACCCTTTACAAATACTAAATCGAAACCCCTCTTTCTATTCTCCCAAACCTACAAACTCCGTGTACCGGCGACTAAGAATCTCGGAGATTCTGACACAGCAACACAGCACACCCAAGTCGAAATCGTTCATTGGCAAGTTGTGCATGTATACTCCATCTCACTGTACCGATTTCCCATTTTATACCCCTGCCTCCCCCTCTCACAGTCCCAATTCTCCTAACGTGAATCCCCCTCCATGACCCTAGCCGCCATTTCTCTCCGCAAAAGAGTGCGGCTATAAAATCTCAAGCTGCAACTAAATCCCACCATAAGAAAAAATCTTTTCGCAAAGGAAGATAGCATTTGGAGGGAGGGGGGACTCGGGGTGGATATATAAATTGAGCTTAGATTGGTTTCTAGTTTTGGCTTTGGATTTGGTTTACTACTAGGAAAACAAGGATGAGGTTGGATACTGAGATGCAGATGGAGAGGATGGGAGAATTGTTGCCAAGCTATTCTTCGCTGTCAAGTTTTTATTCATTCATTCATTCCTCTACAAACACCAAGTAAAACCCCAGTCTCTCTTCTCATATCTACAAATCAATTATCCAATCAAACAAAGGTCTTGGCTAAAGCTTCAACCATCTACCAGTACACCGGCACCCTCATAACATCAAAATTGAAATCCCCATTCTCGCCTGTATAATCCTTCTTGCCGCTCCACCACAACCCTTTTTTATACTTCACATCCCCACCCGCCCCTCCTTGAATGTTCAACTCCACAAAACAATACAGATATAAAAACTAGATCTCCAACTCAATTGCAGTCCACGGAACATGACCTTAGATACAGCCGTCCGATGGGAGACGGAGGAATAGGGGCGAGGAGGCGTAAATTGAATTTGGATCTTGGAAATAACTGACGGCGATAAAGGTTTGGAAATATTACGAATGCTAAAATATGTTTCGTAGGGGTTAGAAATTGTTGTCAAGAATTCTTTCACTGTCGAATATCTCGTTCGTTCATCCCCTCATCCCCTCAACCCCTGACCCCTTCAACCCTCGCCCAAGCCAAAGTCCCAAGAAAAATAAACCTGCCTCCCACACATCAAGAGAAATATCTTGCAGAAAGCTTCCTCTGATGCTTTCTTTGATCAATTCGTCATGTCTTACCGTTCAGATCTATTTGTGGAGTCGCAGTTATATCCCCCTCCCATCGCTTCTATACCCCGCATTTTCGAACATCGAAAGCTTCTTTCGTTGAGGAGTTTCAGGTAAGTAGATGGATTGGTATATAACCCCTCTTGCACCCCATTTTACATCCACCAGATCTATTGCCGAGGAGCTGGGGACAGCCGTCTATAGGAAATCGGCCTTGAATACGAATCCTGCGTGGGAGAAAGTTCTTAAAGGGATGAGAAGATGGGGGTAGTTATTACTAGTAACATAAGAGGACTGTACATGTGAATGAGTAAATAACAGTACTGTTGTCAAGGAATTGTTCACTGTCAAGTATTCCGTCGCTCACTTTCTTCCCTCTCTTCCCCCCCCATGTCCCAACTCCATCCAACCTCCCTCCTGCAAATCTATTCCGAAACCCACCGCGCCACAGACGTAAACAGACACCACAACTCCCACTACCAGAACAACTGAATTCCTACTTTCCCTGGTCTTCGTTCTGCAGTCTCCACCCGTGACTATAACACATTTTATACGCCTCATCCCCTCGCAGCTTGAGTTCCTTGGCAAGAGTATAGGTTCATAGTATATAAACCCTTTGCAATGCTCTTACACTCACCAGAGGTACCGGCACAAAAACAAAGAAGTGGAGTAGAATCTGATTTTAGTGGTCTTGAACATAAATATTACCTTGAGAACGGTATAAAGTGAGAAGATGGCGTAGATATTGCTTGCAAAGTGGGGGATTATAGGATTCGAATATATGAATGAATGGAGGGATAAATAAGATGTTGTCGAGGAACTTGTTCACCGTCGAGTTTTCATTCATTCGTTCATCCTCTCTTCAGTTCCCACTTCGTCCCTCCTATAAGTCCAATATCCAATATCCATCCCCAAACACATATAGTACAGCGGGTTCACACCACGACACACAGCTTCCTACTACCAGAACTTGTATGGCTCAGAATACTTGAGAACGGTTGTTTTGCGATCTCTGCTTCTGCTCGTCAACGTCTTTATACCCCACCCTCTCCCCTTCTCTCCCTCCAAAAGTCCAATACCTTCCTTACTATAGACATTATTTCGGGACCTCGTGAGCGAAGATAAGAACCTCCCTCTCTACCCGGGTAAATAACCGAATCGAAAGCCCCGAACACTTTCAAACACTTCACCCCAATTCAATTCGAGTAAAAACTGATCTTGTCATATTGCTTTGAAAATCCGAGAAAGATTTTGATTAGGCACTGCTGTGGTAAAATAAGAGATCGAGTATTTTCGGATAGAAAATGGCTCAGGAATGAATAGAGTTATTGTCAAGCAACTAAACTACTTCACTGTCAAGTTTTAATTCATTCATTCATTCATTCACCCCCTTCAACCCCCTTCAACCCCCTCCAACCCCATTTCCCCTCAGCAAATTCCCAGAAAGACAAGGAATGCTTGTGAATTAGACTGAGATCTAAACCAAGAAAATAAAGACCCAGAAATGTCCCATGAAGTTCTGGCGGGAGGGTTTCTGGATATGCGTTAGTGATTCAAAATATTCGTGGGGTGGGTTTTATACCAACTCTCTTCCCCTCCTCTTCCCCTTTCACTTTACCCCTCCACTTCTGCATCTACTCTCAACACACATTCAATTCACAATCTAATCTTGGCTCCGAAGTATAAGAAACCCTACCCTCGGAGCACAAGGTGGAATCCGTACTCATGGAACGAGGGCTCCCAGAAAGTTGTCAGGGAGAGGTGAGAAGCGTGGGATGGGAAATTATGGATGTGGATATTTAGGTGGGAGGTAAGTGGAATATGTGGGGGTTTTAATGAATTAATGGACGAATGAATTGATGGATGCTTTAGTGAGGCTTGTCGTCAAATTAATATTCAGTCGTTTGTTTCGTGGAAAGGAAGTCAAAATCGCCTGAAAACTCATTCTCTAAACCTCCCATATGAAAAGAAAAAGACAGGCCCGTAGCAAGAGAAATAAAGATCCAACAAGTTCCCACATCAAAGGTTCCAGGTCCACGTTTTATTACGATTTAGTATCTGAACATACCTCCCCAATTTTTATATGTCCTCTCCTGCCCCTCCATTCCCTCACCTACTTTCAAAGAATCTGAAACTTTCCTTGTCAGTGTTTGAAAGATGGGTATATAACCCCACTCCCAGAACACAAATTGAAAACTGTACTCCTTATACGCCGACATTAAAGGATAGCCATGCTTGTCAGGACCAAAGATGAGTTGATATGAGATATCTTGTAGTTTGGAGTATTAGAGTGAAGGGGAGTTTTGGTAGTGTAATAGAATACCACCTAAGGCTAGGTTTACGAATGAATGAATGAATGAATGAAAATGCTGTCAAGTATTTCTTCACTGTCAACGATAACTTCAGTCGTCCATTCTATACGAGATAAATGTAGCATCTCATTCTGCTTCCGCACCGACACCATGTCCGGGAAACGTGCGATAGGTGAGCAAATTCAGAGAGTTTAGGAGGATGGTGGAGGGTGGAGCGCAGACTGTGCGTCTCGTTACGGTGGTCTTTGTGCTTGCGTTTTAAGAGGAGTGGGAAGGTTGGCTTTTATAGGGGCCTGGTGTTCCGCGAAGAAAGGTGAATGTGTGGCATTCACGAACGAAACTATCGGCCTAAAAGATCCTCTGCTGTCGAAATCAACTGACGGTCGACTACTATTGTCGGAATAGTAATAGAGCATGGCCAGCCCGGTTGGCGGACGGAGGCGAAGGTTGTAGCAACTTCATCTGCTGCGAACCCGTAGTAGTAGCCAGGGGGGAGTAGTCGTTGTACAGCTCCCGGTTCTGTACTGCAATTAGGGACGAAGAATGCTCAGATGTCAGTGAGGGAAGTCGATGCCCCTTTTTTCTGGCGCCTCTCTATCTCGAGCGCTTGTGGTGGTGGCCCGATAAACTTGAACGTCTCTCGAGTTCATGGGACGACTTACTGGTTTACTGGCGAGGGGGAAGGGAGGGTGAAGGGAATGCGTTCTATGTGTATCTCTGTCTAAGTATCTATCAAGAATCTAATCTAAATCTACCTCTCTAAAGTCTCTCTAAAAATCATCTATTTCTAACCCACTCCCAATCCCAGAACAAAATCACCCATTCTATACACCACCCACTCTCAAATCTCCTCCAGCACCTCAACAACCTCTTTGAAACCCGGCCTCTCCCCCACAACCCCCCCAACACACCTCCAATGAACCCCATTCAACCCCTCCAAGACCCTCATCTCCTTCTCCTCCATCACCCCATCAACCCTCCACTCCACGAGCCCCAATAAATCTTCCACTAGATGGCCGAATGCAAGTACCTCTAATTTCTCCACTTTTTTCATCCACCCTTCCCCTCCTTCTCCTCCTTCCCCGTCGAAACTAGCATAAGTAGTAGCAGCGCCGAAATCCCCAAGAAGCGCATGTCCAGAAGCCCGATCCAGTAAAATGTTGTGAGCATATAAATCGCCGTGCAAAATATTTCTGGAGTGGAGGTGGGCAGCAGCAGAAGCAATACCCCTCAATATGCTCAAGACGGTAAATAAACCGAACCCGACGTCTTCAGGAAAGCAATCACGCGTACAACTCTGCATGCTTGGCGGGAGGCCGAGATTCGTGTAAGAAGACGGGATGAGCTGCATTACCAACCCCTGTGCGTTTTCCGGATGAGCATGAATACGTCCCAGTGGGTTGATGAGGTTTGCGTGTTGGCCGGCGAGGATCGTGGCGTTCATTTCGTCGAGTGGGGAACCGTCGGAGGTTAGGGCGCCTTTGAAGATCTTGAGCGCTACCTCTTTCTCGCCCCCAGGACGATTCCAAAGACCTTTTGAGATAACACCGCTTGCGCCTTCGCCTAGGAGATGTTGCACTTCCAAGTCTTCCCAGGAGATTTCGTCTAAGACGGGGTTTTGCACGTTTGCTGAATCGGAGCAAGGATTTCCTGCGAAAGAGAGGAATGCAAGTTCAGGCATCTCGAACAACCACGCCGGTAAGCTCTCAAACTGATTCGAAGATAATCTCAGAAGACCCAATTTCCTACAACTTGCCATACTCCCCGGCAACGCCCTCAACCGATTCCCCGCAAGCATACACTTCTCCAACCTCCCACACGCCCCCAAATCCCCCGGCAAGGTTTCCAATTCATTACCAGTCAATATCAACCACCTCAATCGTCTCGGAAAACTGCCTTCTCTGATCTCCCGCATTCCATTCCCCTTAAAAGCCACCATTTCGAGGGAGCGGCATTGCGCTAATTCCTTAGGGAAGACTTTGAAGGAACAGTTGGAGAAGAAGGCTATTTTGAGATTATGGAGACGAGAGATGTCTTTCGGGAGGCTTGACAAGCTGCTGTTCCCGGAGAGGTCCAATGTGGTGAGGGTTGAGAAGTGTGTGAGGATTTGGCGGGGGAAGGATGTTAGGTTTGCGGTGGAGGGGATTTTGATTTTTGTTGTGCCTTTGGGGAAAGTGAGTGTTTGCCCATGAGCGTCGCGGGGGTGAGATTTAGAGCCATTGCTATTGGGGTGATGGGTGAGAGGGGGGTCGTTGGAGAGTGTCATGTTGGCGTCGTTAAGGGATGAGATATCGATATCTTCACCGCTAGCTTATCTCCCGTCTTTGGTGAGCGATTGTCGAGAGTGAGAGAGAGTGAAGTCTAAGGAGCCATTGCGTCTGTCTATCAGGTCTATGACGAAGACAAAAAAAAAGAAAATCGAGGTAAAGAATGAGATGAGATGAGATGAGCTGTGTATCACAAAAACCAAAAAACGAAATGAAGTGAGATTCCTATCTTCTTAGCACGTGTCTCACTCGCCGCACCATCATTTTTCCGCTCCGTGCCCTTCTCCTCCCGCTCGCCCCCAAAAACCAAAAATATAAACAGAACCCACGTGGCGCGCAAGCTCCCGTGTCCCCTTCCGTATATAAAAATAGAAAAAAAAGGAGGGGCATGATGCAGGTGAAGTTTGTTTAGACGTACCCCTCGAGTTCCCAGCTCGTCACAAAAAAAAGCAAAAAGGGAGAGTGAGATTCCAATTCAACATCATATCATTCATCTATCTACTCAATCACATCACCCCTTTTCATATCCCACTCCCCACCATAAAACTAATATAAAAGTAAAAAGCAGACGCCCAGGCCCACCAAAGAAAGCAAGGGTATCTACATAAACAGCATTACTCATTCATGTAGACCTCAGATTCCTCCATACAATTCCAATTCCAAATCCCAGAATTCATATCCCAATACGCCAAGAACGACCTCCCAATGCAACGGTAAAAAGGCGCCCCGAAGAGAAAAAAAGTGAACATTACTTATATGCTGTTCAAGACATATTGCCATCTCAAGAAGTGTGTGAAGAAGTAGAATGTACGAAGCGAGTGTGTGAAGAAGAGAATTATTCGTGTTTAGACCGTTTAGGATCGCCGCCGCTGTCGCTGCTGCCTTCCATGTCTGGCGTCTTTCGCTTTCCTTGGGGAACTCTCTCGCCAGAGTCCTCTCTCAGGAAACTGGGTCCAGTGCCGACTACAGGCGTAGCGAAGTTCAGTGGACTTGGGAGCGTGTTGTTGTCATTGCCTCGGAAATTCCATTCAGGATAGAATGAACTTGGACTCGGCAAGAACTCGTTGGTCATGAAGCGACTCGGAAGTGCCGAGACTGGTGTCTCTATCATGTTACTGGTGTTGGAAGTGGCTTGTGATGGTTGTGACACGGGATGGTGAGGCCGAGCGAAAGGATTTGGTGGCCCGGATGCACCGGCAGAAAGCAAGGCCGAAGCCGACGGCGAAGGAGGTGGCAATACCACGCCAGAAGAGTGAGATTCAGATCCCCGGCCATTGCGGCGTGGATTGGATCCTGTCGCGTTGGTCGACGATTGTGGACTAGAATTTGAGTCTGCAGTGTTGCTTCCGGCATCAGAATCGCCCTCTGGAATCTGCACCTTCAATACAGGACGCTTGCCGCCTCCCATTGATGCTGAATTTGTCCGCGAAGGAGGAGTAAACCCATCAGGATTGGAAGACATAGAGATATTACGTTTATTGTGTGTGTTGGCGCGGACGGGTTCTGGAGGTGGAGAGTTATTCGATTTGATACGAGACACTGCTCCCACATCTATAGATTGCGAACGAGCTGGTTCACCTGGTCCTGGTTCTGCATTGGAAGTCGAAGATGCCCAATGTTGAGATAGAATAGACCGTGATTCATCAATAGGCGTGAAAATACTGCGTGACTTCACCGACATGCGTTTCACAGGCTCAAGCATCTGCTGGACGGGCGCTTGTTGCTGCTGCTCTGGCTCTTGCTCGGGTTCTGGCTGGGGCTGTGGGATAGGCTGATGCTGCTGGGGAGGGGATTGTTGTGGTGGCATCTGTTGCGGTGGCATCTGCTGTGGTTGAGGCTGCGGTGGAGAAGCTTGAGGGCGCGATTGGGGTCTTTCTTGGGGTGGGAACTGTGGTGGCATGGAAGCTCGTCGCTGTTCCTCCGCATACATCTGCTGAGCCTGTTGGACTTGCTGAGGATGAGGGTGTTGTTGCTGTTGTGGAGGAGGGCCATAGTTGGGATACTGCGGTGGAGGACCTTGTTGTGGAACACCCTGCGGCGGGCCATGCATCGGGGGTCCCTGCATATGCTGTGGGAGCCCGTGGTGCGCGTGAGGTGGAAGTGGAGGACCATTATTCGGGTTGTAGATGGCGGGATTCGGCATATACGCGTATCCATTAGATGGCTGTTGTTGTTGCGGATGCCCTTGAGGAACTAGAGAGCTTTGTCTGCGCGGGGCATTTCGAGAAGAGGGCCGGGAGCCGGGATGCGGTTGTGGAGTATGTTGGCGTTGTTGTGGATGATGCGGGAAAGCGCCATTCGGGATCGGTGGCGAGGCTGACGGAGTGCCCTGTCTCATGTGCTGAGGAGGTTGAAAGACTGGCTGTTGTTGGAATTGAGGTGGCATCATTTGAGGCTCGACTGATCCATGATGCGAGGGAATTGATCCATCGTCATCGTCATCGTCATCCATATCCTTCCCCTTTCCACTGAAGTCCGCGGGACCCTTATGTTCATTTGCGCCTCCATACTGTAGAATGTTAGCTGTTGCGCATCCAATCTGCGGCGCGCGGACGTACGTATTGATATCTGGTGAGGATCTCGCCAATGTCGCTACTCGAGTACTCGTAGAGCTTCTTGTTATTGCCAAAGATTATGACGGCTACATCGACGGAGCAGAGGACGGAAAGCTCATGCGCCTTCTTGAAAAGACCACCTTTGCGCTTGAGAAACGTGCTGTTGCGGAGATTAGCCAGTGTTCTGCTGCGATCTGCAGGGAAAAGCGAAGAAAAACGTACACAGAACGGTTTCGGTCATCCTTAATGGCCTTGATCTCAATCTTTCTTCTGCCCATCGCGGCGACGCGCCGAGCTTGCGGAAGGTAAGAGGGTTCTATGAATTGATCCAGCTCCTCGGACGTGGCGGCGAAACCGTGATCGGGGGTATTAGAGGAGGTGGTAGATTTGCGCGGAAACAGGCTGAAGTGTTTCTGGCTGTTGATGGGTTTAAGACTGGGGCGCGATCGCACACATGAAATTGGACCCCACGCGAAAGGAAACTAGAAAGCTAGGAGGTAGAATTACAGCGACCGGCGGGCGGGTCTTAAGTAATGCAACGAGCACCGTATTGTAAGATTGTCGATGGCGACGCCGACGTGGTGGTACTGATGCGGCTGAGGTTGTAAATTGGATTGGTGCTTCGAATGCGATTGAATGGTTGTATAAGTGTAAGGAAGGAAGAGAGGAAACGATGCGGATGCGGATGCGACCGAGGTTTCTCTAGGCTGCAAATGCTGAAAGACCAACAGACCGACAGACAGACAGGACAGACCGATGACAACGATGATGAAACGCAAGCAAATAGTGATACAGCGGGGAAAATGCCGACGAATTGACGGTGGTCGGGGGCGGCTGTAGATATACTAAATAATCTGGAGGGGCTTTTTTGTCGTTGGTGTGTATGGTGTGTATCGTTGATAAACTGATAGAGGATGAATGATGATGGCGATGCTAAATATAGAGATCAAGAAGAGCTGGTCGGTGTTGGGGCTTTATGAGAGAGTGCAGGTGGTGCGTGTGGTGCGTGTGGTGCGTGTGCCGGGGCGGGAGAAGAGCAGAGAAGAGATTTGGCTGGCGAGAGTGAGGAAAAGAAGTGGGCTGGGCTGGTGAGATTGGCGTACGGAGGTAGGGGAGAGAGAGAGTGAGAAAAAGCGGCGATGTGAGAGGCCGAGGAGACGGGGCTTGGCGGCCAGCAGGGATACAAAGCATGCCGTTAGAGTGAAGAAGGTTAGGTCAAACAGTTGGTCGAAGCGGGGCCGAAGAGGGAACGACCCCGGGAGAGAGAGAGAAAGTGAAAATACCGTTAGGGAAATGCACAAATCAAGTCATAAAATGGGCAATGAATTAATAAAATAATGGGTCTGCTTGATGCCCGTTTGAGGCATTGAGCTGTAATGATTTAACCTAAGGGGGCATGATGCTGGGAATCAGGGACAAGACCTCGATACGGTGGGGAAGCCGTGGGAAAGGGCCGTTGGAGGAAAGATCCACGATAGACGAAGGATACAGGGGGAATTGGAGGAGAGTAGCGAATGAGAGTGAGAGATGCAGCAGTGATGCAGAGAACCTTAGGATTAAAAACACCAGAAAGCACCAGAAAACACCAGGCCCAAAGAGGTGCGATATCCTCCCAAGATCCCCCTGTCTCTAGATGAGTTGAAGTATTATTTCCTCTCTGCCGGCTCTCTTCAACAATCCATCAGTCATCCAGCACCTCAACTCACAAACCATTCCTCCGTCCCCATCATCAAGAAGATGCATCCCTCCCCCTGAAGCAATCCACGTCCGCCATAGGACACCCCAAACCCGTCGCTTGTTCGCAGCCTCAGATGACTCGGTCCTGTAAGCGCTCGAGTCGATAATGGAGGGCCACTCTGGCCTGTGACTGGCCCAGCAAGCCCTACACGACCGGCAGCAAGGTGCCAAGTGCAAGATTTCTTCACCGGCCGGGTCGTTTTTCATTGCTGACATGTCCATGTCCATGTCCAGCTCATGCATGGATCTGCCGCACAATGTCCCATAAATAGACCTCATCAGGGTCAATTTGGCTCGCTCGCCCGACACAAATTACCCCGAATTGGGCTCATATTACTGGCAATCCACTCAGCCCTGGTCACACCCATCTATGTGCATCGCATCGGCCTCGATATCCAGGTCTTGATGTCCTCGTGTCCTCCTTTTTTCCCCAGATCACCACCTCGAAACAAGCCCTCACTCCCCTATTGTTCCCTTTACCAGTGATTCTTTACTCCTGACGACCCCTGGAGCCTCGCCTGGGTCTGCCGGGCGACCCTATGTGTCTCTGTATTTAAGGGACATTTCTATTCTGGCCAACACACTCCCAAGAAAGATATGCAGGTACAGTGCAGCACATCAATAGCCTCATCCTGGTGATAGCAATGAGTGACGACGTCCTCGCTTCCAAACCGGTAGACTTGGACAAAGAAACGTGGGGAAGGATGGAAATCAGAAACAACTCCTTTTCTAATTGCGTAAGCTGAATTCACGAGGCATAAACCTCAGAACCAGTTGTATGGCTGCTTTATGAAACAAAGAGGATTGTATGTCTCTCGGTATTGTCTCTCTGGCGATGTCTTCAGAATCAAATCCGCGACTTCCGACCCAAGAACTAGGAATGCAACAATGCAGCGCAACCCCATCTCCAACAGGACATTTTTCACGACCCGAACATCCAAAGACCAAAGCCACAGCCGAAAACGATGCGATTCAGCGAGTGCTACTCGACCAATCCATTCATTGGTGATGCCGTCAGCAGTAAGAAAAAATTCCCGTTGCGCGCAATCGATTGCAGGGATCGTGGAAAACAATTTCTGCACTTTGCTGCAGAGAAGCCAATATCCTGCAACGGCTGCGCCAATAAACGGTGTTTTGCCATACATGTACATCCAGTTGTGCGACTTTCTTCTCAGCACCGTAAATCCTTGGTTGCGCGAATTCAAGATCATCAGGAACGAACGCAAAGGTGGTCGTTCTTTCTTGCTCGTACCCTGTTACAAGCGGGAGATCAACATCAACATCAGTCAGCGCACGTACTGTCCGTCGTGCTTCGTAACGATAATCCTTCTTGAGCACTTGGTCAGTGACATCCCATCCTCTCCGAGATTTAGTTTATCTCCAGGAAGCACACGCACACTATGATGTTGTACAGTACCTAAGAGGCACAGAGATAGCCGGAGAGTTAGCAATCTACGATCTCCCCTCTCATGCTGCTTCATGGCTTTCACCACGAAACCACTATCGCGAACTCTGACTCGCAACTTCTCCCCTTTCCTCCCTTCAATATTATTATCCCCCCATTTCTCTCCTGCACAAGCGGGCCCCAAAGAACACCTCTCACCCATCCCATCCCATCGTGCGGCTCCCCCACCAGCCACTCACACACCCGCATGCCGCTACTGCACCTCATACCCACCACCACCGCATCTATTTATAGATCTATATTTAGCAACAAACCAAGCTAACGACCCCACCATACGGACCCTAGGTACAGCACAATTCGCATGCAGGTCCTTCCTTCTCGGCGAAAAGGTAACCTTGCCCTGTCTTGCACTTGTCTTGCATTCGCTTTTGTGCCCAGCCTAAAGAAATGCAATGCGCTCCCTGTCCCTGGATTGTGATCGTGATCCTTTGTACCGATCTCATGGTCCAAGTCCAACGTTCGCTTCTGGTTTTCCCCCATCCCGTCACTCTTCAAACCGAAATTCTGCCTATCCTATCAAGCCCTTCCCCTTCGGAGCATATCCCCATTCCACCTCTCTTTTCTTTTCCTTTGGCTTGGCGTGAATGACGAAGCAAGGTGAGACATAAATAGCAACACAGCTGCAGCCCTATCGATATCAATCGACCCCTCCACGCTCCCCCTCCATCCCCCAGCAAGGCAAGATCTATTTTCTCCCCTCCCCTCCCCTCCCCTCCACTCCTCGATGTCATTTTTCAATATATATCGCACATACCGGCGCTTAAGCCTCGTCCATTCATGATGTTCGTTTTTGTTTTCCTGAAATCCCCTCTTGTACATGAGGTCTTTTGGTAGCTGGATGTGATGGCTTGCATATTTTACGAGTAGGAAGCCGGGCGTGAGTTTGGAGATGGATATTGACGAAAATAACATCGGGGCTTTAGGGTTCTCACTACATCTCTGTTTGAGATGAAGAGAGAGGAGATCTAGCCGCCAGAGACATACATACTGTACATCAACCGCGTCCACATTCCCATGGTTCTTCGGTAGAGTTGCCGCGTGGTGTCTCGAAATATACTCATCTCTTCCACATCCAACATCCAATCGTCTTGAACTTATCCTTTGCTTGCTTATTTGTTTGTTTCTGCATCCACCCAGTCGCATCATTTCATACCAAAGCATTGCGTTTCTTGGATATTCGTAAGATCTTACAAACCCCTCTTGACATCAAAGGCACGGCAAGGTCGTAAGCCTCATCTCCACGTCCAAGTAAGACGTCAAAAATGCGAACCTCATAATACAACGTCGCTAACGGGAAGTCTCCCGAGCCCAACTGAAATCTGAAAATAAATTCTCCAACGGCCCGTACCGTATCTTCGGGTCAATGGCGTTGGCGTTAGCGAAGTCCCCGAAGTGGGGGGACGGAAATAGTATATGAGGGGAGGGGGATGTCCACTTCCACGTGGGTTCTACACTTAGATATGCTCTACAGCTCCTCCTGTTTAGTTTGTTCGGTGAGGTTGGGCTTCGACGTGGGAACTTTACTTAGACTCCTTCCTCTACCTCATTGACGTTTGGCTTGCTTCCACGTGGGGAATGATTTTAGAAATGCTCCTTTCTCCAGCTATCCTGCCGTCGTCAGCTTCTTCATGTAGCAGGCGTTCCACGTGGGAACCTTTCTTTAGACCTGCCATCCTTCCTCTATGTTCTTTGGCTTCTCGGGTGTTGCCTTTTGCAGTCTACCTCTCACTTTCACATACCTCCGTCCGTCCCTGACACGTGGGGAATATCTTTAGCACTAGCAGATCCTTTCTCCTTCTTACTTGACTTGGATGTTGTACATACATCTTCATGCAATAAGTAAGAAGTATAGTACACAAACTCCTCCTTGACGCGTTGATCACTCCTCCTTATGTCCAGTAAGGTATTACCAAGGAAGGAAAGGAGAGTCTATGTTTGGTGCCCACGTGTTCCCTTTCCCCATCCGGCACAGGAATTTGGAATGGAATGGATGTCTAAGTTTATCACCGCGTGGTGGTAAGGTAAGGTTCAAAGTCATACTCGCATTCCCTTCGTTTCACGGAATCTCTGTAGCTAAGTACGGACACCACGTGGGCCTTGCTTCAGCAGGAGTACCTTCTCTCTACATCAAACTCTTGCGCCGTGGATTTGCATTTCCTTCTCCCCATCCATGTATGCCTTTCTCTTTACAAAATATGAGGGCTTTCAAGGTCTGTGGATGTGGTCTAAGTATAACCACATGCCAGCCATCCCCTCACCTCAGTTAGGAGGGTAAGAATAGCCTGTACTGGAAAGTTCATACATGCAAGCTCCCCAATTAAAGATCTCACATATCGAATCGAAGCCTGCAAAGAAGTTTCCATGCGGCGTACTTTCGTTTCAGTGTGCTCTATCCTTAGATCTCATGCCGTCTTCACTATGTGAATGAAGGAAGGTCATTGGATGACTTACGAACACCACTGCAGAACATCCAAGACATGCATCTTCTATCTAAAGATCCTACATGGCTTTTCCCCGAGTTGAAATGCTGAACTGCAAAGCGCAGAAATGATGAAACGGGTATTTTCTAGGATGAAGTTCAAGAGGCCTAGCTGTATTAAGTAATACCCTTTCAGCTCCTCAAGTAGACAATCCCATCACCCAAACGAGAATCTCCCCGCTGAAACGCAACGGCTTTCTAAATCAGCAGCCACACATGTCCCTGCTTGGGAGAAATAATCCATACGTCGTTGAAGATCTAAGAAAAGCCCCTATACGCATGTTTCCAGAACATCCCAACTCATGCCGTGCGCCATCCCAAGCACCTCCAAGCCGCAAATTAAGTCTAAGTAAAACCCGGAGAACAGAAATCAACCTGTTACTTAATTGAGCATGACGAGAGCTCCTGCAGAATTTCAGTCTGAGGGTTTTGTTTTCGCGAAAAGATAGAGGTGGAGAATGAGACTGTAGGTGGGCTTAGCGCAGCGTGGCATTTCATCTTCAAAGATCCGAGAAAGAGCAATGAATCGAAGCGACGTATTGACATAAGCTGGAGATTGTATCATGACTTGCTGATGGTACACCTGATTCTTTTCACTCTAAAGACTTCAGACAGTACCCCCTGCATACATGAGGTAGACATGAAAACTTGAGCTTGAATGATGCCAGGTAATCCAGTCATGAAAGCCTCACCGTGATAGTGGCGTCGTGAAACATTTCGACGGAGCATTGAGAATCTAAGACACCAGCCCCATCTTCCATGGAAACGAGGCTACCCATCCATAGAATTCGCCGTCTCCAGTGCTGTCTCGAAAAAGATGACATATGCTGCTACCACTCCTCTCCATAAAAACCCCCAGATTCCTCGCCAGCCTTTCTTAACATGAAATCCATGCCAATATGGATCCCCTCAGCATAACAGCAGCTATACTCAGCGTCGGGCAAGCCGCCGACAGCCTGCTGAGAGTCATACGCCAACTCAATAACGCAAGCCGCGAAATCGAAAGCTTCAGATCTGAAATCAAGCGTTTGAAACTCGTGCTAGATATCACTAACTCTACCCTCCTGACTAATACTCGCTCGACAGCTCATGCGGCGGATATTTCCGCCGTGCTAGCTGATTGTGCGAAGATTGTGAAGAATATGGAAGACGTTTGCGTTGATAGGAAGAGGACGGCCGCAGGAAGACACGTTGGTAGATTTATTTGGATGCAGAATAGGGGTAAGATCGAGGGCCTGAGACGCGAGTTGAGAGATGCGCTGGGGTTGCTTACGTTGATTGTTGTTGTAGTAAAGTCGTGAGTATTTCTGGATCGTTTTGGATGGAAGTCTGATTCTTTCGAGATCTTCTTGCCAGGGAACAGCAATTCGAGTATGTGCGCATGGGGCTCCTGAAATGACGTTGAGTGATCCTTATAGAGGCTCTGGGATACATAGTACCGTGATGGGGCCAGACGACAACTGCAGCTTGGGACGTTGGGTGGAGCGTACAGAGAAGTCATTAAGGAGAGGAATAGCCCCTGAGGATTCCACACCTGGAGCGTTGACAAGCTCTAGATCATCAGACGCTCAGATTGGAAAAGAATTCTGTGCACAGTCATGTCCATGTTGCTGTCACAGAAATGAGTGCCAGTATTTCTGCTTCACGAATGAATACCTGGGAACGCTCATCATAAGCAGAACAAGAATAGTGGAAATCCAACAATGTAATCACCATCTTTGTGCCCGAAATCCAGTCTCCAGATTTTCTCTCCTGTATTACAGCTATCGAGGAGCCTGGATCCCGTCACTAGCATTCAAACTTAGCAACCCAGGCAGACTACACATCTCGCTCTCATTCCCACGAGTCTTGCCTCCCGACTGCGAGTTTTTCCAGTGCATCCGAAACGGGGACCTCGTGCGTATCAAAGAGCTCTTCTCATCCGGCGAGGCAACAGCAGCAGATATCCAAGCACCGCACGGTCTCACAACCCTAACCCTGGCCATGACATACGGTCAAGACGAAGTAACCCCAGCTCCTGATATCCGAAGGCGCGCCTCAGATCCCTCCCAATACCAACTGGGCTCCCAGCGACGTCTATGACTTCTTCGCCTCCTATACTCTCATCAGCTCCTCCATGTCAAACACCCACGTCCTCGACGACTATCGCCGGACCTACGCAGGCAACATACCCCTCCAAGAAACACTGACCTGCATCTCAGCCCACGGCCTAGACTCCGCGCGCCTCTCGCGCCTCCACAAGAGCCTACTTGGATTCTCCCACGAAGACATCGAGGACATAGGCATCCAATGCAAGTCCATAGTCAACGAAACAGACTACCAGCACCGCACCGCACTTTTCTGGGCCGCAAGCCTAAACAACCCGCGCGCAGTACTCAAACTCCTCTGCGGCGCGGACACGGAAATCGCAGATCTGAATAGAAGCACGCCTCTACACGCCGCAGCAAGCACAGAAGCAGTAGAATGCATCGCGCATCTGGCTTCCGCGGGCGCGTACCTGGAATCAAGGAACCGATCGGGGACGACGCCGTTGCAGCAAGCGTGCTCGCAGGGCCACGAAGACACGATTGCGGCGCTTGTGCGACTGGGCGCTGATATAGGATCGCGGAACTACTTTGGTGAGAGTGCACTTTCGTATGCTATTCAAGGTAGGCAAGTTGGGGCTTTGCGGAAGTTGGTGGAGCTAGGTGCTGATTTGGAGGGTGCTGATTCGTGGGGGTATGTTCCTGTGCTGGATGCTGTGCTGCTGGATTCGCATGAGGGGCTGCGGTTCTTGTTATCCCGAGGCCTTGAGCTTGGTAAGAAGATATTTGATGGGAAGTCCTTGCTGCATATTGCGGCTTTGAGTTCGGATGTTGGGACGATGGAGATTTTGGTGCAAGCTGATTTAGGGTCGTTGGATGCGTATGCTGTGGATGACGATGGTTGTACGCCGATGGAGTATTTGCGGAAGCGAAAGCACAGTGAAGGAATGGTTGAAGCTTTTGGGGCTCTTCTTTTGAGTACGGGAACTGCGCGTGGGAAAAGTCCAATATCAAGCCTGGCTGAGATTTGATGAGTGGGATCGAGGCAATTTGACAACTTGTCCAAACCTACAAGGGAGCATTTCCTTGTTTTACTGAAAATTGATGAAAAAACCTTAAAACACCATTCGCCACTTGGCCAGGGAAGATCACCAACTCACATCAAATCGCATATCATATCACCACACTCAAACCCCCAAATTTCCAAAGAATCATAGATTTTAATAGCACCTAGCTAGCTATCTTGAGCAAGCAAAAGGCGTGCACCGATCCCATTCATACCAAAGAACTCCATCCCCACCCAGTCCAATCCATCTATCCGTACAAAAATCCCGCCCAACAATCTTTATGCCATGCCAATGCTCATCGCATCGCGCCAACGCCGGTGAATGCTCGCTTCGCCTATAAGTACAATGTGCTCCGGGGGAATTAATGCAGCTAGTGTGCAAGTGATCGGTTCGTTCGAGGGAGGAAATAGGTTCGGGGGTGCTCGAACCGTTCGTTCGTCAAGGGGAAAGGGATGTGTCTCGAGGTTCGGGGGAAATGGGTATAAGGGCAAAAAGGCTCAAGAGAAACTAGGCGCATTAACAGCGCCAAAAGCCCCAAAACCAGTCGATTGTCTGTCTTCAGGCTTCATCGTGCCATTCAGCATAGGACAAAGCCTGTGTTAAAAAAATGTCAGCATAAAGTCGTTTCTATATGACGATGAAATAGATGATTTAATGAGCAGCGAGATAATTCTCGCTTGAGTAGGCGGGAATCATAGAGCCTTCAATGTTTTGAAAAGGGCAGTACTTTTTGTTGGTCTTGATGTGGCCTGCTTGTCCGCAGTTGGCGCATTTGCGTGTTGTGCCTGTGGGCTTCTCGACGGATTTTGCGGGCGTGGATGACGGGGAGGCAGCGTCGGCATCGGTGTGGACTATGCCCTTTTGCTTTTCGCGAGCGTGGCGACGCTCTTTGTTGCGTTCGAGACGAGCGAGTTCGTTTTTGACCCTATGGAATATTAGCAATGGAAATCGTTTCGTGGAAGATAAGAACATACCTCTGAGCCTCGAGCCTGTCCCATTCTGCATTGCCGGTTGGCTTGGCGTCGTACACGTTGGTGCTCAGGTTATCGATGGCATGGCGCCTCTGCTGGTATGCACGCCAGACACGAGGGTCCTTGATAATATGGACGACCTCCTCAACTGTACCCAACTTGTTCTTGACTCTGCGAATGATTCTCATGGCGCGGCCACTTCGATCGGCACCACTGAACCTACTCAGTTGACTGGCAGAGTCATCAAAGCCGGCGGGGGTAGCCATGGACAGTGGAGTTTGATCAGAATTGAGCCTTCTGTCCTCATCCTCTTGTTCGAGCTCCATATCATTCTCCGAATGCTCGGTTGGGTCTGACAAGTTTGCCTTTTGCCGATTCCAAATCTCGCTGATGGATCGTTTGTACTTCTCCTCTTGTTCCTTGACATTGTAGCCATGGCCATTTTTCTTCTGTGCATCTTTGGCACTTTGCTCAGAGGTTCCTCCTGGACCTTTGGCTTGGAATCCACCCTTCATGGAGACTCTGATCATGTTGATTGCTAGTCCACAGCCCGATGGGTCACCTGCTCCATGAAGGTCGAGCATACCCTTTTCGGTCGAAGCATCGAGGAAAGCCTTGGTGGTTTTCCAAGGAGTCAGATTCTTCTCGAGGAGTTGCTCTGCCGTCAGCTTGTTGTCGTCCAAGTCGTCAGCATTGTCATCCACGCCCTCTTTATCTTCTTTCCCATCATAATCCATGCCAGCATCTTGAAGAGTTCTAGCGCCGACTTGCATGGCATCAAGTGCACATACTTCTTCCGGCCTGATCAAAGCTCGAGTTGTGGCTTCATCCTGAACCATATCTCCTGGCTTCATCTTCCATACTTTCTCAGTCTTATCGTACTGGAAGAACTCTTTGAGCTTCTGCCTATTCTGCATGTCGCTGGATTCCGCGATGTGAGCGGTGATGTCACCAATCTTGAGATGGCCGTGGGGATCGTGTCGGATCTTTCGCATACCAATCATCTTCATGCGCAATTTCGCAGCAGTAGTCACTCTTCTGGAGTGAGGGCTAGGTATCTCCATTGACGGGAATTCCTGGCCTACAGCAAAAAGATGGTCGATGTTGCGGATGTGCCATGACATTCCGGCGACTCCTGTGTTGGTTCGGATGACAAGGAAGTCTGTGCCCTTTATATCATGTTTGAAGATTGGAGCTCTGTACATGGCATTATGCAGAGTCCGAACCGTCTCGCCCGGTTCAACGTGGCCAAACTTGGCAAATGGGGATCTATCTTCAGGTAGAAGCAGCGTGACATCTCCTACTTTGTCGTCGGGCACAGGCCGGGCCTCATCATCGGCCTTTTCGCGGCGGTAGTAGTTGATAATCCGATTGCCCATGCCGAAATTTGATAAGATAGTTGGGTGCTCCTCGGAGTATTCAAGTAACGTGGCACTGGAATAGTGATCTGCAAGACTGAGATCTTTGGTTTCCTTGAAAATCTCATGTGTTGGTAGATTCTTGAGTCCCTTCTTCTTCTTGGCAACCCAAGGCTTGGAGAAGTGGACTGGCTGATTCTGGACCTTGCTGAACTTAAGAGCTGGCCGGTGCCAGCTTCGAGCCTGTGAAACAAGAAACCTGACTCGATAGTATGGCCATTGGAGTCTGAGTGCCGGCAAGCTGTGCTCGACAGAGATATTTCCCAGGGTTGCCCGAACCTTGCTCTTGTGGTTTTGCTTCAGAGCATCATATGCCGCATCGTTCGACAAATTGAATCTTGAATTGAGAGCTGAAGAGAGCACGCCCTTGCCAGATTTGGTGGCAGATCCGATGCGTCGGCGCTTTGCAGGCTTCTGCTCTTGCGTATCCACAAGGATGTAGGGATCATTGAGGTCAATCCATACGCGCTTCGCAACTCTTCTTGTGGCCTCCTCGAAATCATCAAATGAAGGCACGGGGAAGCGCAAAGTGTTGGTAATATCCTTCTCCTCATGCTGGACCTTCCTACGCTTCGCCGCATGCCCAAAGATTTCCATATCCCACTCATCAGGCTCCTCTTCTGGTTCCTGGACGAGTGGAGGTACCACCGGATTGATCCTGGATTCCCAGTCCTCGCAGATAATCTCGAGATCGGCCCAGGAGACACCTCCTAGCTTCTCAGTTGGATCTGGTACCGAGAAATCAAAGCCATCATCGCTGTCTGCCTCATCAGAAGACTCCTCCACAATAGCTACCAATCCCTTGGCTTCTGCCTCTTGAATACGCTTCCGTTTATCAGAGGTCGCGGGGCCGGCCGAATAGAAGTTCTTCTCTTGGTCCGGGGCGAGATCCAAGCTGACTTTGGTAGGGTGGACAGGTTTCGGGCGTTTGTCAGGGGCCTTAGGAATCCAAGTCGCAGGTTGTGGTGGGAGCAGCTGGTTGAAATTGCAAATTGTGCCACGCTCAAATTGTGGCCAAGATTGCTTCACAAGCTCGAGTTCTGTTTCTGCTGGAGCAGGTATGGAGGGATCTTGATTCGAGCCGTGGTAATGTTCGGGGAAGTTGAGTTCGCGGAGATCAACTTCGGGCTCGATGGAGGGTAAGGTCAAGCTACCGTTGATTCCCGATTGATCTGCCGTACCCTCTGGTCGAAAGGCCTCATCGTCATCAAATTGGTCGAAGGGTGAAGAGCCGCGACCTTCACCAAAGAGATCATCCGTATCGTGGCCCGTTCCCATATCATCTGTAAGACCCGGCACATCTCCCTCTCCAGTCCCAGCAGCTTCCTCCTCCTCGGGTAAATCATCATCACTTATGTCCTCGAAGTCCTGGGCATCATCGGCCTTGTCACCAATTTCGAGGGGGCGCGAAATGTCGAGGATCGTAGACTGTTCTCCATTTTCCTGGCTCTGAGCTAACAGCTGCTGAAGCGCATTGTCATCGTGCTTCGTCTGCTGCTCCCAGTCGATATCCTGAAAGTTCTGCGCATCTGTGGACGCCATAGTGGCAGCTCTCACCTTGGCCCCTACTTGCCTTCGAAGCTGAGCAACAACCCCGATGTGCTCCAGACCATCGGTATTTCGCTCGTGACAGGAGTCTGACGGTATCGTAATAGTTCCGGAGATATGTAGACGGTCGATGTCGAGAGATCTGTCGCGCTTGAGCTGCCGTTGACGTGGGCGCGGGGTGGTTCTTATATAGGTATGGAGATGGAGGTTGGAATGTGAATGGGAGATGCGAACTGCGCTAGTGGCCGCTATCAATGGCCACCGGAGCTGCAAGGCTACGACCATCGAGCCAAGTGAATTATGGGAGAGCAACCTACAATTCACACTTTTATCCCCTTTTTGTTTCCTCATCTCAATCCTATCATAAAAAGGCTAAAAGGTCCGATCACGGAGCAAGAAAACAATATTATCTTCTTGTATTCTGAGGTACCGAATAGTGTGACATATCGAAACTCTGACAAGTCAAGTCGAGAACCTCCCCCACCCTTCCTTCCCTTCAAAGTTTTCGAATTTTCAACCAGACAACTCCTCGTAGTCAATCTTCCCTTCAATTCCTCTAGACGAAACAGGTGTACACCGACTTGTTTTGCGTGTTACTTTCCAAAAAAAATCTCCTGGTTTTCAAAGAGCTCTCGAGAAGTCTCAAATTTTCAACATGGCCTCAGCCTCACTCTATCCCGTTGCCATCAAAGAGGAACTCCAAAAACAATTCGTTGGAAAGTCGTTGAAAGATGTTGCAACCCCAGCTGCGGTGCTTGATCTCACGAAGCTTAAGAAGAACTGCAAGAGCATGTTGGACGCAGTTGATTCGTTGAACTTTGGATGGCGAGCTCACATCAAGACTCACAAGGTATGAGATGCCTGGCTACTGCTTTTGCAATTCAAGTCATCGATCTCGCATTGTATCTCCATGTCAATCTTCAAGTGAAAGTTTCCACACTCTCATGTTCCGTCTCTGTTTCATAGCCTGGGCTGACCTCAATTTCAGACGACAGAGCTCACAAGACTTCAAGTCGGTGATGGCACTGGGCCTGTTAACATTATCGTATCAACCGTCTTGGAAGCTGAGAATGTTGCCCCCTTGTTGCTAGAATACAAAGCAGCCGGTCGAGCTATCAGCGTAAGCCAACACCCAAACCCTCGGAACCCACCACTAACTCCCAAACTCAGCTCCTCTACGCATTCCCCGTCACCCCCAATGCGGTACCCCGCCTGACCGAAGTTGCCTCTGCTCTGGGTCCCCATAACCTCTGCCTCCTCGTTGACCACCCCTCCCAACTCTCATCCGTCTCGTCGATCCCAACTCCCGTATCCCTCTTCATAAAAATCGATATGGGCGCCTCCCGCGCCGGTGTAATCCCCCAAACAGAGTCCTGCTCCAACCTGATCTCCCTCGTCCTCGCCCTCGAAGCATCTTCCTCCACCAAACTGCTCGGTCTATACGCTCATGCAGGGCACTCCTACTATGGCACTACCCAAGCAACAGCCCTCGACTACCTCCGCCAAGAATTCGAGTCCCTTCTTGTAACAGCCAGTTCCTTACTCTCAGCATTCCCCTCTCACCCACTCGTTTTATCCGTAGGCGCTACACCAACCGCTACCTCCATCCGCAACCTCCTCCTCTCAGAAACCGAAACGTCTATTGAAACCTGGAAAGAATGTCATGCCTTACGAGCCACCATCCAAGCTATCCGAGATATAGGCTGCAGTATCGAGATCCACGCCGGCGTATACCCAACACTCGATATACAACAACTTACAACTCACGCCTTACCCGAGAATCTCCTCCAATGGGACAACCTCGCCCTGACCATCATTGCCGAAATCGCCTCCCTATACCCCGACCGCGGCGCCAACGGCACAACAGAAGCGCTCATCGGTGCCGGCACACTGGCCTTAGGCAGAGAACCCTGTAAAGCCTATTCTGGATGGGGAGTCGTAAGTCCTTGGAACAGAGAAGGAGTGGAGATGCCGACTCAAGGGCCCGAGGAAGCTGTTGGATGGAGAGTGGGGAGGATCAATCAGGAACATGGAATTTTAACGTGGAATGGGGGAAAGGAGGTGGAGGAGAAATTGGAGGTGGGACAGAAGGTTAGGGTTTGGCCGAACCACGCTTGTGTGGCGGGGAGTGGGTTCGGGTTTTATTTGGTGGTTGATGGGGGGGATGAGATTGTTGATGTTTGGCCGAGGTGGAGGGGCTGGTAGATGTCTGACTTGGAGAGCTGAAGGGTTACAAAGGGGTGGTGATGGATGATGGATGATGATAAGACTTACAGGCATGGCAAGGCGATGACGGTATCCAGACAGAGACTAAGGAAACAAACGATGCTTTTCCATATTGCTGCATTTTGTCTAACTGGATTTCGGATATCGAACACCATACGCCACTTTTATAGCAATACCAGCCAACTCTCCAGCAAACTTTTCATTCCCTTTGCCCCCATCTACCCGCTCATTTACACCGCTTCTCAACGACATTCACGCCAAACTCCTCGTATTCCTTCCTACTAATCCACATCTGATGAAACGTTCCCAAACTCCCCAAAATACTCCCTCCAATCCAGCTTCCAAACCTCCTCTCAGCCGTCAGTCCCGCAGCCTGAATCTTAATCCTTGCCCCAGGATACATCGTCAGCAGCTCATTGTGCAACCTATCCGTAAACCCATTAATCAACGTCGTACCACCCGTAACCACAATATTCTGCAGCAAATGCGGGCGAATATCAACATCACACCCACCAATCGACGCCCTCACCATCTCGGGAATCGTCTGCGCCTTACTGATAGCCGCCTCATTAGGAACCGGCAGCGCAGCTTTCTCATCGAAGAATCCTTCGGCGACATTCATGCGTTCGACGCCCCACATCTGATTCGCGCCGTCTGGGAACTCGAAGACGCGGCCCGGTTGCGATTTCACGTAGTCGGTGTTGGACATGCCGTTTGGACCGCTGGAACTGAGTCTGTTGGGCCCGTTCCACACTTGGACTACTGATTCTTTGAATTCGGTCAATACGCGTTCTTCTTCTAGGGCGCGGAAGCTGTCTTTGATTTTCGTGTCGTATTTGCGGTATGTAGCTTGAGCGGGGGCTCCTGCGTCAACTGGTGTCTTCGACGCAATCATGAAATGCGGTACTAGGTCGACTTTCGGTTCTGAGGCAGTGAAAAGAGAGCGTAGTTGGGAGGAGAGCCAGTTTCCTGCCACGGGGGATTTTTGGACGGATTTTTTGAGGATCAGGCCGTCGTGGATGGAGATTACGGAGGCGGTTGAGGCGCCTACGTCGATTACGAGGGCGGTTGCTTTGCCTGCGCCGAAGGCGGCCATTACGCTGTTGCGGGCGAGCCAGAAGGCGGGGCAGCCCCAGGATTCCATGGCTACTTCGATGGATTTCTCGCGGTTCTTGACGCTGTTCCAGGCTGTTTCTGTCATGAGCAATGGGTGCTCTCCCAGTGTTCTCTCCCCCTCATCCACTTCATCCATTGGCACGTCTGCGGTGTTCAAGCCGTTTGTTCGAGGGTCGGATTGTTTGAATGTGGTGAGTCGCGAGGTGATTGCGTATTCCCATAGCTGTGTCGCGGTATCCCAGTCCTCTACTATGCCCTCCTTTGACATGGGATTTCGAATATCCAAGCCGCTGAGAGGATTGTGGATCTCATCGTCGCCGAATGTGAGTTTGCCCGAGTCTGAGACGCCGTAATGCGAATTGACGTAGGATTTTGGGGTATCTTCTCCAGCGAAGCCCGCGCGGACGCTCGAATAGCCCGGATCGAGGATAATTGCTGATACTTCGTCTATGGAAAGATTGTTGTTAGTATTGTTTATGCGCCTGGTGGTGGGGAGGGGCCAGCTTACCTCCACCGTAGACATCAGTTGGCTGCATGGACGAAGTCAATGGTTGAGCAGCCATATTGGGCGCGAATTGTCTGTGATTTCGACGAGGCCGTCAGGTCAGATCTGTTTTCGAGGTTTCACGATGCTGAAGTTGACGATGCTTCGCGAGCTCTCGCGACTGAGGCTCGAATGCTAGGGTGACCTTCTAAACCCAAACCGCAGGTGCCAGCCCCTCATTGTCTCACCACAATCTTTACTCTCAACATATACTCCTACTCTATATCCCGAAAAACTTCAAGCTTATCATCACTTCACTCAAACACGTTGGTGAGGGTGGTGGGCATTCCAGTATGTCTAGTCTCTTATGTTTTCTGGGATATTCATAAGCTCCTTTTTCTGGTCAGCCCAATATGTGTCCGCGAAGCCCGAGCACTTCGATTTGTCCTTTCTGTTCAGAACGTGCTGTGATGATTGAGGGAGAGGACCCTTACCGCTTTTTTTCGCCTGCGAGACTGTTTGGTTTCCGGGACTGCGGTGCCATGCTCCGATACAGTAACCCAGTCAAGTCGAGTGGCTTGAGTTTGTTTGCGGACAAACCCTACGTAGGTGCCATGTGGCAGTTCTGAGCTAGAATGTGGGGGTTGAAGCTTTCCCTTGAGTATCCCGAACGCTGAAGTATGCGCACGAATACTTTCTTCTGTTGCTCTAATTGGATATAAAAACGAAACCCCACCACGTCTTCAATTGCTGCAAAGCGCAGCATTGAGCCATTGGCATCTGGGCCCAGAATTGCCTCACATATTTCCGGGGTGTCTATACACGCCGACACGGTAGAAATGTCTCCAAGCGAGACCCGTTGAGGCGGCTCGGATCAGGGGTTTTGACGTGCGGCTGAACCCAAGGAAGCTGAACTACGGTCTAGATGAACAATTATTTCGTTTATCGCTCTCGTCCCGCTCCCAAAATATATGCTGCCAAGACTACCCCTAGCGACAAGAATTTCGTGATAACATTCAACTCGGCTTTATCGTATAAGTTGGCTGAAAGACTACAAGCAATATAAGCATCATACGAGTAACTTGATAATTCACCATCTTTTTCATCTCGTGGTTGTTGAGATTGAGTGACCGTATATAAATCTGTGGCGTGGGTAATTTTTGCCCTGATCGTGGATATCCAGGTTTGTCATGGCAGCACAGGTTTTTATGGAGGGGATATGCACCACGGACGCTAAAAAACGCTAGAACATTGAACCGCGATATCGATTTCTGTATAGGTACACTTATTTTATTCTTTTCGAATGAACGCTGGAAACGCACACAATGTACACCGTACGAGCTGGAGCGGCACATGCCCCGTTTCCGTATGGTATTTTACGATGGTCTGCCTCGACCCTGGGTCCAGCTAGTCAAGTATACTTCGGGAGCACCGTGTGGTGGCTTGGACACGCGCGGTGAAGCGTGTAATTGTTGGATCAATGCTGATGAGGTGAATTCAGATGCTTCATCCTCACTTGCCAGTTCCTTGCCGACTGGAGTATTGAATTATAATTCAGCTTACATCTTTCTCTAGAGGCTTTGGCTAGTCTGTGCTCTCTTGCCTATATATCTACCCTTCATAGATCCTCAAATTTCCATTATCTATCCTCATCTCCTATCAGTTCTCTCATATAATCAGCACTTGGAACTCTTTCTTGGCCACTATGAAATCCTCCGTTATTGCCGCCAGTTTATTTGCGACTTCAGCAATTGCTGATGTCTGCAACCGAGACAACGTCCTTAGATGTCTTGTCTCTAGTAGTGTAGTTGCGAGTCCATTTTGCAGTTCCTATCTTTCAATTCCTGTCGTCACGGTTACTGTCAGCACATTTACACCAGTCACGTAAGCGTCAACACGAACCACCTGGGCATGTATTGTGCATTTACTCACTCTCTCAGGACAACTACGACTACAGCCATCACTACAGTAACTACGGACACAACCTCAACAGCAAGCGCGACTGCTACAGTCGGCTTCGCCAAGCGGGCCGTCGACGTTGTCTGGGTCAATGGAGTCGCTTTCCATGCTGGTTCCGTGCCATCTATCACAGCTCGCGATGTCGCACCTAGTACTTCTCCAGCACCCAAATGCTTGACACAAGTATCATCCTCATCTTACCCCGCCTCTCGCATCTCGTCTGCATGCTCTTGCCTCGGCGTCTCCACATCCACAACATCAGTCACCGCTACCGCACCCACTGCAACCTCGACCTTGGTGAGCTCTACAACCGAGAGCACTACGCTCGTCACGGTCACTACAACTACGGCGATCGCCATGGAAACCTGTGATACTACGTTCAGTGTGCCAGGGGCCTTCACTTATAAACGCTACTACAAGGGCTCGGGGTTCACGGAAAACTACAACAACCCCGGGAACAACGTACCACAATATCCTCCGCGGACGACGACTTATCCTGGCACATCGAGCGCATGTGATGTCCTCCAGCAGTGCGCGAGTTTCGCTGCGTTCACGGGCGGAGTCTTTAACCCCGGGACCACCTACTATCAATTTGACCTCCATTACCTGACGAGCCAGAGTGTGTACGAATGTGTTGCTTTCTATAACGGGAACAATAATCCGAGCTATTTCAATGTTGCGAATGAGGATGTTTTTAGCGGGGTCGGGTATAGTCGTACATAGGAGTCATCCCGTAGAATACTTTGAAGAGGAAGGATTAATCGTATCATGCAGCTGAATCATGAAATAGACACTGTATTTTTGAAGCCTAAATTTTCTTTCACCAGGTGTGATATTTATTGGGATGTGATGTGCTTTTGCTGACCGTACTTTGGCACCGACAGCCGACTTATCTGGCTATACATCGCCCCTTCTAAAAGACGGCATTACCATCTACAAGCAAACAATTTCTCTACTCTACTTTTCGATCTCGAATCGCCTCCCAAATAGTCTTCGGATTTCCATCCTTAACTACCCCTCCTTTAAGTCTCCACATAGCCCAGTACTGAATTGGCTGCGGCGTCAGCTTTTGGACCATATCATGACTCTTCTTGCCACCGTTCTCCGCATCTACAAGAACCTTCATCAGTGTCATAAACCCGAGTTTCTAGTACAGGACTCTCCGAGCATCGGTAGCTTCAACGTAACCCTCGATTCCCAACTCATCAGCCTTCTTCATTCCCCACTCTAGCATCAAGCTGCCTACTCCTTTCCGTTGATGATCTTGTCTCACGCTGGTATCTTCTATCGCTAGCCAATGTGTCAGAGTCGGGGAACAAAGTCGAGGGGAGTGAGGGACGACGCACCGATCATAGGCCTGTTCATCCAACTTGCTCTTGGGTAAAAACATTGGCTCAAAATCTCCTCTGCACATTCTCTACTTTCTCCATCGCTTTTGAGCCAGTGTGGTAACTCGATTCTTGGGGCGCCGTTAGGGAATGGAGCGGAAGTGTAAATATTCTAACATATGGACTCAACAACCTGGCTGCTTGGAACATGCACGACGATGGTCTTGTAGCTCGCTGGATCATCAATGTGTGCGATCCAAGATATTTCTTTGTCGGCACCAATTGTGGCTTGGAGATCATCTTCGATGAATGGACTATGAGTGATGCGTATTATCGAAGTGATTGAGGGGTCATTCCATATTTGGAAGGTTAGATCGATTAGAGCGTCGTGCTCAGCTCGGGTGCGAACTTCTGTCAGGAGATATTCAGACATGAAAGGAGAGTAATATGTGTCGCATCTGGGAATTTTGATTTTGGGTGAGGGGAAGCCTCTTTGTGGTGAGAGAAACGCGCAAGGTTCTTGGGGACTCGGTAGGACGTAAGTTATGTCAATGCTGACTGCAGAAGTAGTGAAACCAACGACATACCAACGGCTCCCGCCACTTCTTGTATGAAATAGCTTGATGTACGTATCTGGGTATAAAAATCGCACACTTTGTCTCACAATTACACAGAAGTTTGAAAGTCCATCACCTAATTGAGTTCTTCTTGCGTAGAAGTCCCCGAGGATATGAGACTGACGATCTGGGCATTCAACACATCCTTTCATATAAAGAAAGAAAGATCATTTCCCTTTGGAGATCATATGATGATACCAGAGAAGCACGACGACGTTTTTACTAAGGAGCAAGCCACGAAGAGCAGGTATAATGTCATTTGTTGAGATTAGGAAATCGCCTCTAAAATATTCAACGTTGAACCCATGAGTTCTTGCACTAAGCAGAACCATTGCACCCACTCCATTACTTAATTTCTAACAACAATCTGCACACTTTTGCTTCCTTTTGCAGGAAAGGGAACAATGTAGTCAGCATTCATGTCCACGTCTCTTTCTCTAATAGTATCATAGAGCTCTAGGGTCGGTCCTTGTGACTTTTCCAAGGGGTCATTGGCGCCGTATTTCCGGAATATACCAGCGAGTAATGTATAGAGCTCTTGATAGGCGAGGTTAATGCTACCGAGAAATGAGCATTCAATTTTCCGGGAAAGTCTGGAACAAGGTACTTACCCTAAGCAGTTTCTAGTCCCTCGGGAAAACGCGATGAGATACTTGTCGAGTCTCGGATTTTCAATCCATCTTTCTGGGCGAAACTCTCTGGGATTTGGGAAGAAATCTGGGTGGAAATGAATGTGAGTTGAAGTCATGGCTGATGGTGTGCCAGCTGGGATTGTATATTGTTTCCCGTTCCGATTGTAGATGATTGGTACCTCTGGTGAAACTCTCGCCATGCGTGTGATTACACCCGGGTGGCAGCGCAAGCATTCTTGTATGACGGCTCCGAGATAAGGGAGATGTTCTACTTTGCCGAATGTAATAGGCGCATCTGGATCCGGGAAAGTCGCCAACAACTCTTCTCGTAGCTTTTTGAGCTGATGGGGATTTGCGAGAAGCTCAAAGACTGCCGAAGATAATGTGCTTGCTGTATTTAATGTTCAGTTTCAACTGGAGAATTTCAGTCAGACTTGAAATTACCCGTTGTATCCTGGCCAGCTAAGACAGTAAGCTGTGCCTCGTGTCCCAGCCTAGCCGTGGCCTTTTCTTCCTCAGGCAGCTTGCTCTTTAGGACACCGTCAAAAATTGTATCTTTCCCGGCATCTTCGTCATCCGAATTCTTTATATCGTCGATTTGCTTCATCCACCCCTGGACCGCTTTAGTACTATTCCACAACTCGTATTCCTTGAAGATTACCTCTCGCAGTTTGTACATCCCACCGACTCCAGGCGCCATTATGGAGAGAAGAGACAAAGGCAATGAATCGAGCAAAGGCCCGAGCCATGCAAAATGCATCAGTGCGGGGCTCATCAAGAAAGTAAGCTCGATTGACTGGAAGAACGGCACTAATTAATTAATTCATTAGTATTTTATCCTAGGAACTACTACTGAGATGAGTAAATAGAAGCCACGAGAAAATAAATTGTGGTTTGGGACATTTTGAGATTATGCATCAGAGCGGGGTATTACTGGGGCGTGAGTCAATCCCCTATTAAACCGTTCCGCTTACTGTTGTAATCTTCGAGGTCCATGAAATTGGTAGACTGGCCAAAAGCATACTTTGTGATAATATCACTTGTAGCAGCCTTGAACACGTATATGAGAGGCATCTTCTCGCCACTATTGCCCGCGTCTTCCATTCGTGACAACAGCTTTTTCAAACTGTTTTGGATAATTGGTTCAACATTTCGGACGCTTGCCTTGGAAAAGAAATTTGCCATAGCTCCTCGTCGTTTACGGTGAGTATCATGCACTATGGTAGCCACCATTGATTGCTTTGCTAAACTGGGGTTAACTGATGCCATTTACCCCGCAAGGTTATGCTTACTGAGTGTCTTTCTTCCCGTGAACCGATATTTATCCGTTTTTCGGGATGAGCCCGCATATATCTCATCAATGAACTCTGGATCGTTGCAATGGATTTCGTGGGGATTGATCCTGATCAATGGACCTTTGGGAATCCAATGTTAGTTCCCTAGAAATTTCCGGAAACTGCTGTGAAATTCACCATATTTTTTGTGCAGTTCCCCAATCTTCCATACATATTGGCCCCCCAACCATAAGTCGTAGTAAGCTTCGTACCATGTAGTCATCGCTGTCAAGATACATCAGAGCTATCCAAATCACCGACATGTCAATAAAATTTTACCTGCTAGCTTCGGACCAGGGATACCGGCGAGAGGATCAAAATAAACTGAATTTAATCATTAAAACATTTACTTTGCGGAACAGTAATTTAGATTCATACGGCGATACACAGCACCACAGAAACAATACGTAGCCCATAGTGCCAGCAGAGTGTAGACCCAAGGGAGATCGGCCCATAAGTCACCGGGCCAGGACGTAATCTCTGGATGCTCAATGAAATGATTGATACGGGCAAATAATGTCACTTGTGAAGACATATTGCCCATGTCCCATTTTGATGCCATTGTTGGTGATTTCTGGGCGCAGAGTGAGCCGATGGTCGTCTTGAGCCTTGAAGTCGTAATCAAAATGAAGCATTAATCTCTAGCTCTTGTACTTAACTAAACAAGTGACACCTTATTAAGTTTCAAGTTCGGATCATTATAAAGATGCTCCGTTTCCTACTTGTATCCTAATGCAAGGGCTGGTGAAGACAAGATAAACTCGAGTCACTACACTGAAGAAGATGCGGGATTCCCCTTTCATGCATCAACAGGGGTGAATAGCTATCTTCCTACTCAGAGAGTCGGACGGGAGGGAGAGGTCTGCGTATCAAGCCTTGCATGACAAGTTCGGACATGGCTCATGTCATTGTCTATCTCGCGAAACAGTGAGGCTGCCGCGAAATTCAAAAGATGGCGTATTCGACAAGATCGGCATATGAGGATAAGCAACTGCATGTGGGTAGCTTCGGGTGATGTGCAGCTGCAGTTTGAGTGTTGGATTTGCATTGAAGCTACATCTCATGGTCCTGCTGAATCCTACAGTACCACAGGCTATGATCGACATGATGACGCTTGTCCTGTCATAACTACTATGCATGTTCGATGAGCAGGGGAATAAGCAGCTGCAGCGCAGGGTTCTTTAGGGCGTAAGCGTGCGTCGCTAGCTTGATAGAAGTCACCAGGTTCATAACCAATGATAAGACTTTACTTGGTAAGCAGCTTTTTAATCTTGGGCTTTCACCAACCATGACCCAGAAAGAGTGCAACAAAGAAAGAAGAGGTAGGAATAAATGCTTACGCCGTGCGATGCGACTGGATTTGAATTGCGTGATAGGAAAGCGAACGTGCGAGTACTCATGACGAGACAAAAATAGATCTTCAGAGCCTTCCTTTCTAGGTATTTTCTTCAGTAGCTTCTATCCTCAGGTTGGAGTTTCTGTCCCGTATTTCGGAAATGACGGTGAAGCTCCCGTTACTGCAGAGCCTCGGAGCAGAAGAAATCTCGGCTTCAACACCATAGAAGCTCTTCAACGAGTGGCCGCGGAGGTTTGCTGATAAGTCTTGCTAGAGCAAGTAACTAGGTATAGTATGTTCGTTTATACATCCAGCGGCTCAATCCTCCCGTAAATTTGGTCCTTCGTACAATAGTTTGCTCTTGGCCCAATGAAGGAAGTCAGAGGTTTTGGTAGCGGACGCCACCGCCGCAATGCTGCAGCGCCTCTAACACGAGGGACGGGAAATAATGATTTTTATGATTCTATAAGTACAGGCAGTCGTTTATTCGATGCTTTCATCGTCACAGTTTTAACTGGTAGCTTTCATCTCATTATATACGTAATTGGCTTTCAACTCAGAATGTTCAGTATGAGACACCTTATGTCTTTGGTGGGAGTCATCAGCGCAGGTGTTTTTGTCTCGCCATCTCATGCTACGAACTTTACTCAAGCATGCAGATACCTCCCTGGGGATAAAGACTGGCCAACTGTCCACGATTGGTTAGAACTGAATTCCACCGTTCACGGCAGGCTTATAAGCACCGTACCGCTCGCAGCGCCATGCTATGGAGCGAGTTTGGATGCCGTGGCCTGTGATGATATCAAAGATAAATGGGTGCAGCCAGAATTACAGTATGCTCACCGGGGTTGACCTTTGAACCCCGTTTCTGACCTTACCAATAGTGTTGACAATCCAGCCTCTGTGCAGAATCCGTACTGGCTGAACAACTCCTGCAGCCCTTTCACGAGTACTTCTGGCTCGTGCACAAACGGAAACATTGCAGAATATTCAATCAATGTTACTGATGCGGAAGATGCTATTGCTGGTGTCAAATTTTCACAAGAGAAAAACATTCGTTTAGTAATTAAGAATACTGGTCACGAGTAAATTTACACCTAAGTTCTCGCACGAAATGATTATCTGACAGCTTTTCTAGCTTTTTGGGACGCTCTACAGGCAAAGGCTCCATAAATATCTGGACTCATAATCTCAAGAATATTTCCATTTTCGACTACAGCAGTACTGGCTATACTGGCCGTGCCGTTCGCATGGGAGCAGGCGTCCAAGGTTTTGAAGCATACCGTTTTGCTGATGAGAACGGTGTACGCATTATTGGTGGTTTCTGTCCTACCGTTGGTCTTGCCGGGGGCTATACTCAAGGTGCGGGCCATGGACCGCTCATCGGTGAGTATGGACTCGCGGCTGATAATGCACTTGAATGGGAGGTTGTTACCGCGGAAGGGAAGCACCTGATAGCTACCCCATCTCAGAATTCGGATCTGTACTGGGCACTCAGCGGGGGAGGGCCCGGGACTTATGGTATTGTCCTGTCTCTTACGACAAAAGCGCATCCGGATGGGCCAGTCGGAGGCGCATGGCTACTTTTTAACTCGACGAGTCTCTCCGACAATGTATACTGGGACGCGGTACACAACTTTCATACTGGCCTTTCTGCTATGACCGATGTTCCTGGTGTTCAGATTACGTACACCCTTAGCAGTAGCTACCTCAACATGACTTACCTCACTTGGCCGGGACATAACGCCGGAGAAGTCGAGGCGCTTCTGAGACCCTTCACCCTATATCTCGAGGCAAATGAGATCCCCTACGACCACAAATATACGTACCAGCCCGGTTTCTACCCACACTACGCCCAATTCACCCCAGAGTTGCCTTTTGGCTACTATGAGGTCTCTGAGATCATTGGCGGGCGCTTAATCCCGCATTCTGTGGTAGAAGAGAGCAGTGAGGCCCTCGTATCCGCCTTGCGAAATATCACTTCGGAAGCCGGGGGAGATCGCTGGATTACAAATGGCGTTGCAACCAACCTAACACATGCTCGCGTGGGAAATACCCCGGAATCCAATTCAGTGCTTCCAGCATGGCGTGATTCCCTTGTGTTTTTCAACATCGTCATTGTGTGGGATCCTGCTACGCCTATTGAAGTACTTTCTCAGTACGAAAGCCAAATGACGGAGGAGCAAGTTCCAAAATTGGAGCGAATTACTCCTGGGGGTGGAACATATATCAACGAAGGGGACTTTAACAATCCGAACTGGAAAGAGGACTATTTCGGAGGGAATTATGAAAGATTGCTCGTTGTGAAGAAGAAATATGATCCGCATCACTTGTTTTACGGAATTGCCTCTGTGGGGAGTGAGATGTGGATTCCCGACAGCGATGGTCGGCTTTGTAAAGCTGAAGAGAATTAGAGTACGAAGAGTAAGGGAGTAAGAAAAGAATACCTTCATATTTAGAGCATGAACTACTCAAAGTCATTTCAAAATTTCCGCTAAGACACGAGTTTCTTCAGTCGAGACGCAAAATGGACGGGCCTCAGGTAAATAGTTTGAGGACGTCAATAGACCTGATCTCACCAATGATATAATCAATTTTTCAATATCCAGGCTACTGAGCTAGTAAGCCACCGTGAAAAGTTTCCTCTCTATATTTACCCCTTTAATCACCTGCATAATAATATAATTTCGTATAGACCATTCAGCACAGATCTAGCAAGCAGAAACACGTCACCGGGCAACGTAACAAGAGAAATGCCATTGCTTATAGGGAACGATATATAAATTAATATTTATTTTGCGATCTCTTACTCCCGGTCCCCGGCCTTGGCTGGATGGGGAATTGCCTCCAAAAAAGCGCTTCTACCAAACTTGAGTACTTCCATCATAAGAGAGAAATTGACCTGACGTTTTCTCTCTGGTAGCACTGTCGATCTGTTGGGCACCCGATTAGTGCGGAACCCAATGAAAAGGCAAGTACCAGGACTTACCACTTTTACCATGCCGCTAATGCTTTCCGAGACGGGAATTTCAGCTTTCTCAAGCCCCAACAACTTGGCTCCTCCGTTTCCCATGTCCGTTTGAACCCAACTATTACCTATTAGATACGGGGATGCAGATCGTTCTGGCGGAAAGCCTACCCAGGATCAAGGGGAAACGCAATTAGGTTTTGATTTTCAAAGTGGATTTTGCGGGTGATATAGTTTAGTGCCACTTTCGAGGTTCCATAATCACTGTTTGGGAAATTTCGATTCTCCATATTTCCAAGGCTTGCAGCAGAGGTGCTAAGCGTAACAAATTTGGGAGCCTTAGCTCTGCTCAGGAGAGGGAGCACAGCCTGGAAGAAATGAATCACTCCTATGACATTCACATCGAGATGTTCGCGGAGGTCTGGAATCTTGATCTCCGCTACCTGTGGAAAAACCTTCGAGATACCGGCATTGGCAATGGCGATGTCCACAGATGTGATGCCATGAACGGACTCCAATTCGTTCACGGCGGTCGCTGGATCTGTCTCGGAGAGCGAGTCAATCTTCACCACGATGACGGAGCTACCTTCGCCTTTGGGCAGGTCAAAAAGCGACTTTGAGGTGGCGTTAGCTGGATCTCTGACTGCGGCGATGACAGTGTAGTAAGGCTGAGCGAGATAGTGCTCCACAAGGCCTTTGCCGAGGCCTATTCCACTTAGTTAGCCACTGAACTTACTACTCAGAAATGACCGAGGACGAAAGGTTTGACTAAAATTACCTCTGTTTCCTCCGGTCACTAGGAGAGTGGTGTTGGAAGGCATATCTTGTGGTCTTGGAGGAGTTTGACTTTTGGTTTTGGCGGTTCGATGCGAATTGTAACTTGAATCTGGGCTTTCTCAAATGAAGACGAATAGACAAGAGTCCAGTATGTACGGCTGTTGAAGATCTAAATGCTCGGGAGTTGACATGTACCTGGGTACTTAGCCCATTCCCCGATTACAAAGCATTACTGACGCGTTTGTGGGTGGGGCAAGGTTCGAGCTGATTTTTAATCATCCTGGTCTGCGTCCAATCAAGGGGTAATACTCGAGCTGATTTCCAATCATCCAGCTCCCCGAGGCAGGTCTCAGAAACCAATTTATCTGATTTTGGTGAGGAAGAGGAGTTGGCGTGGTGCTTATGCTTACGCCCCTGTCTTTGCTTCCATTGGCCAACCTTACGGTGCAGTTAAATCCCCATTCTGGGTGCACGCAATCATTGGGACTCGAAGAAAGCTGGCCATGGCATTGATTACTACGTATCATGATGAAAACACTCAAGAGGAGGTTGCCATCTTCTCGAGATTCTGAGATTGTCAGCCATAAGCTCACGCAGAAGTGTAATTCACGTGAGACTCTGGGGAGACCATCTGTAAAAGGTTATTGTACACTTTTATACATAAAACTTCTCCACATCTAACTGCTTCTGGAGAGGGGAGCACGCGAGTGGCAACCATGGACTCTCTTACCAAACATTTGGCTGATGGGCGTTTCTCCTTGAGCGCCATCGTCAGTGCAATATTTGGTGCATGGGTGGTTTACTGGGCGGGGCTCGGCATATATCGGTGTGAGTGTCTTGAATTTCCGTTTTTTTTACTTAGTGTAAAGAGCTAATTGGTGGTCGCCCAGTGTACTTATCGCCATTAGCCGCATTTCCTGGCCCCAAGCTTGCCGCCCTCACTGTCGCATATCAAGCGTATTATGATATTTGGCTCGGCGGGCAATTCTTCAAGCAGATAGATGAGCTTCATAAGAAATTTGGTAAGTCTGGGAGTACAAATTTTGAGACTCGAATCATGCTGACCCAAACAGGGCCCATTGTGCGCATTAATCCACATGAGATCCACATTAATGATCCATTTTTCATTGAAGAGTTATACGCGGGGAGTAACAAAAAGCGCGACAAGTTCAAATGGGCCGGTCGTCAAGTACTGCGTGCGTCTCGTTCAACAGTCTAGGCCGTGATACAAAAACTTTACTGACGTGAATCTGCAGTTCCTGAATCGCTCGTCGCTACAATGCCGTCTGATCTTCATCGGAAGAGACGCGCAGTGCTCAATCCGTTCTTCTCTAAAGCCAGCATTAGGAAACTCGACCCAGTCGTTCAAAAAAGTCTGGACGCCATCTTCAGACGACTCGACACATGTGCAGAGTCGTCGGAGTTATGGCCTGCGAGTTTGGCCTACAAGGCAGCGACTTGTGATACCATAACAGAATTTTGCTTTGGAGTATCGACGGATTACATAGACCGTGATGATTATGAGACATCTTATTTCAAGGCAGTTGATGATCACCTTCAGATGTCTTGGAAGATGACTTATATCCCCTGGTTCGGCCCTATGATGGAGAAGATCCCACCAGTGATTGGCGGTATCCTCTGGCCAGGTCTTAAGCTTCTTTGGGAGATGCATTCAGTATGTATATTGGATGCGTGTTGTATGCCACTTCGGCTGACCAAAAGTAGCGATGGTCGGCACAGATAGAAGAGATTCGTGGTCAAGGCAAAGAAGGCAGTGGAACGGTATTCCATGGCTTGCTCAACAACGACCTTCCAGCATCAGAGAAATCGAACGGTCATCTTCGTCAAACAGCACAACTTCTAGTTCTCGCCGGACAAGACACTACAGGTAAATCCTCAAAAAACATTTAATGACAACCTCTGATGTTGAAACAGCATACACTCTTTCTGCGCTCACTTACCGGCTGTTGGCAAATCCTGAAATGTTCAAGAAACTGAAGACAGAGTTAGAGAATGCTATTCCGGATCCCGATACACCAGTGAATTCGGCCCAATTGGAACAGCTGCCTTACTTGACGGGGCTGATACAGGAAGGGGTTCGCCTTCATCCGGGCGCGTTGGTTCGGCAGGCGCGCATAGCGCCGGATGAAGACTTGATTTATACAGACCCTGAGAGCAAGCGACAATGGATAATCCCGGCCGGAACATCCGTAGCCATGGATGCACGGTCATGCAACCTACACCCAAGAGCTTTTTCTGCACCGCACCGGTTCCTACCTGAGAGGTGGATCGAAAATCCCCGACTGGATAGATACTTGCTCAGTTTCTCTCGGGGAACCAGAATATGTCTTGGCCTTAATCTGGCATATTCAGAAATGTATATGATATTAGGGGGTATCTTCCGGCGCTTCGATTTATACGACGGCACTGGGAAGCAGACCCAGCCAACACTTTCGCTGGAAGACACTGAGTACACGCGGGATATCGAGGTTCAATCGGATTTTCTTGTGCCGTTTCCCAGCAAAGGAAGTAAGGGTGTTCAGGTTAAGGTCCGGGCCGCGAGTCAGGCTTGAGTGAGGAGGAGAAGGAAGGTTGCGGGGGTCGACGGGTCGTAATTGCCTGATCTTGGATCGGAGGCAACGTTTATAAGATGGATTGAATATGATGGTTATTCATAGTCTGATTGATCCGAAGGATACTCATGCGCTGAAAGTCCAGCCGATCCCTTTCTTGGCTGCAGCCGCCAGGGGCATCACCCCACCTTTTAGCGAGCCAAACGAAATATTTACAGCGTCACTATGTATGGTTGTTTTTCCAGATCTACTGTGAATGTCTACATGAGGTTTTCTGGATGCGTCCGCGACTTACGACGCACCCAATGGTGGCTTCAGAGTGACCTTCAAATATACTTGCTATGGTTCAGGAAGGTCCAAGCCGGCAGAAAGGTCCGGTCCGCTGTGTACATGTCAGATATACGAGATTTCTTATATCCCAGATTCTTCAGCCATCCTTTATTGAAACATCGTACCGTGCTTGGCCTGTCATTTATGGTTGCCACCATAGCGTTATCGGAGAAATGGGCTGGGTTCTTTGAGGCTCGTTCTGTACTACCGTAGATATTTTGAGCGTTGCTATGTAAGCACCCAAAGCCGTAAGGATCTGCAATCAGGGCGTCACAGTTGCCTCTTTCGAAAAAACCGGGAAGAAGTGCCGCAGAACAGTCTTACCCGCAATGGAGATGACTGAGTAAGAATCCTCAAGCTACCTGTCTATCATACCTAGGTAGTCACGGCCAGTTGCTTGTTTTTGACTTCTAGAGGGAAAGAGATACGTATTAAGCGTAGGAGCCATGAACGATGATTGCAACAACACCACGGCGCCTCTAGACTCTATTGAGAGGCGTCGCATTCAGAACCGTCAAGCTCAGAGAAATTATCGCAGTAAGCCGGCTACCACTCTCACCTGGCATAGCGCAGCTTAGTGCTTCATCTAACATAAATGTCTCAGGTAGACGCAATAAATATCGAACGGGTCAAGCGGATGCGCAAGCGCCAGTGCAAGCTGATGGCCATTTACTTGTCAACAGCAGTAACAGCAGCAGCAATACCAACAGCTCGTGGGAACAGCAACAACAGCAATGTCAACGGCAACAAAATTTTCTGTTGCAGGATGGAATGATATTACAGGATGAGCAAAGCGAAACGTCACGAGCGGGTCTCCCGGTGTCAGGATATGAATACCCTGAGTACGCTACCAACACATCCAATGTCTTCGACTTGGGACAGTCAATGACCGTCTCAGCCTCAGTACCACCCACAGCATCCGAAATTTCGGCGCTTTCATCGTACTCATACCTCTCTGGACTGAGCAACTGCTCCCCCACCGCAGTATTTGCCCAGGGCCTCGGCTCGACCCACGATAGCAGGCCAACCTTTGGAACGACGGCCACGTTGATTGACTCTGTTCCTGCCAACACTTTTTCCGCGCCCAATTCTATCCTGGCGGACCGCTCGCTCGGGTCTGGGCCAGGGATGTCCGACCCGGGGCACCCCGTTAACATTTGGGAACCTTCCCAGGCCCCATCACACTATCTAAATCCCAGTCCTCCAGACGAGCACCAAGATGTGAACCTACTTGACGTTACTGGTACTGATAATGACTTAGTAATGGATCACGGTTCCCATAGTCATCGTAGTACCAGTAGCACGAACTCAAAAGATTCTAGCCCACACGACAATAGTAATAGTAGTACAGAGAGTAGCAGTGGCACGTCTGGCACGTCTGACGACATCAATCGTCCTGGCAGCCTTCCTGACTATATTTCTCCCTTGCATATTGCCTCTCAACGTGGACATACTGCTATTGTCGCTCTCCTGCTCCGGGCCTCTGTGCCTATTTCTGAAACTGACTCGTTGGGACGCACTGCTCTGCAACTTGCCATTATAAAAAATCACCTGGATGTCGCCCGTCTTCTCCTACTCCACGGGGCTGAAGTTAATTCCGGCGACGCGAAGGGCCGAACGGCGCTTCATTGGGTTGTGTTGGAAAAGAATGAGCAGCTGCTAAAGATCCTAGTAGAGGCAGGCGCAGATGCCAATTCATGTGACGCAAATGGATGGAGCCCACTCCACTTAGCGATTGAAAGAGGTTGGGAAGTAGGCTTCAGAATCTTGATGGACAAGGGGGGCAACCTGAGCTTGAGTGCTAGGAAATGTGAGAATTGGAGAAAGGAGGAGCCTTCAAACAGCAGCTTTGATGAACTATCGAGGGCATCTTAGATTGATTAAGCTACAGTTTCCAGATTTTTAGATCTGGTCCTAGGGTCATTCCTCTCTTAAATCTATGCAAACTTTACAGCCTCGCCTCTCACAAACACACTTCTCATCTGCAAATTCAACGATTACTCTACCTGCGGCAGATTATCAACTTAAAGGGCGCCCACTGACCCTTCTCCACGCATACACTTTCCAAGTGGAAATTCCAAGTGTCACTCTGTTCGATCATAATTCCAAGACAATAAATTTCTTCTATATTTAGGATATTCAGGGTGAGGGCGAAATGCTCTTGTGTGCCGATCTATGACCCGCCTAGTGTCACGCAGTGAAATAGTTGACAGGCCTCGATAGCTAGCAATGTCGGCGTGGAGGCGGGATGACCCTGCCGAGAGGTAGACTTGCCAGGGATGATACGAGTTAGATCTCACAAGTAAGATTTAGATCAGATGCGAGTTCGCGTTTCCGTCCATTGTAAGATCCCTCCTGCATTATGCAGTCATGAAACCCGGCTGAGGTAATACAAATTCTCTGTCATGCTGCTTACGCCCCTGCACGCTACAGGATCCCGTGCTTCCGTCCCGGCGATCAGTACCTAGGAAGCCGCGGGAGTTGCTAATTCGCTTGCCAGTGGAAAAAAGGCTTTCCCAATTATTTCGTGTCGACTTTGTGCTTTCGGTAAACAGCCCTCAGGTAGGCGACAGTTAGCTACAGTAGGACATAGGTGAGACGAAGGTGTTGTAGCACTCGCTTTCTGACGTTGAAGTCTTTTAGATATCACGCCCATCACTCACAGTATTGTTAGTACAGGACATACCAAATCTCTTGATTATGGAGTTTACCTCTACTTTTGACAATCATTCCTCGTATGTTGTCGTCGTATTCTTGCTGGTAAGGACTGCCTTTGGTCAATGGACGATAAGCGTGACTAATCCAAGTATTGTGTAGATGCTCGCCTTCTGGCTTGGAAATGTCTTGTACAATATTTATCTACATCCATTGTGTTCGTATCCAGGTCCATGGTACACGCGAGCGTCTGTACTCCCTTTTGCTTACTGGTTGGCTACTGGTGAGCTTACCAACGTGGCACGTTGGATACATGATCAATACGGGGACAGCGTCCGAATTGCTCCAAACAAGTTATCCTTCATTCAATCTCAAGCGTGGCAGGAGATTCATGGTGAGATAGCCGAGATGTGTTTGTCTAAACCAGCGTGGAGTGCTAAGTGCGCATTGAAGGCCATCGCTCGGAAAAGAAGAAAACGTGGTTTGACAAAGATCCAAGCGTCTATCTGGCAAGGCAAAACGGTTCACCCTCAATTGTGTGCACATATTCAAGTCATACCATGTTCAATCAATAGCTGATGGGTCTAGGTTGATGCCAACGAACAAGACCACGCTAGATTTCGCCGTCTGCTCGCGCACGCGTTCTCAGAGAAGGCCCTGCGGGATCAGGAGCCAATAATCCAAAAATATGTCAATCGATTGATTTCAAAGCTGCATCAACAGATTGATGGGCCAGAAAAAGGTGTCCTTGACATGGTAAACGCTGGACTTTTGAAAACAAAACTGCACTTAGATTACTAATGGTATTTAGTCTCAATGGGTCAACTTCATGACCTTCGATATTATCGGCGATTTAACCTTTGGTCGCTCCTTTGGGTGTTTAGAGAAGGGCGAGCTGCACCCATGGGTGGCACTACTCCCCGGCGCAGCCAGAAATATGACACTCCTGCTTGCACTCAAGCACGCCCCAAAGCTTCTCTTCCGGGTCACTGTAGCGATAATTTTGCCCTTCATGGGCGCCCGAAGAGAGCATGCCGAGTTCACAAATGACAAGATCAAAATTCGCTTGTCTGATCCCAGAGATAGGAGCGATTTTATCACGCCAATCTTGAAAGCAAACGATGAGAAAGGCATGAGCGTTCCAGAGCTCGAAAGCTCGATCAACCTGCTTGTTACAGCAGGTAGTGAAACTCTAGCGACATTTTTCAGCGGTGCTATCTATCACCTTGCTCAAAATCCAAGAGTTCTAGAAAAGTTACGGAAAGAACTTGACGCTTCATTCCCTAATAGCAATGATATAACGATGACTTCGACGCAAAAACTGACATATCTTAACGCTGTCATTGAAGAAACTCTTCGAATATACCCGCCAGCAGCTTTAAGCTTGGGCCGCATAGTTCCGCTCGGCGGTGCAATGATTTGTGGCAGACACGTTCCTGCTGGTACTGGGGTCGGAGTGACTTCATGGGCTGCCACGCACTCCGCTACTAACTTCAAGCTTCCAGAAGAATTCGCACCTGAGAGATGGATAGATAAGCAGAGATTCAGAGATGATGATCGGGCATCGTCTCAACCTTTTAGTACCGGGGCCAGGAATTGTGTTGGGAAGAAGTACCTGCTTAGCCCTGAAGCCCATTAGAGTCGCGAATGCTAATGATTCGAAGTTTAGCTTATGCGGAAATGCGGCTAGTTCTTGCGAATCTTGCTTTGAGATTCGACCTTGAGCTACAGTCTGAGAGTAAACAATGGATGACGCAGAAGCTTTTCACATTCTGGGAGAAGCCCCCATTAATTATTAAGTTAAGGAGGTCCAATTGGTCAAATTGACTTGAATTTACGAGCAAAGTTTTGAAATGGGCTGAGACGTCTAGCATAAATTTGAGAGATAAAAGGGTCCCGTGATGGCATACCGGCTGTTGTTGTGCTGCGAAGATGGAATTTGCCGCGTCATTGATCGAGACCAAATGGGCTTAAAATTTAACGTAGAAGCAAATCACTTTTGTGTTCCTCCCCAAACATTCACCCGCGTCTTATAGCAAGATTAGGACGGGCAGGATTTACAAATAAATAACACTCGCACATAAGAATTTGAAGCTCATACGCTGGTCCAAAATCATGCATGACAGGTGCGGTTTAAAATTCTATCACGAGGGCTTACGTTTTCAGAAATCAACATGGCGGTCTGATTCCGGTCGTCCAATCAGACGTAACACGCCCCCAACAGTTCCTAGCGTCATAATGCAGTACGCCCACATATATATAGCAGAGCAATGTCCACGTTGCTCTCCGAGCCCTCATCTTGAATGATATCCTCTTTTCCACCAACAGCGACCATGAATGAATTTTCACGAGATATGAAGCAAGAGATTGTTGCTGAAATGCCAAAAGATGCTGAGAAAGATTCATCAATCGAGGATACACACATAAGCCCGGCTTCTACTCACGAGTTGCATGCGACAGAAGATAGATCTGATTTGCCTAGCACCCTCGCTCGCTGGTTGATCGTAATTGCACTACTCCTCGGAGAGTTTCTCGTAAGTGCCAATCAAAACGATTTCACTTTTAGCCTTCCTCTTGACTAAAATTAAATAGGTGGCTCTTGATCTGGTGGGTTCATTCAACTACTATCTATTTTCTACAAGCTGAGATATTGCGCAGACAATCGTCGCCACCGCCATACCTCGAATTACAGATGAATTCCAAACCATTCGTGACGTTGGATGGTATGGATCGGCCTTTTTCCTCACTTTCGCAGCTTACCAATCCGCTTGGGGCAAAATCTACAAATATTTTGACATGAAATATGCCTTCTTCTCTTCTGTTCTATTATTCGGGGTTGGAACTCTGATCTGCGGTATGTCCGATCTTGTCTTGCCCTAGTCCTGGTACATAGGATCTGATCGTAAATGATACGAACAGCTCTTGCTCCCAACAGCATTACTCTGATAGTTGGACGCGCTTTCACAGGCGTCGGCGCTGCCGGTGTTACCAATGGTGTCTATACTATTATAGCGTGTATTGTGCCACCACATCAAGTGGCCATGTACCTGGGCTTTGTCGGGGTAGACTTCAGCATCGCCAGTGTGGCTGGACCGTTACTCGGAGGGGTCTTCACCCAAAATCTATCGTGGCGGTGGTGCTTTTGGATAAGTCTGCCAGTGGGAGGAGCCTCGCTAGGGGTCGTGCTCTTTTTCTTTCGTACGCCCAAGTCGATGAAACCCACACAGGCCACGGCGATGGAAAAGTTCTTACAAATGGACCTGCAAGGCACGGTGTTGCTTGTTGCTTCACTCATTTGTTATATGCTTGCATTGCAACTGGGGGGCGTCAGACTACCGTGGAGCTCACCTACTGTCATCGGCCTCCTGGTAGGATGGGTAGTTTTAAGTTTCTGCTTCGTGGTTGATCAATGGAGTCAAGGAGATCGAGCTCAAATTGTCCCTCGGCTTATCAAAGACCGAACTGTTGCTGGGCTCAGTGCTTTCATAGTATTGTAAGCTTGTCCACCTGCGTTTTATTCCTTCCTTTCAACACACCTAGACTACCGTGTTGGGCCCTTAGAAGACTAATTCAGCTGTTTAGTTTGAACGGTACCACATTCTTGATGATTTATTACCTGCCTATATACTTCCAGGCGATCTATGGTATGTCACCATCCGCGAGTGGAATCCGGAGTCTGCCTCTGATCCTTGCTATGTCCATCGCTTTACTAGCGAGCTCGACGATCGTCACATGGGCTGGATACTTCCAGCCACTTCTTTTCATCGGCGGCATACTTTTAACCGTGGGCTCTGGAATGATATATACTCTCGATGGGAACTCTTCGCCTGGACAGTATATTGGATACCAAATTCTTGTAGGAGTTGGGAACGGAATTTGTAGCCAAATTCCTCTGATTGCAAGCATCGCTTTTGCAAAGCCGGAAGACATCCCCATCACGACATCATTAGTTCTCTGTGAGTACAACGCATGTATATCTCTCTTCCTAATTGACTCATCTGCAGTCTTTCAACTCGTCTCTGGAGCAATATCTGTTTCACTCGCGCAGAGCCTTTTTGCAAACATATTGATCTCTAGAATTCCCATCTACGCTCCGACAGTTGATCCAGCTACTGTGATTGCTGTTGGAGCTTCGGAATTACGCAACGTCTTCTCACCAGAGGAATTAGATGGTATTCTGCTTGCCTATATGGCTGGCTTGAAGGCTGCATGGGCTGGCGGGGTTGGCCTAGCTGGCCTCACTTTGCTTGTAGCCCTGATTCCAAAATGGAAAAGCATAAAGAATGTATCTGGGAAACAAAATGTTGTAGTAGTGGGATGAAATATGGAAATTTGTGGTCACACGCTATGAGAATAATTGATTGTAGCATGGATCATTTTGTTATTGTTGGATTATTATAATCCGAGGGTTTTGACAGACATCATGATTCCAAAATTTGACACATAAATTCTAAATTGGTAGCGCAATGGGCATGAAAACTTTCTGTAATATTGACAACTCCAAACTGAAGAATGCTCGGAGTTAGATTTGAAACTTAACTTTATGCTTTACATTCGGCAACCCCGATTTCGACCTGTTATTCTTGCAATTACAATGAAGCCCCTCAGTAGTGGTGGTGACAAATATAACGCGTGTCATGGCACTTTCAGGGGTTATCTCCTCCAATCAACAGTCATCGGTAAAAGTTGTATTCCTTATCTAGTGGCGCTTTTCAACGTTGCCACCGGTTCAATGTCTCCGCGAGGAAAAAAGATGGCTGACCCTTCTGGATCTTGATAGGTAGATGATATCGCATAAGCCTGCAGTGCGGGCCGATCCAACGGCGCAGTGCCGATCTCTCACGTCGGTAGATCTCCCTTACTTGCCGAAAATATTCAATCACGCAATTATGAGGACGCCTACCACACGATATATCCCGCGCTGCGGATGTTACCTTCTCTTCCGAAAAGTTGTGGACCTGGTGGCTTCCGTTGCATTAGAATCAGGTCTAGCAAAATGTATTGAATTGACTGGGTGAAACTATCAGCAAGTGGCAGCATGTGCTTGTGTCCACCATTCCCACGTGGTATGTTTCAAGTATTTCATCTCCTTTTCAGGTGCTCATTTATGAAATCTACCTGCTGCCTCATAAGCTCAGAAGCTTGATCCCCACTGAGAACATCGAGATGGCCTTTTCCATGGGCTATACAAAGACGCTTTGGACCTTCGAGTTGATCAAAACTCTTCTTTTGATCGGCCGGATCAGAAATGATATCATTCTCAGGGATGAGCATCATCACTGGAGTTGGATTGATGTGCGACAGCAGCCCCCATGGCTGCCACATCGCAATCTTGTAATAACTCTGAATAGTCGTTTGATTCTCAAAATTCAGAGCGCCCCTTTCCTTGACGTTCGTCATGAATTCATAAGCTTCCAGTCCACCGCCGGCAGCCATGCCTGCCGGGTTCTCCCCAAAGGAGTTGAAGGGCGCGACAGAAAAAGGCGGGTTTCCTTTAGCCTGTGACGCCCGGTCTGCCATTGATTTTGCGAGTACTTTGACCCTTTTCTCATCGGTATAGAACTTTACAAATGGACAGATCATGATGAGGAGTTTCACACGCTTATCAAGGGCAGCAGCACAAGCGGCAACGCAACCAGAGAAGGACATCCCCCAAAATATAATTTGAGCAGGATTGACGATCGCATGCTTCGATAAGAATGTAAGAGCATCAGAATAGTCCTCAGTCTGCTTCATGGGATTTATATCGTTGCGCGGAAAACCGTCACTGAGTCCTATACTTCGTGGGTCATATATCAGAGCTGTAATCCCAGCGCGCTGAAAACTCTCGGCGACCTCTGGCAGCAGCATTTCCTTCACACAATTGAACTGTTTCGAGTTAGACTACACCCGAGATAGAGCAGACTGTAAGGCACTTACTCCTGGAGTCATAATCACGGCAGGGCCTCTAGATGCCGCTGCGTACAAAGAGCCGCGAAGAGTGAGTCCGTCGAGTGTCATGAATTCGACACCTTCGTTCTTGCGTATTTGAGAAGGCATATTTGCGCGTGACGCTGGCTTATCTGTCAGGTAGCTAATCCAATGCTGATGAACGAATAATGTACGTATCGAGAAAAGTAGATGGGCAAAAAAGGTGATTTTCGCAATCTACAACGGATATATAGCCAAATAGCACATCTAAAATTTCAATCTCAATTGCCCAGAGACAATCACAGGCAATGTGGAAATATGAGATGGTTAATTTTATGGTCCTGTGAGAGGTTGCTGCATTGATGCCGGGCTTTGAAGAGAAAGAAGACTAGCTGGACGTTTTGAGAAACAGCCCCATGGCTCACTTGCGGCAGAGAAGTGGTTACCTGGCTACCCTCGGAACTTCATTAAACCGGACACCTCGCAATCTGTAGAACCCCCCGAATTTCCCGAATAGTCCAGATTAATGCCAACGCATGGGTTGCTTACCGATATGTGGAATATCTTCCGTAACCCGAAAGAAAGAAGCCGGGTGCTTGTCGTAAGCAACCTGCGTGGCTGCAGATCAAGCTGCACCCCCACTTGCACATTTGAATCCAGCGCCACGCTTACCCCAATAAACAGTTGCCATACAGTCTTATTCAAAGCTGTACAACGTTACCGCGATCCCGATGCTTTCGTCCTATGACTCGTTGGAATGGAAACGATATGCAAAATGTAAGCTATTACATATCAGATCATAACAAGATGCACTGCGTCAGCGTAATCCGAGCCTGGCTGCAGACTTTGGACGAGGATGAAACTCTTAAGCCCCAAATTATCGTTTGCGGCAGGTAAAATGGACAAATACTAAGTTCTGCAGGCGGATTACATGTTCGCCAACAAAAATCAGCACGATAGGTGGATGATCCATTTTTAATGTATAGCTTTGATCATCGACTTCATGCGATGACCGGAAGTAACCGCATTGAAATCTAAACTCGCTTGATGAAATAATCCAGTTTGAACCTTCAAGTTCGGAGAAAGCAATTGCTATCAGACCTACTCCATATGTATGACTCTGACCAATACTGCTTCTAGGGTATAAGAAGACGATACCAAAAAACAATTGAAGCAACTGCTACATTTACCTTCCAACGTAGCAAATTAATATGGTATTCAAGCTCAACGGAAACAAAAGCACAGAGATGGCATCTCAACCTGAGGCGTCTGGCGCAACACTACCAAGATTCACGCAAGAGCCCGTCGCCGTTATTGGGCTGGCTTGCCGACTTCCAGGAAACAACACGTCACCGCGAGCATTATGGAATTTTCTTGAGAGAGGGGGTATTGCGAGTAATGGTGTTCCTAAATCTCGCTTCAATCTAAGCGGTCACTACGACGGCTCGAAGAAACCAGGTACGATGCGACCACCTGGAGGAATGTTCCTCGAAGATATAGAATTGGAGACTTTTGATGCACCCTTCTTCGAGATCTCTAGCGCTGAGGCAGTTTCTATGGATCCTAACCAGCGACAACTGCTTGAGGTGATATATGAAGGGCTAGAAAATGCAGGAGTGCCACTGGGGGCTATAGACGGGGCTCCTGTTGGCTGTTTTATTGGATCATATGCTTCAGGTAAGGATGGAATGAGATATGGGGAATCAACTGCTGACGATAGAGACTATCATGACATGCAGAGTCGAAATCCAGAAGACAGACCTCCTTCGATTGAGGTGGGCATTGGAAGGGCTATATTAAGTAATCGCATAAGTCATTTTTTGAACATAAAAGGCCCCAGGTAATAGTACTTGCTCTGGATCAGGATACTCGTAGCTAAAGCAACCACCAATGTAGCGTCACGGTTGATACCGCCTGCTCAGGCAGTCTTGTTGGCGTGGACATGGCGTGCAGGTATCTTCAAACGGGAGAAATATCTTCGGCCATCGTGGCAGCAAGCAACTTATATATGAGGTCGGTTATATCAGATTTGACTTCTTGAAAGCTTTGACTGACCGCAGTAGTCCTGAGCACACCATGGATACCGGCCCCATCGGAATGGCACACTCGCCCAGCGGACGCTGCCACACATTCGATGTTAAAGCCGATGGATATATCAAAGCTGAAGCAGTGAATGCTGTTATTCTTAAGCGTCTAGATGATGCTATACGGGACCACGATCCAATTCGAGCTGTCATCCGAGGTTCTTCAACTAACAGCGATGGAAGAACACCTGGTATTGCATCCCCCAGTTCAACTGCACAAGCAACGGCGGTGCGATCAGCATATGCCAATGCAGGCATCGAAAGCTTTGAAGCAACGTCATATTTGGAATGCCATGGTACAGGCACGCCAGCAGGCGATCCGCTCGAAGTCCAGGGCGTTTCGTCAGTATTTGCTGATAGTCGGCCCGCATCGAGGCCTTTGATAATTGGATCAATCAAAAGTAACATTGGGCATTCGGAGCCTGCATCTGGATTGAGCGGGCTTTTCAAGGCAATCCTCTCCATGGAAAACGGGGTCATTCCGGGCAATCCAACCTTCGAAACGCCAAACCCTAAGATTAATTTCGATGAGCTGAGAGTCCGTGCTACACGCACCTCGATACCCTGGCCCAACGGCAAATTTAGGCGTGCCAGCGTCAACAGCTTTGGCTACGGGGGTACAAACTCGCATGTTGTTCTCGACGAGCCCAAGACGCTGAGGCCTGAGCATACGGCCAGCCACGTCTCCTCCTACCTGTCGCCGAAAGACGACATTTATGACGAGGAAGAGTCTTGCCGGCCCTACATACTCTTGTTCTCAGCCAACGATGCCGCGTCACTTCAGGGGTATGTGAGTAAGCTTGACCAGCATCTAAGCAGTCTCGACGTCAAAGTGAAGCTGCGTGATCTTTCCTATACGTTGTCTCAACGCCGAAGTCACCATTTCCACCGCGGTTATGTGGTGGCTCGAGGCTCTAGCAGCGCAATTGATATCGACTATGAGGCGACGACATACGGAAAGAAAGCTGGCGAAAAGCCTCGCATCGGATTCATCTTCACAGGACAAGGTGCACAGTGGTCACAGATGGGAAAAGCCGTGGTTGAGACATTCCCAGCAGCCAGGCCGCTTTTAGAAAAACTCGACGCCGTTTTACAGCAACTAGCCGCGCCCCCCGCATGGTCCCTCCTCAGCGAGCTCACAGAACCTAGGACGGGCGACCACCTGCGCCAGCCCGAATTCTCCCAGGTATGATAATCATATATATATATCGCATCAGTCCTGTTTGAATTCTACTTAGAAGCGCTGCTAACAGCCCATTCTCCTCTAGCCATTAGTGACTGCATTGCAGCTCGTCCTTGTCGATATCTTGCGGTCCTGGGGCGTCACCGCCGAGAGTGTCGTTGGTCATTCATCCGGTGAGATTGCTGGCGCCTGTGCCGCAGGTCTCCTCAGCCAGGAAGATGCCATCAAAGCTGCCTACTACCGCGGCCAGTCCGCAAAGGACTGCGCCAGGGAGGGCCAGGAGGCTGTCGGCATGCTAGCCGTGGGCCTAGGACCGGACTCCGTGAGGGAATACTTGTATCGTTCCCAAGTACAAGACCAAGTGCAGATTGCGTGCTACAATAGCCCCAAGAGCGTTACATTGTCAGGCACACTGGCTGGTCTCGAGCTGGTCAAGAGGAACATCGCCGATGATGGCCATTTTGTCCGACTGTTGCAAGTGGATCTAGCCTACCATTCTGAGTTCATGTCTGAGATTGGGGAAAACTACGAAGACTTACTGGAGAAGAGTCTGAATCCCCTGGATCCAATGCCCGGCGGTGTCAACATGTTTTCTTCCGTCTCCGGGGAAAAGATCTCCAAACCGACGGACGCGAAATACTGGAAAAGCAACATGGTATCTGCAGTCAAATTCGATGAAGCGTGCCGGGCAATGATTTCGGGCCGCAACGGCGCCGATTTCCTCATTGAGATCGGCCCCAGTGGCGCCCTCTCCGGTCCAGTCTCACAAATCAAAGAATCCGTGGAATTGGACGGAACAAAAGTCCAGTACTATGCTGCATTGAGCCGCGGTGCCAATTCGATCAATTCCATCTTCGACTTGGCGGGCAGGCTCTTCATCACTGGAGCTGATATCGATTTCTCTAAGGTCAACAGCGAGGATGATTCAAACTTGCCATTGCCCTCTGTCATTGTGGATCTTCCAAACTACCTCTGGAATCACAATAATAGGTACTGGCACGAAAGTCAAGCCAGTAAGGACTGGCGGTTTCGTCAATTTCCCGAGCATGATCTGTTAGGAACGAAGGTGTTAGCTGCCCCATGGAATGCTCCTGCTTTCAGGAAAACGCTTTTCCTCGAAAGGCTTCCGTGGCTTGAAGATCACAAAATGGGGACAGATGTAATTTTCCCTGCTTCTGGCTATATTTCCATGGCGATTGAGGCTCTATTTCAGGCCAACACAGCGCACATCACTCTCATTGATAGGCCTTCGGTCCACTCCTTTCAATATCGTCTTCGGGATGTCAAATTTGATAAAGCTCTTGTGCTCGAGAAAGGCAAGGAATCGAGAATAAGTCTATCACTGAACCCACTCGTCGGTACCAAAGACACCTGGTTTCAGTTTAAGGTTTCATCCTCGAATGAAGACGCTTCGATGACACATTGTACGGGTTTGATTCGAACAGAGACTGTCAACGTCCCAGTTGGCCGGAAGACTGACCTTACCCCATTAAAATTTCCCACGCCCGCTCATCTGTGGTACAAGCCTCAGACGGAAGTTGGCTATGGTTTTGGTCCAGGGTTTAAGAAACAACTCTTTATTGAGTCCACTGCAGGCCAGAGAAACAGCAGATCAATAACCTCGCTGGCCGAGCCAGAATCTGCTCACTCACCGCAATCTCTGTATCCAATGCACCCTGCATGCATTGACGGTTGCTTTCAGACGGTTACTCCATCGCTTTGGGCCGGCCAGAAAGAGACAATCGACGCAGTGCTTGTTCCAGCCACAATCGATGATTTGGTAATATACAAAAAGATTATCGGCGCTAAAGAGGGCCTCTCAATCGCTGAATCTGAATATACCGGACGTGGAAGGATCGAAGAGGCTAAGAGCTTCTTTTCTGGCTGCTCAGTATTTGACCAGTCTAGTGGCAAGATCATGCTCAAAATGGAAGGCCTTCGATATCATGAACTAGACACTGGCAAGGGTATGCACGATCAACACACATACAACCGCTATACTTGGCATCCGGATATCAGTTTGCTCACGCAGGATCAACTCTATTCCCTCGCCTACAACGACAGTGCAGACGGCGTCCAGGAGCTTATTGATCTCATTGCCCATAAGAGGCCCTCAGTCAAAGTCTTAGAGATATCCTGTCTTGTTGGAGACACGACTAGTTTGTGGTTCTCAAGCCATGACAGTCCCATTCGCATGGGATACGCTCAATATTCGTACATTTCTTCTGATGCGAAGGCTTTGATCGGTACCAAAGAAAAATACGGGTTGATGAAGCGCGCCTCGTTTGATCTAATTGACATCTTGGCTCCGGATTCTTCGTTGCCAGGAGCAGATTACGATTTTGTGATCGTCAAACTTCCAAGTCTCGACGAGGGAACTGTGGCTAATGCTACAAAATCAATACGTGCCGGACTATCTGAGCACTCCTTTGTTCTGTTCTTAGAGGAACAGCCGCAGCCCGGCACACCGAAATCCGAGAATAGCGACTCAAGTGCCGTTATGATCGACAAGGCTGAACTCCTCCCGGATAGTTCCGTGGAGTCTTTTGTCGTCTCCACCCTCGCGAATTGCGGCTTCAGCAATGTGCTTCGAGTACCTCAGAGCTGGGCACCCAAGGCTTACATTTGTAAAAATTTGCAAACTTCGGTGGAAGACTTTGTAGCACGGAAAGTGTGTATTGTACATCTTTCTGGGCATGGTCGTCTTAGTAATGGTCTCCGAAGCACTCTGGAGCAGTCGGATTGGCAGATCACTGAGCACTTTTACCCATATCCCCATCTGCAGCCAAAGAGTATTGTTCTCATTCTCGACGAGACAATATCTCCTGTGCTCACTCAAATCACTGAGTCTCAGTGGGAGGGACTACGCCGAGTTATTTTGCAAGGGAGCCGGATTTTATGGGCCACGGAAGGCTCTCAGATGAGCATCACAAAACCTAGCAATGCCCTAGTCCATGGTTTGTTCCGTACGATCCGAGCTGAAGACAGAGCTGCCAATCTGGTTACTCTTGACGTTGAACATGGTCAGAGCCCGTCGGCGTATCTTGCAATCGAACGAGTCCTTCGACTGCTTCTGAAAGCACCTGCAAAGACTCATATTGACAGCGAATATGTTGAGAGGATTGGTGTTATTCACATCAATCGAGTAGTCCCAGACGAGCCAATTAACGTGGCCAAAGACAACGAAAAACTTGGCGGACTTCCCACCGATAGATCGCTGCAAGAAATCGACGGCGTTGCTAGATTGCGAGCAGAGCGCTTGGGTACCTTGGACTCTCTCTGCTACTCGGAAATATCTACAGAAGAGTTGCCAGTCCTCGATAATCATATTGAGATAGACATCAAAGCTGCGGGGCTCAATTTCAAAGACCTTGCAGTGACAATGGGAATTGTTCCCGAAAATGAATATCTGTTGGGTCTGGAAGGCTCGGGTGTCGTTCGCCGGGTTGGAAAGGCAGCAGGAAGATTCCGTGTTGGAGATCGCGTCGCAGTCCTTAAAAATGGGACGTTCGCAAATAGGATCCAGTGCCCCATTGAACGGGCTCATCATATCCCTCCTGGAATGAGTTTCGAAGATGCCGCTACTATCCCCCTAGTCTACTTGACTTCTATGTATTCGTTGTTTGATGTTGGCAAGCTAACGAAGGGCCAATCGGTGTTGATACATTCCGCAGCCGGGGGTGTTGGCCTTTCGTCCATTCAATTAGCACAGTGGATTGGTGCAGAAATCTACATCACCGTTGGAACTGAAGAAAAACGCAAGTTCTTGCACGAGAAGTTCGGGATCCCCTTCGAGCGAATGTTTTCCTCTCGCACCACCGAATTTGCGCCGAAGATCTTGCTCGCCACTGAGGGCAGAGGAATTGACGTGATCATTAACTCGCTGACAGGAGAGCTTTTGGATGAGTCGTGGAGAATATGTGCCGATGGTGGCAACATGGTGGAAATCGGAAAGAAAGACATTGTGGATCGAAATTTCCTATCCATGGAGCCTTTCGACAGGAACTGCTCCTTCCGCGCCGTTGACTTCTCATACAGCAAGCATATTAAGGATTCGCTAATTGCAAAGTACGTTAAGGCTCTCCCCTCTTAATGAACAATCTAATATAGATACAGCTTGATGGAGCGAACATTTAAACTTGTTTTGGAAGGACATTTGAAACCCATTCATCCCATTACGACATACTCGTTCGACCAAATACCGTCGTCCTTTGCTTTCATGCGAAGCGGACGACATATTGGCAAGATCGTCATCTCCAATAAGGATGCTAGTAATGTTCAAGTTCCCGTTCGACCGCCACCTAAAACAGTTTTCTTAGAAAGTGAGGCTTCATATGTGATCGTGGGTGGACTGAAGGGACTTTGTGGCAGCCTCGCAATCTATCTCGCAAAACATGGCGCCAAGAATATTCTGGCAATGTCCAGAAGCGGGTGCTCGGATGAAAGGTCACTAAAGGTCATAATGAACTGCAATGCACTTGGATGCGAAGTTCAAGAAGCTGCAGTTGACATAACTAGCTATTCGGACGTCGCAAAGGCGTTCAGAAGCGCTAAGTATCCCATCAAGGGCATAATCCAAGGGGCTATGGTCCTCAAGGTAAGTGAACTCGGAGAATGTTAGTTGTTCTTACTAAGAATTGCAGGACAAGCCGTACGAGATGATGACCGCGTCTGACTACCACACCACATTATCTAACAAAGTCACCGGGACTTGGAATCTCCACAACGCATCTCTCGATCTAAAAAAGCCATTAAGCTTTTTCACTCTGCTGTCCTCTATCAGCGGTGTTATTGGGCAAAAAGGTCAAGCGAACTATTCGGCCGCCAACACATTCCTCGATGCTTTTGCCTCATACCGTCTCGGCAAAGGCCTCGTCGCCCACAGCGTTGACCTAGGAGTTATTGAAGATGTGGGGTATGTCGCGGAGCAGGGCGGCATGCAAACCCACTTTGACGATAAGCAATGGATTGGCATCAACGAGTATGTCCTGCATAAGATTCTCGGACTCAGTATTTTACAGCAAACAGCCTGTATCAACCCGGCCTCTGCATCACAACTTATTACTGGTATTCCCGTCCCTCAACCTGCCGATTCGGAACTTCGGTATGATGCAAGATTCTCGCCATTATTTCGCCCTGACGACGGAGATGCCAACGTCTCGGCAGCAAACAGCGCCGAGGAAGATGTACAAACGCTATTGCTTCTTCGTAAGTCCGGTGCACAGCTGCCAGCGATCCTTGATGCTGCTGTGGCTGCCGTTGGATCTAAGTTCGAAAAGACACTACGCTTGACAGAACCAATAGAACCTGGAAAGAGCTTGTCTACGTATGGATTGGACTCGTTGTCCGCGGTGGAGTTTAGAAACTGGATTCGTATGGAGCTTGGTGTTGAGGTTACAGTGTTCGAAATCACGAGCGCTAGCAGCTTGGTCGGGTTGTGCGAGAAGATTGTGGGGAAAATGCAAGGTTAGATACCAACTGGTATAGTTTCCTTCTAGGTTTATTTGTTGTATAGAACGCGTCATTTTTTATTTATAGGGTAGAGGTCAAACGTCAGAGTCACTCCCTGGAAATGATCTTGGCTTTCAACGGTGACTTCACACACTTGAGCGCGGAAACGATGCCATCACCCTTCCCACCCTGTGGCAATCCCCACCGCTTTAAAACAGCTACTCCGGAACCCTCGCGGAGATATTTCTCCAAAATTCGCACCTTTGTGCCCGTCCTCCTTCCCAGCTCGCAGCATCCACCAAAGTAATATTATTCATCAGCCCTGGGTCCCCAAGTTCCCTTGCAAGCACATTCTCAAACTCAAATTTCGTATACTCCGTGCCCCCACTTTGATTCATATTGATCATATTTTGGTTCGCAAGCGTGAATGCTGGCCATGATGAGATGGGATTGCCGCCAGAAGGCGGGGAAGGATTACGGGAGCCATAGGCTACGGAGCTAGGGATTGAGGGGTCATTTTTCGTCACGAAGTTTCCGAAGATGACTGTTGGTTTTGGTCAGCTGAGAGGTTCGAACATATAAATTTTGGAAGGAGGCTCGCCCTCAAACGCTTCGATGAAATCAGGCCCGAGATTCGAGTTGCCGCCACCAAAGTAAGTGCCTAGATCAGCGGCATGAATAGCGGCCGGGACTGAGTACTGATACTTGTAACCTGTGTGGTCTGAACCACTAAATGCTTCAGCGAGCCAGTAAGATGGACATATGAAGGTTGTTTCCCCATAGATTAACTAGGGTGAATTAGGAATTGGTGTTGATAATGTTTCCAGGAGGACCTACGTTCGCGCGCTGTTGGTTGCCAATTGCACAAGCGCTTTCTATGTGGAGACGACGTATTAATATTTTGGTCGTTTCCAAAAGCAATAGGTCCAGAGATTGTGTTGCTTAGCCAAAATTGGTGGAGAGATATTTGCCACTTACGAGTCACAGCAGTTGGGCCGCTGTTGCCAAGGGTTGCAAAGAGGTAATCTGGGCCACTGCCGTCGCTAGCTGGGTATAAATTGAGAAGCTGGTTGACATCATTCGTAGTTAAATGAGGGAAAGTATGCGCAATGTAAGCCTTAAGATCCTGCTCTGTGGTGATATTCTGATCAACGAATGTAGCTCCTTCTTCAGCATTATTCTACGGAGATTAGCGGTACGGAATGACGATGAAAGATCGACATCTCACCCCTGAAAGTATGCGAAGGCCATTTACTTGTTTGCTCTGTGTCTGTTGACTCGGATGCTGTAGAAGATAGTCCTTGTCGGTCACAGGCAAGAAAGCATAGGTGGAATACAGGCCTCCTGCAGCATTGGCTATGTCACTAGCATTCTGGATAGTATCTTGATCTTTGCTGACGAGGCAATCAAAATAGTTTGTTGTGGCGCCAGGTGCAGGCTCAGGTCCAGAAGCACACCCAGCTGCATTGGCGAACACATAGTAAATATGTTCCGGAACTTCACCATTGTAGTCCTGCTGCATGGGTAGGTATGGCGATGCAGCGATAACCTAGAGTGTCAATTAAATATATTGTAAGGGAAGAGAACGCAAACATTGTTGAACAGTGAGGTACCATTAGTACCGTTGTGAACCAAAGCCTGAAGCATGACTGATCCTGCACCGGCTGATTCGCCGCATATCGTGACCGCCGCAGGGTCCCCTCCAAAACGGCTGATGTATTGCTGGACCCATTGCAATGCAAAAGTCTGGTCCTTGAGTCCCGCATTCACAGTCCCCTTTGAATTGATCTCCTCCGAGGACACGAACCCCGGTCCAGCTAGACGATACTGAACAGTTACTCCCACAAAACTCGCATTGTTAGCTAAAATTAAATTTGTAAGATTCTGAAATCCGCCACCAGCTCCATAGCCCCCACCATGAAAATAGACAAACACAGGAAGATTGTTTGCATTTTCAGGTGCATAGACGTTCACGAAGAGACAATCTTCGGATATGCGCAGACCAAAGGCGTTGGGTGCTTGCAGACAAGAGTATGGAAGTGAGTCTGCTTGTATGACAGCACTTCGATTTTGGACCGGGGGTTGCGGCTTCTGGAATCGCAACGAACCGACCGGAGGCGCTGCATATCGAATGCCTTGCCACAAATTCAGACCTGCCGTATACTGCCCTTCGTATATTGAATATCCCAGATCAACTTGAAGTGATGCTCTCTTCTCCAGATTATAAACATTGGAGGCCGATGCGAAAGCAACCCAGAGATATATAGCCGTTGCAATGCTAGAAAATGTGAGAAGCCGCATCTTGGCGAATTGGCAAATATCAATAAATCCGCTTCACGGGATTTTATACGTCGTGAAGCATAAATCGCGAATCGGGAATTTGCGGTAGAGGTTGCCAAAGATGGATCACAGAGCGAGTTTTCCATGAGCGTATTCAAGTTATATAAGGACTGAAAAACTGCACCTACTAAAACAGCGCCGTTGCTACGTTGCACCAGATTACAGGGATTTCAATCATTGCAAAGTCCGTGTCGAAAAGAGCTAGGAAGTGAAGCTTAAAATAGAGTATATCCAATCAACAACTTCGGTTCGCAACTCCGAGCCAGATCCGACCTACGTAAAGGTGGGCCGCTTCACCGCTGCAATTCTTGAGGGGGCTCCCGCTAGACAGATACACAATGCAGATTACAAATTACAAAAATTGTGAACTCCATATATTAGACAATCACAATTCGAAACACTTGTCGAATATAGCAGAACAGCAGATGAGCATATTCTGACGTTAAACGAGAACGCGGCTAGCAGAATCCGAAAATCGGATTCTGTGAAATGCGGGGGCGACTGTCTTCTGAATTTTGGATTTGCTGTCACTCCATACCGCGGACTACCTGCATATGAGTATAACGTCTCGTCCAGCGAGATTCCGTCCGGGGTCCCGTCCAATTTTAAGAATTAGATAGGGGTGAATTTGGGCCACTGAACAGGGAGTGAGCCGTGGCATGAAAGATATGCCTGTTTAAGTTGTATACGTACATAGAGCGAGCCATGGAGAGTGTCGTAATTGTAGTAGTCATAATTAGGATTGATCTAACAGAACCGGATTGCCCTTGTCCCGTATCCTCCGTTTAAAAGAACTTTTCCCGCGACCACTTCTCGAAAGAGTCTCGCGTTTTCATCCGAGTAATCTTTGTTCGTACGTCTCCGCTCCTATAGCCGATAGAACATCCCAGTTTGTCAATATAGAGATAGGAATAAAACTGCGACGGGGCCCCATTCCTGAGTAGAGCCTTGAAGTCATCAGGGTCGAAAATGACCTCTCTTGCTAGCATGGCCACCTTGAACTCTATGCCCGAGTCCCAACGGCGCTTCTGATCCTCGCAAAATCGGCGCCAATCAAGAAACGCACTAAATTTTGGAATATTGACGTGTTCCTCTGTCTCCCTTAGTTGATACCCTTGGGGCCGCGGCTCGTCGTGTTCAAAATATTTCCATTTGGAGGTATTGATCTCCTTGTCAATTTCAACAAGTTTCAAGGCGTTGCCGTAATCCAAATAGGAACCCCATTGGATGCACGAGATTGAAACTAGTGATGGAAAGCTCGATGGAATGCTTGAAAACGGAGAGGGGTCGGTTTGTAAGGCGAGAGGACCCCGGGGAACAGGCATGCAGATCAAGCCAAGGTGTCTGATTCGAGACCAAAGTGAAATTTTGACTCCGCAGGCTGACATGTCCTCCAAGGTGGAGAAGGATACCACCAGTGTATCTCTGCTGGTGTCGAAATAACCTAGTACGTGATTTGCTTTCGGGGACGTTTCGTGGGTTTCAGAATTTGGCCCCTCGAGTGTCATCAGCTCGTACGACTTTTTGAAGACAACCGCGGGCTCCTGGCAGGTGAGAAGGTGCTGTTTCCCAGGTTTTGTCATCCCATGTAGCCTCCAAGATGTGCATGGCTGGCTGATGACCAAAATAACAACTCGAGGTTCTAGATCTGGAATGGTAAACTCCCAAATGAGATTGCGCAACTCAAAGGGAAGTCTTGGAAACAGGGTGAATTCCTCTTCTGCGCTGCCTGGAGATACATCCGTCAGTAATGTATAATGGCTTGCGGGTTTGGAATGTACCATTTTGCGGGGAGGCCACCGCTTTAGGCTGAGCCGCTTCCGGACTTAATTGTTCATCCACACTACTGTGTTGAGAGTGCGCGTCCAGCGCAGTGTCAGACATCTTGCTTTAACATTTGGCTGTACTCCCATCTTGAACCTGGATCCCACCGTCCTTTTCAATGTTTTGAATTGCTCCAATTTGAGGCACAGCAATTTAGGCAGGCACCCCTGAATTGGCCCCACCACCGGCTTACATTGTGAGCGACCACCGACTTGATTACAGGGAGGATTGAACGAGCAAGCACCCTGAAAAATCGTTTGACTTTGGAGATAGGTAGCACATTTCGAGAAATCAAACTACGGGTAGATTGAACGACTGCAGCAGTTCAAACAAGCTTCTCCAGGGCTGTCATGCGAGTCACGTGCGAGTGCCTGCACCCTCGCTGCTGCATCTGAATAACCAAATCACTACTTGATAGATCTGATACAATATCGTACATTCATATTTTTTTCTTGTCAAGAGACCTTGAAATATCTCAACAAGCTTTTTCCCCCTTCATAAAAAACCAGTCAAATAATCAGAAATCTCAACTTCATATCCACCATCTGCATCGTCGAAAAGCTCCATGATTCGTATAAAATTGCCCTATTCTCCATCAGTTGCCTGGATAACCTCAACATCTGTATACTCCTCGAAAAGCTGTGCGATTCCTGTGTAAGGATTGCCCAGTTCTCCATCCGCTTCCAGGATAGTCCCAACCGCATGCGCAGGAAAGTATACCCATGATAGCAGGGGCACGTGAGATCGTTTGTCCATCCAGTAAATTACGTCGGAGTCTTCGCCTTTTGTTGGTACGAGCCATACTTCTTCGGCGACTAGGCGTCTGTTCTCGCGGATATGAGCCAGCAAGGAGACATCGAAACTGATGCCTGGCCATCTTGAGGGATCGGCTGCACGGTATCTTTCGAAAGTACGGTGTAGGCTCTTCGCAAATCTGAGACTATTATGAAGCTTTTGTTTCAAGATACGTACTGTTTCAGGCTCAACACAGATGAAATCAACGTAATTAAGACCAAAGTCCAGAGGAACGATTCGCAGGTTGTCGGAACAATGGATCTCTCTAATGCTTATGAAGCGACTTTCAACAATGTATGTGAATTCTCTCAATGAGGGGTAGGTGGCGTGTATCGAATCCAGCTTAGGAGAATAGAGGCCAAGCAGTCTAGGCCACCAGGCCAGACAGTCTCTACCAAAGCAAGCTTCTCGATGCGACGGAGATCGAAAGTAACACCCATTTGAGATAGCTCGTCGGTATCCATGAGATCGATTGCTAGAGTGTCGCATCTATAGTCAATATAACCAAGCGAGTGTCTCCCCGACTTGACATCTCTGTTGAAGAAGCCAGCCCCTTCATAATGGGCCCCATCAACCGTGAACTGATCGTATGTTGCTTTGAATACAATGGCGGACTCGTGGCAGGCTAAGAGATGTCCACGACCAAAGGCGTTGTTCGGGGTGAGGCGGCAGCGAAAATGATCAGTAGGCGTTCCACCTTGGGGAGGATCCTCCAACTCAATCAAAACTTGTATGATCCGGGGTATTGGGGGAGCGTAGTGCCAGATCTTAAGGCGAAGCTCGATGGAAAGTTTCGAAAAACATGTAAAAGTGTCGAGACGGTATCGAACCTGGACTTTATAGTGATAGTCTGGTCTCCCGGATGGTAGTTTGCCGGATGCTAAAGTGGGTTGTGGAACGATCCTGTAAATGTCTGTAGAATTATTAGCAGCTTCCACGGTTATCCAACCAACAAGACAAACCGCTGTTGTGCGGGGTCAGGTCGAGTTGTCGAGCCCGCCAATGCTGATCACACGTCTCGGGGTATTGCTTGCTCAACCCACCGTCGGTACACAAAATCAAGCCAGTTGAGTTCTCCTGTTCCAGAGCAGTTTCATCGATGAAAGAATTGCTTTGATCATTCTCAGCTTGCGGTGTCCTGGTGCTAGAGATGGTCAAGTCGTCTTTCGCCATTACTCCGGATATTGAGATGCGCGGCGATAATGTGGACGTGGGTGTGGGGCTTCTTGTCAAGGAGCGGATTTTTTAAATTAATATATCAAGCTCTAGGTGAATGAGCAACGGCAGCAATTGAAACCAGACTTCTTTATGAGAGTCACGTGCTATTGCCTGACTACAGGAGAACATTTCTTGGTGAGCTTTTCAGTGAGGTAGAACCACAGATGGAGGTTCAGAGGCTGGTGAAATTAAATCTGAGAATAGACAAGATTGTAGGTACTTAACCTAATGCTTACGACACTTCTCCGGAAGGCTTACTGGCCCCTCGATCCACATCAACCTGTTACCTGATAATCATAACTTGGAATTCACTTGAAGCTCAAAACAAAATTGGAAAGTAATATGGGTTGTTTATAAAGCCAAGAGAATTAACAAGAAATACGTGCACCTCTACGATCGACTCGCGGTCTCTGAGACATCATCAAAGGCCGAGGCCGGAAAAGCTCTGTCGAGATTGCCGTACAGCAGTATATACAGTTATAGCTACACCATTGCGGAAACGTAAGAACGAAGTCAAATTAATTCATAGTGATAGTGATGCTGCAATAGGAGAGAGAACTGAAATTGAAGCGGAAAGAATCGGATCGGCAATACCTTTGTGCGGACAGGGGCCGACCGCGCTAAGAAACTCAGCCCGCGGTCCCTGAATTTGCGACTTCCGATGGAAATACGACGCCTCTTGATGGCGACCTCCTGAATCTGACAACATCGCAGAGGAGGTACGAAGAATAATCCTCTACCACGCTCATTACACTCTCTCCCGCCTGTTGCCTTCGTTCCTTCCTTCAACCAGCTCTAATACCGACTAAATGACCGCGCAATGAGCCTCTTCTCCTATGTTAGGAGCATTTATGCTCTGGACACGATTGATACACGATTCACGAGTTCTTCTACAACCCCTTATAAGACGGTCGTAGATGCTAGAAGCGACTCTGCATCGTCCACTTCCAAGAGAGACGATTCTGTACTCGGAGCAGGCGTCAAGACAGATCGCCGTGGACGACCCGTCGCCAAGCCTTCGTTATGGAATACCCCTGAATTCTACTTCTACTATTTTGTATTTATAACCATTGTACCTTATATGTTCTGGATCGCGTATGATGTTTCGAGACGTGAGTACGTCAGGGAATTGCCGTGGGCCAAAGCTGACCTGTCAATAGCATCTGATCCCAATTACAAGAAATACGAGCCTTGGCTTTCTCCAGGCTGGGTACCAGGGCGCAAGATTGTAAATGATTATCCCAGAATATTTGAGTTGCAAACGCTGACCGCAGGCAGGATCTATCCGATGCCCAGTACTCGAGCTTTCGAAGAAACATACCCTACCTTGCGATCCTCTTGACGTTCCACCCTCTCCTTCGAAAACTGTATAATACCCTGCGACCGCTACCAGTACGAAATGGTTCTCCGAAGCCAAATGGAAATTCTTCGTATATCTCTTCTGTGGAAGCAGATGCCCGATTAGAACAACGAGCTTCATTCGACTTTGGATGGGCGTTTATCTTTCTGGGCGCCTTGCACGGCTTTTCGGCACTGAAGATTATCTTAATTTTATATGCAAATTACTCTTTGGCAACCCGTCTGCCTCGAAAATATGTTCCATGGGCAACTTGGATTTTCAATATCGGAACCTTGTTTGCCAATGAGCTTTCCGATGGATACAAGTTTGGCAAAATGGCAGCGTATCTCTCGCCACTAGAGAGCGGGGGACTCGATTCTAGGGTAACATTACATGGTTGGGCGATGTGGCTTGATAGCCACGGAGGCATCATATCCAGATGGCAGATCCTGTTCAATCTGACAGTTTTGCGATTGATTTCGTTTAATTTGGATTACTACTGGAGTCTAGATCACAGAGGCGGAAGCGTATTAGAGGTTTGTTGCAACACTCTACTATTTACAGCAAAATCACTAATACTCATAAGAAGAAACAACTCGACCCCGCCAACCTCTCCGAGCGAGACCGCATCTCCATCCCCGCAACATCCAAGCATTTCACCTTCCGCAACTACATTGCCTACGCCATCTACGCACCCCTCTACCTCACCGGCCCCATCATAACCTTCAACGACTACATCTCCCAACTCAAATACCCCCCGGCCTCCATCGAAACAGCCCGCACAATAAAATACGCCTTACGCTTCCTACTCGTGCTCCTCGCCATGGAGCTCGTCCTGCACTTCGACTACTGCGTCGCAATCTCCAAAGCGAACCCAAACTGGACCGACTACACTCCCGCCCAGCTCTCCCTCCTCTCATACTTCAACCTACACATCCTGTGGCTGAAACTCCTTATACCATGGCGTTTCCACCGTCTCTGGTCTCTAATCGACGGCATTGACCCACCCGAAAACATGCTGAGATGTCTCTCCAACAACCCCTCCACAATCGCCTTCTGGCGCGGCTGGCACAAATCCTTCAATCGCTGGCTGATCCGCTATATATACGTCCCGATGGGAGGAAAGAGTGACTCAACTTGGCTCTCGAAAGCGCGCTCAGCGCTCAATTTTGCTACGGTCTTTACATTTGTTGCGCTGTGGCATGATATCAGTCTGAACTTGTTAGTGTGGGGCTGGCTGATTGTGTTTTTCATGATGCCGGAAGTCATTGCCGGATGGGTGTTCCCGCCGCGGAAATGGGAGGATAGACCGACTGCCTACAGAGTGATATGTGGGATTGGGGCGGTGGGCAATTTGATGATGATGATGATGGCTAATTTGGTTGGCTTTGCGGTGGGCATAGATGGGTTGAAGAGTATTATTCATGGGATTTTCAGGGACTTTTCAGGTTTGTTCTTTCTCCTCTCCCCTATTATTCCAATAGCAGACGAAGCTAACGATCCCACTAGGTCTGACCTTCTTGGTCGTGGGCTCAGCGGTGCTTTTTGTGGGTATACAGGTCATGTTCGAAGTACGGCAGGCCGAGGCGCGGAAGGGCATTTTCCTCAAGTGTTAATAGCATGACATTGGATACTAGATTCCCAAACATAATTCAAATGAAATCACATTTTTGGCTACCTAGTTACGAAGGAATTCGCTACCCTATCGTCCGGCACCCACAGCACTTCCAAAATAGTGGGATGAAACTCGGCGGAGATTGCTTCAGAGAAGCGTTCTTTTCATTTCTTCTGGTTCTTTGCGCTACCGTGAAGCCTATGTATATTCATTCAAGTGATACTGCAGATAGCGTGTGCTGGATGTCAAGCAGTCCTGTCAGCACGTGACCTATCAAAACATTACGAAACCCTTTGAAGAACTTTTTGCGAGATTTAGAGCGTTTTGACAACCCCAAGTTGTTTGGAATAAGCTAAATTTCTTGCGTGAGTCATTGCTATAACCCAACTGCGTGACTAGTACTTGGATCACGAATCATTTTTTGTGCACATGATCCATTTACGGGATGGCAGAAGAATTTCTATTTCGACTGTAGTGTACGAAAGTACAAATTCTTCTTCCCGGGACGTTCCACTTCGCGTTCCACTTCGAGCGTACAACAAAATCACCCTCAGCACTTTCTTCGCGTCATCCTCAACTCTGACAGTCCTCATATTTCACCGCAGCATACATACGATTCGTCGCCCTTCTCGGTATAATAAACTTCGGCACTCGATCTGTCTATCTGGTACCACGACCAGCAAAAAATCAAGCACCCTGTCATAATGCTTTCCCAATTATTCTGGAAATTATCGTGGGGCCCTAGATGGAAATTTTTTGTCGGCGGAGTGGTTGTTGGACTTGCATATAAAACGCATATAAAACTGGTGAAGATCTACAACGATATTTCCCCAAAAGCGCAACGGAACAAGGCACGGCCCAGGAAATGAAATCGGCGAAGGAAGTCAAAAATGGTGATGGAAAAAATAGGGGAGTCGAGGAGTCTACCTAGGTAATTGAAGCCAAAGTTTCGCGCTTTCTGTTCGGATAAATTCAACTTACATTCTCTCCAACGGATGTGGCAGTGAATATCTCGTTTGAAACTAAGACTTGGTTATGTTCTCTCAGGCTCAAATGATGGTCTACTCTGGCAACCTTCTTTCTCGTAGCTTTCATTTAACATGAGCGGTCATCTCTTCCTTCCTTCCTTCCTCACGGACATGCCTCTTTGAGCGCTTTCATCATTATTCATTATTCTCTGATGCGAAACGATGGCCCAGCACATCGGCCTTGCAACTCAAGTCCGCACTTTCCCTTTCAAGTTGACAAGCGTCGAAATTTAAGCAAAACGCCGGCATAACCCTAAATTTGACCGAATGGAGAATTTGCACCAGATAGAGGAGAAGGTTGAAGCTTCCTCGCTGGCAGTCGTTGAGCCTGCTGCCTACGCAGCTATCGTTCAAAAAGAAGAATTCAAAAGAAGCCCCAACAGGTGCAAAAATCCCAGCTAGGAAATATGAAACAAAAAAAAGTCATCCGGTGTACAATTTTTAGGCCCAGCAGCAGGAAGGTTGAGATTTCCGTTTTGTCAAAGCCCCCCTTTTTTCCCTTCAATGACGAGACGGAAGTTATGGTGGAGCGCATCCGAAGTCCAAAGCAAACAAGATGTGGGTCTTCTGTTTGTGAATGTGGAAAGGTTGAAGACATTATGGGGGAGAGTGCTCTCTTCATTTCTTTTCCGGCAAAAAGTTGGACTAGCACGGATGGTACAAGTGGCTTGCTCTTCGCGAAGATCGAGTCGCCCCTTCCGATGACACCTTTCCTTGCCCAAGTTGAGATTCGGCGAAGACAAAAAGAGCAAGCACGATCTTCCTTTCCCGATGATCATCAGCCAAAGACCTCAATTATTATGTATTTTCAAAATTCCAGAAAGACCTCCTTTCCTTCGCCCATACACCTCAGTCCAAATTCTACGTCTTTCACCAGCCCATCAACCAGCCTCTCCTCGATATCACCTTGCAACCATGTGACAGAAATACTCATCGGACCTCCTCCAACGCTCGCCACATTGAAAGCGACTGGCGCGCCGGTCCCCATCCCGGACTGAGAAAATACATCCCTCTCAATCCTCCACCTTCCCTCTATACTCTCATTCTTCAACACCCCCACATTAGACAGCTCATACGTCTCTTCCCTCGGTTTTCCAATCTTGGACTCAAACATTTTGTGCAGATTCGAAATATAAGGGATCAAGCCAACGAGATTGTCATTTGGTAACGCTGCAAGCTCTGCGTTCATTGAGGCGCGGAATTCCCGTGCTATGGTCCAAATATCATTCGTGACTTGCTCGGGGGAAGTTGAAGAGCGGATGCGGGACAAGGTTTCTGTTGTGTACTTTGATGTGTGGCCTGAGACTTGAACACCCATTGCATTTACGGATAGCCTTGAGAGATGGCGGAGGGAGAATGGCGTCCCTGAGGCGAAGCTCGATGCTTCCGGCACGTGGGATGCTAGTGAGGTGACAATGAGGCCATGTAGAAGACCTGTGACTGTGGCTTTTTCCGTTCGGCATGCAGCTAGGATCTTGACCACGAGATTCGGTTCGATGGTGAAGATCTTCATGCGAGACTTGTAATTTTGAATATTGGCTGCCGAGCACGGGGATGCGGTCCAAGGAGGCAATGCGTCGGGAAACAGCCAGCGGGGTCGCATTTCATTCCAAAGTTGTGTCAGGAGGAACCACCAAGATATTTTGAAGTCGATGGATTTCTCCATAGCAGGTGGTAAGGTTATTGACTCTGGTACTTTGACAAACGGGCTCGCCAATGTGTCATCGCTAGAGTTGTTCAGCGCTTGCAGGAAGGAGCGATGAAAGGCCACTCCGCTAAGTCCATCTCCCAGCGCATGATGAAACGCAAAAACTGCGTCGAAGCCTGGTCCTTCAGTCGAAAGAGCTTTGGACTGTATAATGATGAGTTTCCAGGGAGGAAGGGTTTTCGGGTCAGGCCACAGCTCAGAGTGCTTTGCCTCGAGGACTTCGATCAGCCGACGGTCATGGTCTTCAGCGGTATTTGCCTCGATTTCTTGATACTCGATGCGTTTTGATATATCGATGGTTTCAAGACGGATGAATGCAGGGTCATTTTTGTCCTCGTTGATGATGCCGCAGCAAAGAGCAGAGTGATTGAAGAGGACCTTCGCAACAGCTGCCCCAATTGATGAAGACAAGTCTTCAATGTTATGAGAGGTCGAGTATCTGGCTGTATTTCCAACACATCTATAAATTCCAAGATGATGCCTTGCTGTTGAGAAGCGTTCTCTGTATTTGTTAGCCTGTTGCAAGCCCTGGGATAGGCCAGTTCTGTGCACTCACATATTTCCCACAGCTCGTAACATGACTTACAATTGGGGATCAGATGCGCATGCAATTGAGATGAACAAGATCTTTTAATCTGTCGCGCGAGGTTTTAGAGCCGTTTTTTACGTAAAACCCTGTTAGTACAAAATCATCGTGTACTTGAAGGCCGAGGTGACAAATTGACAGGAGATACTTGCCTATATTCCGCCCTGCTTGTAACACGAGCTGAAGAGGAGATTAAAGAACTGATGTACGGGAGAGAACCAATGCTTGAACGGTACTCGTATGGAAAGTTCGGACTTCCTAAGAATCCGAACGTTAAAATTAGACCCACTTTCAGCCAGCTGCCTCCCCGACCTCCTTTTCTTGGCGTAGATGTATGTCTGCCTAGTATAGCATGCAACGTCATGTCAAAGATCTCACGATCATGCTGACATTGAATAGACACGCAGTACTGGGGCCTCGGAGGTTTAGCCCTTCAAATGCATGGCAGCATTCGAAGAACGCCCCACCGCTATGATCTCAAATGCACCACCGATTTCCATCTTCCCTGGAATCCCAGCAGAACGGCCAAGTCGCCAATTCTGTCCATTTTTCTCTTGTACCTATATCCGGGAACGGTATCGAAGAATTCCAAAAAGAAAATGTTTGAGGAAGTGGAGGCCGACGCGAGACTGACAAGCTTCGGAAAACCAATCATTCTGCTTCTGGAACAAAATAGTTTGGAACTATTATTGAATTCTTGAAGATATTCGAGTAGGTACACTTCAGTTCTTTTCTCCAAGCTGGATGGACAAATACCTAAGGTAGGTACTTGATTTTCAACTTAAGGGTCTGCACAGCGACCTAAGCGAGATTACCCCTCACTCTGCTCCTGAACCAAGGGGCGGCATGTACTGTATGTGATATAAGCGCGGCCTATATCATGAATGCCTATTTTACGAAGTCGCACGCTCGCGGCGGACAAAAAAACCAGCACTAATTGTCGCAGACTTGAAGCTTTCCACGTGGCCTAGGAAAATCAAAATCGCAAGCTAGTCAATCCTAGACGCGCCCTAAAATTCCAGCGATACACCCACTGAAACACCCTACAAATCTAGCGAGCCCGGCCACTAAATTAGCGACTTCAACCCCAAACGTTCACAGATTCACCACCGCAACACAACCTTTTCCTCCTTCAATTCTTGCCTCACCAAAATACCCTTTCAGTCCAGATTCCCTCCAATATCGCAAGTCGCAATCATCCAAGGTCCTCAGAGCAATCTTGAATAGTTTCAGGCAGCTAGCATCATCGTTTTTTCCATCAGTTTAATCTTCCCTCGATTCCGTGGGGCCCAAAATTGCTGCCGTCCATTTCCTACCGTCGCGATTTCTTGACGGGTTTGATTTTTTGTCAATCTCGTTAACAACAAGCTCCCGGATCGATGCACAATCAGGCCTTGTCTACAAAGAGAATGATGGTAATGGCATCCAGTTCAAATTGCTTTCCTGTCCCTGAGGCGAGCAGTTAGAAAGGGGCCGAGACTAAGATAGCTCGTGCTAGGTATTCGGGGTACGAGAAGAAAGCAATCTTGGTTGATTTGGAAGTTTGGAGGATGATTTCCAGTCTACAGAGGAGACACCCTGCACAATTTTATTCCTTTGGCGAATTTGTACAAGAAATGCGATGTGTAATGCTTATTTGATTTTGCGCTACATACAAGACGTGCTGGACCAGCGTTCTCATTACATCTCCGGTATAGCCCTCCCTTTCTCCAAATGTGGGCCAATTCACCCGACTCTCCAATCATCAGTATAATCGCCCCAATGAAAGTGCATTCTTGGCCTTGGTCGAGAACGGGGTGCAGCGTCTGAAAGATTCCGACCTAACGATGAGTCAAGTCAGCGCGAGCAAATGAGAAGCAACGAAAGTGATCAGCAGGTACCAGTAAATATGAGCTCAGAATGCTGTGAGCCCTCCGGGTTCATGCTAGTGTGCCGGCCGTCCTCGTAATTTGGTTGTTCTGAGGTCACAAATTGACATGGTGTCAGCTAGTTCCCGTCGCCAAAAATCGCAATAAAAGACACCGCGGAAAAAAATTATTTTGCCCTCAGAGAAACACGGACCTTGTGTTGGACAATTAATCATTTGGATTTGAATCCATCATACGTGTGTCGATATCATCATTGGGCTGGAGAGGGGAAAGATTTCGCGCGCGCAGTAGAGCTCACCTTGTCAATGATGAACCTGCCGTCGAGGACGAGTCTACCTGCCAAGCCCGGCATGGTATGGCCGCTCTGCGAGCACAAACTGAGACTGGGGTTCCTACTGAGAAATAAGAGTCAGCTCCGAAGACCCACAAATTGGACGCAAGATTGGCTGCTTTGTGGTTTGGCCATTTGAAACCTCATAGGGGACAGTTATAGTCGTTGGGCTAATCCATATTATCAGTCCTCAGTGTTACCCAGGGATAGCTCCGAAGAGCAGGGTGTGTGATCTAATCATAGGATGGCAAGAGTTCTAAACGGGAAGAGAGGGGGCGGATGGTGTCTTGCCTTTTGAAACACGGACATACAGTCGGTGATGAACCTGCTGTAGAGGACGAGTCTACCTGCCACGTCGGCGTGGTATGACCGCTCTGCGAGCACAAACTGAGACTTATTGCCTATGAAAAAATGAGAATCAGCCCCGTACAGTCATAAAGTGGAAGGCAAGATTGGCTTTGTGGGTTGGCCATTTGAAAATCAAAGGGGAAGATTGAAGATTAACATCATTGGGCTGACCCAACATCAGCCCTAAGAGTTACTACAGGGTTGTACTGCGAGAGTATATAGGGGTCTCATCATGGGCTGGCAGCAACATAAAGTGGAGGGGAGTCGAGAGTGTCTTGCCTTTTGAAACACGGATGTATGGTCTGTGACGACAACGTCGCAGAGGACGAGTTTGCCTGCATGGCCGCATGGTGGAACCGCTCTGCGTACGAGACCTGAGACCGCAAGAGGTGTTAGCAATTCTGTTCTGTGGAGGTCGTTCGCAACCAAGTGGCCGCTGTCTGGGGCAGAGGAGTGCGAGCGATGGCGAGCGAAAGAGAGACAGATATGAACGCATGGAATACATGGTACTGTAGTGAGATGCCCAAGAAAAGTGTTTCGAAGGGGAGAGGAGCCTTCAGACAAGTGCTGTGCTGGACTTACCATTGGTACAGTATCGTCGCAGTCGACGAGGCCTTGGAGCCACAGAACGCGACGACGAGGCAGATGATGCAGCTACGGATGCCCTCGAGCATGCCCTTGGATCTAAATCACGATTGGAGCAGTAGCTGAAGACTGGTAAGGGGTGCAGCAATGTGCGTGGATGCAGATGAGTTGGTTGGAGAAGTGTGGAAGATGGAAGACGGAGGATGGGTGGAGAGGGAGGAAAGTAAACAAAAGACTACCGAGGTAAGGCGTTAACATTTTTAACTTTTCATTGAGTATGAGCTAACTCTGCTTCTGCTGAGGGCAGGAACATCGTGGCTGCCCCTTTTGGTGTTGTGGGGACCGTGATTGTTGACAAAACCTTATTTCAGGGGTACCTCCACCGCACTCAAGATGTAGGAGTTGAAGACAACTATCAATCATACCCATCTTTACTTTCATTCGAAGCGTCTGTTCTTCCTACATTGTTTTCGGGTGCTGCGTGATTTAGGTCTTTGCTCTAGACGTTCAACCACCCACTTCCACGATAACAGGTTCTGGTGTCCGGTTTGATTCCTCCTATTCGATGGCCACTTCCAGGAAGAAACACCGAACAAAGTGCAGCATCTTCATTGGATGCATACGTACGACATCGTGGCCGTATTCAAATACCTTCGCACGAACGGTTTCAAAATTTGGCTCTCATGTAGAGGAGAAAGGTAACTTGGGGGGATGTTAATATCGCTGTCGTTGTAATAGAATATCTTTTGGAAGGGCTGGATTGAAGGTGGAATTGAATCGATGTTCCTATCTAGCTACTACGAAGTCTCTCAGTTAAGTACAAAATTGCAATCTCATTTCAGTTTCACGGAATTTGAGGTGATATCTCTCTCGTTGACCGTTGAGGGAGATTTCAACCACCTTCCCCAGAATTTTGTCCTTCATCCAAGACACATATATGAAAACCAACGTCCTTCTCGAAACTTCAGTTCCGAATATATCAGCTACCATCAGCAAAGGGGCCTAGATATCTCGAATCGCCATGTGGTCACGTGGTCGCGCCCGACCTTGAAAAGGCGGCACCACGCTCGCTCGATGGAACATTCATGATCCGCAACAAACAAGCCACATTTTGTGTCCAGCAGGAGTTCGATGTAACTCTTCTTTCTCGTTCTCCCTAGGATTTACAACCTTCAAGATCCTACCCGATATCAGCTCAGTAAATCTCACGCGTCACGAAATATTTTATGACGCGTTTCAATTCAATCTTTCCGCTCAACTTCCACAAGGACAGCGCGAAGTAACATTTCAACATCGCCACTTGAATCATTCACCGCTACTGAGACAATACTCAGGCACTTAAAAGCATTATCCCACCCTTCTTCATCTCCCCAGCTCTCCCACCTCATCGGCACGGACTCCTCCGAGTAGAAAGAATGGACGAAGACCTTGAGTAAGAAACTTATCCAAGTGCTTGAAGTGCCAGCTGACCTTGGACATAGACGATCGCTGGCGGCTTCTCGATCAGATTTTGCAGATGAGCTGGAGGAAGACCGCCAGCTTCAGGAAGCCATCCGACTTTCTAAACAGGAGAATGGGATGGAATCTTCACAGGAATTTAAGCCTCAAGTCAAAGGCAAACGAAAAGCTGATGGGGATTTGAGGACTGATCGTGTAAAACGAGCGATTTCTGCTTCGCTCGACAAAGGTCCATGTGAGTTTGCCCTTTGAATGTTCCACTGGGCGTGGCACATTTAGAATCAGTGCCGCTTTCCTTTCTGCCAATAGACTACTATGGTAAAAGCTGACAGTTTCAGGCAAAATCACAATGAAATATCCTGACGGCGCCCTCCGTATTACTCGCACGCCAGGCAGAGGCCAGAGCAAAAACTGCGTCAACCTAGGGGACGTGATACACAAGGAACATCTGATATCAGCGTGTGTGTTCTCCTTCTTCATCGGTGGTAACGAGTTGTACAAGCATCTACCTTTTTCGCATTCTTCTAATGCCTTCACCGTAAGCCCGAGCGATAGACCCTAATCCACACTGAGCCTGACTGACACTTCGATTTATTAGATTTATATTGGACGAGATGCCAACCAAGGTAGACCAGCCTATTGTTTTTCATTCTTTGCCATGCTCTCCTCTATCTAATGACCTGCTCTTTCTGATGACCTCGTCTTCCTCATAATCTCCCTCCCAAAACGGGTATTTTTAACAGTCGCTGACTTTTCGATGTCATAGAGCCAGTTGAGATGCGTACACCAGCTTGCGCCGAGGCCGGCATACCTCTAAAGGACAAATTTTCGAAGAACCAACTACAAGTCATCAAACCGATTCTAGCTCGGATGTATCGGGAGCAGTACGGGCAAAACTATCACGCCTTCTACGCATTTTCTCCCGGTTCTTCGCACTCCAAGATTCTCGTCCTCATATATCCCGACTTCCTGAGACTCGTCATCACTTCATGCAACTTGATGGATATCGATACCATTGGAGGTGACAATCATTGGTATATCCATGACCTACCGAAGCGACCTTCACGCGCAACACCTGAGCCATCGTCCTTCGAAGCTGACTTCTTGGAACATCTACGAGCACTTGACACACCAGTGACTTTCCTCAACTCCATCCAAGGAATGTACGATTACTCCCAAGTCAAAGTTCATCTCGTGACCTCCGTCCCGGGTGTCTGCGCTGGATCCAAAGCAGAAAATCATGGCCTACTCCGCCTTCGGCGCATAGTCCGAACTCTCGGTTTGAAACTATCCAAGCTGGAGAAACCAGAGCTGAGACTCGAGATATGCGCCGCAAGTATTGGCAAGTTATCTGCTCAATGGCTCAACGACTTCAATGATTGCGCCCTGGGAAAGCCAATAGTTGGAGTCCCAGAGTATGTCGTTCCTGTCCTGAAGCTGTTCTATCCAAGTGTCGGTGATGTAAAAAAAGCAGATCCAGACGCCAAGGAGGCTGCCAGCAACATCGGATGCCACCTCCGTCCGTGGGACAGTGCCCCAACTGAAGTCAAGAACATATTTCATCACTATGAGTCTAAGGATACCGGGCGCCTGTTTCACCAAAAGCTCATCCTAGTATACAATCCTCAGGATTCGAGTGCACCGCCCTATTACGTCTATGTGGGTTCCGCAAATTTCTCGTCCGCTGCCTGGGGACAGCTCGATGAAGATTTGAAAAAGAATCGCGCGACGTGCAATACGAAGCTCATCAAAACAAGCAACTTTGAGTGCGGGGTGGTGGTTCCTGGCTCGTTGATTGAGGGTTTGCTAGAGACGGGGACCGAAAGCTGGCAGACTGGGATAGTGCCTTATGTCCAGACTACAGAGCGGTACGATCTGTCTAAAGACAGGGCATGGAACAGTATGTGCTTATTTCATATCGACTCTGATTTTATCTTGCGGGCTTCGATTGTGCTAATAATTGTTAGGTCCGGCATGGGTCAAGAACTTCCAAGAGGATTACCAAGGGCTTTGAATGTTCCACTCGGCGCGGCACATTCACAAAGTGAGCATATGTACAGGCTATTTGGCAAATTAATTGTCACTCCGGTCGATCAAGGCATTTCTGAAAGAAAAGACATTATGCGATTATGTTTTACGGACATGAGATCCTTCCTTCATTTTGTTACAAACAAAATATGTGCACCGACCTACGATTTCCTTACATCCCGCAGATCCCTCTTCCCCTTCATAGTCCTTCTCGACTGGCCTTGAGAAGCTCTCTTGCTGATCCCAACCTCACTCAAATTAACCTCCTCACCACCATACTGACTCCCAGGCCCGAAGTCGGGCTCTCCTCCAAGCGATCCAAAGATATCACCGATATAGTTCGTCGCCTTGACACCGGCCTTGAATTTATCTTCCCAGCTAGCCAAAATGCCCTTCACAACGGGTGTGCCTGCAAGATAAATATTCTGAATCGCAGGTTCGAACCCTCCCTGATCGGCATAAAACAAGTTATCCTCTACAGACTCGCCGTGATATGGACGATCGAAGTCAGATGCTGTTCTCATAATGATGATGCGGGAGAAATCAACGAGTCCGTTAAGGGCACCACGGATCATGGCCTCGAGTGTGGCATTGTCTTCTTGGGCTGTCATGCAGTACACACCGCTGTTATTCGTCATCAGCGTGGTGAAATTCTCAAATGCCTCGCCGAGCAGAGTGCCCGAGTAGTAGACGTCGGAGGTAGCTACATCGCAAGTGATGATTCCTGGCGCTTTAGTGGCTGCTGCGTATCTATCTCCGGTTGCGTAGTTGGCTCGATATGCCACAGCGGCTGAGGAGTCGTTGTATGTAGCGTTGGATGCGAAGCTGACAGCGATATCTCGCAACGCTTCGTTGACTTCGAAAACCTCGGTCCCGTAGATGGATCCGGGGTATTGGTCTGGCGCGTATGAGCCTTGGGGGATGTAGCCCGTGGAGTAGTTCTCTGGGATTTCGCGTGCGTCGAATTCGTATTGGAGAGCTACTTGAATGGCGTACTTTGAAAAGGCAATGGAGCCTAGTGTGCCATGCTTAGGGTTGATTCCGGCAATGCCTGCCACCAGGAAATATGTTTCGGTGAGGTTGAATTGCGGAGACAGCATCAGTGCTTGAATAGTTGTGGCGGCGTTGATCTCGGATTCGCCAGTAGTCAATTGGCAGACGGAACCATCGGCCAAGCAGTGGGCATCGGGGAAAAGCATGGAGAAACCTGGCACGGTGATATTCATGGCCAAGAGATTTCCAATTGACCCCTCGGTCTCCGAGTTTTCGTACCATACGTCGGCCTCCGGCGTAAACTGTGACAATGATCAGTCCCTATTACAATCTCAATCGACGGCTTCAAAACTTACCATGCTAATGATGAAGACCTTGGGACTGATCTTGGGACATTCATACACAATTTTTTCTATTATGACAGTCGTATTACCTGCAGACTCGTCCCGCTGTACTTTTTCCGCCAGTGGTTTAGCAGCCACTACAGCTGCAACAGCCAGGACATTGGCAATGGTATATAGACGCATCTTGAAGCAATCGAGGACTGAAAGAAATCACAGATGGAGAGAAAACAAGACAAGGAGAACGACGGGAAGCCAAGAAAGAAAAGATTCGGATTCCCCATAACTTAAATAAGCATTTCGATTAAGCTTCTCCCGCCTTTTTCTAGATAAGCTTTCACGCGTCTTCCACACAGGGATTCAGACCCAGTATCTAACTCAAGCTGGTTGGAAGACATCGGGATTCGGCAAGCAAAAACTTACAAGTCTAATTTGAAGCTAGGGAGAGCTTATCTTCAGGGGCTCACTCGGAATTTCTGTGAGGTCATTGAGGTGACGAGATAACGCTTTGCCCGCTTTTCGGGGGCGGGCCATTGGTGGCTTGAAAAAAACATTTGGGGGATGCTACCAATTCCGGATACTTTTCTAGCAGATCTATCGATCGCCAGGTACTAGCCTGGTACGGTCGCCGCGGGACCGGGCACGCGGAGCTCCCCGGAGGTGAAAATTTCGATATTCAAAAGGGAGAGTCAAAATTACTTCTTATCTTGACAGAAGTTTTGAAGAAAGTTTTGTGTGGTTGTGAGGGAGGGGCTTATCGGCGGCCCGTAAGCCTCAATTTTCGCAGCTTCCTCATCTTGCATAGGCGCATCGGTAGGAAGGCGGCTCAGCCCACTCGGGCCCGCTCACGTGTCGGTAGTAACTCACATGCTTTTGTTTCTTTTTATCAAGTTCGAAGCATTGTTCATGGCTGATCAGAAGTCGGTCATTCCTCAATTGTAGAGTTGGAGTTGGGAGGGATTTCAGAACACGATTCTAGGACTCTAGCAGCAGCAAGAAGTCGTGAAGTGGGCAACCACGTGCACTAGATGGATCGTCTTCTTTGGTAAGTACTCTCTCTTTTCTAGACCTCTGGGTCGCATATCCTACTCACTGTTGAAAGAAACATCGTCAACCAACGAGAAGATGTTACTGACAATTTTGCAAAGGTCTTTGGCTAGACGGCTTCACGCGACAAACGCGGGACGCCAGGTTTCTTCATTCCGCGAACGCCTTTTTTTGGTCATATGACTTCATGCCTTCCGAGCTTGACTAGCCTGCTATTTCTATATCTTTGGAGCCGACAAGTTGCATCAGTGTTTTTTTCTAGAAAAACATATAAGCATGAGGAAGATAGTGATTGGATTGAGTGTGGGATTTGTGATGCCCCTCGAAACATTTCGCTTATTTTTTTTTAACTTTGTTTCGTCTGAAGTCCTCCTGTGGCCAATGGCTCGCACACCCTCTGAAGAGGCGCATGCTAAGCGATACCCCCTAATACAAATCCGGGGCGAGTTCAGTGGTCATTTCCATCCTTCAACAGTTTGTTGGAACCAACACGTGAAATGCAGTTCAACTCAATCATGACTTCCTCTTCCCCCAGATAAGCTTCTTTTCAATATTCATCAACATATCAATTGTTTTTCGCGTGCGCCTGGGCTTGCCCGTTCCAGTCCTTATCAATCCAGTCTCTACCCCTTCAGTATCTTACTCCACGTTCTTTTTCCAATTCATTGCTGCAGCTGAGATGCTGTCCAGGGCTGCACTTCTCTTCTTTGCCTTGACTTCTTTCATTTCTCACGCCACAGCGCGCACTCTGCATGCCAGACCTCAGCCCCGCTCTACTTATCCTTTTAATCAAATCGTCGCGTTCGGGGACGAACTTTCCGACAACGGCAATGGGTCTTACGCTCACGGCATCACCGGCTCCCCCGCCAACGTCTACGGCTTCGGAACCTGGACCAACGGCCCCGTAGCCGTCTCCTACCTATCGTCCCTGCTCTCCACTCCTCTCCAAGACTTCGCCTACGGAGGCTGCTGCGGCGGTGGTTCTTTTGGGGCAACTCTGGACAACACTTACACAGTATCTCCCGCCAAGTCCCCATCACTGGTCGATCAAATCAAGAACTATACCAGTGGCGATCATTCTAATATCAAGAACGCTCTGCAGTTTGTTTGGATCGGACAGAATGATTTGGATGTTCATACTGATGCGTTCTGGCTCACTGATCCGAAGAACGCGGAATTTGCGACGGCTTTCTCAAGTAAGATTGCTGTGAGTGTGCAAACGCTTCTGGATTCTGGAGCGCCGTACGTGTTTGTTGCCAACATCTACCCCAAGCATCTGGCACCGGTGACGCCAAAATATCTCTGTGCCTCAAACTCAGGATGTACCTCAACGTTTGGAAAGATCATCCAGAACGCGAATTCGGCTTTGGAGACCTCGTTGAAGCAGTTTGGAAGCAAGGTCATCTACTACGACGTGTATAGCTTCATGACAGGATTGCTGAGCAATGCCCCAGCGACTGGGTTTACCAAATCCCTGGCAAAATTCTGCGATGGGGATGGAGATGCGGCTTGGAATGACTGTATGGTTTCCGGGAATGCACCGGAGTACTTTTGGATGAACTTTCAGCAGCCGACGGCTAGGGTGCACCAGGTGAGTTGTATAAGGCTCGAGAAAGAATGGGATGGGTACTGATAAGACGTAGTTGATTGCAGGTGATATGAAGATTACGATTGACAAGCACTTTGGGCTGAACCCGGTATGAGAAATGATAGCTCTCTGGTTCTTTGGCTGGAGAAGTATTCTGTTCGTTTCTGCCAGTTTTTTGCGCCAGCGTGAAACTTATGTCTTTTTAGATCATACTTTAAACTTACATGTAGGCTCGGGTCTTGAATCAACTTTTTCCCATCAATACATTTGGTTCACTTGAAATTATATCAAAATACGTTTCTTCCGAATTCCAAATTTTGATCGGGTTATTGAATAAGACTCAAGGATACTTCGAGAGACATAATCTAAAATGAAAACTCTACGTTAAATAAAAAAATCAAATCCCTTACGACGACAGATCTGAAGTTATTCTGCATTTCCTTTGCGTATGACTTCTCGAAACATCACGAAATCAAGCCACCCTTTTGAAAGACCTTTTGTAAATTTTAGAGCATTGTGACAATTTCTACACGTTTGGCCTGGTGGCCAAAAAAAGCGGCACTTATTCTAAATGTGCCACGCCGAGTAGGACATTCAAAATGGGCAATAATTAGTGCCGCTTTTTCTGTCCACCGCGAGGGAGCTAGTCGTCTCGAATGACCCATTGCTCAGATCCAACCGCATGACTAGTTTCTGGGTCCTAAATCACATTTTAGCCCCATGATCCATTTCCTTCTCAACTAGCGTATCGTAAAACTTCTGCTTTTAAACATTCCACTTCGACAACGCAACAAAATCACCTCCAATATGTTCTTCGCATCATCTTCACACTTCACCGCCACATACCTCCTCTCTCGTCGCCCAAATTTCTATATAATAAAAACCCAGCACTCGATCCTTCCATCTGCTCTACTACCACGAGTAGCCAATCACCGTATCATAATGCTTTCCCAATTCTTCTCAAGATTATCGTGGGCCCCTAGATGGAAATTCGTTGTCGGCGGGGCCGTTGTTGGACTTTCGTTAAGGTTGGTGAGGATCCAAGGCGATTTTTCTCATATGGCGCGCCAGCGCAAGAAGAAAAATCCGTGAAGGAAGTTGAGATTGGCGATGGCAAGACTAAAGGGGCCTAGCTAGCGTATAAAGAACAGAGTTTTGTGGGATCTGCGAGGATGAGATTAATTTGTATTCTCTCTAAAGAAGGTGGCAGTGACATTGCTGCTCCTATCACAATACTGTCCTGAATTCTATTACACGTCTATCGCTACTCCAATGTGCTTCGTCCGTGTTCTATCTACGATGTTCGCACTACAGAACACCTATGAAAGTGAGCGAGAAGTCCACCACAATGATACCAAATAAATATACTCCGGTTCTCCAATGCGTTCCAATGGGTTCCAGTGCTGGCCAATGATTTCCAATGCACGCATGAAAGCACGTACCCGATTTTCGCTTCCTCCATTGCTCCAACTTGGCCCAGTCGATCACCCCTCTAGCACGAATCAGGTCTTCCTTCCGATCTCCCGCATGGATCCTGCTTGCTTGATCCGACCTCCTATACTCGCTAGAATGATGCACCCTCTAACTCCCAGTGCCTATCAGCATGAAGTAAAGCCCTGCATGTTTGCCCCAGATCCCCAATGCCCTCCCGAATGCAATCGTCCTCCCCTCGGCCCGCTTCCAACACCCAATACTCGTCCGCAGGCCGCAGGAAAGAATACCGATGAAAGACGCTTAAAGAGATGGGGTGTATGCGTTTCGGGTGGGAGGCAGATGGGGACGGGGTATGTAAATAAAGGGGCTGGTTTATGGGGATGGGCATGAATATGGATATGATGACAAAAAAAAAAGATAGGCAGTGATTCTGAATCGGTAGTACCATGTCTGATCGAACATTCAAAATCTCCTTTTCCTCCGGGGGAGTTCCAGCGAGGAAATGTATAAGATCTTAAAATTTGACACCCACTTAGGCAACTCCACACACCTTCCTTCAAATCACTCACTTCAAATCACTTTACACACATATCACAGCACAGCACAGCAAACAAACATACAGATCAACACATCATATTATTAACACCTCCCTCCCCCATCCTCCCCACATCTCCATTTTCTCCCCCATCTAAGCCCGACAACGGCGCGCAAAAAACGGAAGAACAAAGACATCAGTCCAAGAAAGAAGATCGCTAGCAATCTGGTATTTGGTATCTCAAGAAAAAAGGAAAGAGGAAACGAAAAGGTACACGTCTCTTGTTGCCCTCGCACATATAAACCTCAAATCAAGAGAAACGCAATATGCGAAGCAGGCTGTTTATTCGAAGAAATTCAGGGAGGTCGTAGTAGGTGTGGTAGAGACATCATGAAAACCCCTCTCCCTTAGCGTGGTGAGATGAGATGAGATGAACAATTGCTTCAATAGAAATCTTTTGTTTTGCGTCGTACGCGTGTAGTCGGAAAAAGTCAGACAAGAGAATTTTTGTTTGGTGTAGGAAACGAATTTAACGACGGACAGGCGATACAGGCGCGCCGGTCGTTTCCATGTTACCCGTCAGCTCAGCGACGCGGGCTTTGATGCGGGCGACTCGGGATTCGATTGCTGATTCCATTCGTTAGCTTGAATTCGACTCACACATAGATGTCTTGGGGGTATGAGATGAGATGAGATAAGATACTTACTTTCTTCCCCACTAGTCTCCCCATCATCACCATCAGTCTTCGCACTATACCCACCCCTACTCTGCTCCTCACTCTGTCGTTGCGCCGCACGCTCAGCGGCATTCTTGCGGATCTGCGCCCATCGGTCACCGGTAACTTCTTTCGTCAACGGCGCGCCGTCTTCAGAGTCTTGGGCTCGATCACGAGATATGTTAGGTGGTGCGGCGTCGTCTTCGCTTTCACGGGGGGAATCGGGGACGAATGCGGGCACGTCGTCGAGTGGGCCTTGGTCGAACTTGGAGAATGCTTGGTTGGCTTCGTGGGCGTCGTTTGTGTCGACGCGCGAGAGACTCTGGACTGATGGGTCGTATGAGCGTTCGTAGTCTTGCTGGTGTGAAGCGACTGGGGTGATGTTGTTGTCGTCCTCCGAGATGCGCTGGGAAACGGGTTCCGTCTTGGGGCTAGGCTGGGCTGCTGGAGTGGTAGCTGGGCTCTTCTTGCGGAGACTTGACAACTTCCTTCCTAGGCCTCCTCCAGCCTGCAGACTGGCTTGGCCGTTGGTAACTTGGGGAGGACCTGTTGGGACCATGGATTGGCGATTCTTGTTCCGGCCGAACATCTTCCTAAATGCACCGCCGCCTCCGGCTTCTTTCTTTTTTAGCTTATTGTGTTGCCTCTTGGTTTCAGGACTTGACCCACTCTGTTGTTGAGAATCGTTCGAGGGTCTCGTGATCTCCATGCTTGGTTGAGGCATGGGGGAAGGCATTGGAGAAGCTGGTCCTGCCATTGCGGGATGAGATTCCGGAGGGAGAGCCACCTCGGCTGCCTTCTCGGAAAGTTCAGTATGGTGCTCAACAGCAGAAGGAGTTGGGGGGAAAGGAGCTGGGGATGCCACGGGTGGTGGTGTAGGCGCCTTTGAAGGAACGGGAGGTCCGGCCTGCTGGGGAGGTACCGCTGGCAGATCTCTTTCTTGGGAGGCTTCTCGCTGCGGCTGCGCTGGCCGTAATGTATCCTGACTCTTAGTACTATTACCGTTTGTGGACATTTGAGGTTCGGCTAGTCTCTCCGATACCATATCGCCTAGTCCTCGTCCATGGTTAGAATTGGCAAGGTAAGCTTCTCGAATGGCATCCTTGTCGTATTTATTAGCCCACTTCATAGCCGGTGACGCTTCAGACATGATGACAGGTTGAAGCGTGAAAACACTGCTAGTCTTTTGCGACATCATTTCCATGTCATTTCGACCACGGCGATTACCCATCCCTTGGTCCATGTCCTGTTGTCTTTGTTTTTGTTGTAATTGTATGGCAGCCGCTTGAATCCGCGCATGTTGGTCAGGGCCAACACTGATCTTGCTCGTTGCTTGACTTTGGTCTGTCCTGAATGAAGGCCGTAAGCTGGAATTTTGTTCCAAAGCTTGCTTTCCAGTAGATTTCCGTCGAGCAAGCTTGTTCTTTTTGCTTCGGCCCCAGAAACTCTTCTTCTCCGCGATGTATGCACCAGCTTCAGGCTCTGGAGCAGCACCCTTGACCATCTCCTCCATGACTAACCATCTTCCGCCTCGAATGACGGTTTCAATTAATGCACACCGTCCAAAGGCTGCTTTTCGGTCGGACGTTTCTTCACCGGCCAAACTACTAATCCAAACCCACCAGAAAGAATCATCCAAATCGAATCTAACGATGCTTGCCAGCTCGCCAGGCTCAAGATTCCGGTCAGAATCAAGTCGAGGTCTATGCGATTGCGAACTTCGGCCACGAGTATCAATAGGAGGTAGAATCTTATCCGGGGGTAGCAATAAGGGCGCAGGTCCATTCTTAGCTTCGTCAACGAACCCGGATGATAGAAAGTCGGCCCACGATGGGGTAGTGGGTCGTCCTAATCCAACATTCCTCGGGTGTGGGGTAGACCTTAATCCTTGAGGTTGTCGTCTCTTCGTAAAGTTACTATCCTCGTCTTCCTCTTCAACATCGTCAAATCCACCAGAAAATCCAATATCCTCAAATCTTGACCACGAAGCGTCTTTAAGACCCGTAGAATCCTTAGAACTAGAGACTTGCGATTGATTTGCCGAAGAGATGGACTTCAGGACCCGGCGACACTCATCCGTCAACGCCTGAACTGGATCCTCGTATTCCGCAAAGTCCTGTAGAGCTCTGTCATCATCCCTATATTGGAAGTGATTTGCGCGGCGCAGAAGCGCGAATGGAGTTGGAGAGACTGAATCAACAATCATGACGACTTTGGTAGTCGACGATTGCAGGAGAGATGGTCTCTCTGGCGGGTATTCCGTCTCCTGAACCAATTTCTGAAGTGACATTGGAAGATTCGAAATTCCATTCATTCCCTTGACGGAACCCGGGGATAAGGATCGAAGGTATGCAAAGAATAAATGACTTGCAGCGTCCGCAGCACTAGCCAAAAGTTAGTATGATCCTCTCAATAATTTTCCAGATATCTCATACGCGGCCCAGCCTCTGTAACCTCCCTCAAATCCATTTCCTCCATCAGAATGCTCAAAAGCCCACCACCCAGCTAATCTGGATAATTTTCGTCCGCCAAGCCCGTTCGTTTTCGCATGAGCGGCGATTGCAGAAAGGAGGTCGAAGAAATCGAAGATGATCTTAGTCCGGGCATCGGAGTCCACACTTAGGGGAACGAAAGTCGCAAAAGAATCTCTAGCCATGTTCGAGTCTGGAATCCAGTAATTAGCAAGAATCCTTCCAATCTGAGGTGTTTCAACCCACCAGCTTCTCCGACTTTGAATAATTCGTATGCCTCCCATGATACCACTCCTCCCGGTATTCTGCTCCAGCACCATTTTACTACGCTGCACAAAACCTGTACCAGATTAGCCCCTGCTGCCATTCCAAAGGCCCATCGAACCATACCATAGGCTCTGTCAGCCGTAATTCTTGTGCCAAACTCTCTCCATATAATTGGCCCCGATCGAAAAAATGTCGAATAAAAGTACGCGCTGCGCTGGGATCTGAGGTTGGTCGAAAGGGGAGGAGGAGAAAGGGGGTATCGAGGCCTGCAATTGCCATCAGATTAGCTCGTGTAACTACCCCAAAAAGGTGCAATGGCCCGCTGCATAATTGATAGCGGGAAGTCATCTTCCATACCTCTAGATTTCAACTCCAACGTGCAGCCTCGCAGCAATTCCTGAACCTCTTCTGGATCAACCGTGTTCCGCGTCCACGCATCCTCCCACCGTGGCTTTGGCGGGGCGACATCAACGTTTTCATGCTGCGCGCCCTTCTTCTTGCTTACTTTGGACGGGCCATCTTTGCCCTTCAGCCGCGAGAAGAAACTCGGCATTGCGAATGCAAGAGCGGGATATTCGTGGTGTTGACTTTGGCGGTGGTCGTCTCGACGCGATTCATTCGACCGGCAGATAATTTGTTGTACAAATAAATTATGATTGCGCTGTGCCCCTCGTACGCGGCGAAGGTTGGTGAATGGGCGGAGCGAGCTCACATGCAGTTGTCTGTCTTTTTCCTTTGGTAAGAGGAATTCGCAGATGCGGAGCTGCAGGATTGAATGCGGATCTGAATTGTTGGTGACGAGGAAAAAAGGGGATCACTGGTGGATGGGGTCGCGTCCAAATGTGGATAGGAAGGTTTATCAGGGGCGGCCAGAGAGATTGCTTGGGATAGCCGTGCGCTGATCTGGGACGGAAGTGCAGTGGTGCACAGGCGGTGAAAATGGGCAGCGGCTGCAATTGATCTAGCCTTGCAAATAGACGCAGAGATGCAGAAACAGGTTTGTAGAAGACAGCCTATTGATGTCCGGCGATGCTGGGCGGGCAGAGTGTGTTGATGAAAATATTGTATTGTAAGGAACTCCAGGAGTGAGAACAGAAACGTCAAGCGCTGGCACCACGACCAGCGTCGAGGATCATGAGACAAACTGCAATTGCGTAGGTAAGCAATTAACGGCAGCCAATTCCAATATAGGAGCAGGATGGGATCCAGCCGGGAACATCGTTCATACAGATGGCGCAAAAGGAACGCTGGTTGGCTCAACCTGGAAGCTTTTCGACTTATGAGGTTGATTAAGGGACATGAAATCTACGCGAAAAACAATCCCTGTCCACCACGTCTCTCACTTCAGAATCACAACCAACGACAACTCACTCTCACTTCCACCAACTCCCGAACCAAGACGTACCTGGTCTTGTCTTAATCCAGCTCCAGGCCCGCCTGCCAGCGCATACAAATATCGTCTTGTTTTTCTATCCCGCCTTTTCAGCTCATCCCTAATTCTATCCTGACAATTCTCAAGATAAAATCTTCAAAATTCTGTCCTCCGTCATCAGCTGCTGCAGCTGCAGCCAATCGATCCTCGAACTTCGAGGCGCGGGATGGGATCAACTTCTAGCCCCATCAGATAAAAAAAGGTAAAATTGTGCACATCCAAAAAGGTACATAATAAATCCCCACCCGCCGCTCGAGCCTCTGTAGCAGATTGTCTGTGGCTTGAACCTACCTACCAACCATATGCGCCTGCCATTCATGCATCGGAACCTATACTTTCCAACCAGCCATCTCCAATTGCATCTTGCGAGCGAAATTTAAATTTCCTCAGTGCAACACCATTTCTGCAAGGCTACGGAAGTTCGGAAGGCTGGACTACACAGCTTTTCCAGAAATGTCTCAAATATGTTCTGTGCCACGGATACATGCGCAACCTGCGAGTTTGACAGATCGTGAACTTGTGGTACGCGTTGGGTGCTTTTGTACTTCGAGTCTGGGGACAAAGATGAAAGGCTTGTTGAATTTCGGGGTCGTGTGGTGGGTTCTTGAGATCGTGCCAGTGGCTGCTGGGCGATCAAACGGATGCTGCTTTCAAGTGAGGTGGGATTCTTGCTGACGGAGTGCATTCATTTCGAGTTAAAGTCAATTAGTTTATTTCTTCTTGTTTCCCTTTCTGCAATTGTTCAATTGACAGACGACTCTTCTATTCTCATCCAGGTCTCTCAATTTGCACGAGAGGACGAACTCGAAGTTCGAGGGGTTACCCCTGAGTACGGCCCGCTTCTGAGCCGAGGGAAAATGACCACGAAAACCCGTCATGGAGATACCTTGTCTCAACGACCCGGAAATTGGGGAATACGTATTTGATGCTCGAGTCTATTCCGTTGGAATGACACAAAACAAATTGGAGAGAATTCGCGCGCAAATATGCCTGGACCCAAACTTGTTTGGTGGAAAGGGTGTTTTGAGGTGGGGGCTGGAGGTGCTCTAGGCAATCGGCAAAATGGTTAATGGCAACAAAAAAGACGTGACCTCCTAATTTCTTCTACCCTACTTACTTACCTATGTATTATCTATGTAGTATCCGGGGCCCCCTCCCACCCTCGCCGTCCGCCATCCAGCCTCCTCCTCAAAAGACCCTTCTCTCTAAACAAGTTTAGTTCCAGGCATAGCAGTTTTTATCGCTAAAGCCTCTTAACGCGCTGCAACTGGGCTCCAATGTCCAATCAGACAGACTCGTCAACTTGTCAAGTGGCTGAGGTGAGCAGTCGACCTGTCACCCGCGTTATCTACCCCACATTCGGCAGGGAAATGCCGTTGATGAATCTTACGAGCCTAGCATCAAAAGTATGTGTTTTTAGGGTCTTTTGCATACAAACCAACAATACAAATAATTAAATACCCCAAGGTTTAGTGATTAGAAGAAAAACTAATTAAATTCCTTCCTAATAAATAAATACAAATTTCTTTTTATTTATTGTTGTTGTATAATTCCAAAATTCCAAAATTGATTGAAGCCTGTAGCGGGTTTAGTGAGGCTCGCTAAGCCCTGAAAATGGCCTAAAAACACAGACTTTGGATCCTAGGCTCGTTACCTCCGTAAGAGGGGCATAATTTGCAGCCTAGGCCAACGCACGAGACTCGTCACCACGGCTCTCGAATTTTCTCCACAGCACAAAGATGACCATCTGCAAGCTGTGTAGATCCATTCCTCTGGACGGCGATGGACTTCCTACACTTCCAGCTCAGCTCTGGGGTCATCGCACCCAATGGAGGTATATTCACCAATTCTTTCAGAGAATTTCGGATACCAAGCCTACCGGGTTTCCATTCCACCCTAATCTAGATTCCTTGAAGTTATCTGCCGAAGAGTGTGATCTTTGCCGTCTTGTACTGAGCCCGATTGAGAAAGCCATCGAAGAGCTACGGAATCCCGACGAGAAGAGTGTACGGCGGGGGCCCATAGATATCCCCGAACAGCCCACGTGGGAACTCTGGCTTACGAGGAGACAAGAGCTAGGGGATGGATTTTGCGTGTTCACGAATTGCGAGAATAGCGAGGATTTCTGTTTTGTTGCGGCGGTTGGCATCTGCGTCAAAGAAGGTATGGCCTAAGAAACCGAATGCTACTTAGCTGTGTTAATAAAACAGGCGATCCCCTTGGATCTGTGTACGCCGGCCGGCCCATAGAAGAGAGCCCGACTAGTCCAAAAACGATGGCGCTCATAACGAACTGGGTGAAGCAGTGCAACGAACATCCAACCTGCACTGCAGAGCTGCCGCTATTGCCTGCCCGCGTAATTGACGTTGGCGATGAAGCCAACGGGTACTGCATGAAGCTCCGCGAAGTTGAAGGTGAGACTGGAAGATACATCTGCCTCAGCCATTGCTGGGGGAAGGTCACTCAGTTCACCACAACGAAGGCTTCCTTCGCAACATACAAGGTCGACATAAACTACGACGAGCTTCCGGAATCATTCAGGAATGCCATAGCAATCACACGACTTCTTGGGATCCGGTACATATGGATCGACAGCATATGTATCTGTCAAGACGATAGGGAGGAGTGGGAACGCGAGTCGGCGAAGATGACAAGCATATATATGACCTCGTACCTCACTATTGCTGCTTCAGCGGCGAAAGACAGTTCAATTGGCTGCTTTATACCACGGCGGCCAACGAAATACGTCGGAATCCCATATACAACAAAGCAGGGCATCAGTGGCGAACTCCAGGCCTTTCTCCTTCCGATGCGGAAAGAGGCTTTGCCTGATCTCTACATCGACATGGCCGATAATATCGGCGAAGTAGATCATCCTCTCGCGACAAGAGCTTGGGCCGTGCAAGAGCGCGCTCTGCCGCGCCGAACCTTACACTTTGGCAAGCACCAGATGTATTTCGAATGCAACGAGGGCTTAAGGGGCGAAAACGGATTGCACATCCCCTGGCGGTATGACAGTATTCATTCTAACGAACGGGGCCGATATGGACCTGTGTTGAACGAAGAACGGAATGCTTCTCTAGCGCTATGGCAGTCCATGCTCTGGAATTACGGACCTCGCAGCCTGACTAAGCCTTCGGACAAACTCCCCGCTATTTCCGGCCTTGCTCGGCTCCTTGCAGAGAGGCTTGATGATGAATACGTGGCTGGCCTGTGGCGAAAGTCGCTGATTGAGGGTTTGCTTTGGCAAGGGCTTGGAGTGCATCGAGTGCCAAAGTACCGTGCACCCTCGTGGTCCTGGGCTTCGGTTGACGGAATACCTGCGATGGGCATGCTTACTAAATGGGAACCTCTGGCAGACATCCTCGATTGCAAAGTCGAGCTGAAGGGGAAGAACATTTTTGGAGAGGTCAAGAATGGGTGGATCAAGATGCAAGCACCTCTGGTGCTGCTCATTCTGGACGAACGCGTTGATCCTGAGGCGACTGGTGTTCCGTACCACAATAATCCAAAGGTGCGCACTAAGAAGGGAGATCCCAAGGGTTTCTATTCACGATTCGACTTCCCTTTCGCTGGACCCACGGCTCGAGAAGACGCTCTCGCTATAGTCGAAAGCCTGAAAGGCGTGGATATTTTTGCGCTGATTCTTGCCAAAGGGCTCCCGGAGGACGAAGATAGCGAGGTTACTTACCACTCTCTGATTGTGCGCTCAGCAGAAGGAGACAACAGTGCAATGCAACGGCTGGGGTTCGTAAATTTCAGCACAGAGGACCTCGGCAAATGCAGTCAGCTTGATCACCCAGAGGAGCGGCCTATTATAACATTGGTCTGAGGTATACTGGATACGCCTATGGTACGATCCTTCGCCATTCAAGTCAATTGTCTCTGGTTAAAATAGTCTGGAGATGCTATGCATAAAAAATTTTGCACCCTCGGCGAATCTTTATTCATTCTTATAATTTTCATATTTTTTTCCAGTGGGCCATTGTACGCCGCAACGGTAATAAGTATATTCGCGGGTGCTAAAGCCTCGCTGCCTATGGCGAAACAATACAACACGGATATTTATTTCGAAGATATTTCAAGAGCACCCCTGTAGAGAGCTCCAACAATTGAGGCATGGTACTAGCCATCATATAGTCCGTGCGAGGAGAAAGATTGAAGTTTGCAAAAAGCGGAAACCGATTTTGCAAGCGACCGTACCTTATTTACACAATAATATAAAATTTGAATAATTTTCGACTCCCATAATACTTCTATATAAAAAAAGGAATATATCCTCTCTTTAATCGCCAAACAAACTTTTGGGCATTTAGGTTTGTTAGATTATCATCAGATAGATCATCGGATAAAATATGTCAGTACAAACAAACCCCACACTGATCACAAAAGAGCCAACGCGTTAGCCAAATAAGCTGTCTGTAGACCAACCAATCATGACGTCAAAGACTCCCTCCATCACACACTCCCCAAACTTCCACTCACATCCTTTCCAGCGTCCAGAAATTATCCAACAAAAGCAAAGAACAGCAATCATGCCAAAAGACAACGAAACAGTAATAAAGTCCTCTCCCCATTTCCCTTTCCCCTTCCCCCCTCCATTTTCTTTACTAACACCCCCCAAAAAGGGAATTCAACGAACTAGTCAACATGACCCCCACCGACCTCTCAACCTGGCTTCAATCCAGCGATTCCACATCCTCAGGCTGGTCTAAGGACGATGAGAGCGGGGAGACGATCGGACATGAATCGTATGGTGTTTTCTCCCTGCAATTCTCGTAAATGCTGATTTGGATTTGTGGTTAGCGGGAGGAAGATCATCTCAATCCTTGAAAAGAATCCCGATAAAGACCCCGAGGGATATGACGAAGGTAAGTCTCCACACAAGGGAAAAGAAAAAGTTGGGGCTGATTAGGGAATTTGAATAGAGGATATACATCACATGAGAAAAGTAGTAGCTTACTGTAAACGGCATTTAGCGCAAGAGGGGAAGGCGAAGATGGATAGGGGGAGTAGGAGTTATCGGAGTTTGAAGAATTGGGGACATGATGCTTTGAAGGAATGAGTTTTATATGGTGTATTGTATAGTAGACAAGTGCAGACTTGTATGTCCGTCGTGTGAACATGGAAGATGATAAACGCCTGACTCCTGACGACCGTACAAATGAGATCTCTAGTGACAGTCTGAGACATCCACCCGAATTTAACACCGACGCCTACGCCTAGCTTACGAAGAAAAGTTATGATGTGGTGGGAGAGAGGGAGGTGGAGAGAGGATCTAGAGACCCTTCTCAGCTTCATCCAGCGCAGCCAAAGCCTCCTCATCAATCTCAAACTCATCATCAATACTCTCCTTCTTCTCCGCTTTCTTCCCCCCAATCACCACATCAAAGTTCTCACTCCTCTTCCCCTCCACCTTTTTCTCAACCTTCTTCTCCACAACAGTCTTCCCAGGACCGCCCAAATTCCAATCGATCTCACTGCCCTCCCCATACCGTCCCACCAACCACTCATTACACTTCTTAAAATGCCCACAATCAAACCAGCCCCGACCAGCACTCAAAGGACTCGGATGCACACTCATCAACACACAATGTCTCTGCCGATCCACCTTCTGCACCCTCTTCCCCGCCGGACTGCCCCACGCCAAAAACACCACGCCTTTACTCTTCTTCGCTACCAAATCTATAACCTTTTGCGTGAATTTCTCCCAGCCGCGATTCGCATGACTGTTGGCTTCGTGAGCGCGGACGGTCAAGCAGGTGTTCAGCATTAGGACGCCGCGCTCGGCCCAGGGTGTGAGCAAGCCGGATGAGGCAGGAGGGGGAGTGAAGGATGGGTAGTCGCGTTTTAGGGCTATGTAGATGTTTTTTAGGGAGGGTGGCGCGGTGGTTGGGGGGCGAACGGAGAAGGCGAGGCCGTGGGCTTGGTTGACGTTGTGGTAGGGGTCTTGGCCTAGGATAACAGCTTTGACTGTGTTGAGGGGTGTATGTCTTGACCTTTTGTTTTCGTCAGTCCAGTTCCTTGCTTATGGTTGTTTTGTGAGAAGAAAAAGCGGTGAAGGAGACAAACCAAGAATAAACATCCTCCATCGGCGGAAACACCTTCTTCCCACTATCCAACTGCCCCTTCAAAAAGCGCTTCAATTCCAGGAACTCCCGACTCGTAACCTCATCCCTCAATTCCTTCAGCCAACTCTCATGCAACGTATCGATCTCCAGCTGCAACAGTCCTCTCTGCTCCTCACTAAGACTCTTCACCCATGCCTCCTTATTGAAATTCACCACCGTTGCAGTTTTGGAACTCGTTGAATTTGAATTGGAAGCAGGAGAGGGTTTCGGGGCCCCGAAAAAAGACGTGATGGAGCTATTTGCTTTGGGCTTTTTGGCTGCGTCGCTGAGAGGCACGTTGCTGGCTTTGCGTTTGAGGGAGGACATTGTTAGGGTTCGTATGAGGAGAGACAGTTTGGATGATTTTGGGAATGGGAGGAAGAGGAGGTAGGGAAAGAGAGCGATGTGGAGAGTGCAGAAGGACTTCAGGAGGTTGGAGTTAGGAAAGAAAAGGCTCGCCTCGCTTCGCGTGAAGGTTGGCTTGGACGCGTTAATGGGATTTTGTGCAGGGGTACGCGGTGTCAGAGGTCCGAGCGAGTGGCCAATTGGAAGAGTGGAATTCTTTTCCGAAGTGTAAGATTTTACGAGGTCGAGATAGATCGGCGATGTTGGCAGTGAGTTGTTTTTTTTATGTACAAAATGGTATTATGTTACTGTCTAGAATCTATCATATTCTACTCATACATTTTTGAAAACGCCTGAATCGCTATGCAGAAGCAAGATTCTAACCTCCATGGCTTCAGCCTATCCCCTGTAAACGCCCCAAAATGGACAAAGATAGAGTGGTGTGGTATATTCAAACAACCTCCCTTTTTCGTTCTGCTCGCTCATTCACACCTCTGAATACTCGCTTTCCAACTTCGTAGGAACTGATCATGATCGCACATGCTGGAGCGACCTTTAGTGTCCGTGGAATCCAACCTGTCCATAGCCCCGCGAATCCCTCGGTTCTGAAGATATGCCACAGGAATCGAGGCATTGACCTCTCTTCTGGGGCTAAGATCTTCTCGACTCCTGGAGCCTGAGCAGTCGATTCCACAAACACCTGTCGTCTCGTCTTCCCCACATCGAATGGCATCGTTATAATGGAAGCCACAGCTCCAGACGACGCTCCAGCAACGAAGCTGTCCGTGAAAGTCGCGGTATGATTCTCCCGACTTTGCGATCTGCTTCTGGCGCGAGTTCTAGAGCTTTCGGTGCGCAAATCCCGTCCTCGCCCCCGCTCACGAGCTTCCGTCATGATCCCTCTGATGCTCTCGTACCCCCACCAATATATTCCCGAGAAAGGGACGTCTCGCCAAAGAGTCAGGGTAAGACCACGCCACAGAGAGGTGTATCCATGACTTGCTACCATTTCACCCATATGTTTGACAGTTTCGGCAAAGTGTGACCCTCCAGTTGACCGACTGGCCTGCATTCTCGTCCTGAACATCTCGATTGGGCTTACAACTCCAGCTGCAAATATCCTAGCCGTCGCTCCGGCAAGGAGTGGGGCGTAGTTGTCGGAAGTAAGTCGATTGATAGGGCTTTGCTTGTGGAATCGCAACCAATCGTAACCGGTAAAATAGATAATATTCGCCGGCACCGTCATAACCAGTGTTGGAGAAAGGCCTCGCCACAGAGTAGTGACCCCCTCATTCCGTGCAATCTTCCGTAAGCCGTCGAATGTAGAATTGAATGCCCGCCGCTGTGTCTCTTCCACCGCACATTCCGCTGATGCCACCCCTGAATTCATCTCCCCAATCTTTGGTGCTGCCATACAGTATTCAGCATTGTTGTTGGCGAAAAAGACCTCCCTACAACAAGCAGTGACTCCAAGATTCGGCGGAAGTGTATTGAACGACTGCGGCGCGGTAGAAGCTAGCTTCTGTATCGTAGTAAGGGGTGACGGTGCTGGCTGTGACTGTAGACGGACACGAACGACATCGAGAGGGGTAACTATTCCCAAATATCAGTATGCGCAAATGAACGGACTTGATCCCTTGACTCACCCAACAATGAAGTCAGTAAGCTGCCGGACATGGCGGAGATCATCTTCTGCCCGGCGGTGATTTCGACCTCGACATCCTCGTTATCGCCAGACATGGCTATCGTTGATGAGACGCCGGGAATTGGATTATCGCCATGTATACTGTCATGTCCGTGGCCTCCCCAGCTTCTATCCCTCTCAAAAGTGGCGAGCTCCGCTTCCGTTTGAGCTGGGCGGTCCCAATGAGCGGGCATCGACGGAACTCTCCTACTGGATATATTTTCTCTCACAGTTCGACTTGGAAAATGCGTCGACGTGTCCGGGCGAGAATGCTGGCCGTTTGCTGTGAGTCGTGTTGATTCCTGGGAGTAAAAAGTCAATGATGTCGCCAAAAAGTGATAAATTAGCTGGTAAAGGCCGAGCTCCGACAGCGGGCAGAAAACACCGATTGGAACCTGGAAGAAGCCTAGCCTCGCCCGCAAAGCGTAGTGGGGCACCAGACATTAGCTTATTCTACGGCGGCGATAAGATCAAAGTAAACACAACCCCGACGACATGAAATTGAGTCATCGTCACTTTCAATATACTCTTCATTTTCCGTTGTAGACTTTTCACAATATAGTAATCGAAATCACCATGGAAGAACAAAATCCAGAATTAGAAGCTTTCCGCCGGCAATGGCGAGAAGAAGTCTCAGCTAAAACCCAAGAAGGCTCCAAATCAACGGCTGGTCCGTCGAAATCGTCCCGCAGACCGCCACCTGTTACCCGGTCATCAACGCGGAGGTTATCTAAAGCTGCTGAAGAAGAAGAGGAAGACCATGGGGAGATTCAGACTTTTCCAGGTCTTGATGCGCCCCGCAATCTTGAGGCCAAAGATGGTGAAAGCTCACAAGGTGGAGATAGAGAGCCAGAATCTGCTCTTGAACACTACGAAAAGGCGGTAGAGAGGGAAAACGAAGGCAATCTAGGAGACAGCCTGAATCTCTACCGGAAAGCTTTCCGCGTAAGTTCTCAGGCCATCTCCCTGAAATCCACCTAACGAATTTATAGATGGACCACCGAGTAGATCAGAAATACAAGAACAAGCATTTCCCACCGTCTTCCTTTGCATCAAAACCTATCAATCCAAACCCATCGAATGCACCGGCAACAGTACCTAATACCGCCCACCACTCCCTAGGCGGGCCCCCACAATCTATCAAACAACTTATTGCGGGGTTTTCGGGACTGTCGATCGAGCCCGCACCTCCACTTATTGAGGGCACTGCTGCCCCTCCATGTCCGTTGGCAGAGCTTCCAGATGAGATATTGATCCACATATTCAAAGATGTAGCAATTTTGGACGTTGCATCTTTTGTCAGACTAGCACAAGTCTGCAAGCGAATGGCATATCTAGTTCTCACTGAAGAACAGATCTGGAAGCGGATATGCCTGGGATCTGAAGTCGGATTCGGTGCCATGCACTACGAATGGCAGCGGGAAGTGCTCGGAGGCCCATTGCAAGAAGACCACACCCTAGACGAACAGGACGAATTCGAGGACGATGAGGAAGCCCTCACGCCGGTGATCCCGCTAAGCAAGGAAGAAGCTACTGATGCTTTACTTCCTATGTATGCCTCTTCCTGGCAACAGATGTTTCGACTCCGTCCCAGGATCCGTTTCAATGGCTGCTACATTAGCACAGTCAACTACATCAGAGCGGGCCAAGGCTCAGCTTCCCAAGTGACATGGCACAACCCATTGCATATCGTAACTTACTACCGCTACCTACGGTTCTTCCGAGACGGTACAGTCATCTCACTCCTCACCACAGACGAGCCAGCAAACGTAGTACACCACCTCACAAAAGAGCTCCAAGACACACACCGAGGCGGCGGGTCCACCTACCTCCCTTCAATAGTCATGCAAAACGCTCTTCGGGGACGATGGCGATTGTCTACAGCCGCCGACAATCCCGAAGTCGATCTCAAGGACTCTGAGGGCGAAGTGTTCGTCGAGACAGAAGGTGTGAATGCCAAGTACATGTACCGCATGAAGCTTTCACTGCGCAGTGTTGGGAAGGCCGCGAAGAATAATAAGCTGGTTTGGCAGGGCTTTTGGAGCTATAATATGCTGACGGATGATACGGGGGAGTTTACGCTGCGGAATGATAAGGCGTTTTTCTTTAGTCGGGTGAAGAGCTATGGAAATGGGCAGTAGTTCGAATGAAAGCTACCACATGGATTGTAGAAACCCTTCAGATCCTAGAGGGGAATGACATTTCGTAGGGTGCCAAACTCGGGTTTGGAACACTTGATTACTGCGTCCCTCCGCATTCGACCTCCCTACGTATCGGGCATTGTTTATATTCACCTTCAGCGTCTTTCATGTTGAGCCCATTCATCTGACCGGCACACCTCGGGATGAACAAGTTTCTTATGTTCTGAAGATGTTCGCGATGCCCTTTGGATTCCTTGGGATAGAATCGTGACGAAATCCGTAAGTCGAGCCAGAGGCTTTAGTCTCAAGCTCTCTCTAAAACAGCGGACGCAGAGTGGCGTCTGAAAGGCTCCCACGACGGGCAGTATGGATAGCCTTTGAAGAAAGACCAGCCATTATATGGTGGTTGCAACACTTTAAGTATATCGCAAGATCGTCAGACACCCTGCATAGCGTTCAGCTTTTTGATTCGAGGTTCGGGATTTCGGTCCTATCAGGAGATATCGTGGCTTTCTCAAGTCACCTGCATACTAGATAATCATGCATTCTCAACAAGGCGCCTGAATTGCCTTGTAGGCAACAAATTTCCTTCACCGAAAGCTTGAGGCTTCCTAGGAGGAGGCTCTAGTCGGCATAACAATATATGTTAGGCTTTCTTCCCGCCGGTATTTACTCCTCGCGCCGAGAGACATCTCGAATGCAAAGTCTGTCACATTCTCAACACCGCCTCCGCGTATCTGGGTCAGACCTTCCGCCGCCGCCATGGCGACTCCTCAATATGACTGGACGAAGGCTGTGTGGGACTCGATTCCCGCGTATAATCTGACAAAGGAAATTGTGGATTCGTTTCTTCAAGATATCTTTGGCTACATTGATTTCCTCACGACAGTATGTGTCCTCAACAATCCTCGACCTGGGACCCAATGGAAAGATTACTCACTTGGTATATTTCTTGTAGCTTTCAACGGACCATTTCCAATATTGGATTCCTCGAAAATTGACGGAAGTATTTGCCCCCACTTAGGCTTCGCTCGTGGCGCGCTCAATTCTCGAGGCTGACGAAAACGTTTTTGGTCAGGCAGAGCGAGCCCAATTATTGGAGAAGCGAATTCGTTTAGACGATTCCGATGCTGGTGGCACTTGATGAGCCTCTATTTTTCTTAGGTAGGAATGGAACACTGGGATTCTGTTGAAATGGGTTGTACAATCGGGCGACAATACAATATACAGGGCCTGCTTTTGGGGGGTGGCATGGCGCGTGGCAAGGGGGGCGATGTCTTGCAGCTTCTGATTTGCCTGGCCGGGCGCATGCATAGCCACAGCCACGTCCTCATTTGTGTGAGGACGAACCGTTTCATATAATGGCAATACCACGCGAATATATCTATGATCATTGCATGCGAGTTTACGTACAACCTCCATCACGATTCAACCCCATTCTGTGGGTCCGTAACTTTGAGTTTCATATTGGGCAAGAATACTAATTATGTCTGTCCCTTCCGACGCAGAACTCTTTACGAATTCATGTTGGCAGTATGCTAGCTTTCCGAAGAACATAATTAAACATACCACTCCTCAGCACCATCTTGATCGTTACGGCGAAAGACTAGATGAGCATGAACATCGAATCTTTTGCGAGGATGGCCAGGCAAGCGTTGATATATGGGAATTTGACGACAATGTACAAGGTTGCTAAATCTCAAACCATGAAATTACGTTGCTGTCTAATTACTTTCTAGAGTTCCGCCCAACCCGCGCTTCGAGCATCTTTGAACTAAATGGACGTCTACGAGGAGCTAATCTCTATGATCTCGATGATCCGAGATGCAGATTTATGTAAGCATTGAGCTTTTGGACCATCTCAGACTAATCTCCTGGCTTTGATAGTTTCATCTATGCTCCTCATTCTCGAGCTCGTCTGAGGATAAGTAGGAAGATGCTTGCTTGTGCACTCACCCATCACCAAGCAATGCCGGTATTTTTGGACTTTGTCTTTCCGTTCGGATCACAGGAATATCCGCAGGATTTTCACTTTAGTGGCTTTCGCGAGGATACGCAACTACTACCGTCTAACGGGGGGCTGAAAATCCCGAAGTTAGGACGGTCTGGTCGGGAAATACGCCTGTGCTACAGCTTGAAATCAGTAGAAGAGTCAAAAGACAATCCAGGATGGCCATGGTCTATTCGCCAAACATCCATGTATCATTCCTTTGACGTCGAGACCGGAAAGTCTTTGTGGGTGATAATCAAAGGCAACAAACTCATCCGTAACAGGATACAAACAGCCACTGCGAAAGACGCAGGGCATTCAAATCTGGGATCATTCATTTCCACAGCTGAAGCCTTTACATCATCACTGGCGACTCATCTCGTTTTTTGCGATTGGTGCGACGAGGAGTGGCGCTGGTATTTGAACTATATGGAGAAGAGGCTTCAAGATGAGACTCGTCGGTCTCTAGCAATCATTATACAAAACGAGCCGAGTTCTATAGATCAACCAACCCGCAAGAGTACGGCAGAAGCGCCGCCATCGAAGCGGAGAACGATATCTGCATCTTTCAAGCGTACTTTCTCGATGACAACGCCAAGCAGCCCCCATAAAACAACCGCTGATCAGGGGAAAACACCATATCGGTCCTCATTTCCACAACCGCGTCCTCAGCTGCAGCAGACAGTCTCAGGCCCACCGCTTCCACCAGTTATCCCTCCGGGAATGCCTGGTGCTTCCCCTACCACCCATATCGATGACCAAGAAGACTTTACATTTCGAGACTTGCAACAGGTCCAGTACATTGAGGAAAACGCGAACGAAATATTTCTAGTACTAGAGTCAAATATCGATGTTTTAAACGAGTTGAAACAGCACTACCAAAGTATACTTAACTCCGATGATTGCCCTAATGATCTTAAAAAAGGTTGCAAGAGCACAATGGCTCGCTTTGATAAGAGGATAACGAGTATCATTGCTGATTTACAGCGACAGCGATCGAGAACTCGAGTGTTACAACGATTCTTGAGTGACCGAAAAAATCTGGTATTTTACTTCCACGGTATCGTTGTTTATGACACCAATGACTTATATTTTCTTGTAGCTTTATGGCATTTTGAATCATCGGGCTATTGAAGCGAGCAAGACTCTTGCTAAGAAGTCTCAAGTATCTGCGGAGAACATGGAGAAAATGACAGAGAGTATGCAAAATATTGCCCAGAAGACTAAAGAAGAGACTGTGTCGATGAGGATAATTACTCTGGTGACTTTATTTTTCTTACCTGGAACATTCATATCAGTAAGCTCCCCAGATTTCTCGAGCCATCCTCTCCTTGCATCTCCCCATGTATGACGCTGTCTGAAAGACATGCTAATTTGAACGGCAAAACACTCAGACAATCATGAGTACCGATATCATCAAGTTCCAGGCGAGCCAAGATCAAACGGGGAGGGTGTTCCAACTTGGTGCTTTGCAGCTTTACCTTGAAATTACTGCCCCCCTAATGTTCTGCACATTTGCGGCATGGTATGCTGTTTATCAGTGGCTGAACAGGAGAGAAGATAAGAAGGCTGGGGAGGTTTGTTTTCCAACGTCAACTTCCATGGCGTAAGTCTCGACTGTCCGCGTCGATTCCAAATGTCAGAATTCTTCCCTACGAGACGGAGCGTAATAGGGAGAAATAGGGGTTCACTTTGAAATTGTCCAGGAGGCTTATGGTGAATTCACAAAGATACGACGCAAAATTTAGATATATTTCCATTTCCAGTCTAATTAGTGGCAGATATGCATTTCTGGATTAATTATCGGTTCTTGAACTGGAAATTTAACAGATAATTTGATGCAAGCAATACACCTTTACGGGGGTTATATGCACACTGGTCTGCGTGAGGTCTAGCGCCCCCCTTCCATTTCCTGGAAGGGGGGGCTGGATTTCGCCCAGCGCCCCTCATTGCTTTTCCTGCATCACGCAGCTCCTGTCAGCCCCCAGTAGGCGCCCAGATCTCGGAGAAGAGGCTCGCACCTTCGAACCTCGAGTATTCTTTCTGCTCGTCCGCCATCGCTTCTTAATTGGAACCGTGCAAGTTTCGCAGCCCACCAGTCGATGTACATATACTCCCACATATTAATAGCCATCAAGCCGTGTCTACCCCGGGCCATTGCCGCCGGAGATGGAAGATCGACGAAGCGACGGCCAGCCTGATTACGAGCGCTCTATACAAACATTACTGTCCTGGTTCACGAGGTCCTATGCTCAAGAAGTCATTGACCCTGATGCAAGCATACCCAAGACGCAGGCTTTTATGCCCATCGATGAGGTGAAGAACTATCTCAGCGAGAATCGACATAGCAAATTGCGCGAGATCCTCTCTGTACTGTTCCCGGATTCCGACGACGTTATTCCTTCAGACATCGTTCCCAACTATGTTGCGGTCTTCTGCATACTTCTGCAGATCTCGGAGGGTAAATATATGAAGCATTTTCGTTCCTACGATAGTTTGAGAGATGATGCCCTTCCATTTGACCCCCATCGTCCACCTCCAAACTGGCCAAAAAACACCAGTGATCCGGCCTTCCTGCAGAAGTTCTGTGACCATCAGTGGAAGTTCTGCGTTCCTGTCCTTCAGCGCCCGCTGTCAGATAAGCACTTTGAAAGCGATCGAGTCTTGCCTATCACCTTCAAACAGACTCTTTCGACCGGCGCCAGTGCAAGTCTCTGGCTCATCAAACTTCACCCGTCCTACAACGGACTTGTCCAGAGAGACGCAACTGCCGTAAGATCCCTTGACACAATCTCACCCTTTAGTGACCTCCCTAACTTTAATAGACACGGCGCCATGGCGATGCGCACACGTTCGTCCTCAAAACCTACTTTACCACAGATGCGAGAAAATACTACGATAACGAAGTGACGGCATTCAGGAGACTCGGAAACAACCAGAATATTATCGGATTTCGAGGGAGCTTCACGCGGGGTGACACTTGCAACGTGTTGCTTGAGCATGCTGATAAAGGAACCCTGGAAGACTACTTCCAGAAAGAAAGAGTACCAAAGAATGGAGAAGATATCATACTGTTCTGGGAGGGGCTTTTCAAAATCATCGATGCACTACGACGCATACATGAAGTTGAACCGTCAATGCCGAACGGGCCACAAATATTTCAGGGGTAGGCGATACTAGGGCCCGCAGCCCGCTAGTCGTAATACGCTGACCACATTTCTAGCTGGCATCAAGATGTGAAGCCCACTAATATACTAGTAGTAACTAGTGACCGAGGGCTGCAATTCAAGCTTGCAGATCTTGGAATAAGCCATTTCAAGCGAAAAGTAGCCCAGAGAGAAGATTCCACAGCCAGTGATCACTACGGAACTCGTACCTACGGTCAGTAACCTTCTTCACAGCGCCAAGCCTTTGTGTAATATGGGTACTGTAAACAAACTGCACGTTCGCTATATCTGAGCAACTCTGTGGACTTCCCGCCGCGGTGGAAGTTTACTGATGTCACGGACGGTCCTGTATTCCAATTATTTTCATGCAAAGCATACTGATCCTATATTCCAGGGGCGCCCGAGTGCTATAGACCCGATGAGACTACCGCGACTAGTAAAATCAAAGTCAAACAGAACGTCGATATCTGGTCGCTCGGATGCATTTTCAGTGAAGCAGCTAGATGGATCGCGCATGGCTACGAAGGTGTGCTCGAGTATCGCCAAGAACGTAGAGCTGAAACGGGACGAATTACCAATTTCAGAGACGCAGACTGTTTCCACAACGGAGAATCTCTATTGGGCGCTGTTCGTGAGTCACACAAAAAGACAAGGGAGGATCTCCGAAGACGAGACTTCATAACCCAAGCAATCATCGACCAAATGATTATGACCATGCTCGAAGTGTCGGACGGACGGCCACCTGCTCAGGTTGTTTGGCACACATCTGTTCGCCTGCTTCGAGAAGCTCGAGAGCTTCTTGGTGCAGCACTTGACACATCATCGCCCACAACGCAGACGCCTCCAGCAGATCGGAGACTCACGACCTCCTCACAACGTCCACCTCCACCCCCTCCGGTGCTACCTCTGAGCAGACCTGGCGCAATATTGAATGGAAAACCTTCAGTCAGTCACCACGATCAGTATCCTATTCATGCTGGCGATACATCCAGTAATAACAGGTTGAACAAGACGATCATCGATTATGGTGTGCGGAGGACCGACAGCCCAGGCCCTATTACTGATCCTGTCCTTGCAGCTAGAGACCCCCTTTCTAATCGGCCATTTTCTGAACCGAATCCGTTGGCCCACGCACCGGCAAATATTCCAGTGCGAGAAGAACGCATGTCGCAGCCTCCGCAACCACGGCTTCAACATGGACCTGCACATAACACGATGGGTCAGATACACTCTCATGAAGGACCATCAAATTATGGTCCAAGTTCTTCGTCGATAAACCAAGCTAATGATGTAAATCTTGGATTTCCCCCTCCAAAGAGTGTAACAGCTGGGTCTTCATGGTTGCCGTTGACCCAGTCAAGCGGGGTCGATGCGACGATGAGCCCCTGGCCTGCTGCATCTCCACTGCAAATGTTTGGATTCGCACCCAGGATCGATACCAGTGGGGCCAATCACTCCTCAAACATAATGAATTTTTCTCCTGATGTCGATATGAGCACGGGCCAGCAAAAGGTTTCATCCCCTGTTAGCCCCCAGGAAGGGTACTTCCAAAGACCATCTCCAGGACTTGACCCCCAGGGCTCTGGAATATCTTTCAATCGCCTTGAAGAATTCAACACCCCAAACCGGGACTTAAGGAATGGATTTGCGTTACAGCAGGAGCGGGAGCAAAATACGAAAACCGCTCCTCCTTTTCTATCCCTCCATGACGCCTTGGACTTCAGAAAGCGCCGAAAAAAGGATAGCATACTCTCCAAAAGTCTATCTCTTGGACATCGAGAACGGATATCGGACTATAGCCTCCAGGATAGGCTCAAAGATCGAGATCATGTGCGTAGACCTTCGCGCGATAACTTTCTTATACTAAACGGTTCCTAGGTCTTTCTAATAGATAACGCAATCAGCATGCGGCCATATAAAGATGATGTGGTTAAGGTCTTTGAGTCATCATCATATCTCGTAAAAGAGATGGATAATGATGGAATTGATCTTAGGTTTACAGTCTCTGGAGTTTGTGAGCTAAACTGCAAGTCTACGACTCGACTTATCCAGCTCCTGGCAGACCAGAGATACGAGGGTCAAACTGACATTGATCACAATCTCAACCAGATTTTTGACAAGTACAAAGCCTCGCTAGACAAGCCAAAATCATTTTTCAACAAACACAAACCTCTCAGCCTATACATCCTCACCGATGGTGTATGGGAAGCAGATTGTAATCCCGACGCGACTATTCGAAGCCTTGTTAAAAAACTGGTTGATCTAGGTTACACTCGACAACAGGTTGGAATTCAGTTCATAAGCTTCGGCGATGACCCTACTGGACTCAGCCGCCTAAATCATTTAGACTCAGGTCTAGATCTAGATTTGTATTGAAACCCACCCCAGAGAAACACGAGAAATGCAGTGACTGACTGGAACTTTTCATCCAGAGATATTGTGGACACTGAACCTTCGAACGGAAATGTCTGGAAGATGCTTCTCGGGGCAATTAACCCCACATTCGACAACGACAGCAATATACAGAGTGTTCCCAGTACCTCAAGCCTTAATGATACGATTGGGACGAAGAACTTCGAAACGAGCGCTGGTTGAGGAAATACCCGCTCGAAACATCAACTCACTTGCAGAAAACCCCGCCCGCTCACGGTTCATAATTCATATTCAAAAGCCAGCATCTCTTGCTCTATTTACGGTCTTTTAACTGGTTATATTCATCAATGATATCCTCCTGTATTAGTTTTTCTTGATCATATTCTCCTGGCTTACGGCGTTCACTTATAAATAAATCGACGCATCTTACACAAAAAAGGGGGGATTTAACTTTGGGTCTTCCTAGACGAATATTTGGGGATAAAAAAAAGCTTGAGATACAGAGGATCAACGGAAATCAGGGTCACCTCGTTCGATATTAGCCCACGGGCGTCTATTGAGGGCTATGATTGGTACAATTACCTAGATAGGCGGGGGTTTTTCATGATCCAGTCGGCGTTGGGCACAAGCGTGAGAAGGAAAACGCATCGTTGACTTCATTTCAAGGTTGTGACTGTATTTTCGTGTACACAAATCAATTAAAGTGTTTAAATGGGTATTGTAAGAATGGAGGTAATGGGGCGACGTCTGTTCCTACGGGCCCGAATAATGTGGGTGCTGAGCTGACAGCTGGGACGACGCCGTAAGTGAGGGAGGGGTGAGGGTTAACCTGTTGGGGGTTTATGTTTTGGTTGTGCTTTAGCTGGGTGTTGAGGGTTGTTTTGTGAGGTGTGGGTGGGGATGTTGTGCTTCACTGTGCGGGGTTTGCCTTTCTAGAGGTATGGTTTTTGTGATGATTTAAATGCTTTTCAAAATAGAAAGCTGCTATGAATTCTAAACGCTTGCGTAGTTTTGTTTTTCCCTATTGAGCGTTGTAATTATTCGCTTGTACAATTTCATCGGTAAAATATTTAGTGGGTCGCCACCCGCAGCAACATCGCTTTCGATGCTCTGACGCTAGGGACACCTAGCGACCGGCCGCGTCACGTGACCATTGAAAAGGCCAAATAATAAGAAGAGTATAGTGTGAACTCAATAATGAGGAAAAAGAATATTCTATTAGTTGTCTTTTCTACGGAGAGAGAGATCTTGCATTTATATACAAGACCTCAGGAAACTAACTAAATCATATAATAAAGCCTATCACCTGATCACCCATTATACTATTTTTAAAAATATTAATTTAAATCCTTTAAGTCCCTTAAGTATTAGTATTATTGTAAGGACGTAGATACAATTATAATATAAAGGGAGTTTAATCAGTCGTAGAATTAATTAAAGACTAAAGTGTTCAAACTATAGTGTTACGAATGGAACTCAGGGAAAGGGTAATTCTCGGCATGGACAGTATCGGCCCTGAAACTCGGCAGTGGACTATTGCACAGAAAAGCCGATACTCAAGGAAATCATATGACAAACGTTACATGAAGGATCCCCTAGATCTTTAGATCTTTTTTAAACAAAAAAAATCTAGGAGATCCGGGATCTCTATTAAAGAAAAATTTATAAAAATATAAAAATTTTATATAAAATAAAATTTTTATTTAATAAATAAAAATTTTGTATTTAATTCAAATAATATTTTAATATATTGATATTTCTATATTTATAATAATTATACCAATATTAATAATAATTTTTTTCGAAAAATTTTAGATATAAATCTAATATATGTACTAAATCAATAATTAAAATAATTGTTATATTTTGAATATTTTATTGTTTTATAAATAATTATTATTATATCAATAAAGGAATCTTTGTTTAAAAACAATACAATTAGTGTGGCTTCCGACATTATATTTTTTAACATTATTGCAATTTAGAAAAAGTTTATCATTATTAAAATATCAGATTTATATTATAAGGACCGAAATAAACTCGATTTATTTTTTATATCGATGGATATATATATTCTATTTAATCAATATCTATTCAAATTTAAAACAACCAAAACAATATATATTATTAATTATTTTAGAAGAATTACTTTTAATTAGATACAGACCTATCTAGTTGATTTTATAGTTAATAAAAATATAGAAAGAAAGATCATAAGTATAGCTAAAAAAATTATTATCAATATATTTATCAATTATAATTATTTTAAAAATGAAATAAAAAAAATATTTAGTAATATCGATAGATAATAAATAATAAAACACAAAATATAAAAGTTCAAACAAATAATATCAATCTCCAAATATATTGCTGAGTTCTAGTAATATTCGGACCAAACCAGGTAGAACGATCGTCTACTAGCTATTTTATATTATAGAGGACTTAAAGAATCTATTAAGGACGAAATCACATATATGGACCGACCTGATATTCTTGAAGATATAATTGCAATAATTATTAAAATAAATAATTGTTTTTACGAAAAATTATTTGAAAAAAAAGGTTTTTATTAATATTATAAATTTGGGAAAAATAAAAAGAATTACAAAGATTTTATATAACTCGACATTATATTCTATAAATTAATATTATCAAAAATAAAAAAGAATAAACGAAAAAAAAAAAGATTATATTATAATTATAATTTATTAAAATATTTAATATTTTTTTATAAAAAAAAGAACTGACAAAGGAAAAGAAATATTAATATAATAATAAAGGTTATAAGGGCTGCCCTGAGATCAGACCTGGAAAGATAGGACCACAAAATACAACCATTATTATTATATATAATTAATTTTGAAAAATTAGAAAAAATTAATAATAATAGAAAGTTGGATAAAGAAAATGAATACCTCCTATTATTGTAATAGAACACCGATATCTCAGCGAATTAGGAAATAGATATTAATAACAAACTGCCTGAAATAGGAGAAAAATGGATCCTAACATAGGAATGGAATACGTAGGAATTCAAAAAAAGGAATAAACGATCTTTTATAAAAATAGTCGATTTTAGTACCAAAAAAGCTAAGCTAGGAATCTATTATATCGTTATATACAAGAATACAATACGGATCATATTTACTCTATTAGAACGGAATCAACGAATCATACTTGGAGTAACCGGGAAACAAATATCCGAGTTATTAAATATTCTAAAACCAAGAAATATATAAAAAATAATCACAGAAAAAAAAAGAAAGAAGATCTAAAGGAAAACTATTTTCCTATTATTTAATATCAATACAACAATTTTCGCGTAACAAGGTTACTACAAGAACAAAAAAGGCTCAGAATCAATATTTGAGCTCAATATATTATATAAATTAATCAAATAGGAACTATAATATAGGCTATAAAAAAACTTGATCATAGAATATAAGATTCTAGAATCTTGCGCTAGATTAAAACAGATTAATACGATTAAAGGTTATTAGTATTTGATCCTTAATATTAATATCAGAAAAAGAAGAATATGAGTTATATTCGATTTTAATACACAAAAAAATTTTATCTTATTTGAGACAATTAAACAAGCAAATATATCGATATAAAAAAAAAATAAATCTTACCCACTTAATATTATTGATAAAATAATAATAAAACAAAATAAAGAAATAATAATATATAAAACCATCCTTGTATAGATATAAATTGGAATATACCAGGAAAAAATAAATTGGAATATTATTAAAATCGGGACAAATCAAATTATATTAGATATATTTTAGATAAAACAATATAATCCAAAAATGAATTGGAAAATCTATAAATTAAAATTTTCCAAATGCAACTGCGCCGGTAGTATATAATAATTATATAATAATAAAAAAATTAGTGCCACTTTTTACAAAATGCCAGAGCACACGACCCGAGATTCTTTATTGGTCGATAATCAGACCAAGAAAAAGATATTAATATAATATAAAAAATATAAAAAAATATTCAACGATCCAAAAAACAAAAATATTTTATTTAAATATTATTTATAAGATTATAAAATATTTTTAAAAAAAAAAACGAAATTTTTTTTTCTTCTACTAAGATAATATAATAAGGAAAAAATAAAACTGCAAAAAAAATATATTAATAAAATATTAAAAAAAAAATAGATCCGGGAGTTGTATTTCCCAGCCAGAATAATAATCCTATTTGTAGAAAAAAAAAATAGATTATTATAATTTTGTATTAATTATCGAAAACTAAATAAAATTATAATTAAAAACTAATATTTGTTTCCAAGAGTAAACAATCTGTAAAAACAACTAAAATTAATAATTATATTTATATAATTAGATTTATAAAATATATATTATTTTATTTAGATTGCTAAAAACGAAAAATAGAAAATAATTTTTAGGATTTATTATAATTATTACAAATATTAGGTTATACTATTTAAATTAATAAATATTCTAATAATATATTAAGAAATTAATTATAATATTTTTAGAAAATTTTTAAACAAATTTTATATTTATTATTTAAATAATATCTTAATATATTTAAATAATAAGACAAAATATAAAAGATATATTAAAAAAATATTAAATATATTAATATAAAAAAGATTTCGATTGAAACTATTGAAATATAATTTTTATATATAAAAAATTATTTTCTTAAATTATATTATTATATTAGGAAAAATTATTATAAATCTTAAAAAAATTAAAATAATTATTAATTGAAAAATATCAAATATAATAAAATAAATATAATTATTTTTAGAATTTATAAATTTTTGTTAAAAATTTATCAAAAGATATTCGAAATTAATTTTATTACTAATAAATATAATTCGAAAAAAATAAATTTTTAAATAAATAAATAAATTTAAGGAAACGTTTTAGAAATTAAAATAGATTTTTGCGAAAGAATTTATTAGATAGAATTATTAATTAGAATTCGAATCGAGAATTGAATCAAATATATCAAATAAAATTATAAACAAAATTTTTAATCAATTATATTTTAATAAAAATTAATATTTTATAATTTATTATTTATAGAAAATAATATTTGCAAAATTCAATTACGACATTTATAATAAAAAATTATTAATTATAATCAAATATTTGAAAAAATAAAAATACCATTTCTAGGAAACAAATTTCTTGATTATTATTTTTATTGATTACAAAAATTTGAATTAATAATAAATACAATAAATAAAAACTTTAATTATATATAATCTGAAAATCAAATATATAAAAAAAATAAATAACCCGAAAATCAATATATTAAACTGAAAATCAAAATATAAAAATAATTAAAAAATGAAAAATTTTGCAATTTTTTATATAAACAAGGACGATCTTGTTTTAAATAAATAAAAAATTTTTATAATTATCAAATTGGAATAAAATTTATTTATAAATAAAATTAAAATAATATATAATAAAAATAAAATAACCAAAAATATTTCAAAATATTTCTAGAAAAATATAAATAAACTATTTATTTTCGAAAAATAAATTTATATCCCGAAACAAATCCGCGAGGAATTTATAAAAAAATAATATAAATTGCTAGTTCACAGATATTAAAAAATTGCAAAAATCTAAAAAAAAATAACAAAATATTATTACTTCCTAGAAATATAACAAATAATAAAAGAAATTATCGAGAAATATAATATATATATCAAAAATAAATCGTCAAAATATATATTTTATAATATGATATAATTATCTAATATATCAAGAATATTATAAATTTCCATTGTATAAAATTTTGTAGTCAAATTACTATTATTATAAAATTTTATAATAAAAATGAATTACAATTTTATTTTAATTATTATTAATAAATTAACAAAATATATTTATATAATATTATATTTAAAAAATAATATAACTAAAGATCTAATTTATATTTTTTTTAGAATAATAATAATAATCACGGAGCATTAGAAGAAATCATATTTAATAAAAATAAATTCTTTATATCAAAATTCTAAATAATATTTATAATATTATTAAGAATCAAAAGGAAATTATCAACCAGTTTTTATGTATAAATAGATAAACAAACCAAGCAAATAAACCAAATTATAAAAGTATACTTTTGTTATTATATGGATTATAAATAGACGAATTAAGTACTATTTTTGCTACTAACTCAATTCGCGTATAATACATTTATAGCAGAAAAAATAAAAATTTTATTAATATATATTATATATAAATATAATTTAAAAATATATTAATTAATAATAATCTTAGGATTAAATAATCAAGTAGCAAATATATAAATAGACGATTTGAAAATATTATATGAAGAATTAGTTGTAGACTTGATATTTTTCAATTTGCAAATAGTATTATATTATAATATATATTGTAATATAAAATTTATATTAAAAAAAAGGGATAAAATCTATTTTTTACAAAGAAATATTGAAATAAAAAAACCAAATATAAAATTGGACTATAAAAAATTGGGATTGTTTAAAATCAAAAAAATCAAAAGATCTATTAATTACAAATTGGTATTATTTAAAACTATAAATATTTATTTAATATTTTATATATTTTTCCTCGAGCTAGTATTACCAGGGGCACTACCAGTTTTTATTATTAAAATTTAACCAATCAATCCCAATATTGAATATAAGATCGAAACAATATTAGATTATAAAATTATTAAGAAACGAATCAAATATTTGATCAAATAAAAAAAATATTTATATATAAAAAATATTTAGGAATTAATTAAATAAATCGATTATTTAGAAATATTTGAATTATATTAAAACTCAAAAAATCGAATAGAATTAAATTGGTAAAAAAAAAATCTAGATCGAAAGTAAAAAATCAAACCTTGGATTAGGATTTTAAAAATTTGAATACAAAAAACGGGAAATTTTATAAAATCATTGTCCTCCTATAAATAAAGCAATAAATCAATTTACAAATTATATAATAGTTAAAATTATTATATTTATATTTAATATAAATATATTCGGAATATCGTTTTGAAAATATAATATCAATAAAATATATATAGGAAAGATTATAACAAAAAAAATAAAATTATATTAGATGGGTAGAGTTCTCGATTCGCAGAACCAAAGTAATACGTTATTTTTTCTTTTTTTGGGCAATCCCAAAAAAATAAAAACAGGATAATTGCAAAAATATAATTATGAAAAATAAAAATCGATAAACGTGACTCAGCGGGCCGGATTGCTATTTTATAAAATACAAAAATACACTAAAATAAAAAAAAAAATAATGTTACGAA
>Ga0247778_1000141_pt1 | contig 124327 bp, 117 predicted proteins | sample UWRJL049202B5_FD_179939 | JGI IMG/M metagenome (GOLD analysis project Ga0247778, IMG submission 179939) | Plant litter microbial communities from Arlington Agricultural Research Station in Wisconsin, United States - UWRJ-L049-202B-5 | ecosystem: Environmental > Terrestrial > Plant litter >... | reverse complement strand
CTGTAACCTCCACGAGTCTATCCAAATTGAAGAAATATTTCCCATCTTTCTGTTCCAGCACACCTCATATTCATGAAGACAAGTTATGATTTTATTTATGTGTTGTTCTATTCTATGGAATTGTTCTCATGTTATATTAAAACTAAAATAAATAAAAACCCCCATCTTCCCCAATACTTTGCTCTTAGTTTCAGGACGACAGTGGCCTTAAGAATTGGGGTTTTTCTTTCTAAGATATATGATCCTTAAAAGTGACATTTTTCAATATGCAAACGTCAGTGGGCCAATCCCTAATTCGTCAGATTTTGAGACATCTTTAGGCCGACAAAGGACATGGGCGAAGCTGCGTTGTGGTATTAGCGAGCTGCAGCGCTTACGAGCCTATAATTCTAGCGAGTCCCCACTGAAATTTCAGCCCACAATCACCCCCTATCAAGCATATAAGAAATTAATGTGGGAGGTAGGGATTTCAAGATGCCTTGGAACCAATTCAACTAATCATATTCGCAGAGAGACTCAATTGCTCGTCTACAACTACTGAAGCAATATGTGAATGACTTCGCCACTGTACTGCATTGTTGCAGGCATCTGATGTATCTCGCTTGCGAGGCCTGTGATATCCCACTATTGAAGGAGCTGCTTCACCTCAACTGACCTCCATTTAGGTACGCGCAATCTCGTCCGATAATTTGGCTGCCAGCTTAAAGACTCATCAAAATGTCTGTCGCAGTGCCACGCTCGTGTGTCTATTGCCGGACCAGATTTCTCATCGATAGTAGTGATCAGGCAGACAATGGCATGCCGCTGGGATACTGGCGAATTTGGTCCCCGTCCGAGAAACAAATTACGGTGGATGATTTGGAGCAATTCTCATCGTCTGGCTGCTGCTTTGCAAGGTTTATCTTCGGTAAACTACAATATAGATCCAATCATCTCTCAGGCGACTCTGTGATTCTTCGTTGTCCTCCGGATTTATGTGAGAATTATCCAGATTCCCTCATTGTTGGAGTTCCAGGCCAGCACCCCAGATTTGCACATCTGACGCTCATGGTAGATAAAGGTAAGTGAAATAATCACATTTCTTGTGAGCTTTGGAAAAACTGTACCCTCGGATACAGCCGGGTTTGGAGCCAGAATATCGAACATTTGTCCCGTCACTGTATTCTGCTAATATTTCTAGACAGCCCAATATCTCACGAGGTGACCCAGAGGCCACCAAATATCAATCCCAACTCTGAAGGGTCTTTTAAACTTGCAAGGACATGGTTGGAAAATTGTCTTGACAGTCATCAATCTTGCTCCAAACCACTTGGGAAATTCATGCCTGCCAGAGTGCTGGAAATTTCGGTCATCGATTCAACTGTCTGTATTCGAGAGAATATCTCCCCCGCCCCATATGCAGTCCTATCCTATTGCTGGGGTGGTCCACAACGAATCACTCTGACAAATTCTCGACGGAACCTCGGTGGGTGGACGATTCCCCAGGAGACTCTTCCCCTGACAATACAAGACGCTGTACGCGTGGTTCGACAGTTGGGCCTCAAGTATATCTGGGTAGATTCTCTCTGCATTATTCAAGATGATGAAGCGGATATGGCGACCCAAATTGGGAAAATGGCCAACATATACCAGCAGTCTTACGTTGCGATCTCAGCGAGCAGATCAGCCGGCGCTGAGGAAGGCTTTCTACATCCCCGATTTCCTTTCGGGGCTGCCAAGTCAAGTATGGGCTTCCAGCTCCCATATAGAACAAGAGATGGCCAGACGGGTTCGGCTATCATCATTGAGGAGGACGTTTCGACGGAGTATATCAATCCTCTCAGAAAACGTGGCTGGGCTTTTCAGGAATTTATTCTCTCTCCTAGAATTATTGATTATGGACAGTTGGGAACAACCTGGATCTGTCAAGATACAGAAACCCATACCGACGGGTTCTCCTGTCCTCCACCGACAGTATGGAGTAGACGGAAATTTCATGTCATGGAATCGGAAATTGAGAAGCCAGCAGATCCAAACATTGCAAAGAACTCTGCGGATCGATTGGACTTTCTCCACAAGCTCTGGACTGTGATCGTCCAGCAATACATGAAAGGCGCGTTGACGTGCTTTAATGACCGGCTGCCAGGGTTAGGCGGTATTGCCGAGCGGATGAGTTACCACCTGGAAGATGACTACGTAGCTGGAGGCTGGCGGAAATGCATCTGGGAAAGTCTCGTATGGCACAATGAGAACGGGCGAGAGTGGAATCGACTGCCCGGGTATTTTGCGCCGTCGTGGTCGTGGGCTTCAATCCCCGATGGAGATATTGGGTTCATTTCCACCAACCATAGTTTTGCGGACGAGGGCCTTAAAGTTCTTACCTGTCAAGTTGAACCCGTCAATCAAGAGGCAAAGTATGGAGCTGTCAAATCTGGCTTTCTCGAAGTCCGTGGGAGGGTCTTGACAGCACGTTATACACATGATCGAAATAGCCCGGGTCCAGACGCAAACTCCATAACTTTTGATGACGTGGGGTCTTTCCCCCCAGATATCCGCGACTGTGGTTTATATCTGGATGCCATAGTGATGGAGGCTCAAGAAGGCGAGATCACTCTTTGGCTTTTATGCGTATGCTGGGACCACAAGAGAAACAAAATGTCTGGCATATTTTTACGACAGCTAAGAGATGGAACCTATATTCGATGGGGGCTTTTCTCTTTGAACCCGACTGTGACTCTGAAAGAGGATGAAGCACGGCATTTGGACCTTCATGCCGAGTGGCGGTCGAGTATACCGACGAGAACTCTGACAATTGTTTGAAGAATATCTATGGAATCTACGCCGGAATTATATCTAGTTATAGGTCGGTTCCTCAATGATAAATTTCCTAAGAATCGACTTTGAAACAAGCCCAACCAACTAATGCGAGGAAATTGCAGCGCATGATGAGTCTTTTGGTCACAAATATTCGTCAGGTCCTCGTTGCCAGTCCGCTTGTCTTTTTGCCCGAGCAATCGTGGAGATGTCAAGAATAATGGAAACGAGGGGAGAGAGATGGAGGATTGTGAGCAAAGTAGTGAGTGACAACAGTGCTTTGACGATAACTGAGGATGGGGTAAACAGCTCAACATACGTCAAGTTACAAAACCAAAGCAGGCTCGATTCCTCTTCGGAAAGAGAACTAAGCACATTAATTGTCGTCCGTGATCCTCACTGGCCCACGCTCACGTGTACATAGCCCATCGTATTCCAGTTCCCACAGATTTCCACGACTAGTGTAGTGAGGACTATATAAGCACACCCTGGCTTGGTACAGCTTTCCTGGAACGGAAAAGAATGGTCTGATTTCATTTGCTTCAGACTTGTGCACAGAAGTGAGTTCTAACGTCTTTGCGGCCTGCTGAAGTTGTTTTCATTTGTATAGCTCATATTTCCAGCCGTATTCATCATTGTGTAAAGCAAACTGCTTCGGTTGACATTGTTCCCCGCATATATCAAGAACTTAGGACTTGGAGCTCTGTGGTTAAATGATGCAGGTGTCCACTTCATCAGCACCCACAGCAATTACAGATTGAAGAAATGAAAAGTGTCAAGATGATATGTTCCAACAACAGTTTTATGGGCAGACCCCATAATACGGATTGTGGGTTGTAAAGAGCATGCATTGAAGGTAACTAAGGATCTAGCTATTTATGTTCCTCCGCAGCCTTGCTCCTTGCTCCTTCCGTAACAAACAGCCTTCTTTCATCCACTCGAACTGGGAATGAGACTGTAACTAAAAAGAGTGAGTTTTGGGAAGCTTCTTGGGTTCTGCAGAAATACAACGCCTGCATCACGCAGACAACTTCCAGATATAACCCTGCATTTGCCCCTCACTGACCTTTGTATTCAAAGACCTCTTTCACTTGAAAGAATCACTGGTGGCAAGTTATTACATGCATTTTTGTAGATATACATGTCGCCTCATACCAACACAATAGAGCCAACTGACGAAAATTAAAGTTTACTAGCAGTTCAAAGTGAAGCCAAGGAAGACTATACCAGCAGCTCTCCTCACTTGGAGACCAACACCATTGAAAGATACCCCATAGTACATGTACACTTGATAATTGAACGACCAACGTATTGAAACTATTCTTCTTACTCTCACAAAATTCATTGTTGTCACTGAACCAAACTTCAAGCACACTCCATCCATGGCATCAAGCCACTCAACTGATGTGGAAATTTTGTATTCAAGAAATATGAATCTCAAGCCCGCACAAAAAGAAACCATCATCCATCGAATACGATAGTTTCAGCGAGAAACATCCTGCGAATGCTTTGCTCCAAAGTCCAAGACTGTCTTCAATCATACGAGCCTCGTAATGTTTCTCCCAAGCCTCTACCCATACACCCTGAAGAGCTGAACACGGTACCAGATCGCCAAAGCCCTTTCTTTCACTTCGCTTGAAATCTACAAGTTTGGAACTATCAATATCTCCAACAATATCTTTCTTGTACCCGGCGTACTCGGTGTCGCCGACCATTGATGCCCAAGCACAATTCTTGGCCGATTCTACAGCGGCCGCTTAGGCATTAGGCGCGGCAAGGCCACTCGGTCCTCTCCCCGGGACGATCCGAGGAAATAAAGCCGGGCCTATGGAATGTGTCTTAAAAGTTAGACAGCCTCACACATCTCCAAGGACATGGTCAAGATTAATTTCCATCTAACAACGAAAGAGGATGAATCGCCACGGTATTCTCGTGAACCCTTGTATCGGAAGTCTTGAAGATCTATATGGAGAAGAAGATATGTCAAGCCACACGGTATCTTCCCCACACAGGGTAGGGCGGCTGATTAACCACAGAGTCAAGGCGTGATCGCTGCTAAATTTGGCAGGTATCGTCCCGCAACGCCACTAAAGAGAAATGTTCCATATGAGTGACAATAGTTCCGAAGATGAGAGACATGCCCTTGTCCTATCCAAGGGCATTGTTGCGAGTGGTCATGAAAAGTACCGAGCAAGCCACTGGACCCTAAGCACTTCCCCATATCGAACTCGGAGGTTTTGCTTTGAGACATTTGGAATGCCAGACCGGTAGTTGAGCCACTGGACCCTTGAATGTTACTTTGTAGAGTAGCATTACCGTCCAAGAAGCAAGCAAGACATCGATATGGAAACAAAGCAAATCTCAAAAAGACCACTTGACCCTTGCAACACATCCCCCATAGCATTGAACATCAACGCCTTCCCCACATCAATCTCAATCTCAGCCGCAGGCACGTCACGCTGCACGCATGCCCCCCTCCTCGATTCTCGTAAACACCCCAATTCGGGACCGCATATCCTCGTGATCGGAGATTACTGTACCGTTCATCCCATCCCATCCCATACATGAAATGACATCAATCACCATTATTTCATCTCCAAGCGCCAGGAACGAGAATACTTCGGAAAGTTAGAGGGAAAGTGTCATCACATCATGCAAGCGCCCAAGTATAAATTTGCGCGCCGAAAGCGAATGGGGAGTGCGAAGTCACGTTCTGGGTTCTGATTGGATGAAACGCGAGCCAGAAAAACGAAAGCCTCATTTCTTGAAACGCATGCGAGTGAGAAAAGAGGGACCGTTTTTTTTAGAGTCGGCGTTTCAGGGAGATGTGCACATGGTCGAACACGCCATAACGGCGCAGCAAAAGGGCATGACATGGCATGTACGAAAGTGATAGCAAAAAGCAAATATCGCTATGACGAACAGGAAAAGGAAAAACGCGGTAGCCGAGACTTGACTTGTCTTGAGCCTTGACCTGAAAAGAAGGGAATATGTTGTAGGATCGCGGCGGTTATGATACGAGGTATATGCTAGCTGTAGCTGGTAATAATATGCCTGTTGCATATTTCGCAAGTACCTGAAAGCGGACATGCTGAGATCACGAGGTGAGGGGAAACGGCTTCTTTCGTCCAAAGATGACTTACAACAATGTAACGTCAATTTATTCTTTTGTGCTTCTTTGTCAAGGTTAAGATTAAGAGAACTTAGATTAGATAGTAGATACCGGTAATCAACACTATGGTTTTAGAAATAGGCTCAATTGCAGGTTACCAACTTACCGTGGAGCGTGGTGGTTGTTCATGCCCGGAGCTTCCGCTGTTCCTGGAACCAAATGCTGACAGGGCGCCGGGCATGCAGGGATCCGGAGAACTACAGTACTGTATGATGGTGTGGTCACCTCATGGGCCGCATATTTCTAAACTGGTGGCTGGGATGGGGAAAGGCGGCTTTTCGCACGTGCGATTACAGAAACTGGATTTGCTGGAAGACGGGAAGCTGGAAGCTGGAAGCTGGAAGCTGGAAGCTGGAAGCGAGGGCATTTCATTGGAATTGAAAAAACGGGAGGAGATGGCGAATGAGAAAATTCGAGGACGATGTGATTTAGAAAAGATGGCCAACCAGGTGATGGGAAAAAAAGGTGATTTTTCTTTTCTTTTTCCTGGTAGGGTCTGGATGAGTCGACGTTTTCAGGTGCGGTGGACGTTGTGGTTAGTCTGTACCATACTCCGTACGCTCCGTATGCTGCGCAGATCCCACATCATCCTCATCCTCGTCTGCATCCCAGCCCTAAGCTCACTCACCCGCCCTCCCCGGACTTACTGCAATGCAGGAGGACAAAGTCTCGGAGTGAGTGGGAGTGAGAGTGACTGCGAGAGTGAGGGCGCTGAGGAGGGTGAACTTGTCCCGAGAGTGAGCGCGCGCGCGCGGATATGTTGCCGTGTGTCTTGACGTGACGTGGGAGGTGGGAGGTGGAGGGAGCTGGGAGTCTGGGACAGCGCAGCACAGCACAGCAGTGCAACAGTGCCAAATCAGGACTCTTACACCGACATTTGTCACCGCTCATTCGCACGCAGGGAAAGGGCTGTTATGGTTATTGCAGAGGATATTTCGTTGCAATGATTGCAATGATGATAGAAGTATGATCTGGCTCGAGTTTTGAGGCCAGTTCTGGTTCCATCGTGCCTCTCCCATCCTACGTCCATCAGCCGCATCGACGAGGCCCTCGTGCGATCACCACTCACAGGAGAGGGCCCCCAAATGCCCCCATTGATCGGCTGGGGACTGCCAATGGAAGGGCATGCCTTGCGTGGTGGTCGTCGTCGCATTGACTTGATTGACTTGATTGACTTGATGCGATGCGTCGGCCTTGTTCTTGTTGGAAATCTCTGATTTGGCTGGTGATGATCCACTGCACTCGCTCCTGCCCTGCCCTGCCCTGCCCTGCCCTACCCTGTTCGTTCATGGATGGCGGATCATGGATGGTGGATCATGGATGGTTCGCCTTGCCGGCTGCGAGTGTGTGTCAGAGTTCCAGCCCAAAGCCAGCCCTGGTTCTTTCCCCCCCGGCCCAACCCAAAAAAGCAGCAGCCACTCTGCCAGCTGCGCGCCGTCCTTTTTTTTCCTCACTCTCACTCTCACTCTCGCTCTCACTCGCACCCTCGCCAGCCTTCCCACCGATTATTCCCCACTTCTCTTGCCCGCCCACCCTCTCACCCTCCTTCCGTTTAATAAGCAAATCAGATCCCATACTAAGGGACCATTTTTCCCTTCCCCCAATAACAACCCTCTCTCTCTCTCCTCTATCACCATCCACGACCAATCACTGCCGCCATCAACACCCATCAAATCACCATCGTCCACCACGCTGGAAAGGCCCATTTTGATCGATATCGGGGTAAACGTCCATACGACCAGGACTATACGGAACCAGAGATCTATCTATCAGATCTATATACTCGTGCCCGTACCCGTACCCGTATCCGCCATTTGACTCGTCCGCCCAACCCGCTGGAAAGGCCTCGGTCGCGATTAAGAAAAGATAGACTCCACTACCACTCACTTTATTTTTGCCTATCCGCACAATTTTTGTACCGGCCCCCTCATTTGTTGCACGCTCAGCATTTTCCGGCCACTCTTCGCGCTGCCCAGGCACGAAAGTACGAAGGTACCTTGTATCGCATCTGGAAGCCTGCACGGAACACAGCCAATCCCCAATAATCCCCCCTCATCGTCAAACACCGACATCACCAGCGTCCATCACCGGAGCCCTATCACGCTCGCGAAAGGCCTCATCAACACGACAATTGGCCTGCGCCGCCATCCCGTGATTTAATTCCTCTGCGGGAGGGATTCAACGCGCGACTGCTGGTATCCAGAGAGATCGCGCGAACCAGAGGTGAGTTTGTCCCATTTGTCCAACTACTTTCCCGAGGTCCACCAGCGGAGATTTATGGATTCGGCGCTGCTGCTGCTGCTGCTGTTCCTCCTCACAGCTGCTGTCCAGCCCATGCCATGCGCGTCCCGCCAAAGCGAGAGCGCACGGCGTGCAGCTCAGCACAATTTATATGTATATCTATTCATGATACATAACACATCACAAATGTACGAGACACTGACGGCGCTTCTCGTGTTCATGTAGGATCCGAGAGACCGGCCTTTTTTTTAAGTCTACTGTTCCAGCGACCCGGCTGCCCATCGTCGTACTACTTCGCGCGCAGCTCTCGCGACTCGAAACTCCACGCCAAAATCCGCCGTCAGCAAAAATCCGCAGCCGCAGTGCGCGTCAAGAACACCACAGAAAGCCTCACTATCGTCTGCACGTCGCAAATCTCCTCTGCATCCAAGCTTCATTCGGTTTACCCTCAAGCTTCCTTCTCCCACATTTCTCCACGCCACCCCCAAGAATAGGAATTGGCGTGGGAAGCCGATTGACAAGGTAAGCCTAGTTTTTGCATGACCCTCTATGCATGGCCAACGCATCACACTGGTCAAGGCAAAAAACAACATCCGCCCAATTCTCCCTTCCCCCCAATCGCTCGAGAAGCTTGTCTGAGCGTTGACCAAACATCATAGCTAACCTCTGCGGTTGGTTTACAGTCGCGAAGCCGTTGATAATTACGGTCGAAAGCCTCGTTCCCTCTGTGGCTCGTGTGAACTAGGTCCCGCGAAGCTATTCACCAGTCGCCGCGGCCATTCAATATATCGTTCAATAGCCTCAAGTGCGAGCGCAGACACCGCCTCATCTCTCACGTGGAGCTTAAAAGACGACCCTGTTCCGCCCGCCTCGCCTTCCACTAAAACGCCTCCCGTCTACATCAGCTTGCATATGCTGTGCTGCGCTCCATTGCGGTGTACACCTACCAGATTGCTTGCCAGCACATCCACGCATACCGGTATCGAATTGACGAGCAGGCTACTTCACTAGTTGGGCAACGAATATCTGGAGAACTGCGACAACCGTCACCACGCGTATCTACAACAGCGCAGCGCATACTGGAAACTTTTCTAGTCCTCGACCAGATCGATTCTTCTACCAAGATCCCCATTTGTAGATCATAATCTACACCCTTGGGAATACCTCACTTTCGCCTCCACCAAGAACCGGAAGCTTCCAGCATACCACCTACAACGCTATACTCTTTGCGCCTCCGCGAATTCCGCACGGCAGACCTTCCAAACACACAGATCCTTCAAGAGAAATATATTTCAAATGATGGAGTACGCGCAATACCAGCCACCGGCGCAAGCCCAGCATGGACATAATGGTGGACATATACAAGCTGGATACCCAAATTCGGGGCAACACCCAACAGGAACGACCATCACGTCTCCATCACAACAACCCCTCCACCCACAACACGCTGTACATAATCAAACCTCCCCAATACTCTCATCACAGCCCCAACAGTCTGGGCAAAACCACGGACATGCGATTCAGCAGCAGATGCAACACTACCAACCTGCATACGGAGTCGCGCAGCCGGGTATGCAATATGCCATACCTGGGATCACACCACAAGCAGCCGCAATGGCAGCGACCGCTGCTGCTTCCGGTCAAGGGTATCCGTACACAATGCCAGATGGCTCTATACCGCAAGGCTCGCCGAAGATGTCACAAATCAAGAGAGAACGCGCCGGTCCTCGATCACCACAGCAGATAAACAACCAGATGAGCCATGCGCAAGTTCAAGGCAGACGGATGAGCAACCAAGTCGGTGGCAGCCCAGCCGTCACAAATTCTCAGCCGATCATGAACCACCAACCACGGCCGCCGACGGCGAACAATCAACAACACCCCCAGTCACCCGAGCTTGTCTCCGGCGCCGTGGAGGAGTCACCTTTGTACGTCAACGCGAAGCAGTTCCACCGGATACTAAAGCGCCGTGTCGCACGACAAAGATTAGAGGAAGCTCTCCGGTTGACGTCGAAAGGTCGAAAACCATATCTGCACGAAAGTAGGCATAATCACGCGATGAGGAGGCCTAGAGGCCCCGGTGGGAGATTCTTGACTGCCGACGAAGTCGCAGAGATCGAGAGAACGAAAGGCGACGGTGGTGATGAGAATGACAAGGGTTCTTTAGATACCCCCGCAAAGGGAATTTCCAATAGCGGGGGTGGATCTGGCACTAAGCGAAAAGCAGACGGAGAGAACCCGACGCCCAGTAAAAAGGTCAAACCCAATGCGCCAGCAAGGAGTAGCGCTGAAGACGAAGACGAAGATGATGAGGATGCGGAAGACGACGGATAGGATTGTCACCCCGCAAAACCAAAAGGGCTTTTTCCTGTGTATGTGTCTAGTTATGATGTCACGACAGCGTTTGATTTTCAATGGAGCCTGATTTTCCATGCTCTGCTTTTGGCCTTCATTTCACAGCGACGCGGGTTGATTTTGTCTTGATCGCATACGTACATCCGGGGTCGTGTTACCTTTTCTTTTCTGGACATTACAACACGAGGGAGATACCAAATACGGGGGGGGGCTCGGGCTCGCGGCTGGAGTTCACAACCTTTTTTTTTTTGGCTTTGCCGTGCTTGCTTGCTGGGCTGAGGGGCATTGTGGATATGGGCGGGGCTGGGTTGGGGCTTTGCATACACGGACGGGATGGGTTTAAACAGGACACTCGCTTTTTTATTGTGCACTCTCCTTCTGTTTGGATTCGCATAAATGTCGCTCGCTAGAGGTTACTAGAATACCCCCCTTTGTCACCTTTTACTTTTCTTTGATGGATATGTTTTTTTGCTTCCTCGATGGCAATGGGATGGATGGAATGGATGGGTTTTATTAGAGAAGGGTTATATGTCCCTCACCGGATGCAAAAACAGAACAAGGACTTTGCTTTTCCGCGAGCGCGAATTGAAATATTTACCAAGGCTTTTTTTTTGGCCGAGAGATGGAAAGGGGTTGGCAGCTGACTGATTGGCTGGGAAATTGGAATGGACTTGACCATTATGAGGGGTACTACCTCTTCTTTTTACTTCTTCTTTGTGACATTGTTGAGAATTGGGGAGAAGGAGGCTGGTGTATCATATTACTAGGTTGAGATGAGATGAGGTGGTGAGATAGGTGGGAAATTGAGATAACTTGATACCATATATGCAAAAAGTTTTACCATTTGATTTTAGTGATTCTGTGAGTATAAATGTGATTGGATGGCGTTTTATCTAAGTACATTTATCTGCCTTGGTCTTGTTTCCCGTTTTTACTTTCTTATACCGGTGGCCGTTTCCTCCTAGAAACAAATAGCACATGCATGCTTGTATGTAGCAGGACGGAAGCCCAGAGATATGTGAATGTCCTTGCTGGAGGCTTGTTAATGGAGCCAATGAGAGAGCGCGTTGTTTGGCCTTTATTGTATTTCGCGGCGAAAAACATTCCTTGGCTTCTTTTGCGCTGACGTCGTTACTTGATAATATAGACAGGAAAATGGGTCTTAGGAGGAATGTGAATTGGGTGCGACATTGTTGCTTACCAATTAAGAGGTTTTTTGTTGCATTTCTATATACTGACTACGTCCAGATTGGGGCTGCTAGTAGCACGAGAGTAGGTCACTTCCTCAAGAATGGGGAACAAATGTTCATTCATTTCATAGCTTTTGAAGACTCAACAGCTTGCCTGTATACCAACACATCTCTACTGAACCCAAGTGGGAATCCTTTGCGTACTTAATATCCATGGCCACCAAAAGCTGATGTCAATTGTCAATTGTTCTGCCGACGTTCGTACTCAACAAAAGTCAAAGTGCAAAGACGAGAAAACAGCTATAGCTATGGTGAGAATCCCAAAAGTAAAAAAGAAGTCGCTGTTCAACCATGGAAGTTACACCCGAAAGCGGGACACCGTTTAATGACTGAGTCAAGAAACCGACTTATACTGTTACGGGACGCTAGTTGAACATTTTCCTCCTACTTTTCCTGTTTTGGAGATTTTTGGAGATTGTTGTGGTTTTTTTTGTATGTTTTGTGAGGGGGATAGGTCTTATGTTAATATATGAGGAGTATTGAATACCTAGGTACCTATAGTACCTATGTATGTACCGCCGAAGTTTCCCCCACACGATCATGATTGGTTCCCCTTTTTAAGCGAGGTTTGTAGCTCCCTCTAAGGACTTCTGGAAAAAATGTTCTCCGCCACAGTGCTTTCAGTGCTTTCATTGCTATCAACCTTTGTGACGAAAATTGCTCTGCTAGAGCCAGAGAAAACACGTGGCGAAGGGCCGATAATTCGTGTTTTGCTTGGTTGAGCAGGTCGAAAGAAGGTTGGCGTACGACTATCGCATCAATCTCAGATCACCACAATCCCCGAGAAATAAATCTAAATTCTTATTTATCTCAGCCAGAACCCAGAAGAGGTGTATCACCAAACCGAGTACGCCATGTCTTAGAAAACTTCTCCAAATCTGCCGCGGTCCAGAAGAAGTTGGATGAGAGTCCCTGAGTACCAAGGTGTCACAATGGAAATGTGAATTTATCAAGTGGGATGATGCCACAAGAAGAAGTTAACTGAGCCAGTGCCGAAAATCATGCAGGCTAATCTTCAACAAATTTTGACCGCCATCCGTAATCCGTACCATCTCCCAGCAACAACCTCCAACCCTCCAAAACGCAAAGGAGTATCAGGGAGCTCAACCCAACCTACATCAATGTCGCTTAGCGCACAGAAGAACAAAAAGGTGATGAGGCAGCTCAGCCTGACGAACCTTCCAGCCGAGTAAGCAGTCTTCTGATCAAGAGCATGTTGTTTCCTTGTTGCAAGCAACTCCACGAAGCCTCCAGTCTGTTTTGGTTGCCTAACATCACACGAGACACTCCGAAATAGCTTGCGCGAGTCTCTTACATTCTTCCATTCATATCTCCTCTCACCAAGCAATGCTGACTCCGAAATTTGACAGGATCCACCTCAAGCTCTTTGATCTCCTCGAAGCCAACAGCGACCCAGAGACCACCGCATGCCTGGGCCTGACTTGCAAAAAATTCTACCCTCTGTTTTTTGCACGCTATGGAAAGACACCTCTAGCTCGCTGCTGCGAGGAATGCAGGTCTGCTCTGGATCGAAGACTCGGAACAATGGTTCTATACCCCTCTCACAAATTTTGCGAAGACAGAGTGCAAATTCATCAAACCCTGCACGTGTTGCTGCAAGACTGGATGCCAATGAATCTCATTTCTGGGGAAATTATTGGTGTCGACAAGTTTCTTACCCTTGAGAGATTTTTGGATCTCGCGACAAAGTACACTGAGGATATGGTTGCCACTCGTGCGCCGGGATTAAAAATATTTCTTTAGTCATTGACAGGATGATTGTTTGCGCTCTCTTAGCTTCATTATTGAAAATTAAATTGGTCAGGTCATTGGCTTCTCCATCAACATGTCAGATTTTTGGGTACTATGGCTCTAATAGCCTTTCATTTCTGTTGTGCACAAGCTTCTGCTCTCCAAGTGAGCCCTCAAGAAAAACCCAGTATTGACACCAATGAAGACAGACCTGAATATGAAGATGCTTGGCTAGCCTAAGGGCACCCCCTCTCCCTCCCTATTGCAAGATGACCTCAAACTAATCTGCCAAACACAGAGTGCTCAAAAACGCCTCTGCAACTCATGGAATGATTCATAATAAAATACTTCAGAGATGTGCAAGATACCTTATGCAACGATGGAGTTCGAAAGCGTGAATTTTTTTTGAGGCGAATTCAGGTTATCACCCATGCTAAGCATCTATATCTATGAACAGAAATTCGAAATCGTATGTGCATGTCTCCGCCATGGTCTAACCATATGCTCTCTCGCCTACCTTGACCTTCTTGCTTGCATGGCCGTTTTGTTCCTTTTTGTCTAAGAGCACCTTCATAACTTGTTCCAGTTTACTCACAGCTTCATCGCTGATCTGATAGTGGACCACTAGGCGTCCTTTTTCTAAAACTCTCAGATCGTGTTCCTTGGCGATTTCAACAAAGCCTGGCTTCACGTCTTCGAGGTCGAGCCACACCATGTTGGTCTCTGTTGGGTTCGCCAACTTTCCACCCATTCCTGTCCAAATGCTCGCAATTTTCTTGGCGGTGACATGACTCTGCTTTAGAAGTCCGCCCTCACCATTTGGTCCTTTGCCAAATGTTTCGTCTACTGCAACTCTTGCTGCAGCAGTGACGACGCCTGGCTGTCTCAATCCGCCTCCGATGCTTTTACGGACCCATCTTGCTTGTTTGATGAACTTTTTGTCTCCGACCAAGATACTTCCGACCGGTGCACCAAGCCCTTTGGAGAAGCAAAGGCTAACGCTGTCAAATAGACTGCAATATTCTGTTAGCGATCCAGCTCCAGCTACAACTGCTTCCCAGATTCTGGCTCCGTCCAGATGCAATTTAACATTATGTTTCTTCGCAAAGGCAGATATTCTTTTGACTTCTTCCAACGGCATCACCGTGCCCGCAAGTGTATTCTCCAAAGAGATGACTCTTGTTGGGCAGCCATGAACTTCGTCGCCAAGACTTATGTTCTTTTCAATGTCTTCCAACGTCAAGTATACTCCATTCCTGGGTACGACACCCTTGACGAGAGCACCACACAGACTAGCGACCCCGCCGGCTTCCCATTCTAATATATGAGCCCGATAATCGCAGAGAACGGAGTGTGGAGGTTGTGTGAGGTGGGATCGAAGAGCGAGCTGATTACCCATCGTTCCAGAAAGAACAAATAACGCAGCTTCTTTCTCTGTTCGCGACGCTAGGTATGATTCGAGGTCGTTCGTGGTGGGATCTTCCATAAATACATCATCGAGAAGGGTTGTATTGGCAATGGCTGCCAGCATGGACGGGGTTGGGGTAGTAACTACGTCGCCTGTTGACTGTGAGCTTCATCGTCTACTGGATAGAATTTACACCATCAGTACTCACTCCGGAAGTCGAAGGCAGCTGGACCGGGAGCAGACCAAGCATTGACCTTCGTGTGGTGCTCATCAGCAGGAGGGAGATCTGTTGTGCCATTGAGACCTTTCGTTTCCTCCTGTGCCTTTCTCTTTGGAGGCATATTTGAGAATCTGCAGGCGTGCTGAGGTGAAATGGAGGGGATGCGGGGTAATCTTTGCAAAGCGCGAGGGGGACAAGGAACTGGACGGGAATCTAGAATAATGATCAGAATTAAAATCAGTTTGAGGTCAGAAGGGTCATATTATATATACGTGACATATACGTACAGAACGATCTAACGCTCCCCAGTCGAACTCCAAAGGTGGGGGTCTTCATAGCTCTACCTCCGTAGAGGAAGCTCGACATCCGTCGGTCGATGTTGAAGTGCAGGGCGTACACTTCTTGGTGGGGCTGGACTTTGCCGGCCCGTCTCCATGGCACTAATGACTCAGCTTCAGGGGTCAATGCGCTAAACTTGATCCATCCTTAGGACCTGCTGGAAACCTCGTCCAAAACAATGATACAATCTATCTCTCCTCCAACTTCCGTCAAAGACTATATTATAAGCACCGTGGTTTTTTTTGTTTTCAATTCAAAAACCTTACAGTTACTGTAGTCATAGCAGGTCTTTTAGAAATGCCAAGCTGACCCAAAGTACTTTGCAAACCATATCAAAGGCTTCAACATCATTTTGCTCTGCTGCCTGAAGGCTCTCCCCAGCCCGCCCTCCAGACCCGAATGGTTTTGGATTGCTAGTAAATATGGCCTCTTCTAGCAAATCGAATTCGAAGAGGCCATGGCAGGAAATTGCCAAAGAAGCTGAAGATCACCGGCGTGCAAGCCTCACCAAGGTTGCCCCAGGTCTTCCAGCCGCATTCGAGCGGATCCAATTCTCAGAGTCACTCCCCCAGAATTCTATGGATGTTCCAGGGAAAGCCCTCCACCCAAAAGATTTTCAAATCACACGGAAATTACCAGAAGAGCTTGTTAAGCTGCTAGCCACCGGAGACTTGACTTCGGTGGATGTTACCACCGCATTTTTGCGACGTGCGGTACTGGCTCAGAGACTTGTAAGTCAGGGCAATTCGATATTTGAACTCACCAATTTGGATTATTGACTACTCTTAGACGAACTGTATCACGGAGCTTTTACCAGAGAGAGCCTTGGTGCGCGCTAAGTACCTCGACGATTACTTCGCTCAACACAAACGGCCCATAGGCCCTCTCCATGGTCTCCCAATCAGCGTCAAGGAGATGATTGGAATGAAGGATCTTGATCTCAATGCTGGCTACGTCGCATGGTGGGGCAAGAAAGGAACAGAAGACGCCCATGTGCTCTCCATATTGTGGAAGGCTGGAGCGGTGTTCCATGCTAGAACGACCCAACCTCAGAGCATGATGCACTTGGAAACAGACAGTAATCTTTACGGTGTTACTGTCAATCCATACAACAGGGATAACACATCTGGCGGTAGCAGCGGCGGGGAGGGCGCGTTGATAGGAATGCGAGGCAGCTGCTTGGGAATCGGGAGTGACATCGGAGGCAAGAGCCTCTGGATTTGGTAGATTCGAGCTCCTGGCTAACACGATTAGGAAGCATTAGAAGTCCTGCCGCTAATTGTGGCATTTATGGTTATAAGCCCTCCGCATTTCGTATCCCTACAGATGGGTGGTGCTCGACTATGGCTGGAGCAGACCCGATTCCTGGTGTGATTGGACCGATGAGCACATCTCTAGAAGGTATAAAGATATTCATGCAAACTGTACTCGAGTCCAAACCTTGGCTTCGAGAGCCAGCTCTCATTCCTCTTCCGTGGAACACTATTTCATCACTCAATACCCTGAAAATCGGGGTTTTGTGGCACGACACTGTGGTTACACCTCATCCCCCCATCACTCGAGCCCTAAACGAAGTTGTTTCTCGATTAAATTCCATCCCAAATATTGAGATAGTCGACTGGAAACCCTATCTCCACGACGAAGCATGGGCGATCATCTCCAGTCTGTACTTTACAGATGGCGGGGCAGAAGACGCTGCAACTATTGGCCAGTCCGGCGAGCCCTGGAGACCTCTCACTAAATGGATAATCAAAGAAAACCCATGTGTGAAGAAACTTACCCCACAGAAGTTATACTACTGGCAGGAAGAGAGAGAAGCGTACCGGAAGGAGTATGCTAAAGTATGGAACGATACTGCTACTGGACAAAATGAAACAGGTGACTTGGAAGGCATGGTAGATGTGATTCTCTGCCCTGTTGGACCTGGAGTTGCGCCGGCTCATAACACTTCTAAATATTGGGGCTATACAAGTCAGTGGAATTTGTTAGACTACCCCGCGGTAGTGTTCCCTGTCAGTAAGGTGGACAAGGAGAAAGACGCCTTGCCTGGCACTTTCACGCCAATGACTGATGTCGATGAAGAACATTGGAATTTATGTGAGACAATATCCCCAAACACTTCGCCCAACATTCTGATCCCATCTCAGATGATGCCAATGCCTTCGATGGTCTTCCTATCTCACTTCAACTTGTAGGACGGAGGTTTGAGGATGAGAAAGTTCTTGCAGTTTTGGAATATATCAAAAACGCAACTGGCCTCCCTTTCGTATCTTTTCCATGACGGAACATCAGAGTATCACATTCTGAGAGCACGGCAATGGTGGTACAATTTTTCCCCTTCGGCTCTACGGTAAATGATAGCCATGGCAGGATAGTTGCAAGGAAGGAGAATCCATGCATCCAGAGCCCGTGGCTATGGCAAGGATTGGGAGTAGATCTTCGGTTATGGTGTGTAAATTACTTCAACGCTGTGGATGCTCATCTGGTAGGAGTAAAAGCTTGGAAGTTCATTCAGGGCTTGTTGGTAAGCTTGGAGAATCTTGTCTTTGATTCTTCCACCTTCATTACTTCATTTTGTTTCTCTAGTAGTCGTTCTCTTGGATGATACGTCTTTATTCTGATATTTTTTTTCTGCTTCTGATTCCATGCCTGCTGTTATGTATGCGTAGTCAGGATACACCTGCTGAACTGCTGCCACTAGGCGTCTTTTTTCACCCTCAAATACTTATTTCTTGCCAGCCATGGGTCAGAACACCGGGAACGAAGGTTCCACATGGATAAGGCTGCGTCTTAGTTGATGTAGCTAACACACTATCAACCCATTGTGCACTTCTTCCCATGCAATCCTCATCCATGCTACCCACGCCCTGAATTTGTATCATCTCAACTTTTGCGAAAGCCTTCAGATTGATAAGATTTATTATGTTGACGGTTCCTGGAATATCCGACAATCGTGCTTTAGAATTCGTCACATAGGCTGGGTCGAATATCCATATTGTTTTCCTTTTCCTAAGCATCGCGACAGCATGCCACTCGGACTCGTGCAAATCCGTTTCGCCTATCGGAGAACATATTATACCTATTCCTCCAGTTTTACTTGGAAAGTATTTCACAGTGGTAGATATTGCTGCTCCTGCTTTACATTGAGCCCGATCAGCAGGAACAGCATTCGTGATGACCGCTGTTCGCTGTGCCTGGTTTGCGTATGTTGCTATTAGTGGGCAGACAGTGTACCCCGATTGATTAGCACCGCAAGTTTGAGTTCTAATATGAGCAACGAGTTGGAGAAATCCATGGGCGCCGAAATCGTACTCTTCGGGGAGGATCTGGCCGTTGCGACCTGAGAAAGTGCGCTCGTCAGTGATGACTCGGTCGCCTCGTAGTTTTTCCAAAAACTTCTCGACCCGTCTATCTCGACTTCTGTACGTAGTCAAGACTCTGTTCAATCCCCCTCTTCTCTCAATAAGGCTTTTTCCTACACGCCTTCTCATCCGGACTTTCCCATTGAGTTGACAACACTCGAAGTTCGATATTTGAACTGAGACGGGCACTTGCACCAACCGATTTAAGCGAACGAGAAATAGAGTCCGGTGGTAATTTTTCAGAATGTTGCAAAATCATGCAAAATTGGTGTCGTGGGATTCGAAGTTCTTTTTGGGGCTCACCTGGCCTAAAAGTGTCATGCAACAAAGACTGAAAGATAACAGAGGTCGCTAGTTTGTCTAAATGCGTATTCTTTGTAGCTGGACCTTGGGATATGAATGTTCAAAGAGTCTCGACCGAAGACCGACCATTTGTTTCCGTCATTGTCAAGGTGGGAATCCAGAGGGGTTAAATCTCAGAAGGCTCTGATTTTAGTCGGGTCAATTACACGCTCTTCCGTCTGTGTCCTCCCGGAAGATGCAATTACCTTTTGTTTGCGCGCCCTTGGTCTATATTTTTGACTTGCACGATCATGTCGCTTGTCTGCTTCGGTCCACAGCTTCCTCTTGAATTGTATTCAGCTTTAAGTAAAGAGCCGCCGCCTACCACATTAAGTTGTTTGATTGCTTGCTCATCACCTCAATTTAGCCTTTTCTCTTTCTGATACAACAAACAGTGGCCAGAAACCTCCCGCGTATAGCATATTGTCCCGAGTTGCTTCTAACTCCGCAGTCCTTGGCTTCGGTGTCGTAGGACTGTGGAACTACTGTGAGTCTCACGGAGACGCAGCACGTTATGTAAAAGAATGGCGCAAAGGTTTCTGAGGAAACATGTATTCCGAACGATTTCAAATAGATACCCCACTTCAATCCCAATTTCTATCCAGCTTTGCAAAGGATTCAGATTATTTGCATTGCTCTCTAACTTCCATGACATTTGCCGCGTATCACGGCTTAGCAGCTGGTGGCATCTGGCCTAGTACTAATCGCAGTTGCATCCGAGACAATTGCCAGTGCAACGTCTGTTTACTCCGTTGCATCCATTGGCATCACATGGGCCATTTACGGGCCCGCAGCCAAACCCGCACTCGCATCCTTGGAAAGGACCCTATTGTGTCGTTAGATCAATTCGGCCAGGTCCTCTTACTCGGAGGAGAGGTCATGAAATTAAAACACATGCCGAGGTACACTGGAGCCCTAAGGTATTTCCATTGCAATCGCTATCATAGCAGTTTCCGTTGACTGCACCACAACTGGCTGCTCCTATCAGGAAGCTGCCCGTGCCGGCATCGTTCGGGGTTGGGTTGGCGGTAGCAATCGCTGCGAGTGCGAGCCAGAGGAGACATCCCAATTGCATCTTGGAGAATTCTTGATATACGATAGTGAATATGAATTAGGTATCTTGCTGATCTGATGTGAGCGCTGGAATCAGCTGTGATCACTTGCAAGCACGCAAGGAGATCTGTGTCTTCTTTATATTTGTCTAGCGACTCTTAATTTTGTTTGAAGAGTGCCGCCTGAGCACCAAAGTAGTCAGAACTAATGCTATTTCCAAATAATTTGGCTCTGTGCGAGGTGGGTACAAACTCGCAAGGAATGAGAGAATGTCGAACAAGCAGCCCACGTGGCTCACATATGAGAGGATACAGCGCGTCTAAACTCCTTCTAATAAACATTGTCACATATGATACTCTACCTGATTTAGGTATGAGCGGAGACGCAATCATCACTCGTGGACTCTGCTTTAGGCTGGCTGCGGTAGAGCCGCCACACGATGGGACGGTTTGCAGGTCAAAAGGGCTCTTTACAGCACGGCCAATGTTCTACATCGAAGTCAACTGAGAAAATCAATACGATACTCTTGTTCTTCGGTATGCCTTCTAACTTAATTTGAGTCCACTGACCTCTGGGAGCATCCGGATTCGAGGTCAGAAGTCCAGGAATGCGGGGTTGTTCAGTTCTGTCATACGCTGCAGCATGGCTCGCGGCAGACAGAGAATTCATCACAGGTTATGACCGTCTCAAACTCGAGAGTGAGCTTTACAATATGCAAGAACACCCATTGCAAGAACACAACCTGATCCTTTAGATTTTGACCAATAAATGAGGGGTCAATGTCCAGCACTTGACAGCCTCACCGCATTCATTCTTCTGGCGGCCCGATTGTAAGAATTGCAAAGCACGTGAAGTCTTCAAAGTGCAAATACAATATCAGAAAATCAAGGGTGATGAAGAAACACGAGACCATGACCATTGGCCATTTTCTTCGAGGGTATCGTAGGGAGCTATAGAGAACTCAACCCCAGCCTCTTCAAAGGACCGCAGAAAATTATCCGAAAAGTCCTGGACTTTGCGTCGATAATCATCCCCTTTCGAAAGATATTGCGTATATCTATTGAAGAAGCCGGAAAAATAAGGGGACGTCAGTCTGATTGCTTTAAGCTTAGATAAAAACGTGTAGCATCCCACATGAAGATGTCGCATAATTTTCGTCAGAAGCTCAAACTGATTAGAACCATCAAAAAAGTCGGGATAGAAACTATCCCATTCTGAAACACCCCAATAATCAATTAAATGCAAACTGATTAGAGAAGGTGGGAGCAGTGACTCTAGATCCAGTGTGAAGTCGTTGGCTTTGCCAAACAACCAGAGAGTTTCAGTTGTAAGGTGGTTCAACGTTGTCATTCGACCTAGAGTTGGAAATAAGACGGAGGGAAAACTGGGCTCCACCCATGAACTTCCTGGTTTCGTGGTCAAGTGTAGAAGTTCGAGGGTCTGTTCCAGTCCAGCAAGTCCCGGGCTGATATCGCTCTCCGATTGCCAACCCATTCCTGGCGACCCATAATTTGGCGATGTATAATTTGATTCGTCACCCCATTCGGCGTACAAACGTCTGAGATTGGGAAATACACGCCCAATTACGGGTAAGCTGGACTGTGGAAAGTAGGCCCAACGAAGAATCAACTCTTTTACATTTCCATGGACTACCCCGGGTCTTGGTTCCTCTGATCTTCTCTGATCGGTAAGCAAGCATCTCCAATGGTTGGATGCCTTAATCTCGATACGTTCGAGACACGGACAGAATTCAAGGAACAGCCGAAGAACCAGCGCCGGGGGATTAGTTTGGGCGGCCGCCCCGGAATGAGCCTCGAGTGTAATTGTTCGAAGTGATTTAAGGGCGCGAAGTGATGAAGTTGGAAGATCAACTGAACTAATTGACTCATGTTCCCCATACATCCATTGAGCGGGAGCTAGCAATCTTTCGATGCCGAGCAGCTCTGGACACTCAGGATAACGCCCTGCCATAATAACTCCAGGAGAGACACAGCCAAGGGTGGTGAATAGAGATTCAAGCTGCAAAGTCATTCCCAGAATGGCTCCAAAGATTTGAAAATGCCGAAATGTCAGAGAATTGCTGGGATCAAGATTCAAACGACGGATAATAGATATGTCTTCGGCAACAGCAGGCGGCCAATCGATTCCAATCCAATACTGTGAGGCTACACGTTCCATCTCTTCGTCTTCAATCGCCTCGCCTAATTGCGCTACATTTTGAACAAGCGCTCCTAAGCCAGATAGAACGCCTACCCACACCAAAGAAGATACCAGTGGTCGTAAATGCCGGGCGCTTAACAGGGTACGGAAAAAGCAAATTAGGTCCTTGCGACTCTTCAAGACGACAATCTTGTACGGGTAGCTTGTTGCTACAGCGTTGAAATTGTGAGAAACTTGACAGAGGCTGTGAAGCGCAGACCGCGACTCGAGGAAAGAACGATCCAGTTGCGGTGCATCGGCCCATGACTCAAGAGTGGTGACTCTAATCCCACCGGCTGGCAGTAAAAAGTTCATTATTCTCAGCCGGAGTTCCCAAGGAAGCAAAAGGGGATTTGTGCTAGTACGGCTATTGCCTTGGATCGAGGTCCTGATCGTCATGTTTAATGTGGTTCGAGTTCGGCGTGTCAACTTGTGGAGAGATCACGAAAGTCTTTGCAGGCGCTCTCAGAAGAAGCAATGCATTCAATATGGCCCGAAGTAATGGGGGAGTCAAGGAGTCAAGGAGCAAGAGCTAGTGAGAAGGTGAAAATCAGACGTTGGGAGCTGTTGGAACCTCTAAGCGAACCAATAGGGGAAGTGCACAGATAATAGACTGCCGCGAGATCTAATATGATAAGGGTACTAACATTTCAATACCGAAAGAACTTGAGCCGGTCTTGAAATTTAGCCTTCGCTGGAAGTGAAGATAACAAGGACATTGATTTGAGTTACTGGGAAAGATCTTTCCAACGGGAAATCCTGACTCGCCTGCAGTAGTCGACAAACAAGGCATGGTTATGAACAATACTCCAAACAAGAACTCCTTAACAATGAGAACAACCCTCTCCGTTCTCTGCGCCTGATCAAAACAATTCATGGCCAGAGCTTACCAACTGAGAACAACAGATTTCCACTAGACTTGAGGGACAGCTTCAATTGATACTTCTTTCAGCGTTCGCAACAGAATCACGCCAAACGAAACAGAGTATACCAAGAACACATAAAATCGGGCTTCTCGTCTTCGAGAGAGAGTACCATACCCCCTCACACCTCCGCACCAAAACCGACAGCAACAATACTCACAGCCTACAAAATGGATACCAAAGATACTCCAAGTTCTAGCCAGGGAAATGGACAACCGAATAAACCAAATCGAGTCCAGAAAAAGAAATCCGGGTCCAGAGCCCCGCACAAATGCACAATGTGCGACAAAGTCTTGAGCTCCAAAAGAAGAATGATTGATCATATCCTCGGCGTCCACGCCAATTTCCGTCCCTACGAGTGCGATCATTGTGAGCACACGTCAGCTACGGCAAGGGACATGCGGATGCACGTGGCGGCAAGGCATCCTCAAGAATCTGAAGAATAGATCAGTGGATGGAAAATGCAAGCCATCTTTCACAACCGATGAACCTTTGGTAGAGCATAGAGAAATTGAAGGGAGGAGACTAGGTGTGAAGGTGCGATCAATAATATGAAGAGTTTACCTTTAAAACACGATACAATAGTTCTATAAAGTGAAATAAACAGTAAACGGTAAGGTAACAGAGCCAGATCAAAAGTGAATGTTCGATACGTGTGCTCCTAGTTTTGAGTGATTATAGATTGAAACCCCGCTTGGTGACGGTTGGAAAGTTGCCTGACCATTTGTGCCTCGAAGACTAACAAACAAGCAAGCTTAATTTTGTCGCTTTGAAGATTCCATTGATGTCATTTTGTGGGTGACATCGTTGTTCTCCTAAGCGTCGGGCCATGTCCACTCTCATACTGTGGGAGGGGTGAGTTCTCAACCCGTTGTGTGCCTAAGAGCATTGACTAGGGCAAGTTATTTGACCTGAATTTACTCTCATATCTTCTTCCAAGAAAATCAGGGGTGGCGGAAGACTTGACTCCAATAAACCAACGATGATATTCCAAAAAGGGAGGAGAAACCCAACGAACGAACGAACTTCCGATCCCTGAGTGCAAAACATGGGAAACTTCCCACCACCGGTGACTGAGATAAAACCGAGAAAGCGAGGAAAAGTTACAGAAAATACACATTAGCATTTATTGGGTCTCATAGCTTCGCCGCCTTTCTATCAGCTTCCCAAAGCTCGTCCCACGCCACCTTGTACTCCAAGTGCTCCTTCTGCGTCGGCACGGCCACCTTGTGATGCTCACACGTGCAATAAACAACCTTACCATCCTGACTGCTCATTGTGCCCCGAATCATAGCCATTGTACGGCCAACTTGCATGACAACGCTGTGAATGCGTACTGTTGTGCCTGTAGTGGATGAGAAGCTGGGTAAAAGGAAGAAAATAATGAGACGTACCGACTGGTATGGCCCGTAGGTAGGAGATGTTTAGAGTGCGTGTGACACCACCGAGAAAACTATTCGGTGTTAGAAATTCATCCTCTCAAGTGGAACTGGAGATAAGACATACTCCCAAAATCCTGGTTTTGCCAACGGCCCCAGTGCCGTGGTCGTACACATATCAAAGATGACACCAGCAGCACCCCCATGCATCACCCCGTTGACATTGCTATATCTTCTGTCGATATGGAAGTCGAAAGTTACTGTTCCCTCGGGGCTGGCGTCAATGATCTTGACCGTTTCCATAAGATGCCGGTCAAAGCCGGTAAAGTTCTTGGCTTTGGCTATTAGTAGATACCTGTGGAGTCTTTAGTTTACTGGAGCATTCTTCACTGCAAATTCTTGAGAAGAAATTTGATTCCATGGTCGATAGCGAAAGGGGGATGCATGTAAGGAAGGGGGGATGTCAGATACTAGTAGCCGAATCTGGGGAAATACCGACACGAGGACGTGACAAACGAGAAGACAATTCAAGCTCATAATAGACTCATGAAGCTGATGCTGGGAATAATAACGAAGGTGAAATCAAACAACTCACATACCGTTCAAAGATTGCTTCTACACCTTTGATCGCCTCCGCATGAGATGCCATCTTGAATAGCAATCGGCTTTACCCCGCTACTTCAGGGCCCAAGTTGCGATGAAGGAAGTGAAGTGAAGTCGAATGTATCGTTTTAGTAAGATGATCTCATTATGGCATCCAGTAGCGAGTCTTGATATTTGACTCAGCTTGTGAATTTTGGAGATGTAGACACTGTAAGTGACTTAAATGAGCTACACAACCTGAGGTCACCGAGATCCCGAGGTCGACCGTATTCAACATCTGCACGTGCATCATATCACGTGCACAATTGGTTCGTTTCATCGTCCCGTCATGGTTTTTCTGGGACTATCTTTGTGGAATTGAATTTGTCGGTGTAAACTATTCTGGAGAAGCTTGTCATAATTGAGAACAGAAACTTTCAGCACCTAGATACCGGTAGCTCGTTGACAAAGCGATATCAAAAGTCTTGATAGGTTATCAGCGAAGGGAGCGGCTCATGTGGGGGTGAGGCGTTTGGCGGCGTTTTCGAGGCGTCTAGATAACAGCGGGACCTAGAGGGGAAGCTGTAATGGACAGAGGCGTGATATGATTTCTTGTAGAGAAATTCGTCGGGGTTATCTCTAATTTTCAGGGCAGATACCAACACCGATACCAATCTTAGAGTTGTCTGCAGCAACTCGCCCTACGATCTGTACTCCCTGTTTGAAAAGGTGTCGTATGCGGGATGATATCAGGAACCATGCAAGTACGCAAGCACACACGCACCTAAGTACCCTTTTATTGGTCAGCTCAGATCAAGTAGAACCAGAACCATAACAATTTTTTCATTGCAGTATTATTGTTTGCGAGTTTGCAAGCCATCGGCCGTTTTTGACAGGTGAGCACACGACACCAGACCCAATTCTGGTCCAATTTTCCTGTCCCGGGAATTTAGATGCAGATGCTGGCGGCTTGGCAGGCGTGGCTGAAAACACGAAACATACGATAGTATGAACGTCGAACAGCACCTCGCACTCCTGACTTAGATGGCCATGATGGCTGGGGTACTCGTATGCTTTTACCAGTAATTGGAGCTATTCAGTCCCGGTGTTCCTGGTTCCAGCGAAAGAAGTAATTCGTTCATCTTGGTCAATGAGATCCAGCTCTGTTAGCCTAGCGTTTAGGCCAAGACGGCTGCCTGAGATTGTGCAGGTACGGTACTGTACCACAAGTTTCAGAAGTTCAGAACAGGCTTTTACACAGACCGGAGCGGAGAGGAGCGCACGCGATCCCATCCCCATCCCATCTCCTGTAGGGAGAATACTTCCGGATCGACTCCAGATTGAACAGACTCGGAGTCGCATCTCGCTGACCACATTGGCCGCGCGTACCTGGGTTTGCGCTGGAGAAAAGAATACTTTTGCGGAGCACGCGTGACGTCCCGGCAGGGCTAGAAATAACTAAGTCAGCAAAGCTAAAACGATCTGTCAGCCCCCTTCTACGAATCAGGAATGCAAGCGAGAGCCAGGTTCCAGAAATGTGTTTTGTATCGATGTGCCGCCCGAATACTCTCAAACAAATCCTGTCCTGCTCTGGCATAGGTACTTCGTATGCCCGGAGACTCGATAATAATACGGTACTATCCATAGTCTCTTGTTGACAGTCCTTGTGCTTTCTCGCTCGCGTTTTGAAGACCCCCATTGCTCGGACTGGTCGTACACTTTCAGATCTTCTACAAAGTACGACAACTGTTCGGATATTTGATTCACTGGAGCTACTGCCATCAGCCACATCGCCAAGGGTGATCGAATCAATGCCTGTGCTGGCTGCTGCATGCCAACCCTGCAAGACGGCTCTCCGTTGCCGCGCAAGGTCCAATTTTACAATGGCTACGCAATCATCCGTTCTTGCCCCAACCCCTGTCATTTTCGAATGTTTCTTCTTGCGTTTCTGCGGTCCTTGCCTTGCCTTGTGCCCAGCCAAGGCTCGTGCTCGATTTCCGAATACAGATCTGCCATCTAATCAATCAAACAGGGGTACGGCGTAGTCGTCGGCGCTGCCCAAAGAGACAAAAGTTTCGCCACGCCCACTTGGTCTGCTGTGCTCACTTCTTCGTCGATGTGCTTTGCTTTCTGTCAACTCGGTTTTCTCGCATTGCGTCTGTCTCACTGTTTTTCATTCACTCTGCTTCAAGTATCATCGTATTCATCCGTCTTTTTATTACGTCAATTTCTGTTTGTACGCCAAGAAGATTCTTTGCCTTGGCTCTGAACTTGGCACCTAGGTTCTCCAACGAACGAGCATACAAACCCACCAACTCCGTCGGCTGAGGCTGCGCCGTAATACGATCATTCAGAAGAGGATTGTTCTTGCTTTTGTTTAAGAAGAGGTGGTCCCCAAAAGTCAGAACGCTCAAGTAATCGATTCCAGCAACCTGAACTCACCAATGTGTTGGTAATTCAGGAGGAGGATCGGCATCTATACCCTTGCAGTGTCAGCCTCGCGGCCGCCTTCAACGATGAAATTTAACCACCTCTTCGCTCTCTCATCATTGCTTATACCCGCCTTCGCTGTACTTACAGCTTCGGCTGAGAACTTCGAGGAACGGGATTCATCCGACGAAACAGCTCCCCGTCAAGAAGTAGACACGAAATACTTTCATGAGCCAGGTGGAGACAATGAGCTTGGTCACTACGATATCAGATATTACTCGGGTGGACCAGTGACGTATGAAGAACGAGGGGACACTTTACTTCATCTAATACGTTCATATCTCACCGTTTTCCGGGAAAAGAACATTGAGACCTGGATCGCGCACGGGACTTTACTGGGCTGGTGGTGGAATGGGAAGATCATGCCATGGGATTGGGATCTGGATACACAAGTGTCGGCATCAACGCTGACATGGCTCGGCGAAAATCTCAACATGACGTTCCACAATTACACGTCGACGAATGATGATGGAACCGATGTTCACCGAGAGTACCTTCTGGATGTCAACCCCAACCACGTGGAAAGGGTACGGGGAGACGGACAGAATGTGATCGATGCCCGATGGATCGACGTTCGGAATGGCTTATTCATCGATATTACGGGCCTTTCTGAGACCAATCCCAGCACGCAGCCAGGTGTTTGGAGCTGCAAGAATTTCCATAGATACAGGACGAGAGATCTGTACCCAATGAGAGAAACGGTGTTCGAGGGCGTGCCGGCTCTAGTCCCGTACTCTTTCGACAGGATCTTGACAGAGGAGTACACGTCGAGAGCTTTGACGAAGACCATGCACGAAGGGTATGTTCTTTCTTTCCCTTGACCAAACTAAGGAGCCAAAAACTAACAAATACGACAGACATCGATGGATTCCCGAGCAAAAGGAATGGGTCAAGCAAGAACAATTATCCAAAAATCGTAGGAACCCACGCGCACACGTCCCTCGCAGCCTCCAAGCAGAAGAGAACCCAAGATCAGGATTGTCGAATTTGTGGAGAGTGTTATAAGTTCGTTGTCTAGGCTCTAGATGAACATAGATGAGAGGAACATTCCGAAGCAAAGAAACCCCTTGTACAGCGGCATTTATAGGCGTTTTCTGGGATTTCTCGTGTCATTTTGTATATATGGGTGACTGGTGGTCGCCTTTTTGCATAGGAAGGCGCACTGTTTGGGAGCTACCGAGATTTTGGTTGGCTTGAACCATCATGTATTTGCGAAATAAGATACCACAGACTCACAAGAGTCCATGAATGAAATATAGTGTATAAATAGGCTTGGCTCCCGATGGTATTCAAGCGAAGATGGCAAGTTCCTAGGTAGAGTAGTCCTCTCTTTCTGCTAAATTGGCAATCGCGGCTTCGTCTTTCTTCTGCCACCTACATCATGCCACTTGAATTCCTCAAGGCATCTTATGCGTCTATTATCATCGGTTATTCAGCCCGAAACTTTCAGATCGAGTCGGTATTTAAATTTATCGTAGGCGTAAGCCTCATTCTTACTCTCCGCTTCCTGGCCTCTTTCCACGACCTCACGTGTGTTTCAATAGTGCCTCAATATACCTCGCAAAAGCAATAATAGGCGTAATAAAACTAACGAGTATCTGCTCCTCGGTATATTGCAGGAATACTTCTATATTTAGGTCTGTGGCGTCGAGAAGTTGTACAAAGCTTGCAGCCATCATGCAAATACCGCTCGTCACAGCCGCATTCACGATAACTATCAAGCCGCAAGGTTCTGGACCATCTTTTCGGCCTTTAGAACTCGAGGTGAGCAGTCGGAGTCGGGTCAAGACGCGGCGGCCAACAAAATGTCTCACGCAGAAAGTCTGCATCCAACCACAGCCTCGTGGCTCAAAAGCAGTGGATTTTAGGGGTTGTCACTGGTTGATCAACTCTAATTGACATCACTATCAAGACACTGCGGCACAACGAGCAGTGCTCGTATTTTATGTAGCAAGGCTTATGCAGTGGCATTGCAAATGGGAACAAAACGGCTCATGGTTTGCCCACTTCCCCTCCTCTCCCCAAATCTTCCTTCCACTTTTGGCCTCTATATTTCTCAAGTATGACATTTATTATTTAGATGAATAATCCGTCAAAATGTCTTCAACACCACCGGACCTCAATCTCGGTCCCTTAACAACAATTTTCACAGCACCCCCAGAATGTAACAGCCTGACCGTCTCCGTCGCCGGCTCCACCTACGCACCCTACGTCTATCCCCGCCTCTTCTCCTCTATAGCGAACAGCTGTTTCCCTTCTGCCTTCCCTCTAGGAGCTGCTGCTTCGTCTTCTGTCTATGGTCCCTATGGCGACCACGATGAGCACGTCTACTACTCCCCAGGCATCTGTCCCAGCGGCTGGCTCCAAAATTCCGTCGGTACGACAGGTGCAGAAACAACAGCCTTCTGCTGTCAGCCAGGTTTCAACCCTAAAACGACACCAGCTGTTCATGGCGGCGCAAGCTCAACTTATTGTACGTCGACGATCATCTCGACGATTGTTACTACGGTAGCTTATACTGGGGATGGGGAAAAGACCGGTTTTACCCAGACGTTTACTTTCAAGGATAAGGAGATACCTGCGGGGGCGTTGTGGATTCGATATAAAGAAGGGGACTTTCCTTCCACCAGCAGTTCGTCCTTACAAACGAAGACTGCAGACTCTACCAAGCCTTCAACATCGAGTGTTCCAACATCAAGTGTTCCAACATCAAGTGCTCCAACATCAAGTGCTCCAACATCAAATGTCACGGCAGCGCCGGACTCATCAAGTGGTCTTCCTGTTGGCGCTAAGATCGCACTGGGTGTTGGTATTCCGTTGGTGGTGATATTAGCTGGGATTATCTCTTTTTTTCTCTTTATAAGGAAACGGAAACAGCGACAGCGGCAAGGACATCCATTCGAAAGCGCTACCGCAATTGAGGAAAACAAAACGCCTCGGGAAGAGAGACCGAAAAGCGAGCTGCCAAATTCTGAATTACGGCCGATGTCTGAGCTGGAGGGTCGAGAGGGTGTTGCTAGGCCAGCGGCTTATGAGTTGCCAGGTTCATTAACAATTCCGGACTAATTTGTCAAAGAATCTGGATATTGAGCAAACGTAATTGGGAGAAGATCGATTAATATTTAATGCCAAGTCTTTCAAAGCTGAGTGAGCAACTTTGTCATTATAATAATGTTTTATTTGATTGCTGGATATGTCCTTTGAAGACAACTATGGGCTTCTTTGGAGAATCGATTAGCAATTTGTTAGGTCCTGGTCATTGGAGGGCAGACGCGCCGTTCAAGTGGGATCTCACTTAGCTGGCAGGCCGAGAGTTGGAGACACCGTGCTACAGGCTTAGATCGTAGCCGGTTAAGTTGAGAACCGTCTTGGACTGAAGTATCAGCTCTATGCTGTCTCTAACCAAGTTGAAAATATGAGAATTGGCGGAAGTGAGGCTGAATGCAGGCTTGAAATTCCGTCGCTCAGGCTCGAGGCAGACCGATACTTTTCGAACGGGTGATTAGATCTTGTCCAACGAGAGGAAATGAGGCCGAAATTCCTGGGTCACGACCTCTTCTCACTCCCATACCAGCCCTAGGGAACATCCAATTTCATTCTTAAGTTTTTACTTCAGCAGCGTCGCAGATTTCCATTAAGCTTTCGAGATATGAATGCCTTCCCAGTAAGCTTGTACATATTAACGCCCTTGAATGCAGCCACCGTCCAACGAGCAATGGCTTCCAACCGCTTGTACCAATTCACGCATAAATGCCCTCAAGAATCAGCCTATTATGTAACGCCTTTCCCAAATGCAGGTGCCGTAAGCCCATAAATTCCTTAATTTCGTCTCAAGCTGGTATATCAGAGCCGTATGTATACATCAACGCATGGGAGCCTCCATTCTCTCCGCCCCAAAAGACTTCGTAGCCATTCTACACCGATGCCGGTCCATTCTGTCCGCGCGAGGCGTCGCTTGGACTCCTCCAGGGCAGCGCCAGCTAGGGCAGCAGCAGTATTGTTCAGCGCCCCGGCATATATCGCAACTTGCTCCAAGGTCTGGTTCGATAAGGCTGAAGTGGAGTTGACGATCTCAGGGGGTACGGTCGAAGACTGCTGCCTTGGCTCAAACCAGTTGCTGCTGAAGTCGAAGAAGCAGTGATCCGACCAGTGGCAGGAGGAGGCGAAGAGTATAAGAAGGAGAAACGAGCAGTAGACGCATGGCCGGTTTAGGAAGTATGTGCAGACGAAGAAAAGGAAGATGAAGATGGGCGATGCATTCGTCGGGATGAAGAGGAGTGGGAGCCAACTACCAGACAGATTAGTTGAATACTTGGTATGTACCATGAGGAAGCAAAACACACCTCCTTAAACAAAACATTGTGTCTGTTTACCAAGAAACAGAGAAACTGCGGAGAGTCTATCAAGCGCAGATCATCCGGGGCAAAAGTAAATCTAGCGAGGCTCTGTGCTATGCAAATGCAAATGAAGCCGCAAACGCTAGGTGACGCGGGGACCACGAGCAAAGACTTGACGCGTGAGAAAGGCGGACCTTAGGTCTTGCGGTGTAACTTCAAGTATTTGTTGAAGTGTCGTGAGTATTAGGAGGGTTTATGGGCGATTCGTAAGACAAGTCGCCGTGCTTGCGGATCTTGGATCTTGGATCTTGCTCTTGCTTTGACTCGCGAGCTGAAAGGCCGTTTTGCGGTTGCCGTTGTCCAATCAGGCGGCGTCCCTCACCGCCGTCCGAAAATGTCCAAGCTCCTCTTTCTGGCGAGCGAGCGAGCGAGCTCTTGCGCTTGCGCTTACCTCGTCGTCGTTGAGATATTTTCCCTCTTCCACCAACACCTCTTCCTCTTCCTCTTCCTCTTCCTCTATCTACACAACCTCGCCCTTCTCCAATCCTACATCCACTTCGCAGCAGCTCTGCTCGTGCGACCTTCTCTTTGCTTCCCCAAGCAAGAGCTGTCGTAACAGCCTTATTTCACCCATATTCCGTTAAAGTTCACCACCACATCGGCCATTCAATTTTGATTGATCTACGTCTTCCATTTGCGCCTCGTGCGCTTGAGCTCTCACTATGTCTGGATATCCTGGCAGCTCCGGAGAGGGTAATGGTTTGGATTCACTCTTTGCTCAGCTTCGACAGTCGTCGCAGAATAAGCAGCAACCCAATCTAGAGTCTAGCTACAGTTATTATAATACCAATAGCAACGCCTTCTTCGGTCAGCCATCGCAACCTCAACAACCACAACAGCCTCACGGCTACCACCAACCCTCTGTCTCGTCGCCGCTTCCAACGCCTCCTGTACCGAATGCGCCGCCTCACCACAATTCTGCCATCATGAGCCCTGTCGAGACTCCCCAGCCGCGCATCCCCACTGCCACTGGCGGCCCTTCAAATGCGGATCGAACTTCAAGTCTACTGAATCTGCTCAAATTCAGCCAACCATCGGCACCAGGTTCGCAAAGCCAGCCGGCACCTATTGGCACACCGTTACCTCCATCGCGTGAGCCGTCCTTGAGTGGTCGATCTATGAACTTTGGCGGCTCTGATGTCCAAGGCCAGGTCAGCGCATCTGGCCATGGTCGGGGCAGCTCTGATCTGCTGGCCGCCTTAATGGGCTCTCAGCCACCTAAGCAGATGCAACAGCTGAGCAGTCCATTTGCGACAGCTTCCCAGCCAGCTCAGTCCAGCTTCACTACTGCAGCTGCAACATCCCCACCTGCAGATACCCAGGCCTACCTCCTTCAGCTTCTGAATCAACCCAAGCCCCCTCAATCAGATATTCTTCCTCAGCTGAAGTCGACAAAGGTCTTGACGCCCCCCAGCAAAGCAAGTTCTTCGGCAGATGTGGGTGAATTGAGCCAAGCTTTGCGAGATGCGTCTCTCGATATAAGCATCATGGATCCAGCGGCGACTGAGGAAATACCTTCATTTGGAAATGAGAATGTAGAACCTGCCCCGAAAAATGGTCAGGGTCTATTCACATACGTCAATCCTTTCGAGCAATTGGCTGCATCGTCTCCTCGTAATCGCACACCGAAAGCGTCCACCCCCAAGCCAGCTCCTTCAAGTGCTTCACCTGCTATGCAAATCCTAAAGCATCCTCGCCACGAATCATCAGAAACAAAACGCAAGGTAGATGAAAGGAGCATCATTTCAAGCCCAGCTCATAGCAAGCGAAAGCTTGAAGGCTCGTCGCAACAGTCCTCAGCACCTCCTACTCCGCTTCCAGATGGCCGTACACCCCTTGAAGCCCTGATTGGAATTGGCGCAGCGGGAAACAAAGAGACTGTGCACGATGCTCTCAGTGACGTTGGTAACCAAGTCGATAAGCAGGTTCAGGAGGCAATTGCTCGTGCAGAGCGTGACGAGAGTCAGGCAGCCATCGAGAAAGACCTGAATGACATGCTCGAAGCTAGGACCGAGAAGGAATTCGAAGCAGCCGCTCAAGATGCAGCCAAGCTCATCAATAAGGAACTTGCGAAAGAAGATAATGATGGGGCACTTGATTCGCTTCCTACTCCTGTGGCCGAAGCTGTTAGAGACGTCATCGAAGATGCTGCTAATGGTCATATCGCAGATAGCTGGGAGAGTGCTGACGCCGAAGATAGTCCTATCAAGGAGGAAGAGGAGAATATTGTGAAGGTCTACAATTTCCCAATGAAGCCATGGATCTCCATCACTATCAAAGAGACAGATGAAGCCCGCCCCATTTTTCCACAGGAAACTGTCATGGATATTGCCCGCTTGAAAAAGGAATTTGATCAGATAGATCGTACCCTTTGCACAGCTTCTCCCAACTTCATTGTTTACGGAATGTCCAAGAATGGGGGTGTGCGCATCATTAGACAAGACGACGGCAAAGACGCGCGGATCTTTACCGAGACTCACGATCGCATTTTCAGCGTTGTTACATCTTCTTCGTCAGCCGATCTCAAGGAGTCCATTATCAGTACTGGAATTAGTGGCACGGTCTATTGGGCTATGATCAAGGACGGAGAAGGGGATCACCTCGATGACCCGAACCCGGAAATGTATGGATTTGCACTCCCTCCGATTACCACCCAAGACACTGAGTCGCCTGGTGGTTTATTGAAGACGAGAGCCAGAAAGAGCGCCGCACATCCTGATTTCTTCGCCGTCGGCCGAGGAAAATATATTCACATCATCTGGCCCTCTGTCATCTTGAAGAAGTCTTACCTGAAAAACGGCAAGAACCGCACAGTCGATGTTGAGAAGTACCTCAGCCAACTTTCTCTGAAGATCAATACTGGCAAGGCAGGGAAGGATTTCACATTCAGTGAAGATGATACAATGATTGTGTCACTCGATAAGGCAGGACGAGTCAAGTTTTGGGATGTCCGCAATCTTATAAAGCTCAACATTGCTTCAAATCCTTCTCAAACAGCCCACATCGAAATCAAGGAACCTCTCACTACTTTCACTACTACACCAGCGAATGAGAAGTCTTGGCCAACTTCAGTATTGTTCGTTGACAAGCTTCGTCCGTACCAACGTGGAGGCGCATTGAGATATGTAATCGTTGGAATGAAGCAAAACCACACGCTGCAGTTGTGGGATCTTGCCTTGGCCAAACCTGTTCAGGAGATCCATTTACCTCACAGTAAGGAGTCTGATGCTGTCTGTAGCGTTGTCTATCATGCCGCGACAGGAATGATTGTTGTTGGTCATCCCACTCGCAACTCAATCTATTTCCTTCACCTCTCAGCACCAAAGTACAATTTACCTAAGGGCGTCTCACAGGCCGAATACATGGAAAGACTTAATGCGGATGATCCCTCGGTCCCAAAACCTGATTCTACGGCGGTCATTAGCGGTATGCGCGAGTATTCCTTTGCCGATAAGGGAAGCCTGAGAAGCCTTGATATCTTGCAAACTCCAACAATGACTCCTCCTGAGGGTGAGCCTTTGACGATGTTTGAGCTTTATGCTATGCATTCGAAAGGTGTCACATGCCTTCTAATCAAGCAAGCCGATCTTGGTTGGACTCTGGACAACAAAGTCCTCCACCCGGTTACCGCTGATAAAGCCGGCGTCATCTCTATTGAGGTTTTGAAGGATATACCAGCTATCCCAGCTCAAGAAGTCAGCGAGCCTGTTGTCCCTCAGGCCTCACTTCCGACCCGAATTGTTCCACGTCCAGCGCCAAAAGAAGCTGCCAGGGAGACTCCTAAGAAGCCAGCTCATGCGGAGGCATCTTCATCGAAAGTTGAGGACAAAGTTGAGAAAAAGGAACCTGCAGTGCCTAACGTCAGCCTGGCACCAGCCAGTGGACCTGAGAAATCGGAGAAGAAAAAGAGAAGAAAGGCAGGGAGCTCTTCGGAAGCCAATACACCAGGCCCCAGCACATCTCAATCCTCTCAAGTACCCAAGCCAATTATTCTTGACCCCTCCTCGCATTCCAGGAACGGAAACGCTTCCAAGGCGGCGACCACTGCAGCCATTGATGCTAGTCCTGCGGGACCTTCTTCGAACTTGAGTGATGGTGCCCTCAAGAATATTGAGAACCGCGTCGCTGTCGAGGTCAAGAAGGTGTTGGGCACTTCTCTTGATTCCTTGTACCAGAACATCACGGACGACCGCCGTGCTCAGGCAGCAGTGTCCGATGCCAAGCAGGATGCCATGCTCCGGCTCGTCTCGAGTACTCTTTCGGACAACATTGAAGTTACTCTCGGTCGAATCATTTCCTCTAGCATTCAGGCCTCTGTGCTCCCAGCGATCTCGGATGTAACCCTGAAGGCTGTCAATGAGCAACTCAGTACGAAGCTGAACTCTCATCTGGCTCAGTCATTGCCCAAGGAGCTCCAGAAGTGCCTTCCAGATGTTGTTGGAAAGGCATTGCAGCAACCTCAATTGATGAAATTGATGTCTGACTCTCTTGCCAGGAGTGTTGCTTTCCGCGTTGAGGAACAATTTGCTGTTCTTCTCAAAGACGTGGTTACCCCTACATTTAAGGATCTCACCATTGCAACATCCCGAAAGGTTGCAGATGAGGTGCAACGTCAAGCTGCCGAGCAGATTGAGACATTTGAACGAGAGCGCCAAGCTGATTCAGTAAAAATCGGTCAACTGACTCAACTTGTCACTGGCTTGACCGAGACGATTTCGTCCATGGCTTCCGCGCAGGCTGAGTTCCAAGGCCAGTTCTTGAGACTGCAAACTCAAGCTGCCGCGGAGAGAAAGGCTCGCCAAGAAGGAGAATCCGGAATATCTGTGTCTGAACCGTCCAATACTGGCAAGTCAAGCACTGCACTTGTACCCGTCGTTCAGAAGACACCGGAAGAAATTGAGTATGATGAGATGCTCGCTAGTATCGAAAGGGCAATGAATGCGGGTCAGTATGAGCATGCCGTCATTCAGTGGCTTCAGACTCGTCGAGAGCAAGAGTTCTTCGCAAACTACTTCTCTAAATTTAACCCGGATTTCATTCGCAACTTAACACCATTGCTTCTGTTGTCGTTGGGCGCCACACTCAGTCTGGAGTTGACCGATGATTTTCTCATGCAACGTATTTCGTGGCTGGAGACGGTTTTGTTAGCCTTCCAAGAGCAGTCGGCTGCCGGCAACCTTGTAAGTGACTCCATTCCACAGATGCTAGGCCCGGCGCTAACAAATTCTCAGGAGGACCAAGTTTGTGAGATTCTTCCAAAGATCATGGGTATATATGCTCAACGTCTCGAACATCTCTTCATGCGTATCAGCAACTTGTCAGCTCACGACCCCACTCTCAAGCGACTCCATACCATGGTGGCCGTAGCAAATCGCATCCAAGCAGAGTATGGCCCAGGCGCGAACAAGTCTAGCCCAGCGCATTCCATGATGGGCCAACCCCGCCATTTGTCTTGAAGACCACTCTTCCAAGGAATGTGTCTTAACTTCGGCATTTTTGCTCCCCATCACAAATAGCTCAACTGAGCTACCTCTTGTTTATGAAAATTTACTCGACTTTGCAGTAGATTCGCTGGACAATTGGACCCAAAACACGGTTTACAACTTAGCTCTTGAGATGCTGGAATGCCCCTCTCATCCTAGCTATCAAACCGCTCATCTTCCTCAAGCATCACTTAGTGTGCAGAGTTTTCTTTTTCGAATTCTTTCTTTTACAACATGGAAAATGATGTTCCATCCTTTACCATTGCTGGCATTTGAGCCTAAAATATGGACGTTTGATTCAGCCTCCGTGCTGAATATATCATATGGAAGGCATTACGAGGCAAAACTTTTAGGTGGTACGATCAGACGCATGTATTAAGGGAAAGGGATATAATGACGACGATGCTTCATTCTTGCGGAGGGAACTCTTCATGGGGGGTTAGTGAGACCATGTATCCATAGATCATAAAAGCAATTCTTGTTATTGCAACATTACGATACGCCTTAAATGTGATATTCGTCTTAATGTTTGTCTATTATCACTGTTGCGAAATAACGTGCTCGAGTTTCTTCGGCAATTTGTCTAATTCTTTACAATGTCCCCTCTCCTTACCTGGTGCTCAGTATACTCATCTCACAGCGCAAAATTATTCGGTAGGCACCCAACGACTGCCAAATGGAAATGCGTTTTATGGTTGCGGCTAGATCTCATCAATTGTCTCGTTCCTAGTTTCTAGAGCGCTGCGAAAAGTCATGCAACACGACCTCTACTCCTCTCAACGGTTGCTCTGATAAATCAAAATGAAAGATTAGTTTCGGTCCCAATTTCTGCTAAACAAGCGACCAAATTGCTCAGCCCTAAAGAGCATGCACACCTTCCTCCCTTCTCTCCACCTAGAATCACCCTTTGACTAAGCGATCGTTTTTATGTTACACTTCTTTTGGTGTGGTGTTGTTGGCGGGGAAAGGGGGGCAGCCCCTTTTTTAAGCGAGGCGTCGAGAATCTAGGTGGCTGGATGGGACTTCTTAAATGAGAGGCGTATAGAAGGAATTGGTGGAGAAAACTTGCGTTTAGGACCAAAAAATGGTATTCTAAATTTACTCTGAGAGTTCTTTGATATTGTAATGTGTTTTTGGGCGTGTCTCAGGTGACTTATTCCGCTGGGCAAGTACCTAGGTCTCTAGCTACCTGGGTACATACGAGAGTCTGGATCAAAGCTTCTTGTTATCGCTCTTGCTGTTTCTACATTGCTGGCAGACACATTCGAATGAGGTGAGTGTGCTTCTCACAGTCTCTCATGCGATGATAGCAAAACACCACCCCAGCTGCGATGAGAAGGAGCAGCTGTCAAGAGGGCAAACGCGCGAAATGCTGCTACTCTCCAACAGAGACACCGCCGCACCTCGAAATGAAAGTGATTTCGAAAGACACTTCTGAATTTGCACCTTGCTGCAAAGCAGATACAGAAAGTATTTAATTGATCAAAAAAGTTGAATCATTTGAATGCATGCATTTCTCCTCATGAGAGCACGTCCGCAGGATGTGACACAAATGTGGATCATACAGTGCGTGCAATCAAGTGTCACGCTTTGAGTGCATATCGAAATTTTCGAGTGTGAAGCAATTCGTACCTATACTATAGTAGGTGGGATTGTCCACAACACAGAATGCAAGTAGCCCGGAAGCGAAGGCGCGCAAAATTCTGGTAAGGGGCAGGCCACGAGGACTAGCGTCAATTTTATCTTGCCCCAGGACACCGTCACTAGAACCTTTTGAAGACAGTTTGATGGAACATGCTGGTTCAAAGGATCGGAAAACTGGATGGAAAGAAATTTGAACTGCCTGGTCTCCTGGTGGACAAAAAAAGCGGCACTAATTCTGAACGTGTCACACCGAGTGAGACATTCAATGGCAATAATTAGTGCCGCTTTTTCTGTCCACCGCGAGCTGGTTTAATCATACCCGGATTCAGGTTTAGATGGATGTTTTCCTAGCTAGGATCTAGTACCTTGTCACTCGGATTCGCGGCGAAGGAGGATTTGAGGATCGAATTATTTACAATTTAAAATCGGCTCTAGATTCCTCCATTGAGGTTGAGATTATTCCTAGAGTTGCCCATACTATCTAGTCGACTTCGAGGTAACTCCACTACCTCCCCCCAATCCTCTTCTCAAGACTGCCAACTGTTTTTCACCGTCGCCGCAGTAGCACAACCCGTTGGTACCGTGTAGGTGTGATTTGGATCTGCCTCCCAAGTCACAGAACCCGAGCTTTCCACCTTGATGAACTTGTATTGGAGCACTGTTCCTGGGAACAGATTCACCGTCACTGACCATAGAGGATTACTGCTAGTGTATTGAGAAGCAGAAAGAGAGACTGCGCTGCCTGTGGCCCAGTTACCCAACGCTGCATTATTGCCTGAAAGCTTCACCGTCTCGCCATAAATGGTAGTAACGAGTTCGTTGAAACTTACGGCGACTGATTTAGCTGCTGTGCAAGAGGATGTGGTTGATGTGGGACTGCTGATCGTGCTCGATGCAGGTTTGGTGGGTGTGTTGGAGGCAGGCTGGGTGGTTGAGCTTGAACCTGACTTGTCTTCAGTCTCCGCTTTTTGAAAAGTGAAAGACTGAGTCCTAACCTGTGAGCGAAGAGCAGATCCCGCTTCCTGTCAACAGAGACTTAGGATAAAAAATACGAGGGAGACCGCTGGCCATCGCTACCGCGAGGTTTCCGCTGGAGTCAGTGTTGTATGCTGTGCAACCCATGACTTCGATCAAAGCTTCGCCGGCGGTAAATCCAGTTTGCGTGGATGAGAGCGTAAGAGTATAGCTGCTTCCACTGGCACCACGGTTGGTGAAGACGCTGATGATTTGGGAACCTGTGTCACCTTTTCTCATCGCTATAGTCGAGGCATCGGAGTAAATAGGGTACGCCTTGTAGAGTACATAGCCGCTGTTTTGGCTGACGGCTCGGTTCCTGATCTGGTTTAAAGATGCAATCCAAGTATAGAGTGTTGACGTAGTCGGGTAACCAGATAGCCAGATCGCTTCGCGATTGTAAGGAACGCCAGCCCCAGAATCATGTTGCTCTTGTCCTTCGTAGATAATCGGGATTCCATCTGCCAGTATTGTGAAAGCAATTGCATTCTTTGCCAGTGAAATATCTGAGGTGTACGACGGGAATCGTTGAACATCGTGATTCTCTAAGAAGGATCCCAGCAGAGTTGTGTCAGCGCAATCAGACTTCATGGTGTTGATTCCATTGACAAGATTGCTAATGCTACCACTGGTTGATTGAAAAGCTTGAGTTATCCAATAGTAACTAAAGTATTTATTAGCAAACAAGAATCAAAGTCCGTTCTTTGACTTACGCGGGGTAGTTCAATACGCCACTCATGTAGTTCTGATATGGGCAGACGTACGTCGGGTCCCCATTGAACACTTCACCAACGATGTATACGCCGGCTGGGTACTGTTAGTCTTTGTGTCTTTATGAAACACCGACTTACTTACCGGCAGATTGGAAAGGAGGGAAGAATGCGTTATCGACCTGCTGGGCACTGTCCAATCTCAAGCCGTCAATGCTGTACTTGGAAACCAATGCGGTGATCCAACTCTCCCATACGCTCAGCACATTTGAATCCTCGGTTCGAAGGTCGGGAAGCGAAACCGTGTTGTCTCCTTCCCAGCACACTTTGATACTGGTGGCATTTTGATAGTCGATTAGACAGAAGTCATGGTAATCAGATTTCTTGCTCCCGTCAGTTGAAATAACGACAAAAGCCACGACAATCGTTGACAGGGTGAAAACATACGGTGTTGAAGGGTTTGAAAATGCTGTAATCCACGCATTCTCCGCACCCAAGAAATCCCATATGATTAGTCACAATATCCAGCATGAGATACATGCCTCTTGAATGGAGCGCAGCTGATAAGGCTACCAAATCATCTTCGGTGCCGAAGTTACTGTTTACAGAATATATATCCTGTGCCCAGTAACCATGGTATGATTCTCCGTCTGCGCTATTACCCGATAAGTTCTCAACAATAGGAGATATCCAGATCTGTCATTGGTCAGCATCTGTTACGGCATCTGTTACGGGCGTGGTCATTCGTGAACTTACGGCAGTGAAGCCCATGTTCTGTATATAATCCAATTTGTTGATAATACCTCGCCATGTTCCACCACAATACAACCCATCTTTGGTGTTACAGGGAGCTGTCGTTGAGCCATCAGTGCGAGCAAATCTGTCTGTCAGGACTTGATAGACGGATTGTGATCGCCACTCCGCTGGCGAAAGAGCAAATGCAATATTTGTAATAGCGGCTAGAGCCGACAGCGCGATGGTTGGGAACTTCATAATGCCCGTGCTTGAGAGAAATGAGCGCAGTGAGGCGAAGAAACCGTGGTATGATAAGCCAAACTGTTGGAGTTCCTCCCGCGAAGGATCGAAGTAACGGAGAAGCTTCAACTGGCGAAACAGCATCCGAGTAATATTAAGATATCGTTAACAATATATACATATCTGAAAGGAAGAAGGTTAATGAGAAAACGAACTCGGCGAATGTCTTCGGGAGAAGAATAGTAAGTAACGCCGCTAGATACGAGACAAGTGTAATGACCCCACCGCATAATTCTTCCTTTTGAGTTCCGTATGCTTGAACCTAGGTGCAGAAACTGGATTAAGGATGAGGCTTGTGCTTTAGTTTTTCCACAAGGATGGAAGGCGCAATTACAAGCGTGAGTGATTGGCCGCGGTGGGGCGAACATGTCGCGCAAGGTTGTGGGGTACGGCTCCTGCCAAAAATTGGGATGATCTTGGGAGTGGAGGATGAAGTTGTGTGGTTGTAGTGACTCGCCAGATTTCAAACCCCCTGTCATTGTAGATTTCAGGGGCTAGCGGTCCGCTTCCTTCAATCGGGATAGCGGCCCAATGGCAAACGCTTACGACCTATGGTTTGGGTGGTTCGTTGCGATAACTTGCTTCTATGATGACTCGTCAGTGTACTATGTCTATGGCAGTAGCCATCGCGGGGCAGATAAAACCGGGGAACTGACTAAATGGCTTCGATATTCGGTCCTTTGGGGCCTCCGAGGCATAGAGCGCGGAGTATGGTATGAATGTCAACAAGTGTGCGCTTTTGCACCAGTTAGCTTCGAAGCTACGGCTTCGGCACTCACCCCGCACTCCAGATTCCAGAGAAACTGTCACATCATCAGAGGTTCTATGCAAACTCCAGAATTTAAAAGGCCCGATATCATGCAAGCTTCAACACTTTTCCTCCCCCATTTGTGGAATTTCGTCGGATCTACAGATTTCACCAATGTCTTGTGATTTGTGTTTGAAGAGATCGCCGAGGAGGCTCCGCAGGTTACTGGCATTCGAGCCTTGTGGGTGTAGAGTTTCATCATCATTAAGCTCAAAGTGAACGAATAATTGGTCCTCATAGTAACGAGTGTTGAGTCTTTTGGTATTGAGGAGATTTCTTGTGAGATTTACAGTCGCACCCATGGTATCTGAATTTCCTATGCCTTCCACCTGTGCCAAAAAAGCCGTTCCGAGAAACCTGAAGCAAAACTTTTTATAGCCCATAGATACATTATCGACATATCAAAGTCCCGTGCTTCTTCATTTCCCGGGTGTATTTGCTCCTCCTGCTCCCATAAAAACACTGCTACCAAATTGTGGATCATTTGCTTGCCCGTCTGGGTTCAGCTGAGTTTGGTCAATCGACGTCGGGTAAAATTGGAATGCTGGATCAAGAGCATTGCCATTCTGGATGTAGGAGTCCCATGCCTCCTGCGAAGATGTTAGCCCCGAAAATGCTGAGACGGCTTTAAAAACTTACCCAGTCCAGATTGGCCGGCACGTCCATCATTCCTGTGCCATTTGCTGCATTGTTGAACACTGAGAAGGGTGATGCCACACTGTTCAATGATCCAAATGGGTTTACGTTCTCCATTTGGAAGTTGGGAGTAAGTCCCGTGCTAGTAGATGGATCGGCCATATTCATATCCACATTGCTATATCTCGTGCCTCCTGGCGATTGAGCCATCGAGTTGAACAAGCTCGCGGAATTTGGGGTCAGGCCACCCGAAAGCATTCCCAGGGTCATTGCCGCTGAATGTTCGGGCTTCAAATTCTCTTCATCAAATTGTGCAAATACTTCGGCAGTCGTTGGGCCGTCTGCTGAGACCTTCGGGGATTTCAACTTCTCGAGCATGATTCCGAGAATGTTTGAAGCTTTGTAAGCTTCCATGGATGACTCAGAAGTTCCTTTCCAAATTTGTTGTGACGCTTCAAGCGCATTGAGCATATTTGTTCGTTGGGCAGGGCTCCAAAAGTATGGATCGAAGTGCGGCGGACGTTCAGCCATGGATTCAGATACTTGGTCGTAATGAAGATCCAGACACACAATCATGGCTGCAAGCAAGTAATCGTGTTTTGTGAGCGATGATATAAACCATTTCATAGCCCGCATACGGCCGCCAGGCTGGGACTCGATATGTAATTTCGATTGATGACGTAGGATCTCCATAGATGCATCGACAGACGCACGGCGGGAATGAGCATAACGGGGATTTTGTCGGGCTCGAGCGATGTACTTCCGATGGAGGACGCACATCGTTTTGTTCCAAAATATGTCGATATTGAATCGCTGCATCAACAACGTTGCAGGATCATGCATACATTCCTCCAAAGGACGTAGACGCAGATGTGGTGGTATATTGCTCTTCAATTCCCGTAATCGATTATCACGCTTCAGGATCTCATCATAGCTGATGGATTTTCCGCTGACAGCATTGATTTCCTCCAGTATAGCACCAAACTCGAATGATATTTGAGCCTTCGTTATCATGTAGGATACTGGTGTAGGCTCTGTGAACGGCCTGGCCGGGGGTAAAACCTTAGAGTCAGGGCCGAATTCGTCTTCAAAGATGTTTCGAGGCAAAGCGGTGTCTGAGTCTGTGTTTCGAATCATACTCGGTAGGGCGAGCTGAAATGAGAACATGGTATCCATCTGGCGCACAAAAGCCCATATCCGCCGTCTCATCTCTCCTTGGTAGGGAGAGATTCCGGGATAATTACTCGGATCCCTGTGGTAACCCATCCTCATAGACAGTCGGACGATCATGCCGACTATGACCCATATTCCTACTTCGGCATCCCACCTGCTTTGATATTCACCTTGGACGTAGAGAATTAGAGTCTCTATTGTATACGTCGATGACTTGGTATAATCTGAATTGACAAGGCATTGTACAGTCCTTAGCCTGTATTCAGCTGCTAGCTCATTTGTCCGTCCTATCCTGTATCAGCATTTACAATGTACACTACAGGTTCTTGACTAACCTTTCCACTCTAGTGGCTCATCTCCAATCTTGTGATAAGACTGCATCGCTAGGCAGAGAATAGAATAGAGGAGACCAAGCCATACTATTGAGGTCTTCGACGGATCCTGCCAGTGATTGTGGAGTTGTTTGTGAAACGTTGGAGAATGAAGTATATGTACAGCTGGGTCGTAAGAGTTGAAGTATCGAGTCACGAGCTTGTCGACAGCGGATTTGGTTGGGACCTCTCCTCGGAGCTCTACGTCTGTAATGGGGCCATGAGCGCTGAAAAGGAAAGCAGGACCATCAATCGCAGTGCTTGGTACAGATTGTCTGATCCGCTCATAGTTCTTCTCTAGGTCTTTCTTATGCTGCGTAAAATAATTCTTGACTTCGGCAATCTGCGGAAGGATTAGTGATGGTCCGACTAGCGAAGATGTAACGACCCTTTTCATAGGGAGCGAAGGCATGTTAAACTATATACGCATTCCAGGACTTTGATGACTTGCACTCATCCATTACCCGTTTATAGCTCTCGTCTTTACACTAGCCAAAACGGGTTTGGGGGAGATTTGTACCGAAGACCACTGGGTCTTTCGGATTGTGATCAGTACCCCGTGGTACCGACACTGAGAAATGTTCGTACTTGTTCGAGTCTTTCAAGACATAGGAGAGGAGAGACCTACATCTGCTAGGACCAAATGCCAATGTGAATCCCCCACGTATAACGTCTTCCCCTTATCCGCGTCTACTTTCAAATGGCCGAGAGAGTTAGTAACCCCTTCAACCTCGCTATTTTCACCTTCGTCTTCTTCCTTGATCATGTCATCTTCATCATGATCCAACCCGACAGGATATGACGTCGAACCAGCACTATCACTTTGTGAGCGGGATATGGCAGCAGCGGCAGCGGCAGGACCAGCAGACTGGGCACCATTGGTCATCAGCGAAAGAACTAGGCCTTCTAAACGGTCAATACGGTTTTGCATATCATCAGGGCTGGTTGCTCCTTGACTTTGATTCTTTTTGCGGGTGCCCGGCGCCGCATACGAGCACGAAGAGGCATCACCCCTCCGAATGCAATTCTCGCATGGGTGCGACCGGTTGCACTTCAGTCTGCAATTTGTCAGTATCGCCGACACTCTCGAGCAGAGCTTTTGCCGCAAACGGGATAATGGAACCAACACTCACTTTCTGTGCCTGCACGGTCCACATGACAGGGGAACTCTGTTTCTCTTCCGCACAACCCGAAACTGGGCATCAGGAGAGTGGCCTCCAGCGCTGGAGGACGTTGTGGAGGGTGGTGTCGGCGTCATGATGATAAATTATGAATCCAGATATGGATTGAAGGCGCGGATGAGAGAGGACAGCTTCGACCAAAAGTCGGTGATGTACCTCTCGTCAAGAGCGGCCACAAGTGGGTCTCTGTCCAACAGATACAAGTCTATCTGACGGGATATTATAACGACCGCCAAATGAAAATCAGACCGTTTTTGATATCAACGTGGCCAATAGCAAAGCAGGATCTGAGGGAGATGAATGCAATGCCTGAGAGATCAGCCCCGAGCAGGCTAGGCCGACAATGGGGGCGGGTTCCCGTTCCACGAGATACACCAGCCCTGTCCTAAGGCTAAGTGGTGGAGATAGAGTTGAAGCTGCAGATTTTGGACAGCTAAAGTCCACTCAAACAGCTGCAAGCCAGCCCCTAAAGCTGACGTATATAGGAGGCCTTGCCTTTCCCAAACGCAATATTCGCCTCCTCAACTAGATTGTTCAAAAAGAGACCCTGCTCTTAGACAACTCCCTTCTTGACACCGTGCCTAGATGAAGTGGCAACTTTCTTCCCCAATATCACTAGCGACGGACTGATGCTGACGCTTCTTTCCCCGACGCGCAGCGCAGACCTACTTCTTAATCCAGGATATACCGAGAACCACTTTCCCCAGAGAACCAATGCAATGTCTGGATTTTAAACCAGCCTTGCACTGATGCGACACTCGCGCCTTCCACACCGCAACGGTTCTCTCGGACAAGTACAAGGCTGATGGCGAAAGCAGGCGGCCCGCGCAATACAACTCCACGATTGATGAATGCAGATTTGACTGCAGACCTCCACAGATTGCACAGATTGGTGACCAGCACAACGCCACGGGGTCTTGGACGGGATCAACGGCGGTCTAGAAATGCGCGCGTGCAAATGGATACTGCGATCGACTTGAGAAGTCAGGCTCGATGAGGGAATTCGATTCAAGACTACGGAGATGCCGTTAACTTTGGGTGTCCTTGTTTCATGGCATGCGCCAATGGAGGGTGGACCTTACAGATCAAAATGCCAAATGAAGCAAATGCCTCTATCACTTCGGTTTTCGGACTCGGCACAATCGCAAAGCACGAATTCGCACGAATTCAAAACGGACTATGCAGGCCCCGGTGCAGGATGCTATCTTGAGGGCGGCGGCTGCTGCTGCCGTTCGAGACGGTTTACTGAGCAGTATTCGGACGATGTCGCGGAGCTTGGAAGACGAGACGAGGTACAAGGCTGCGCTGCGCACGTAAAAGCTGCGAGTGGTGCAGTGACGCTTCGGGCGGTGATTGGAGCAAAGTTGCGGGAGCGAGGCCTGGTGGGCTGGGCTGATGTGTAAACACCGACGCCGATGTTCCTCTATCTTCGGTGCTGTGCTGTGCTGCGCTGCGCTGCGCTGCAATGCACGTCTTGCCGGCCTTTCCAGTTCTTGAGGCTTTTTGCCACTGGATATATGCTTTGCAATCAAGACAAAGCCTCTTTTTGAGGATGTCGCTTTCTAAGGCAGCTGTTGGTCTGCGTCGTCTGAGGAGTCGATGGCTTGGATCTACGACGACGTGCTGACAAAAGAAACCAGGGCTATGCTCCAGGAGGGGTAGCGGGTAGCGGGCGTGAAGTCAGCAGTTGAATGAGATGACTCACTTGGCTTGTCATGCATTCGAATTGATGAAGAGAGAATAATAATCCCTAGACATCGAACACAACAGCTTCTCTGAGGTCTAAGTCCGATATCTCCGAATCCAAAAGGCTCTTTAGGCTTTCATCGCTATGGCTAGAGTTCTGCTATGAAAAAGGTCTCACTTGAGCATCATCCTAGCTTTACGTACAGACATTGTAGTGCTCTCGCCGTCACGGTCTGCAAGTTCGACACATGATCCTTCGGCTGCGTTAGTCCACAGATCGATTTACACGCTTAATATCTGATAAAGTCCTTTGATGATGGGTGTTGGGACTTGGGCAATGGTAGGTTGAATAAATGAAAGAAGTAAGAGGCTGGGCGAAATGGAGATGTTGGTGTTGTGATCACCCTCAGCCAGGTGAGTGATATCATCGTAAGCAGCAATATATGTCTTTTGAAAGTATTCTAGATTGATACAGATTTTACTTCCCATTCCCATCAAAAGAAGCCTTCTTACCATACATGATGAGTGCATCAAGCTAGATTCAACGATTCTGTCCAAATATTCATAAAACTACCGCGCGCTTGGCACTGCTGCTTCGGTGCTGATGCTGGTATCTTGGACGTTATATGGAATTCGATTCCAGCTATCGAGGTCACAATTGGTCTTGGTCGTGGACGAGTAGATCCCCACCGACAGAACTCGATTGAGTCTTGAATGTTGCCTGCTGGGGGTATGACTGCGACATCTTCCAGGTGCTCTCAGACATTCCAAAATTGCCCAGAAGGTCAATCTGGCACTATTCAGATTCAGTGACTTCAGATCATGTGTTAGACTTGTAGCGTGTGCAAGTGATTGTACATCAGGTTGTTTATCGGGCGCCGCGTTTGGCTCGGGTCGTCTCGGTGTTTTCTCGCGCGCAGTGACAATTTGTTGAAAGGCAAGCATTCAACTCTATGTTCAACCACCGATGCCAAATCCGTACCAGGTGCTGTCTTTCGGTGCAGCTCCCTTCTCTAAATCTTCGACGTTCGCAGTGCAAAGTTCGCGATTGGCTTCAGGGATTTGCCATTTTGCGACTTCGTCTACCCGACTGAGAAACTGCATGGCCAAACCTGCTTCTGAGTGCCAGGCCATGTGGCAATGGAAGGCCCATACTCCTGGATTGTCTGCTACAAACCTCAAGGCGAGCCAGCCAAATCCTTCCGCCGTGGCCACGTCTCTTCGCATCAAGTTATCTAGCACTCCCTCATGGCCTTGCAAAATACCCTTCCCCTCCGGTTTTAATCCTAGATATTCATATCCGGGAAACATACCATGTCCCTGGCCCAAAATCATGAATTTGTGGCCATGCAAATGCATAGGATGGTTCCCCTCGTCGAAGTTTTGGATGATGAGATCGATTATCTTGATGCCGTTGTGCTGAATTACAAAGTCGTTCTTCAAATCATAGGCAACAGAATTGACACCGTTCGTACTGCTGCTCGCCGTAAACGTTTCATTTCGAGTCGTTAAACCTTCAACTGAGCGGTGTAAGGTGGGTTGCTGAAGATTTGGGCGAAAAGTAGAAGTATTAAAAAATCCTCTTTCGAGCCGCCAGTCCCCAATCTCGAGATTCGAACGAAGGTAGTAGCTGTGATCAGCTACGGGTGGGGCAGGCTCGTAGGTGGCCGGAATATATGTGCTTGTATTCATGTCTTTACATTGGACTTCCATTCCGTCATTCCAGCTCCGAGAATTCGGTTGGGGCATCAATGACTTGGCCGCCTTGTTCTTTCGGCCTGATGTAGTATATTGGACAACAGCCTTGACCTCATCGGCGCCTGGGCCCGGTAGCTCTGGGTCTTTCCAGCAATGGGTAACCATTTTGGCACGAAGCCAGAACGAATCCGTGGAAGATTGATTGGTGTTCAAAATCATGCTATAGCGTTGAGCAGGGGAAATCATCAGTCTTGTGTCATATGAAGGTAAAACGTCTGACCCGTCGACCTCAGTAATAGCAAATCTGTGCTCATCAACCGAGACCTGGAACCAAGCAAATGCTCCAACATTGATAAAGCGTAAGCGATGATTCGCGTTGGCAGCCAAATCGAAGTATGGACGAGTACAAGTCGAATTGTCACACATTCGATGGCGGAGTTCAGAACAATCTCGTTGGTTGAGTCCGTTGATTAGAGCTCCATTTGGGATCGGGGATGCTTCACTTCCAGGCTCTAAAGCACTCACAAGCAAGCCGCTGCTAAGGTCGTGATAATAATCCTGAAGCATGACGACTCGATCTGTCTCGTATGGTATTTTTTGTAAATTCTTCTCGTCCCTAGCATGAATCACTAGAGGTCCATATAGTCCGTCCGAGGCTTGCACAGCCTGATGGCCGTGATAGTAGTAGGAGCCAGATTGTCCCGTTACAGTAAATTCGTATCGGAATTTACGGCCTGGAGCAATTGGACACTGCGTGATACCGGAAGTACCGTCCATCCAGTTTGTTCCATTTTGATATATTCCGTGGAAATGTATTGATGTGGCATTGACACCCTGATTCTCCACATCAATGATCAAGGTATCTCCCTCGTTGCATTCAATCATAGGCCCCGGAAACAAACCGTTGATCTATATTATTAAAAGTCAGTATAGGCATTCATTTGAGTACCAGTCATGGAGCAGCTGAACTCCAGTAACCCGAAAATGCTCTCAAAGAGCACTCTGAGAAAATGGGCTCTTCAATGACCAGACGTATTGGCACGAAGTACAACATGATTGGATTAGAAGAAATTTCGCTGATCATAATGGCTCTTCGCCTCGGGTGAGACATTATAAATATGAAAAGCAAAAAATGCAGACAGATATTCTTTGGTATTAGGTTTGTATGCCAACCTTTGCAGTGTGTAAGGACAGAAGTTGACGTACCGTAAGCATAGGTCTGAAGACCCCGTCTGGGTTTGCCACGATATCGGTGATCTTCCACTTGTACTCTCTGACCTTTCTCGGTGCGTCAAAGTTCCACTCGGGTTTGAGAACATAATCACTTGGTGGCCGACGAAAGCTGCCTATGCCAGACATCTCGATGTCTTCACTGGCTGTGTCGGAAACAATGAAGGTTTTGGTGAATAGTACCAAGGCTGTGAAGACAAGTCCAGCAGCAATGACAGAGCCAATCACCGCCCAAATTGGTCGTAAATGCCATTCCACCTTGTATGCCAGATCCCTTGAGGCTTCGACGTCCTCTTCGGCGAGCAGTCGCTCCTCTAGTTCTCCATCGAAACTGTCGTCTCTTTCCTGCATCTCAACATTTTCGACTTCGCGACTTGGACGGGGGGAACGCTCGTCCTTGTATGAAGCCATGGTAGGGCGCAGAGGAGATTCGAGCTCCGTACGGTGGTCGTGCGACTCTTGAAGCCCTTGGAACTTGTCTCAATGCTTCATCGCAAGCCTGAATGCTTATGCTTATGGGACCGAGGAAAAGGCCCACGGCTTTCTCTGGAAAGGGAAATATTTGAGGAGCAACAATTGCCTGAGGGGAGGTTTGAGAAGTGGTCGTGGTATCGATACGGACAGGGCTCGGCAAAACGATCCCCTGTCATGTGTGGCAAAGCTTCTTTTTCTTCTCGAAGCCCGTCAAAGAAAGATTGTTTAGTGGAGGAACCAGGGACTGCAAGTGTGGCCGCAGTGAAATGTGAGCATCTGCTGGCGTTCCCCAATCAGCAGCGTGTGTTTCCCCACGGGATGCAGTGAGATCAGCACCTTTTCCCTCCAGAGTGGATTCCCACACTGAAGCCACAGGGAGGCACCTGCCTGTTTGCAGCTAGACTAGCCGTTGACGCCGAGATGGCTCGAGGCTTGTTGCGCCTCCTGGCTTCTTTGAGAAGGCTTGAAGTCGACCCTGCAGCACCAAGACTTCCACTTGCCAATCATGCGAAGCACGATGCTAATCGTATCATCGTAATGCTCAATGTATGGATTATTATGGTACACAAGGACAAGGAAAGCTCCCAGAATCCCACCCTTCGGTCAGCCCCGCGGCCCCGGTTCAGTGGCTGACTGGCTAATCTTGCAGAAAGTGAAGGATGGAAACAGCCTCGTGCCCGCATCCTGTGGCCAGGAATTGAGTTCGCTGGACAACCCGGAAATATTGAGGGATCCAGCGAACAGAACTCTCTCGAATGCAAAGGCTAAGAGGATTTTTATGGCTATGATTCGTCCAGCAGACGCTGTGATATTCGTACTTTCGCGGCTCGTCCTAGAGCTACGGATGCTCCGACTTTCCTAACTCAGCATCCGGCCCTGCCCATTGCATACTGCAAGTTGCAGATCCGCTCATGGTTGAGGCTTTGGAGGCTTCCCAAGAGCTGCCAATCCTAGTGAACTCTAGAACACCTTGTCAGTTTCTCCTAGCTTGCCTTCCGGTACCGTGAACCAGGAATCAACTCGCATCTTTTTAGCCCGAGACTACAAGTACCTGCTGATCCCCACGCCTACCTCATACTTTCTCTCTCGCCTCTTCAGCCTCGCCAGTGCAAGACGACCGCTCCCCTCTACATCAACAGCAGTCCTCAAGATGCTTCACTCTACCACAGTCGCTCTCGCTTCATTGCTTTCTGCTGCCATTGCAGCACCAGCTCCTACAGCTACCGATACCGCTGCTGTCTATGCTGCTCAAGCTACGGCTCGCACTGCGAGCCCAACCAGTCATGTCAAGGGGAAAGCATTTGACCGATATGTTTCCATCTGGTTTGAGAACACTGACTACGATGTTCGTTCACTTCCAAGATATTCATGAAATAATTGCTGACTTTTGCTTGTTCTAGATGGCCGCCGCTGACCGTACGTTTGCTCGTCATTATGACGCCGAGCCATAATTGACGAGACCATGTTTGCATACAAAAACTAACCGTGGATGCAGCCAACTTTCAATTCTTTGCCAAAAAGGGCATTACATTGAGCAACAACTTTGCTGTGACCCACCCCTCTGAGCCAAATTACAGTATGTAATTTTTTCTGAGCGTTTATTTCCTGATTCGAGCATCTCGCGAGTCTTGGTGCCCTCCTTTTGATTGACCAAGGTCTGCTGAGACAGTCAGAAAGAATATTGAAACTCGCGAGGCGTTTAGGTTCTTCTTGATTGAGTAATGCTGACTCTGAGAACTTGCAGTGGCGGCAGTTGGCGGGTTTGTACCCTGACAGTCATTTTTTAACGATAACTAACCTTTTGAAAGCGAGTATTTTGGGCTCAATGGTGACCCATTTACCGCCGTTCCCCAGAATGTATCATCTGTCGTTGACTTGCTGGAGGACAAGGGAATCTCCTGGGGCTTATATCAAGAGGATATGCCATACACGGGCTTCGAAGGGTTTGCATGGGTAAACCAGCAAAATGGTGCCAATGACTACGTCAGGAAGCACAACGTAGGTCGCCGAAGTAAGACAATGACCTTGTGTTCCTCAACTGACATGTATGAAGCCCGAGATTTTGTTCAATTCTGTAGTGACGAACCCCGACCGACTTGCCAATATCAAGAACACCACCATGTTCTTCGAAGATCTCAAAGCCGATAAATTGCCTCAATGGATGTTCATCACTCCCAATATGGTACTTCTACCATTCCTTAATCATTCTTGACGGGCCAAGCACTGACGCTTCTAGACTTCGGACGGACACGACACGTCCGTAACAGTTGCTGGGGAGTGGCTGCGCAACTTCTTGGAGCCTCTACTGACAGACAAGAACTTCATGCAAAACACAATGGTTCTCATCACTTTCGACGAAAACGAGACTTACACCATCCAAAATCGTGTCTTCAGTGTCCTTCTTGGTGATGCCATTCCACAGAACCTTGTCGGAACCACCGACTCCCATTTCTATGACCACTACTCAGAGCTGAGCACTGTCGAGGCCAACTGGGGCCTTTACACTCTCGGAAGATGGGACGTGGGCGCCAATGTTTTCGCTCCCGTTGCAGCTCAGACCGGCGACAGACTCCGAACCTGGTACACTCAGCCAGATCTCGACCACCGGTACTTCAACTACTCATATCCAGGTATTTTCAACTCGAAGACATTTGCCGTGCAACCAGTCCCTGACTGCCATTCCAACCGCAATGGACGCACAACTTTCCCCGCTATCCAGAAGCAATGGGAGAAGTACCAAGATTACAATTATTACCATGTAAGCTGCAGTCTTTCTCTCTCTTTCTCTCAACGTCATTGCGGACTGCCAAAGTTCGGCAAGCGCCGAACGGATTTGTCGTCATATGACCTCACTATATCATACCTGGAACCAAAGCTAACTTGAGTAATCTAGGGCCAACTCGAGATTCCAGACGGATACAATCCACCAGCTGTCATGACATACTCTACTTAGAGCTGATGCCTGTGAAAAGTGGATCAGACTATGACATTTGACAGGCATATAAAAGTAATTCTAGTACATAATTGATCAATGAGCCGATGAAGTTAACTGCATTTTTTTCTCCCGTGAATGATATCCCATTTGATATAAGCAGACAAGACGAGATGTCTCGAAACGCACGATGATCACGTGCGATCGCCACATGACCCTCTTCCCCTCAGTAGGCGGCTTGCAGATTAGGCCTATTCAAAGTTTCAGCTGAGCCAAAGCTTGAGTCTCTTAAATATCAACAGTGATATCAGTTTGAAATCACTTCTGTACGTTTCAAATTTCAGATGAGTTGAAGCTTTAATTACCCACAAAATTTGAGATGTTGAAGCTATATGTAGCTTGTCGAATTCCAAACTCTCGTAGTGAATGCTGGCGGAATATCTCTCGACGATCATGACTGCTTTGGGCTTCCTAACAAATAGAACCAACGCAAGAAAATGCGGTTCCATAATCACTCACCAACGTTGGACATCAGCCAGGTCCACCAACATCAACACCACCACGCTCTCCACCAACCCAAAATAAGCATAAACGTTAACATAAACTTCTCACCTATCTTTCTACTAAGATATAGCATCCTTAATAATAAAAATTTAACTAGAAGCGAAAATCTCAATGTATCACCAAAGCCAAGCCAGCACAGCCGCCCATTAAGCGCCCACCAACCAGACCCCCGCATAACCTGCAACACGACCGGCAGGAAGCTGCATTTTCGTCCACCATGATTCGATACCGGCTGCTTGGGAGCGAGGGCGATGCTTCAGGCAGATACGCAGGGGGTGTCTGGGTGGCGGTTGTTAAGAAGGCTGATGGCCTCGTTCTTTATTATTTCACCTCTTTGTTGGAGTGAATTCCTGGACTTGAGTGCTGGTTTTCCTTGGCTTTACATGCCGTACATGTAGAAATGGGGATATTGTTGTTGCACCCGGAGGAGTCTGATATTGATGCGAATTTGGAGGTTAATCTTGAGTACTTGCCCTCTCTCCTTCCTCATCCTCTAATGGATTCTGAGAGCCCTGCACCTTTCTCAAGAGTATTGAGCTGATTCATTCTTTAAAGTATAATTGCAATCCACGGCCTAAATGGCAACCGCGAGAAGACATGGACGGAGCCCAAATCCCAAAAGCTATGGCTGCGGGACTTTCTGCCCAAAGATATTCCCAGGGCGAGGGTGATGGTTTTTGGGTATAGTGCAAAGCCTGTACTTGCGAGTAGCACGGCGGGGGTTGTGGAACATGCGAGGGATTTGTTGACGTGCTTAATGGAGCAAAGGGAGGAGAGAGAAGTGAGTCCTGCCCTTTTACACAGGAAACCTGGGTGAAAACCCAAGCCGTTTAAAACGGTTTGAGAAAGGGATGTACATGTGCTAAAAATTGAAAGCGGGTTAAGAGACCGCTGATATTCATCGGCCACTCCCTCGGCGGCCTGGTCATAAAACAAGTTGGTGTTCTCCTGAAAGATTTATTTAATCGTACGTGCTGATATCCCACAGGTACTTGTAATCGCCAGACACGAACACCGATATAGGCATATATACCACAGCACCAAGGGTGTTATATTCTTCGGAACCCCTCACCAAGGAAGCAGCTTGGCCGATTATGGCTCGGCACTAGCCCGCGTGCCGACTCTGCTCGCAAACAAGCCCAGCCCCGCATTACTTGAGACTCTGAAGAAGGATAGTCATACGTTAATGCATCTGACAGAGAAATTCAGGAGGCATCATGAGAATGAGGAGAGGCCGTATGACATAGTGAGCTTCTATGAGACAAGAGCAATGAAGGGGACCAAGACGCTAGTGAGTTTTAGCTGCCTCTCTTTGCCCACAACGGGCAGGAGTTTTAATTGAGATAATAGGTGGTCGAAAAGGTTTCGGCGTTATTGACGCCACCTAGTGAGACACCCACATACGAAGAACAGATCCCAGTCGATGCGACGCACAGAGATATGTGCCGTTTCTCATCGAGAGATGACAAGACGTACAAGAGGGCGGTGGGGTGCATTAGACGAATTCATATGGGACGCAAGACGATGGATGTAGAGGTAGGAAATGAGTATTATGTCATTCCTCATACTACAAATTCGAATTTTACAGGAAGAAATGATATTCGCCGACAATTGAAGGAGACTTTGATTGGTGATGAATATGAAGTTAAGCGGGCTCAGCAAAGATTTGTGCTGTATGGGCTTGGTGGATCAGGCAAGACCGAGCTGTGTTTAAAGTTCGCCCAAGATTATAAACAGGGGCGAGTAGCCTGAATCTGCTAAAGGAGGAATTCTAATCCTGTGTATAGGTTCTGGGGTATATTCTGGATTGACGCGAGCACCAACGAAATGGCCGAGGAGGGCTTCTTGACGATTGCTCGAGCTTGCAAACAAGAAGCGAATTTGGAATCTGTGAAAGCTTGGCTTTCCAGCAAAGAACACTGGCTGCTCATCATTGATAATGCCGACGACCCGACAGTGGATGTGTCGAGGCTCTTGCCTTCAGGAACCAAAGGGGCAGTGCTGATAACGACTCGGAATCCCGATTTTCAGAAGTTTGCTTCCGCTGGTTCCTACCGCGTTGACGAGATGTCCCCTGAGGATGCCACTGCCCTGCTCCTCAAAACTACAGCGCTACAAAGCATCGAAGAGAAGGAACAGAAAGTTGCTCGGGATGTGGTTAAGACTCTCGGATATCTTGCACTTGCAATCGTCCAGGCTGGCGCAGTGATTCGCCAGCGTCTAGTAGGACTGGACGGATTCTGCGAATTGTATTCAAAAAGAAAGAAAGAACTCCTGGAATCAGGCCGCCCAGGTTCTAGTATTAATTATCAGCGCTCTGTCTACACCACTTGGGAGATTTCTGTCAAGATGATCGAGGATATCAAGGAACAGCATGCTATGCTCGCCCTCGAGCTTTTGCGGCTCTTCTCTTTCATGCATCACGATGGTATCTTTGAGGGCATCTTTGAGTCTGCTCGCAAGGACATTGCATCAGTGGAAGAAAGCGAGTTTTCGGAGACTTTGCTGGTACGAATGATGCCAGCTGAGTGGGACCAACTGCTTATGGGAAAAGCGTTAGGCCTTCTAGTCGCGTTTTCACTCATAACCGTGGACGAAAGCCGTCGTATTTCGATGCACCCGCTGGTTCATGAGTGGTCAAGAACTCGCATGCCAGACAACGAACGTGTCCAGGCATGGAGGATCTCGGTCATCACACTCTCGCGAGCCACCAAGTTCAGACATTGGCTAGTAGACTTGCAGCAACGAAAGGCCATGCTGCCTCACATAGATGCTATGTTGTCTCATCGCGATCAGGACATTTTCTCGGAGGGCAAAGACTTGGAAGAGCGCATCTTTGCAGCTTGGAAATTCGGCATGGCATATAGAGAGAATTGTCGCGTCAGTGCCAGCGAATTACCTCTAAAAGCTCTTAGGTGCATAGAAGACAAGTTTCCTGCAAACTATAAATGTCATCAATATGCTGTGGGCGAGGTTGCGTATGATCTGGAAGCCAACGGTAATTACAAGGACGCCATCGAGATCCGCAAGAGTCTATTGGAAGAGGAGAGAGAAAAGGCAGACAGAGACATCTATTCCATAACAAAAGCGGTGACTATATTAGCGGAGGACTATACGTACCACGGACTTCACCAAAAAGCTATTGAGCTTTGTGAAGCGACGATCAACGAGTTTGATGCCGATTTAAATGAAGGGAGCTCGACTTTGTTGGACTTGTGGCAAATGTTAGGAGAGGCAACTATCGCAGCTGGGGGAGATCCCAAAAGAGCAAGAAAATTCTTAGAAAATGCATTGGAGTGCTATAATAAGAGGGAGTACCCTGAGAGGAACTTCCATGGAATAGAGGTGCTTCGAAGACTGGCAATTGTTTACGAAGTTCTGAGCTGCCCCAGGAAAGCCAAAGATGCCCAAGACCAGTATATCGCTCAGCTAAAGGAGGCCTATGGAGTTGATGATATTCGCACAGTGATTGCGGTAGCAAGATGTAAGGAGCTTGAAACGCCGAAGGGATTTTCAGTACGCACCTACATACGAAGACGGGCGAGAGGCATTGCATCGACAAAAGAGGCATTCGAGAACCACAGAAACGTGCAAGGTGAACTGCATGTTGCTACTCTAGCTTGCATGGCGCAAGTTGCTTGGGATTACTATAGATGCGGTGCGCTGGCGAAGGCAATAGCCTTACAAGAAGATTTGGTGAAGCTGCTCATCCAAAAATGGGGGGAGGACCACGATAACACCACTGGCGCTATCAAAAACCTGGCAAAAATGCGGAGGAGGGTGGCGATTCGACAAGCTTTTTACTGCTGGTTGCCGAAAGGGCTGCTCGAAAAAGACTGGATACGAAATTGATGGGGGAATGGAAATGCACGGTATAATACCGAGAACGTAAAAAAAAACAATCTGCTCGTTTGATGGCGTATACATGATACCAATACTCGACTCGTATTGGGTATCGCTGGGTATGAGACGCTTGTCTTGACGGTCAAAGTGAACGATTTGGACAAGAACTTTTCGCTTATGTTGCTCGACTCCGCGGAAGGCTTATAATTGATGGGACCAAAGTCACAAGGACCTGATGTTGATGCATCGAGGATGCCGGTTGAACACGTACAACACTTGTCCCCAGAATACCGAGTCATATTAAGTGAAAATCGAAATGTATTCTTCAGGATTGACAGAAATGTGTTTCATTTGTTTCTTATGCAGTAGCAGTCGCAGGAGCTTGTTGCGATGGCGCCACCGGGCCCCCACCACTCTTCGCAACGCTGTATGCCTTTAGGAATTCGGGATCATTTGACATCTCCTCTTTGACCTATATAGACAATTAGTCGTGTGCTGAGATTTCCACAGAAGATACCCGAACTTACAATATCTAAGCCACCCACGAGTTCGCCATCAACCCATAACTGAGGAAAAGTCGGCCAGTCTGCGAATTCCTTTAAGCCTTGTCTAACATCGTCGTCGGCGAGAATGTTGAAAAATCCGTACTTCACGGAATTCTCTCGTAATAGAGCGACGAGCTGCCTAGAGAAACCACACTGAGGGGCACTGACGGAGGTGTTAGAATAGTATTACTTTGTAGCGGAGTCAAAAGAAAAATCATATCGACGATTCAGCAGCCGTGGGATACTCTGTGTCTGGGAAATGTTTCCGAAGTTCAGGGAAACGAAAGTCTTCCTGATTGGCTTACCTTGGGGTGCCTTTCATAAAGAGCATAACGGGAGCAGCCTTCACCAATGTTGATAGTCGCTTGTGTAGTGCCTCCTTATCTTCTTTCACTTCGCCTGATGTGTATTCTGGAGCTGTGGCTGGGTCTTGTGCTGTTGGCGCATAGTTGCTCAGGTTCTTTGCTGCACTTCCACCATTGACAGCTGTTGTAGCGAGTCCATTGCTGACTGCACCTCCTCCTGTAGCCTTCGCGTGCTTTTCAATTGCCGTGCGTACTTTTGTAGCATCGCTTCCGCTGACGGTCTCTAGGACTTGGTTGTTGCGGGTAAGAACAAGATATGGAACTGCCGTGACCTCGAAGGCGTCGCTGACGTCCATAACATCTTCAGCGTTCATAGAGACCCATGATGTAGAAAGCGGCTCGGTGACTGGATATGATGAGGCAAGAGTCTCAAGGACTGTCCGCATTTGGGCGCAGGGTGCTGCCCAGGGGGCATGGAAGGAGATGACCTGGAGAGTCGTGGGGGGCAGAGAAGCGGCATGTTTGTTCCATTCCTCCTCGGTCTTGATCTCGATCAAGGTCGACATGCTGGCGGTAGTGAGAGAGAGTTTGGGTGATATTAGAATCGCAAGGAGGGGCGCAGGGTAGGATGTCCGATGCGTTCGCAAAGGTAGGTAATCGGCTCGATGTTCACTTATCGGCTTATCAGATCCTGGGGCACCTGGTGGGGTAGCAGCTTCGAATGGGAAGAATTGGAGGAGACTCCGACCCGCTCAAGATGTGGAGGTTCGATGGATATTAAGAGGCACTATGTGAGATGTGGTTGAGTTCGTGATGGAAAAGAAGTGGGAGGTTGCTTGCTTTTGCACGGAGATGCCTTTCAAAGTTGGTTGCTTTGCTTGGGAAAAGTAATCTGATTGAAAATCGACAATCGCGTCACTTCAGGTTAGCGAGTCACGTGCAAGCACTAGACTCACCCCCTTCCTTTCCCAGGGCAAATGCTTGATCAGGTACCAAGGCACTGGTGGCAGATGAATAAGTTGGCATCTGCTAATCGGGATTCCAAGAAAAGGTCTGACGATCCAGGGGCAGGTGTAGCTATCTATATTAGGATACATTGGTATGGGACGTGATCCGCCAAATGCCCCCTTCCTAGGAAAAGAGGCAGTAGAAAGCTGCAGAGACGCTGTGTCTGAAGAATCAATATAATACAAGCCATTCAAACACGACGAGGCTCTGCGTATGAAACCGGGGGTTCGAAAAAATCCTGGGAGCTGCAGATTTGCTGCAGAACACTACAATTGGGGTGTTTCTTCAGCGGCTAATTTATTTCTGAAAATAGAAGCTGGGGACCGCCAGGGAAACTGGTCTTTACTCGTTACTCCATACAAAGCTTTTGTCTTTCAGTCCGATAGTCTTTACAACTTGGACCACGAGGTCATGCCGTCAACAGCGGCCGCCAAGCTTTCACTGACAGGAGGCCAAGCTTTTCGTCAGAATCGTGGCGTTTTCGACAGTTCTGACGTGGATGAAACCAGGGCACAGCAACTCAAGCTTTTTTAAAGCAAGTGTGTGGCTGAGATGCACGACACACGTTGCTCATCTGCTCATGACCGTTGGAGCTGAACTGACATCTGGCTTGTGGAAGATGGCCTTCATTCAGGAAGGCTGTGTCTCGCCACAGTGGGTTGGGGTTTGTATTCGAAGTTTTTGTAACAGAAAACAGTAGATGAGTTACTGCCGATGTGAGGGATTTTCGATGACTGTACCGCCCTGGTCCCCTACAATACAGTAGCAGAACTAGCCGTTCATCAAGAGCTGAAGAGGCGCCTCTCCAGCATCTGAGAGCCCCAGCGAGCTCGAATTCTCAGTAACTCTAGATCATATAGCGTCTGCTCTAGATTGGCGATACAGTAGACTGTTCGCATTCACTTTGTGGCGTAGTCAGGGATCGAAATGATTCGCACCTGATGCTTGTGCGATGTGGGTGTGCTAGGCGTAGGTGTTACCGAAAGCCGATCTTACGCCAGTCGAACAAGGCCTACAAAAAGAGGATCGTTCCCCCCAGGCCTTGGCGTCGTAACGTTTTGAACTTCCATCCTCTTCTCAACTCCAAGCTTTTGGTTTCCATCGATCTCCTCACAGCAGTCAAATTGTCACCTTCGAAATAATAACCAATCAAATACCTAAGTAACGAAAACTACCAATCGTACGTTGCGACAGCTCCATTCAATCCTCCCCAACAAATTGGCCCCAAGCCAAGCATAAAAGCCAAGTCTAACTTCGTCGCCTCTAGACCTCCAAAATGTCCAACCAACAATATTATGGCGGCCAGCAGGGTGGCTATCCTCCACAACAACAATACCCTCCGCAGGTTGGTATTGAACGGATCGCCTTGTACACTTAATACTGATCTCGTGCAGGCCTACCAGCAAGGTCCACCACAAGGTTACTACCAGCAAGGCCCCCCACAACAAGTATGTTCTTGTGTTAAATCAACATAAGCCCCGTACTGATTAGTTTCACTTCAGATGAACTACGGACCTGCCGGAGGATACCCTCCCCAACAGCAAGCTGCCCCTAAAAAGAGCGGTGGTGGTGGAGGATGCCTCGGTGCTTGTCTCGCCGCACTGTGCTGTTGCTGCGTCGCCGAAGAGGGATGTGAGGCTTGTGCCGACTGTGCGGGTATGTTTCCCTTTCCTAATAACTTTTTTTTGATTGATACTGACAATTCCTCAGAATGCTGCGAAGGATGCTGCTAAACGTACCACCGCTACAAACTCTGTACAACAACGACGACAATTGGACCCAAAATAAACAAATGAATAGGGTGGTAGGTGGGAGGCATAAATTGAGAACGGCGGACATGTGATGGTGATCGATAGGGGCATTGAGATGATGGACTACATACGGATATGCGAGCGCTGGTTTTCACCAAATTTTCTTTTACGGCCTATGCAATTCTGACCTTTTTGTTTCCTTGCTTGCGAAACTCCAATGACAAATCATAGTCAGTCTATAATTTGATGATTTCCTATAATCAAGATTCCCAGTGATGCGAATTGCTTGGTGGAAGGTTGATTTTGAATTTGTTAGGATCTTGGTCTTCCTTCCTTTTGCTACCATGTACTTATCTCGGGATCTACCCGTCAACACCAATGGCTGCCTCCAAAGACGACATTCCGCGACAAGAAAGATATTCCGCAGAATCGCTCTGCAGACACCTAGTCTCAACTTCGGCTGCCCAATCTTCAAAGTTCACAGCCCCTCACTCCATAAACACACAGCGAGAACGCCCACGCATCTGAATCACCTTGGCCTCACGAAACCTCTATCTCTGCCATCTCCAGCACATCGACCAAAGGTTCCACCAAAAGAAATTTCTTTACAGATCATCGTCTCGAATCTAGCAGGACTACTGTCCCAACCCAAGATAGGCGACTCTTTCAACGGCTCGGCCACATCAACAAACGAGCAATCGCAGCTACAAATTGGATACATTGCGTTACAAACACCTCCAACTTACCCACGGCTGCGAGCGTTGGTCTATATTCAAAATCCATAATACTTTACCGACCTAAGCAGCAATAATAGCGTCCTCAATTTTACATTCGAGGTCTCTATTCTAGTATTCAACGTTCATTAGGTGGAGTTTCCGCGTTAGCTGCTTCTGTTGGACTCTTCCGATGCTGGGGCGGCTTCTGGTAGCACGGACAATCGTCTAAATGATGGACATAGCATACCATTATGAAATAGCATTAATCTAGGCCATCCATCTATCCATCCACTCTATGCATTGTGCCTGTGCGTCACTCACACGCTATTGCAGATTTTCAATTCATCACATATACAATAGCAAATGCGTCAAACGTTGGCAATGTGCTTTTGATTTACCACCGTCCACATACTCAGCTAAATCTATACCAAGCAGAAGAAAGTCGCTCACTCGTCCAATTGTACATAGTTCGCCGGGAAGAGACCAGATTTCCCCTTGTGATGGCCGAACCACCAATCTTCGTCAGGGAATTCCTGTGAGGCAAAATCAGTATTCTATCTTCAAAGCAGGCGGCCAAGATGGCACATTGCGGTGACACTTACAAGTCCAGTAATAGTAGCATTTTCATCAAAGCTCAACTCATTGTCCTCTGCAGCTTCATAATCATAAAGGGCTGTCGCAGTTGGTCCTGCCGGAACCGCTGCCGGAGCCGGCGTTGGTCTCGTGGCAGCCACTGGTGCAGGTGGGGGAGGAGCTTCTTCTTCTTGCTCTTCCTCGTCCTCGACTAGCTCAACATAATTGCTAGGGAAGAGTCCGCTCTCGCCTTTGGAATTTGTGCCCATCCACCAGTCCTCGTCCACCATCTCAATGTTGGTGACATGCTCGCCGTCTGTGAGCTCAAGCTCGTTATCTTCGGCTTTCTCATAGTCGTATATAGCTAAAGCTCGCTTGCCGCTGGCAGCAGAGCCTTGGTTGGCTGATGTGGCGGCGTTGACACCAAAGGAAGCTTCCGCCACTGCGGCTCCTGCGCCTCGAGCAGGGTCATGGCCGGCAGGTTCTTCTGTGAGGTCTTCTTCGTCGGGGATGCGGTTGCTAATAGATTGGCTGGGGAGAGCTGGAGGCGAGTGACGCTCTTCGGGAGCTTCGATCTCGGTTTCTTGGCTTCGGGCGATTGGCATGGCGATTCGGACGGGTGATGCATCACGTGCGTCTGGAGTAGGGGGTGTTGGGCTGCGTTGGACTCGAGGTGGCGGTGGTATGTTGGGTCCACTTTGGTCTTCTTCATCCTCATCAGGACGAGGCCGTGTTGGAAGGCCAGGCATGGGTACCCCACCAGTTGGTCCAGATGGTCGGCTCGAAGCATTGATAGGAGGTGGGGGCGATGATTGCTCTCCAGTTGTTGTCCTAGGGATGCTAGGTGCGCCCATTGGTGCTCCCCCCTTAAATCTGTCCCTGATTGCACCGATACCACCAACTGGAGATGCAGGAGCTTCTTCTTGCTCGCGCTCTTCTTCGCCTGTTCGTTGTTGACCAATGCTACCGGATCCAGCAGAGCGGCCTGTGGAGTTAATTGCCACAGGAGCCCAGGATTTGCCGGTATATCCGCTCTTCCATTCTCCTCCTCCACTAGTTTGACTTTGCATAGGTGCTGTGACACCTGGGGAAGGGGCGCCGGCTCCACTAAGACCTCGTTCGCGTGCCTTCTTCTCGGCCCAAATCTGGGCTGGAGTTTTTCCACCTTCATCAGCAAATGTCCTGCTAGCTGCGCCGACTGGCGCCGGAGCGGCAGTCGCGGGGGCAGACTGGAGACCAAATTGCCCTGGTATAGGCGCTTTAGTACCTGTGAAGCTCGAACCACCGAACTTATTCGCAACTTTTGGCTTTGGCAAAGTTGTAAGCCGTTCTGATTGGGTGAAAGCGGAGGATCTGTCCGCAAGAGACCTACGCTCTTCACTAGTGTTGCTCGTTGCTGAGGTGCCCGTCGCAGCAGGTGACAGTTGCCGGCTTCCATCATCCGCTGGCCTCTGGGCTTTGGCTCTGATAGCCGCGATATCCACCTTTCCTACGGGCTCGTATGCGCCCTTCACGATTGTCGGACGATCATCTTCTTTCTTCTGGGCCTGTGCGCGTATAGCGGCAATATCTACCTTTCCGATCGGTTGATAACCTCCTTTGACTACATCCGCAGAAGTAGAATCATCATCTCTCTCGCTGCCGTTAAATCTCGAAGGTTCTTTTTGCTTTGTCAATTCCGCCATGTTGACTTTGGTTGGCTTATATGCTGGCGCAACCTTCTCCAGTTGTGACCGCGTCACTTGAGGAGCATCAGCACCCCAGCCGTCCTCATCTACATTTGGATCGTTCTGTCTCGATCGCGAGCTTGCCAATGGGTTGAAGCTACTTGCACCACTCGACCGCGTCGGATTGAAAGCGGGTTTGGATGATACAGGAGGTCGTGGGCCAGGAGCTGGGGCAGGCGCAGCACTGCCAGCTGAGTATTTAGCACCAGAAGCATCCGCAACTTTCTGAACTATGCTCTCAGGTGTGAGGTCTCGATCGGAACGGGCCGTAATTTGAACATGATATCCCTATAGAGGGGTTAGTATCCGAAAAGTCTGTACGACGGACCAGGGTCACCAACATGGAGAATCTTCGAAACAGCAGCAAGATGACTTGTGAAGTAGCCTTTCGTCCTTTCTGGAACGCCCTCTCCACACTAGATCTCAAGTCAATCCAACATTCAATAGCATTCCCCCACCGGTGAAACTCACCCATCCAATCAAGACGTATTTGGGCAGAGTCGTGTTGGGGTCCTTGACTTTGACAAAGGCGAATTGAACTCTGCCTTCTGAAAAGTCCTCAATCAAGTCGAGCAGTTCCCCCTCTATGTGTTTCACGCAATTAGCAGAGCCCACAGCTGGAAAGGCCGGTCGAGGATCTGCCTACCTCCGGTGCTCTGAACCTTCAGCACACTCTCCTTTCCTCCACTATCCTGCTGGAAGGCATTCACCAGAGGCGCCGACACGGAGAAGATGGCCCATTGACCGTAGGTTGGGGAGCTTGCGGCGGGACCGGACGGGGCTGCGGAGTTGACGACGCCATTGTATGAGGATTTAATGGAGGGGCCGTTGGTGGAGGTGTTTAATGAGGCCATATCGAAGTAGCGGCAGGCGTAGTAAAGAGAGAAATGGTGAAAATCGTGGGCATCAAGAAGCTGACTGCAGGTGAGTGCTGAAGGTCAGGTTCAGGATCAAGTCTGCTAAACGGTAAACGTGTGTGCCTGCGCCTGTTGTGACCGTTCGTCATCAGCGCGAAGCTCTGGAATTACTAACCGAAACAGGCTTGATCCACCAGATCCGTCCACAAATTTGGTGAGGCTACTGGCTGGGGGCTTCTCAGCCAATGGACAATGCGCAAAAAAGCAGGGCGGACATGCGAACGTCCATCGTCGCTCGTCTCCAAATCAATTGCACATCAATCCACATCCACATCCACGTCCTCGACTACCATCGACTACATATTGTCGCCCTGCCCGCAACGCTGTCCAAAGACCTCCTCCTCGTTCGTCGTCCCTCTATCTATCTATCTACTTATTTCGCTCTCGCAGCGGCTCTAGTCCCTGCTTCAACCACTCTTCACTCTACCCTTCTACCCTTCTACCCCCCCCCTCCCTTCACTCTCGCTGCAATCGCGCAGCTTCCTGTCGCTTTGCGCCCATGACGCAGTGTCCAGTTCAGTGTCGTTTTCTATCCTCCAAACCCAAGACCGCAGACCTGGCGGTGCATCTGCCCGTCTGAGCATCTATAGCTTCTCCCTTGGTTCGTTGTATCTTGGTCCCAGATCGCCATACAACCGCCTGCTGTTGTCGTCTAATTCTCTTCTTGTCTTTTTCCTTTTCTAGCCCAGCATTTGCGCATTTGGAATTCGCGTTGCGGTACAGCCCCCTTTGTCGTCTTCACCTCGATGGACTCGCCAGGCAGCGAGCCGTCCTCGGACGGCCCAGATTCGTCGGCAGCAGACCCAACTCCTGCTGACTCCTATCCTGCACAGACGCCCCCCGGCGAAGGTGAAAGTGTGCTCCGCGAAAGGATGGACACTACCACGGTCCTCGACAACGATGACTCCGACTCGGATATTTCCATGTCCGCGGACACAGACGAGGAAGATGACCAAGGAGTCGACCTGTCCGCCAACCCGCTAAATGCCGATGCGCATAGTCATGAGCAACCCACTTCTGTGTCCTCCACCGAACCAGCAGGGGAAGGATCCAAGAAACGGAAATACTCCGGTTCCTCCCAAGGAACCCCCAATGGTCACCTTGGAAAAGGAGAAACAGAGGAATTTCGGAAGCGATTGAGACCAGATGAAGCCTCCCAGAATCATCCCCATTCAGGACGTTTGCCCCGGGATAGGTCTTTTTTGCCCGCTGAGATATGGCAACATATTTTTACTTTTTGCCCCCCTCGAGCGTTAGGCTCCTTGTTGCAAGTTAACAGATCTTTCAATGCTTATCTTGACTCATCGTCCAAAGGCGTTCCCATTGAACCCCTGTCAGGATCAGCCGCAAAGGTTTTGCAGCCAGATACCATTTGGAGAGCCTCCAGGCTACTTTTCCATCATGGCATGCCAGGTCCACTTTTAGGAAAGACGGAGTTAGACATGTGGAAATTGGCCTGTATACCATTATGCCAGTTTTGCAACAAGAGACAGCCAGGATTTATCTTGCCCGGAGATCAATGGCATCCCGGTCCAGGTCAAAATGGAGTTGTACCCCTTTGGTCATTTGGAATCCGTACTTGTGGCTCCTGCCTCGAAGAACACTCTACCAAGGTAGGCGGCAATTTCGCATGGAACAGTTTCTCCGGATCCAACTAATGCCGACCAGGAAATTGATTTGCTCTTGTCATCTTCTATTCCTTCTCCACTGATGGCTGCCCTAACATTTGTTTTTCTAACCAATGAACTCCATGTTCTTCCTCCTTCCATTTTACAAAATGGGCAGCATCCACCAACAATACAAATAACCAAACGGTTCTCAAAGTCCCAAATCGAGGAAATCAAACAGGAGTTTGACAATGTTAAGGCCCTTGGACCAGCGACAGCGGAAGAGTGGCTGAAAGGACTGGATGAACGGGGCAAGGAAAGAAGGAATGATGCAGCGCGCTGGGAACGATGGGAATCTCGGGGAGGCGTAACGAGCATGCGTAAGGTATATCACGAAACCCCGAAACCGGAGGGTCAAAATGCTGGTATCCTCTCCGCTACAATTTCGAAGACGGCATCTCCAGTCACGAACGGAAACAGCCCCGGACACTCATACCCACCTGCCAATCCGATTCAGCAGCCTAGACAGTTCCCAGCATTCCCTAGAACATCACAGCCTGGCCACACAGTCTTCCGTAAGCTTCTAGCACTTGTTATGCTACACTGAACATTCGCAAAACCGGTCTAACTAATGAACGGTATAGCACCAAATCCTCCACGCTTCGATTCACCGGCACAGAATGGGTTTGGAGCCTATCCTCCACCACGCCCCTACCCTCAACCTAGACACGAGAGAACCAAAGAAGAAGTTGCTCAACTGAAGGCAGCAAGACGAGCTGAAATAGAGCGCCGTTGTATGTCATTGGAGCCACCACTAACAGCTGGTGTTCTAGCACACATGTCTTCGTTCCAGGCTGCTATTCAGATCATACAACCCCTGGATGATGGTGCCTGGGAAGTTCTCAAACCGAGGCTTCTGTCTCAACGAGAGGAAGCCGAACAGCGAGAAAACGATCGTCTCGCTCAGACCCGAGTGGTTCAGGAGCGATTTGACGAGCGTCGATACCAAGATGTTCAAATTAGACCAGAGGCAAAGGATCTTATCGACAGAGAATGGGATGATATTCAGGCCCCGCTGCGGGCGAGAATTGGTGGGTATGCGGACGAAATCATTCGCGATGGCTGGAACGGTGGTGACAAGGTGAATTATGATAACTGCCCAAAGTTCGCTGCGGACGTTTTGATATACATACGGAAAAGATTCTACGCTGAGATAGCTAAGGACGAGGCCGCCGTTCGCGCCACCGGCCGGGAACCGGAAATGGATCCTCCCAACGGACCCTACCTGCGAAGGTTGATTTTGGAGAACATGAAATGGGTTTTTGATACCAAAGTCAAGCCGCATACTGAGCAACACCGTAAGGAGCTTTTTCTTTGCAATGCCTGCGAGAGTAATCCTAAGTTCTACGGCTTCGAAGGTGTCATCCAACATTACGCAGCCAAGCACACCAGTGCGCTCAGTATGGGAAGCATTGTCGTTCATTGGAAATCGGAATGGCCGGAACACCCTCCTTTCAATCCAGATCCCATGGCTGCAATCAATGGCACTTACTATGCTACTGCGCCAAGTGCCAGTGGGCCGTATGTAAGCTCCGCCCCGGTCCCACAGCAGAACTATGGATATGGTGGGTATCAGCCAGCGCCTGCTTCGGTACCATTGCAAGCTTCTATGCCCGCTTCTATGCATCCTCCCATGCAGCCTCCCGTTCCGATTCCCAATCCTCACGTTTACCAGGAAAGTCCAGGCCCATATTATGGACATCCCCAATTTGGAGAGCAGTATTCCGGGCACCAAAATGGTCCATACCCACCGCCACAGCCGTATCATGATAATTCTCAAGGGTATCAAAGCTCTCAATACTCCATGGCTCCACCACCGAACAATGCCATGGGATACTCTGATCCTCCTCAAGACTATACCCAGCAGGGATATAGTGGTGCTTATCCAGCACCTGGCCAAGGCATGTACCCCCAAAACCAAGGACCATATCCTACCTCTGTCCCTGAGATGCCAGCACACCAGCAGACGTTTGATCCACAAGCCAATCAGTATGGCCCTCCGTACAACCAGCAATCTTCGTACCAGGCCAGTAGCTTTGTGCCCGAGCCCCCGAAAACCGAGGAATACAAGATGCAACTCCAAGAAATATCCAGAAGTGCACGTGAAGTTTGGAATACCATTAATCCGTTGAAGGAAGTTCCTGGGAGTATCAAAGTTTACACAATTATCCACCATTTCTTGCAAAAATCGAGAGCGTCTTTCCCGGAAGATCCTACGCTCCCTATGGTCATCGATGGTCTGGATCACAACAAGGAAATGCGGCCAGTCCGGAACATCAATGGCCTCCTCTGTAAAGCCTGTGCATTAGGTCTGGCTGGTGCAACATCGACCGCCCAAAAGAAGCACATGTCTTTTCCCCAACTTCTGAACCACTTTGTCAAGTCTCATGAAGGACAAAGCCTAAGGAACGAAATGGATTACACTCCTGATTGGACGAGGGATATGGTCCAGCTTCCGGACGTCTCCAAACTGACCTCACTTATCAATTCGTCTGACCAGAGGCTGAAATTGGTGAAAGAAGCCCTCCCAGAGATCTTCGTGCCGCCGGCTCCGCACAGAAGTACACAGAACGGATCACACAGGGATTATGAACTGGGTGACCAGAATTCCTATGGAGACCTCGCTCCATCAGAAGACAATCATGAAAAGTACTACGCTACAAGCGGCAGCAACCGAGCGGCCGATTCTATCAGTGCGCCATATGACAATGGCGAGTACGATCCTCGAAATCCCCAAGAGCTTCCTTTGGACGCCCGACCTATCTACAAATCTGCCAGGCGAATCAGTCATCCTCGAGAATATGACGTACCTGACGAACGACCTTATCGATCTACACGAAACGACGAAGAATACTATCAAGCTTCATATCAAGACCGCCCTGAGCGTTCATATATAGAGCAACGCCCCATTTCTCCCCCTCATATGAGACCAGCCGGCGACTATGGACGTGTTATCATCCGCGAGGAAGCACCCGTGTATGTTGATAGACGACCCCGTTATCGAGATGCGGGCGAAATCGAATATCGTGTGCGACACGATTCATCCAGCGTTCGTTACGAAGGCCGAGAACCTGTGATTTCAGGCCGCGATTACCGACTCGTGAATTCCGAGTCTTATCAAAGCAATAGGGTGGAATACGAGCATCCTGTCGCCAGAGAGACACATGTTCGAGACGATCGTGCGACTCTTGTCGAGGATGCCGCAGCTCAACAAAATCGTATTTTCGAAGTCGTAGCTCAGATATCTCAACAAGCGCAGCAGGCAAGAGAGAGATTGCCGCCCAAAGAGGAACATACTGAAGGTGGCTCCGAGGATGGCGAAGTGCGAGCAGAGCCAGGTCCTCAACTTGAGCCTCGTCACTTACGGCCGGCGGAAGAAGCAAATGAAGCCGCTGAGCGATTCCTGAACAATTTCCTGCCAGGCGAAGTCGGAGACGCCGCGAAGAATGCAGAGCGCCACCAAGGAGATGACTCTGAACCGAAATGGGACTCTGTACGTCATGAGGGATTACAAAGCTCTCAGCAGCCCCTTGCAGAAGACCGTCGGCGTGTACGTGACGGGTACGGTGAGGTTGGTGGAGTGTTTACTGGTGATGGACGCCCCGCCCATCGGACTGTGGATGAAGCGGGGTACGTTGTTCATGAGCGTCACCCACCGAGGCAAGCTCGAGCATACGCCTATGAAGATGGGTATGTAAACGCTGTTTCGGAGCAGTCAGTACAGCGAGAGCGATCGCCGGAATTGGTCGATCGTCGGTACAAGCTAAATAATGTTGTTTACCGCGACGAAAGACAAAATAGTTATGGCGCTCATCGAACGCCCAGCAGATATGCTAGGTACGAGAGTGTTCGACTCGAGAACGACCGCGCGCGTTCAAGGTCACCAGTATACGTTAAAATAGGAGGTCAACCTGGGCAATATCGCGAGCATAGCCCCGTTGGTCGCCCAATACACCAAGAGCCTGTCTATCGCTCACGCACGCCTCAACCGATAGCCGAAGATATATCTTACGAGAGAGCCCCTCGTCAGGAGTACCAGCGCATCTACGTCGATGAGCCTCGCCCACGAGAGCCTCAGTACGCCGAGGCTTATGAACTCGTCCGAGTAACCGATTCTCATGGAGAATACATGATTCGGAGGCCTATACGTCGAGAAGCTGAGCCAGTTTACACCGCTTACGAGGATGAACCCTATGCTCGACAACCAGCTTATGAAAGTCGTGCGCCAGCCTCTCGATCAGAACCTGCTATCTTTGAAGATGAATATGATCCGCGGCATCCTCAGTCCCTTCAACAGCCTACCGCTCCGGTCCGCCATGCTAGCAGGTATCAGTAGAGAGACATGCATGTTTAGGATTTCCCATGGAAAAGTTGTTTCCTTTCTTTGTACAAATTTCGATGCTACAACCATTATGCATCATTACTTCCCATTGGAATCTTGCATCTCAATGGCGTTTTCATTTAATATGCCGGCCAGCAGTTGTGTACAAACAGCTAGCCTATTGTACAGCATTTTCTGTGGCGTTGATATTGAGTCTTTCCTTCCAACTTGTACAGAACTCCTGATTGTTGCATTGACAACATTGTCTACTGGAGGTAACTTTGGCGCGGGAGTTTGAGCACGACCACAGTACCCTAGAAGGTCAAAAAGAAAGGTTTCTTTTGCGCTCTGCCTTTGGCTCTCCTTCACACATGTAATATAGCAATACCCTCCTAAATGAGACCACCTAGCCAACTTCCTTCTAGAAACTATTTCCTCATTCGGTTTCTCACTACAATTTCAAAACTCTTGGATAAATGAACTTAGTCTTGACCTATTTAGCTTTGTCTCGAAATGGGCAAGTTCTGTCTTGGTATCCGAGTTTTACTACAATGTAGATAGTTACAAGGATGACTGGACGGTGTCGGACTTTTCTGTTGTAGCCATCCTGAGAACACCTATAGTCGCAGACACACTTCCTAATATGCACCATACACCATCTCTAGCCCAACGACCCCTTCCAAAATCTTCAACTCGGTGTTCTAATCGCTAAGTATTGCAGAGGTCATTTCTTTCCCCTCTAACATTTAGCTAGCGGGGAAGGCCCGGTGAATGTTGCTCTTCCATTGGTTCACCTTTAAAAAACTATGATCGGGCCTATTGCTGATAATTCGGCGGTTTCAATAACTGCAACAACGAAGTACCCTGGCCACAATGCACAGATTCTTCGAGAATTAAAAGAACAAATCAGCCACGGACGGTAGGCCGGTAAGTAGCTTCAAATATTTAAGGCGAAAGAAAGTAAATATCATTGCTTCCTTGCTGTTTGGGGGAGGGGGTTTTTATTTTTCCCCTCCCCCGCGTCCCGTCTCGTATGTCTTGCTCGCTCTTCCATCATGACGGTGAGACATTCGTGCAAGAGGGAAACCTGACACATTGTGTGAGACAAAGGATGATACATCAGGCGATGGGTATAATGACTGCATAAATGGCAGAAGGTTATAGGAATGCTTTAGGACAGTTGAGGTGGTAGAAGTTCACTAATGGTCTATAGCACCCATGAGGGCACCAGTTGGAAATGTTTATGTTGCCGACAGAATGTACCTCATAGCATGATAGCACAAATTTATTCACTAGTCTTTCTCATGCGGTAAAAGCCTTGGCTACTTGCGGTGATTTGAGGCAAATGTGGAAGTGAAGGTGAAGATGAATGAAACGTTACATTTTGCTGAAATCCAAGGATTTCTGAAGGAAGAAATCTTCATCTTCAGGATCAAAATACTACTCGAACAAGAATTGCCAAGCATAAATCTCGGCATCAATATCACAAGACACAGTTGTAGGAATACAAGTGGTGCAATCCAACAAACAAGTCACGTCCTAGAAAACGTACCATTCGTCGCTAAGCTATTTCCCACCAAACAAATCACAGAGAACAATGGAGAAGCCACTGCCAGGCACCGCTCATTCCGTATTTTACCGCAGATAGATCGATGCATGGTAGATCTAGCTTGACCGGGCTGAGAAGTAGAGGCTCAAATTGCGGGGAAGCAGACTAAAGCAGGTCCAGAGGATAATGCGACATAGCGTGTCACTTACATCTTCATCTTCACCTCCGCCTTCATCTGTCTTCCAATATTCGAAGGGATACAGTAGCATTAACAAAGACAAGCAAGGATTCTATCATAGTCTTGGCCCGGAGGTGCCGAGGCCAGCTTAGTTATAGTCTGTGTTCGGGACTTCAATGACCAAGAGAAGTTTCGAATGCCGTGATGGCCAAGAGAAGGATGGTGCACGGCATATAGAGAAGTAGCCAATGAGATAAGCTCTTGGTGTACAAACGCCACAGGATCTGGCCTGCAGATGAAAGCGTGTCTTGGCCACTAATGGATCAACCCCCACGAGAAGAATATGGATGCATGAGAAGACAATAATAGGATGTGAAGACGAACGGATTTGGAAATTGGAATATTGGCATCAACCCGACCTGCTATAGCTCCAAATAAGGTGTGGCTGGCACAGACGGGAAGCCCGCTGACTTGCGTCTTTAATGTCATGGAGCCTTGTGCTGATATGAGGCTGTATCATACGCCAGCCCGGCTGGGCAGGGCGAGCAAGACTACTTGCTGGCAACCAATGATAGAGCTTCCACAGAGCTCATGGGCACTCTTCCGCCGCCTTCTCATCCTTTTCCCTTTTTCCTATAACGAAACGTGATTGGAAACTCTACGCCAAGCTAGTCGAAGGATAACAGACGAGGGAGTAAAAAACCGCGTCAAGTGCTTATCTCGAACCTGGACTGCTCCAAGTCGACACTTGGCCCTGGAGACTGGAGTTCTTTTCCCACGACCTTCAGAGACAGCTGAGGACAGGCCTAGCCTATGAAAGTGCCCAGAGTACGCACGCCTTTAGATCGAGCGGCCGTAAGCACGCGCTCAAGTAAGGGAAGAGGACGAGTTGGCATGCATTCAGGCTGCACCTTTGCCCTGATAACGCTGGACGGAAACGGATTCGTCGAAGTCCGGTCGATAGCTTGCCAATACGGTATGACATACCTACGGTATCATCCTTGCGAGGATCCCAGGGCCGGATGGCAAGCAGCAGCATTCATCATAAGATAGAGGATCTTCGCTGTGTCTCTTTCTTGATTGTAGCTACACCTGCTTGGCAACAAGACTTTCTCGCAAGAGATCGACACGTCGTGATACATCACCGGCTCGCACGACCCAGATTCAATCAGTTTTGTTGAGCCGCCAAGTCGCCGGAGCACCAGCATCCAGAGCACCAGATATTGACGTTACGTTTGCTTCGCAATTCCATTAGAGTTAGAGGGCTGGGCATGATGGGTCAATAGCAGGAGAGGCACAAGAGTGCAGTCAGCTCTGGGATTCAATATTTGAGGCTTTCGGGGTTTTTGGATTGGACTGTCGGGCAATTTGAGAAATCCCGACTGGAGAATTGGAAGGCAGCCTTGCCAGAGTCATCGGTCAGCGAACGACGGGCCGCCATATTTTAGGGGAAAGACCGGTGCAAGAGCGAATTCTGCAATCACCAGAAATCATCGGCATCCGCATCCGCATCCGCATCCGCCTTCGAAACATTTCTATTCGGAGATTATTCTGGAATCTGGAAGCGCATTGCATTGCGTTGCACTTCTCCATCTCCATCTCCATAACCCTACCCTCGACTAGCTGCATCACCCTCCGCATCCGCATTCGGTGCGGCGATACAAAGGCGCAACAGAGTTCAGAACGAGTCATCGCAAGCCTCAAATTCGACGTTTCTAACCTTTCTGCTGCAAACAGTGGTGGGGCTTGGCCGCCTTTCGTGCCACGCGCCTTCCCTGCTCTCCTGCTTTAGAACCTAGAACTACGTGTTACGTGCCCTGCCAAGCATTGACCCCATCGGCGTTTGACTTCACTGGATTTCCGACTACTGCAAAAAAGTTGACCATAGACCATTGACCTTCACCACCACCCAATTATTCGATGCCCTCAAGCACTGAGGGTCTGGGCGAAGGCGAGCGCGAGGGCGGCATCGTGTCAGGTCAGTCTCCATGTTCCATGTTCCATTTTACATTTTACATTTTACATTGTACATTTTCCACTCTTCTTTCTCCAAGTTCCACAACGCTCCACCTCCTGCAAAAAACCAGCACGGGGCTTCTTCGTAGCACAAGAGCTGACTTGCATTTGATGCGCTGGTCTAGCACCGAGACGTCAGTCCCTGAAAAAGAGTGCAGGTGGAAAGCATTCCGACCTGGCTCGGGTCGCAACCATGAATGCGCCCCCAGTCAAACTCAACGGTGCCACGGCCGCGCCAGCAAACATAAAAGATGTCCTCGCCCAGCAGTCCTCTGCAATCACTCCTCCGACTTCCACCACTCCTAAACCTCAAGTCCCCGTCGAAAACCACCTCGCTCCTCCATCCGCACCGACTACTTCTATTGGACGCGCTCTGTCTGGAACAATGGGCAGTATAGGCCTTCAGAATGGATATGCTCAATGTATGAGCGATACCCCTCTCCCCAGCGCGCCCACAACCGCACCTGCTTCTCCCAGACTGTAAGTATTTTCTGCCCCACTTGCTAAGACTCATAACTTTGTGACATGCTATTTCACAGTGTGCATTGAATCCCTTTACCCTCCCCTTTTGTCTCCCCGACACTAACACAAAGAAAAGTTACCCAATTAGGCAAAATTCCGGATCTGCTACTCCTCGAGTCCGACCTCCTGCTACAACTCTCAACATTCCTGGTATGACCCGCTCGAAAATCTCACCCGACGGAAAAATAGCCCAGCGAGATGTAGGAGCGAAGTTGGTGGTCATTATGGTTGGCTTGCCAGCTCGGGGGAAATCATATATCACCAAGAAGATTCAAAGGTATCTTTCATGGCAGCAGCACGAAACACGAATCTTCAATGTGGGTAACCGAAGACGTATCGCAGCTGGTGCATCCGCGGGACCCGTAGAATCTCCGCCAGGCTCACCTCCTGGGTCTCCACCAAGAGTGTTGAGTGTAGCATCTATCGCTGGCACAATGGACGAACCAACCCAAGCTGCGCATATCCTCCTCAATGGCATCAACCCGGCCGAGGGACAAGCTGGTTCAGCAAAACTTCCAAGCGCTGAGGCCATGGACCAATCCGCCAAATTCTTTGACCCCAAGAACCAGAAGGCGTCCCGGCTCCGAGAGCAGGTAGCTTTGTCAACATTAGATGAGGTACTCGATTTTTTGCTTGACCAAGGGGGCTCAGTTGGCATCCTGGATGCCACCAACAGCACAGTTGAACGCCGTCAAATTCTGTTCAACCGTGTCAAGGAGCGGGAGCCTAAATTGGGCATACTCTTTATTGAAAGTGTATGTGAAGATGAAAAGGTATGCGTCACTCCCTCGTTCATCACTCCTAGTTAACGTATGACAGCTACTTGAAGCCAACATGCGTTTGAAGCTCCGGGGACCGGATTATATTGATAAAGATCCCGAGTCCGCTTTATCTGATTTCAAGAAGCGTGTCGAGGCCTACGAGAGCGCGTATGTTCCGCTCGGCGCATATGAGGAAGAGCATAACATGCAGTACATAAAAATGATTGACGTTGGACGGAAAACTATCCTCTTCCAACTTCAAGGATTTCTCGCTGGGGGAATCTCCTCTTACTTACAGACCTTCAATCTCTCACCAAGACAAATATGGATTACACGACATGGCAAATCCCAGGACAATGTTTTGGGAAGATTAGGAGGCGATTCAGATCTGACCTCTGAAGGCCGTAATTACGGCACTGTTCTCTACAATTTCATCACCAAGAAGCGAGCTGAATGGGAGGCAGACCAGACGAGTCGAGCTTTGGCTGCCACTGAATTTCCTCCTAAGCCTGGAGATCGCACACCTCCATACCCTGAACTTCTTGGAGATCTGGACTCAAAGAATTTCTGCGTTTGGACCTCCATGTTACAGCGAAGCATTCAGACTGCTGCAGATTTCCAGGAGGATGAAAACTACGATGTCAAAAACTGGGAGATGCTAAATGAGATTCACGCGGGTAAGTTCGAGGGGATGACCTACGAAGATATCTTGAACGACTACCACGAAGAATACGACAAACGAGCCAAGGACAAGCTCCATTATATCTACCCGGGAGTTGGCGGAGAAGGATACCTCCAAGTCATTAGCCGTCTTAGGGACATGGTTCGCGAGCTTGAGAGGATCAAGGACCATGTTCTCATCGTTGGACATCGTTCCGTTTGCCGTGTGCTCTTGGCGTACTTTCAGGATCTCCCTCGGGAGGCTATTGCAGACCTTGACGTGCCTCTTGGACAGCTTGTCTCAATCGAACCTAAGCCATACGGCATGGAGGTTCACGGGTATAAATACAACGAACAGGAGTTCTGGTTTGACGAGATTGAGGACTATAAACCCCAAAAAGAGACAGCCAAGGGTAACTAAACCACAACTCCTCAGCATATCTCCTCCGACAATGGTGGTCCGGGGTCACCGAGCACAGAAGGTCTCCCCTACTGGCTCAAATCTCCGCTTTGCAATAATACTGTTACGAGAAACGGTTACTTTCTAATCTATCTATCTACTTCATTCTATTTCTACTGGCCATCGACAGTATCGATCATACTTATATTTTCGACTATGACTGGAACTATACAAACTTTTAATGCTACTAGATCTCGACTTCGGACTACAGCCTCGAATCGATTACGAAATGGAAATTAATGGGCTTTACGTGTTGATCACAGGATCCTCTAGGATCCTTGAAAGCGTGGCTTTGGATATTTTTACGCTTCTGATCACGGTGGTGCGGATTTTTCTATGAGAGATTCGAGCTTCTATGCTGGACTCTCAGTGTGATCTATTTCGATGTTCTCTACTACAATGTAACATATGGGCAGGAGGGCGTTTTTTGGGATCCTGCATAACAATGGCGGGCTGGCGTTTGGGTGTTGCTCTACTTTGGGGTTTATTGCATCGGCATGGCATGGCGCATCAAGACAGGTTTGGACTATACCCGGCAATGCTTGCCAACGCACAGAGCTTCTGTTAGATAGACTTTGGCAACTGGTACAATAAGTTGTACATTAAAAAGCATTAGAGGGAGGCGCGCCAGACCGCTTTGAATATATTATAGGACGTATACATACCTAAACCTTTTTGAAGGGATTAACTTGATCACAACTATGTCGTAAATTTTGGCCAAATCCTATTCGGAAACTATCTCCCTATTATCCGTTAAAGCTACCTACTTAATGGGTAGAGCATAGCTCGAGGCTAAGATATTGTACGGATGTTTTAGACATAAATTGACGGTATCGAGGAAGCTTCCAATTAGAGATCTTGTCATTCTGAAACTGGCAATGACCTGGAGTTTCGACTAGTGCAACTTTTCATTCACAACTGTGCAATCGCCGTAACAAAACCTGTGTTGCAGCTGCCGGTCGATAAGGTTGACTCCACAACAGCCCTGCAAATCTGGACCGCTTTCATCCTAGAATCCAGCAGCCCATCTCTCCTTGTCCATCCACGCAGCAAACAAGTAGAGATCTGTTTCCAGGCCTGCATTCCATGGGAAGCTTCCTTGGAAACTGGAGCAGAATCTGCTGACTGCCGCTCCCTTCCAAGGCCAAATGTCTAGCTATCCGATTCAGCCTCGTAGGTCAAACCCCTCATCTCAAAGCCATCAAGTGGGCAGTTGCAGCTTCTAAGATTCACGCATCTCTTTTCTTTGTCCAAACTCTTTATCTAACAGTCCACCTCTAACACCTCTCCTTTATCCAGACTCTTTCACGGCCACTTAACTCCATCCCTTCCGCATTCCACCAACCTTGGAGCTCCCTCTATACGCAAACAGCAATCGAAGACTACCGCAGCAGATACAAACATACCACAATGTCATCGGCCTCCAAGAAGCGCAAGCTGGCAGAGGACGCTCCCCAGAAGTACTACGGCGTTCGGGCCGGCAAGACGCCAGGCGTGTATACGAGCTGGACGGATTGTCAGGAGAACACGACTGGGTTCCGTGGCGCTCAATGTACTTGCCCTATCTTCCCCTCCCCTCACCGTTGCTAATTATTTCTCCAAACAGATAAATCCTTCCTCTCATACAAAGACGCCGCAGACTTCGTTGCCGGGAAGTCTCCCGTCGGCGCCAAACCCACCGGTGATAAATTCTATGGCGTAGCTGTGGGACGCACGCCAGGCGTATACGAGGATTGGGCCGAAGCTTCGGAGCAGATTAAGGATGTGAAGGGGCCGAAATACAAGAAGTTTGCTACGAGAGCGGAGGCAGAGGCGTTCGTGGCTTCTGGTGGGAAGATCACTGCTGCGGCTGCTGCTGCGAAGAAGGGGAATGTAGAAGAGAAGCCTGCGAAGAAGGCTAAGACGAGCGCGAGCAAGGGACCGAAACTAAAAGAAGATGGATTGGTGAAGGTCTGGACCGATGGAGCGGCGAGGGGTAATGGGCAGAAAGGAGCTGAAGCTGGGGTTGGTGTTTTCTTTGGTGTTAATGATGCACGGTATATCTCCTTTGCTCTATATGTTTCCCATTTACTGACTGTTTAGCAGCAACGTCTCGGAGCGTCTTGAAGGCAATCAGACCAATCAAAGGGCCGAATTGACTGGTATTCTGAGAGCTCTTGAGATTGCGCCTCTCCATCGCCCGCTCGAGATCATCACTGATAGTAACTATGGAATTAACTGTTCCACGACCTGGTATGTCAATTGGCAAAAGAACAATTGGAAGACTACTACTGGTCAACCTGTCACCAATAAGGACTTGGTAGTTGAAATTAGGAAGCTGATTGACAAACGAGACGCTGCTGGTAGTAAAACGACGCTTACTTGGATCAAGGGCCACAATGATGATCCGGGAAATGTTGCCGCCGATACATTGGCTGTTGCTGGGTCGAGAAAGCCTCTGAAGTGAGAATACGAAATATGTACATCTGAACTGGGAATTAAGGACTTCATGTTGGGGTTTGGCATTTGAGCTATCATGGAGAGCGGGACCATGACGAGATTATTATGTGGCTTGTGGCTAATCTGCTATGAATGAAGAGGATCAAAGGGCTGTATGATATGGATTAGAATCGGAGTACTCTTCTTTTGCTAGGAAGGTTTAATACCCAGCTGTCAACGCGGACAGAGTAGTCACATTTTAGAGTATAATTAAATTCCAGTATTATCTTCGTCTTCCTATGATAATCTTACCTCAAAGGTAGGGAAGCACGACCATGAAATGTTCAATTTCATTAATAGATTGACTTCGGAGCCAAAGGAAAAAAGGTTAGCACGCTCCATCGTCTCATTTCTTGAGAGACTTTAACTGTTGATTGCTTCCATAACAAAATCGGTGATAGAAAAGCCATTACAGGGGTAATATTCCAACCATCGCTCTTCTTACTTTTGAACTCGATTGCATGCAGTTATCAGACCATTTCCCAAAGATCCCGAGGATGGCGGTTTTAGAAGCCCCTAAGAATTCTTCCACGGGTATAATTCAGTATGACAACCCACCCCACGTGCCAAATTCTGGGCCGTTGGTGGGGGCGTGCATCCGCTATCTCGGGAGGATCTCATGGCGAGATTGGGCGACGATAACACGCACTAGCAGTCAACTTTTCGTTCACAAGCCAAAACGCTTTTTCGAACGTTTCTACACCTACGAATTGAATTACACATACCTATACCTACTCGCCTTCCTACCCGTCATACCTACATAATCCCTTCGTTGGCAATTTGTTGACAAGCTCTTACAAAGTGGCGGGCAGCGCTTTTATCGAAATATATAGAAAATTCTCAAATGATTCAATAACACCGGTTTTTCCACCTCCCTCTCCGCGGCCTGTTCTTCCGTTAAAGAGCAGCGAAGACGATACCGGTGTTTCCTGACAAGATGCCTACGTTATCTGTAACGAATTTCAATATTGTGGTTCGTAGGCCTTTTGTGTTGGGTTTGAAAACTTCACTGACGTTGGGAATAGTGTTCTGTCCTAGGCGGATTTATCACGCTCTTTGGACTCGTATCCTATCTTTTCAAGGAGAAGTTTTATTTGTCCGAAGCTCGTATGCCTCTCTTCCCGATATCGTTTTATTTGAGGAATTCTAGCTCATGCAAAGCAAAGTAATCTCCCTCCTCGCTGGTGTGACATTTCACGCTATCAATGTCGTCAAGCCCCTCGAATACACTGGCGGCTCGCAAGCAAACCTCAATGCTGCCACGCTCTACTTCTCCCGTCTCGTACTCGGCGTGCAACTTGTGCTCGCGGGCGTCCAACTCCCCAGTCGATATCTGCAGAAAGAATGGAAGAGTCTAGCATTGTTGTTGGGGCCTATAATGACACTGATGTGGTTGTCTAGTAGCCTGATCATTTGGGGTATGGTACCGAATCTAAGCTTTGTACATGCCCTGGCCATCGGGGCTTGTGTTACGCCTACGGATCCGGTTCTGAGCAATAGCATCGTCAAGGGCAAATTTGCCGATAAGAACGTGCCAAAGGATTTGCAAAAGATTATTATTGCTGAGTCCGGGGCTAATGATGGGTTGGGGTGAGTTTTTGACTTATTCTCCTTTTGCTTGTTTACGGATGGCAAGCTCCAAGTCGACGAAAAAAGTGGCTGACTTGGTCGGTGGGCTCACACCACAAGAACTCGGCCACTTTTTTCACCGATTTAGAGGCAAGCATGAAGAATTCTGGGCTCTTGAAATAGTATCATTTCTTGGCTCTAGTTGGCAAATGAGAAATACTGTCATTTCTCAAGTTAAATCTTGGCTGAAATCTCGCACTTTCCTCCACATCTACATATGACTTCCAATAAACAGAAAAAATGCTGACCTCTTACCAGGTATCCGTTTCTATTCATTGCTTTATATCTAATCAAGTACACCGGAAACGGAGGTCTTGGTCAGGATGGAGGCGCTCGAAAGGCTATGGGGCTTTGGTTCGGCGAAACCTGGGGGTACACCATCATACTCAGCGTTATCTACGGCGCAACAGTAGGCTGGATTGCCAAAGAGCTGCTGCACTGGGCCGAAGAGAAGAAGTTCATCGACCGAGAAAGCTTCCTCGTCTTCGCCATCACCTTGGCCCTCTTCATCGTCGGAACTTGCGGCATGATTGGAAGCGATGACGTTCTTGCTTGCTTCATTGCTGGGAATGCATTTACTTCGGACGACTGGTTTCGTAGGGAGACGGAGGATGATGCGCTGCAGCCTACGATTGATATGCTGCTTAACCTGGCGGTGTTTATGTGGTTTGGTGCTGTTTGCCCATGGCCCTCATTCTTGCACAACTCAGTCATACCGCTTTGGCGCCTAGTATTTCTTGGAATCTTGATTCTGCTGCTCAGGTTAGTAGATTCGTGCTTCCGTTGCCCTTGAACCAGTATTTATCGAACCCAATAGGCGTCTTCCTGTGGTGTTCGCGTTCCACAAACTCATACACCAGATCGAGGATATGAGGCAGGCAGTTTTCGTGGGTTTTTTTGGCCCGATTGGAGTGTCCGCTGTCTTCTACTTGTATATAAGTCTCGAGTTCCTCGAGACTATTACTGTGGACGGCGTTCAACGCGAAGACGCTAAGCAACTCGATGAGGTGATGCTAGTTGTCATCTGGTTTTTGGCTATATGTAGCATTGTAAGTCATGACTTCTTCATAGTATCCACAAAAATTGATGGCGATAGGTTGTCCACGGTCTATCAATCCCCCTCGGAAAACTCGGATTCTTCCTGCCAAGAACACTTTCTCGAGCCTTCACTTCGCAAAGCCGCGATTCGGATGAAGCATTTCGTGTCAGCGATAGTGCTAGAGTAGGATCAGCAGGAATTCTACGAGAGCGTAGAAGGCCAAAAAGTAATCGTTCAAGACCGCCTTCTCCAAATTCAACTGCGACATCGAGTAGACCCATATACAGGATTGGTGGGACTGTCATTGATTCTCACAGTAATGTCAATACGGGTGCAGCTACACCGGTTGAGCTAGGACCAACAAGGCCTTCAACTCCTCCGGCTCTTGCTGCAGAGAGGACGATCCGTTTCCCCGATGAGGAGCCAGCACCAACGGCAGTTGATCGACGCAACTAAAGTATGGGTGGGGTGAATCGAATTGAGATATTTGGGAATGCTGCAGCCAAATGTTTGGACTGAGATATTCTAAAGGGCCATCACTTAAAAGGCTCTGAAGATATGAACAGCTCGCCGTAGAGGAGATGATACTTGGCGATTATGTGGCAGTCTCTCTAAAAACAACTTTGATCACTCGAACGCTCGAACTCAAGGCTTGTATTTCTTTGAATCCTAGAGTTGAAAATATTACGGGGTTTGAGGAAATCAAAAGCGCAGTGCTGCAGGGAGCTTCACCTAGAATTATGTCGGACGAAGCAGGAGAAATTGATCAAATTGAAATAATCTTCCGATAGTTTCAGCTTCTGTTATCCGTGCCTCTCGATGGACCTGGTGGTCAGAAAAAGCGGCACTAAGTATTGCCCATTTTGAATGTCCCATTCGTCGTGGCTCATTCAGAATTAGTGCCGCTTTTTTGGACGCATCAACGTTGAGCCCACCCTGACGATGTGCGATTGCGGGGTCCCGTTCTATCTTCGTCGCCACCGCCATATGCACGAAGAGGCGAGCTTCGGAACTATGCCTGGACATCCTCTGGGGAGCCCGGTCTAAACCTCAGATTAGACAAGGGGATCTGGGAAATAGAGTGGTGAACGATGACTTGCATGATCTATATGTAAGAGAATCGAATATCAAGCACACCTTACCAGGAATTTGTGCCAAAGGGTAACAACCGATGCCGTCAGAGAGCGACAGGTTCAGTGATCCAATTTTCAAAAGGGTAAAGTAAGTACTGCAGGCATTGAAATGTGCGGAGCAGAAAGCTGTAGAATCAAGGCTACATCTAGTGGTTATTGCCTGTCCGAGCTGAATGATATGAAGATAGCTCATGGGATGAAATTACCTGAGAAATTGAAAAGTTAGAGATGTCTGAGAACTGGTTGCTTCGGTTCTAACGGGATCTTAGTACACCAACTTTCTTGACAGACGGACCGAATGAGGACAAATCATGCAACGGGAAGATAAGGAGGATAAGAATTTTAGAGACGCGCGGGGGTATGGGGTAGAATAGTCAGAGGTCTGTTGTGGCGTCTGGATCTTGTAAACATTGTCGTACAAGTCTCGACAATAGCTCAGTCCTAAGAGACAACGGACCGATTTCGCTAGTATTTCTCTCGGAGAAAGCGATATTTTAGGGTTTTGTTATTTCAAAATATCCTCCCCACTTACTTAAGTGAATCTATCCCTAAGAGTGGGAGGACCTTATTTCATAGGTATGCCAAATTTTTACAGTCGTGCAGTACTGGTGGTACGCTTGAAGGCATAGCTCCCTGTCGAAGACCGTCAAAAGCCTACTGCGCCAGCAAGGAAAAGGATTTTGGAGGCGATGATACGCTGGCTTGGCGTTCGGCGCGAAGCCACAAGTGCCACAGGTGCCACAAAACGGCGAACATTCCCGCATGTTTAAACAAGGATGAGGGGGTTGGACCGTTAGAAGGAGGTAGGCCAGTGGGCTTCTGTTAACTTTCCCTGCTGCCATGCAGAGCGATGTTTATACTTCAGAAGAGGATCGGCAAATCCAGGGAAGAAGTGCATACGTGCATACTGTCAGGTGTAAACGAGCATATTTCCTGCCCAGGCTCGCGGTAGACAGAAAAAGGGACACCAATTCTGAATGTACCTGGCGAAATGAGACATTTTGAAATATATGATGAATCTCGAATAACATTGCGTTCTCTTTGATTGTTTCACACTAGATGGGACATTCGTAAGGAGATCATACACTTTAAAGATTTTAGCTATCTTCTCTGGTTGTCTCACGCTGTGTGGAACTTTCAGAATCCGCAATAAGTATTCGGTGCGTCCATCTCGAGCCAGGGTATTGATGAAGTGAGCGATAGATGTCTCTCATTGGAGACTTCCCGCAGAAAACATCGGCCACCCCTAAGCCATGCGTCGTCCCTGAGCTGTAGGGCACCCGTACTGAACCCGTACTGAGCAGAAAGGGTCTTCCGAATTGCGTGTAATATCGGCCAAGAGTGCAGACCAAGACCAGCTTGCATCAAAAAGGCGTCACTGGGAGAAGGCCCAGCCATCTATGTGGCATGGAGGAGTTCGAGGGATGGAAGAAGGGGAGAGATGCTTGAAAAGCGCACATAATTTCTTAAGGCTAAGATCCCCAGAAATGAATTATATGTGTATCAGTACGTCGACGCAATAAATATATAGTACAGACTGTACGAACAGCATTTAGTATGCAGTATATATGCAAACCCAAACCTGCCTGCCCTGTCCTGCGCCCCTCTTCCACCTTTGCCCGGCCCAGCAAAGTTACTTGTTGTAGCGAAGGAAGCGCTCGCGGTCGCCTCGAAACCACCACCAATCAGCAAACGCGAATGCACTGACGGGTCCGCCTTGGGGATCTTTCTCCACCACCTCTACCCACTCCACTCGAGGAGGCACTTGCTAAACAACCAAACCTGAACACTTGCAGCCGCAGACTATCTGCCTGGAGAGCCTCACTCAACACTTTCGCGACACCAGCGTCAATAGCAGAGGACCGCGGGCATAGGACAGAGGCCACATCACCGCCAGCTCGAAGCCTTTCGTCCGATCCCCGACATACAAGACAGAACGGTGAAGAACTAGAACAGCTCCCTCGACATCGAGATACCCTCAACATACGCCCACCCACCTCCTTCGATACTCACCATGTCTCGATGAATTGAGCCTCTGTCAACGGACAACTGGTTCGCCCACGATACATATATCTCATTACGGGCCTGTACGTGGGGACGCGGCGGCCAAGGTTTTCGTGGCGGAATTGAGGTCACAAATTGCGGTCTGAAGAGCTTTTCTGACTGCTCCTCGTTCCTTGTACTACAACACTCCGCATATTCGTATAGGTCATGCAGAACTCCGCGAGCTCTCCGCCGTTCATCCTCGATTCGGAGAGATTGGACTCGGACCCTGACTTCGAGTTCTTCGACTCCAATCTCCCAGTCGAAGCTGCGAATAGCCCGGGTATATTCTTAGCTGAGGAATTCGCGACAGACGGCTCTCAATATCTCAACTTTGGGTCCCCAGCTGCGGCGCACAAAAGCCCACGGGCAAGCCATACGCTTCTAGACACAAGGGTGCAAGAATCACTCTCTGCGCCTTCCACCGCTTCCCCGTCTGGGTCATACCAAGATTCGTCGTCAGATTCTTCTGGATACAAACGCAAGTCGAGTTCTGAGTCTTCTCGCTCAGGCCTTACTTCGGGTGACGTGATGATGGCTGATGACGCAGATATGGGGGACTGGAAAATGGAGGATATGGTTGGAGGGAACGATCTATCGAGCTTTGGGGCCTTCGATGGAACGATCAATCCTGCATCGATGAGCAATAACTTCGAGTTCAACGATAAGAGCATGGAGAATGACTTTGACTTCGAGAGCGCAGCTAGTAGCCCGAGTCCCTTTGGGGTAGGGCCTGCAGACTCTCCAGAAATGCCAACCATAAAATACGGCACGCCACGAAAGAACTCACCTTTATTGAAGACTAAGACAAACAAGAGTCACAACAAAATGAATTCAGTAAGATGACATCAAGAGCAACATTGCATATCCATGCTGACTACTTGCAGCAACATTCTGTGACCCAGTCCATGAACGGACTCACTACGTCCGGGTCGAGAGAGGCATCACCGCTTTCTGCCATGGTCACTAGCCAGGAATCATCGCCGGCTGCATTCTTCAATACCTCCCCCTCACCCGCCACCGGCGTGGATTTCATGACCGGGACAATGCTAGGTACTGCACCTATCCACCCCCCATGGTCTGCGGGGTTCGAGAATTACCCCAACCATGGACTTCCTGCTATGCCCCAAGTGCCAAATCCTCAACCAATGCCAAGAATGGCACCTCCCCAAGGTTACCCGCCGATGGGCGCACCTTACAAGCCATTATTGACTATACACCCGACGCCCCTGAAATCCCGTGTAGAGACACAAATACCTATCAAGATGACGCTCTTCCCAATGCCGATGGGCATCACTAAACTTCATCTTCCAACTCACACAATCTCCAAGCCAAAACTGCTTGCGAAGCCTGCGCCTGAACGGTCACCCGATACGCTAGAACTATACACCACATTGGTATGTACCAGTGCTATGCAGAATCCAGAGAACAAGCGACGTGCTTTTGAGCGAGCTGCAGCGGCAGCCGTATCTACTCCAGATGGAAAGGAAGGAGACGATGAAACGGAAGACGACGAGGAGAATAAACCACTAAATGGTGGCGAAGTCAAGATTTGCCCAGGATGTATAACCCGCGAAAGGAAACGAGCAGCTCGCAAGAAGGTGAAGAAAGTCGAAGAAGAAGAATCATGGCATAAAGACGAGGCTAAACGTGTCATTGTCTTCAATACACACGAGATCAAGGACTGGCAGGCACCTACAAGCCAACCCCCTTCAGAGATAACTGGAGACCGAGCAGAGCCCTTCATCCCCGAGGGTGCCTTGCAAGTGGATGCCCCCATGCGGATAGCATGCTATTGCAGACACCAGAACGAGAAGCTTGGATTCCAGGTCATATTTACAATCAAGGACCACCAAGACCGCCTCGTCGCTCAGCAGATGACTTCTTCTATCATGATAACCGATGACCATAAGACACACAACATGCCGAGTCTGACATCCCAAACATCAAATGGATCAGACAGCCAGATGTTTTCTGGATCTGGGGCATTCCCCAGCGAGGGTACATTCGATGCCAATTCTGGCTCTGCCGGAACTATGGGTCCTTTCCGCCTATCGCATTCTAGTTCAGACTTGCAGAGCATGCAACGGAATTTCAATATGCAGCAATACCCACCTTCGATGAGTTTGAGAACTTCGCCACAGCCCTCTCAAACTACCTCTGCCACTATGACTCCTCGCAACAATTTATCGCGCCAGACATCTCCCTCCGCAACGTCAGGGCCAACATCGAAGAAGAGGAAGGCCAGTAGTTCAGGCAAAGTCCCCACTGGTCTAGCCATGACAAGACTGGAGACTGCACAAACTGGACCAGTACCACCTCCAACATCTTTGAGTGCGACCACTTCTACAGCTCCATCACCATTCACTCCCAATCTTCCTAATTTCCCTCAATCTGGGCCACAATTTGGCCAAACTTCCACCACTTTACCTGCCGTTTCTCAGCAATTTAATACAGGGCCCCCAACACCAAATAGCAATGACCAAGTCTTCTTTTCTAACAACAATAGATCACAATCTATGGAAAATTTGGCCATGGCACATCCAATGTATTCGGCGCCTACTTCAGCTCACCCAAGTAGGGCTCCCAGCCCGAATGGGCTGAGGTCTAGCGTTCAAGCCTACCAACAACAACAAGCTCAAATCGCCCAGGCTGTTGCGAATGGTCTCTATGGCATGCCACTAAGTCTCAATCCACACCGCCCGCCAACAATACACAAGTTGATTCCAAATGAGGGGCCGAAAGCTGGAGGTATCGAGGTTACGTGTTTGGGGAGCGGATTTTGTCAGGGCTTGGAAGTGATGTTCGGAGAGTGTAAGGCTACAACGACCACATATTGGGGTGAAACATCTCTCGTGTGTTTGCTACCGCCATCAGCATTCCCGGGAACTGTTCCTGTAACGTTCAAGCACCAACATCAGGCGCAGCAGATGCAACCCTACCCTACGCCACCTATTCCAAAACAACAAGCCTTCTTCAAGTACGTGGATGATGATGAGCAACAAATCATCCGGACTGCTCTGTCGGTTTTAGGGCACAAGATGACAGGTAAAATGGAGGATGTTCGTGATCTTGCCCGGCGCATCGTTGGAGACGGTCCCTCTTCATGGGGTGCGTCGGCGGGCCACTCTCCCAATGGCGGCTCTTCTAATCAACAAATCTCTGGCTTTAATGCTGCAACATTTGGCGTTGATGTTGAGGCGACGCTTCTGAGATGTCTAGATTTGATAGATCTTGATGATAGCCCGAATATGCCGCGACTCAACCTAAGAAGGGCTTCTGGTCAAACAATGCTTCACTTGGCTTGCTCTCTGGGTCTCCACCGTTTCGTTGCTGCACTGCTCGCTCGTGGCGCAAACCCTGAACCTCGAGATAAAGGTGGTTACACTCCAATGCATTTTGCCGCACTTCACGGTCATCCTCAGATTGTTCGACGCCTTATGTTGAGTGGCGCGGATCCTACCGTTCGAACTCTTCAAGGGTATACTCCATCTGATTTGGCAACTTCTGAAGAGGTCCTCCGAGTCGCTCGACGGATTGAGCATCACACAAGAACGCGTAGTGGCTCCTCGTTGAGAAGCAGAACTAGCAGCGCTACGTCCTTGAGATCTCTATGGGAGCCTGCATCTCACCCTATACCCGTTGATCATACTCTGAGTGAAGACAGCGATGATGACGACAATGAATATGAAGAAGAAGATGCAGATGCCGCGAATGATGGTGCATTCTGGATGAGGTCAAGACGTGCGAGCGCCCAGAAGCCTACGAAAGAAGAAGTTGCAGATGAGGAAGACCCTGTCTTGGAATTGCCAAACGTTCCAACTGGAGGCCTTGCATCACCGACTGCAGCTATGACTGCTTTCCGAGACCAACTGGGGGCTCACATCCAGCACATTCAGCAGACAATGCATCTCAACTTTCCTAACCTTCCTCAGATGCCGCGGTTAGACATGATGCCAAATCTTCCAGACTACCAAGCTTACCTACCAACTACCCCTATGGTTCGTCGGATTAGCAATCTGGTTGGCAACAACCGGCCTGACGGATCGAAAGAGCAGGATTATCGATGGTGGGATCTCTTCTCTGGCACAATTCCCGCAGCTCCGCCTGCATACGAAGAAATTTTCCCCGAAGGCGATGTAGACACGAAGAGAGCATCGGCGACTCAAGCAGCAGCGGATGCCGTGGCGGACAATAAATGTGCAAAACTCTTCGATCAAGCCGAAAGCTCAACTTCCGCGCAGAAGAAGCCAGTGGTTTTGGATACTGTAAGGATCGGGCAGAAACACACTATTACCAGGGAGCAGCAGGATCAACTGCGGCTGGCGCATGCCGAGAAGGTGAAGCGACTCAGTCGCGACAGGAACCTGTTCTTTATTTGGGTATGTTCTCTGGTCCGCCTCCTTTCATCTCGTTGCATACTAACACTCTATAGATTCCTCTCCTGACTGTGATCATCTTGGCCATGCTCTATAATCGCGTCCCTCAAGTCTACACTCGCACGTCGGATTTCATCGACTCCATCCGAAATCGGAACCACGATCAAGCTCGCGTGGTGGAAGTCTAATAGTACTCTGTATTTGAGGCGTTTGAGAATTTATACGAACTAGCTGTCACTAGTAGGGATAACAGCACGAAAATGTGTTTGCTGTTGAGCGATCAAAGCAACACTTAATGGGATCACGAACTTGTCTTTTTCATCAGTTCTTTAGCATGTCTGTTTAAGTTTCGACCTCACAATGAGGATGGATTATTATGGCTAGATGGATGGATGGAAGGATTTATTTAATTCTGGTTATCAATCTTAGTGTACAGGTGTACAGAGAACCATTCTGCGAGCTTAGACGCGAATTCATGAATGACATAGCATCTTGAATCCTATCTGCCAATACCTCGTGAATGATTATCTTGTATAAAAGAAAACGCTAAATGCCGCATGAACGCCTGCTCCATGTGTTCGCTGAATGCTGGGATATTAGGAAAAGGAACAATTATCGACTCTCATCTTTCCATTCTCGTAAGCCGGCGTCATATATGCATGATATCATGGCACCATTCTCGATGTCGTAAAAGTCGTTAAAGCGTCGTATCGATCTTATTATGCTGAGTGATGCATGAATGGATGGAATGAAAATCGTTATTCGTGACAAAATAGACCACATTGTTCCTTCGCGTTTCCAACCAAGCAATTTGTATCCATCGTCGAAGAATCTCTGGAATGTTCAGAACACATCGTCAGGCCACACAAACGATGGCTCGGACCGTGAAAGCTCGCTCTTCTTTTCATTCTCAGCAGCCGGCTTCGCCTTCGTCAGCTTTGCAGAGGTAGAAGAGGCAGCACTGGTGTCGACCATCTCGCCGCTGGCCAAGCGTACTGACTGGGGCATCTTTGGCATAGGCGGGACGCCGTGACCAGTTGAGGGATCGGCAATGTATGCAACACCTCCCGTCCTGCTCGTTGCAGATGTTGAAGGTTTCGTATAATTGAGGCCGGTGAAGGAGGACGACGGAGGTGGGGAGACAGATTGGCGTGTGCTGCGAGACACATTATTCTTGACGAGTTTGGTGGACCTTGGCTGCTTTGTCGAGTAGCAGGAGCTGCGTTGGCCGCGGACTTCGGACCTTTATTGCTAGTTGAAGCCTTCGACTTCGGCTGACCATTCGGCTTGGTCGGCTCTTGAACGACTTTCTGCAACTTACGCGGGGGCTTGCTGGTGCTCAGCTTCTTCTTGGTGGTGGCTAAACTGAGATCCGATTCATTGTCTGACTCCGAATCCGCTCCCGGCTTGTATCTGCCGCCGTCGTCGGCCATACGCTCGAAAGTGTTACTCTTCCTCTTCCGACGAGGAGCTGGATTCTTTTTGGGTGATACAATCTTGACTGCTTGAGGTCGGGGAGTATGTTCTTTGTCGGATTCCTCAGCCTCGCTCTCATAATTGATATCGTTGGCCGAAGCCACTTCGCTCGACTCGGTAGTCATCGGTATCTCTTGCTCAACAGACGTCCCCTGTCGGGCGGGCACCTTCACAGCGTGATCATCCCTCTCCACGATTGGAATTACTTGGTTTTGAACCGCGGGGGGGTGTGGCAAAGGTTTTTTGGTTGAAACATCCACAGCTGCCCTCGGATCTGAACCAAATTCTGATATCAAATCAGTGTCAACTCTGCCGCCAGGTATAAGCGGAAGGTTTCCATTTTCATGATCAATTGTCACAGCTCTGCCGATCTCATTTTCCGACTCGTTATCACCAACGTTCCCATCGGAACTAACATAACCATTCAAGAGTCTCTCAGAAGGGAGAGAAGACAAAGCCCCCGGCACGAACTTGTTTCGTCCAACCCTTGTTGGTTGATATGGAATCGGCTCACCTCGAGAGTCGGACAGCTGACGGCGTGCGGCCTCGAGTTTCCCCTCCAAATCACTCACACGCTTTACTAGCTTCTGTTGCTTTTGGAGATCTTTTCGTGATGGGATCCTTCTGGCTTGATTCTGGCCATCTTGTGACGGAGTTGAGTCGCTTTCGTGGGTGAAAGCTTTCTTGATATTGGACAATGAAGCTCTCGCGAGATTGAATGATTGTCTGCGGGGAGTAGATGTCTTGGAGTCCATAACAGAGCCAGAGCCATTGAAGGCGGGACTTGGCTCACGATGGCTGCTCGGGATTTTTGGAGGTTCTAAAAAGATCCGGCCTCTTCTCTTCTCTTCTCGCGAACAGTCCATGCTGTGTCGAGTTCCCAAAGTCATATCATCTCCAAGATCAACACCAGAATCGTGTTTACTTTGTGGGACTTTGAGGTCTTCTGCTCTCACGAATCTACCAGGAGGAGCATTCCCAGCAACACCACGGAAATGGCCCGACTGCTTCAGCTCCTTGTAAATTTGCTCTGCCTTCTCTTGACGTTCTCTTAATATTTGCTGCTGAACGGTCTCCTCGTCATCAAGCGGCTGGTGTTGTTTCTGCCAGATCTTCCAGTTACTGGGATTGAACGAAGCAGCAATAGATTTCCCAAATCTAAAGATGCTCGAATGGCGTGATGTCTCTGATTTACCTGTGACCGAAGATACAGCTACAGAGGATTCGCGGTTGTGTGTAACTTTACGAGGTTGTGCCATTTTCCGCCCACGGGACTCTCCACGCTGGTCAGACTCATATCTCTCAAGAATCTCCTCGTCTGTGCCAAGATACGGAACCGGTGGCCTCTGGCTGACTCTGTCGTTCATGCTTCCTTCCAAGAATTTCGAAGGGCGACTAGATTTGCGGGAGGTGGGCGAATTTGTGACATTTCGACTTCGTAAAGGGGCTCTGGCAGGCGCAGAATTGGCAGGGCTTGCATTTGAGAGAGGCCAGTCGCTCGCTCGGCGCCTCTTTCCAGAATGCATCTCTTCCTCGCAGGCCTCATCGTCGTAAGGTTCGCCATGATCTTCGGAATTAGAGACTCTCGAATGGCGGTTACTGAATAGTCGCTTCGTGCCAGCTTTGGATGCTGAGTCGGTGATTTGAGTCGACCCCTCACGTTGCTCGTCCATAGATCGATGTCTCGAGGTGTCCCGAGAGCCCTATTATGGGTCAGCTTTGTCTGTGGCGGATTGAAACAGCTCGAGGAATAACGGGAGAGCCAGAGTTCGCACGCGGGACGGTGCAGGACTGGCAAATCGATCTGGAACTCTAAACTTACCGAGTGGACGGTTGTCATTTTGCTCGTGCTCGAACTTGGGCTCGACTTCCTTAGGGGTGTATGATCTTAAATCGTGTTTGGCTTAGCATGAGCAGTTCTTTCGTTCTTTTACTCGCACTGCGCCGTGCAGTTGTTTGCAGCCAAACGAAGTGTAAACAAAAGGAGCCGGGTTGACGTGGACGTGTCTGTGGAGCGGCCGCTACTGTAGAAAGCTTAAACTCGGGCGTGGGGCCCCTGCATTTCCAGTGCCCGAGAGCACCAATTGCGTACGTTACCAACTTATCGACAACACCAACACCAACCCAACACCAGCTATTTTGGGACCGAGGCGGAGGGCAAAGGACAGAATAGGATCAGCTCGCATCCATTTACAGACAGGGAGCACCGGCCATTGCCTATTCAGTTAATACGACATGCCGGTCGAATGGCTTCCCTTCCGGGAGGAAGGATTGATTGTCTTATTGCATGTCCACCAGTGTGTCTCCAGAGCTCATGGTCGTACTTTAGAAGATCTGAATCTAGTAGTGTTCCGCGTCTGGCAGTCAAAAGGATCAAGCTTGCATAAGTAATGCTTACAGTTGTCATCACGTCCACAAGATGCATGCATGTTGGAGGGACAGATCAGAGCGTATTTCCAACCATATCAATTCATATTGAACCAAGCGCACACGCTGGCTTCCTAGGATCTGCCCCATTCTACCAAAAGACCCCTAAATTACAGAATGGTACCCCCTCAGCCGTTCCCACAAACATTCCTTCCCTTTCAATCTCAACCTCAACTTCAAACATAGGAAATGTGCAATAGTGTGAACCAACAAGGAAAGCAGCGCTTTCCTCCAATTCTAATCAACAAAAAAGGCAATTTGAGACGTGTTCTTTTGGCATAATTACGTTGGTAGGCGTGAAAAGGGCCAAACCATACATAGTTGCTCATGCTACCATGGGGGAAAGGAAAAGACGATCGTGAATGTATGTGTGCGTAGTCGCAGATTGGGCTCCAAGGGCCTTTCGTAAATGCTATTGAATCCCAGCGGGTATAGAAGAACGCAGATTTCATCCCACAAACTCCAGTAATATAACACAATCATTTCCACAGAATCAACGCCCGAGGCGTTTCCAAAGATGACAGTCCTAGACAACGTGAGGTTGCATCCGCCCTGCAAGGTCTCCATTGGCACGCTTGTATTTCAGCAACAATGCGGCGCGGAAATCAGATTCCTCCTCGTCATCAGCCATGCCTGGCTTTTCGTGTGGACTGCTAGGGCGCATGCCGTTGTGAAGCGGCTGATTCATAGATGACGGGAAGACGTCATCGTATGTGCGTTTGCCATTCCGTTGTTGCTCCAAAGGGGGAGGGGCGGGTGCAGGGAATTGACTTTGAGAACCCGAGCGCTCGCGGGTCGGGTCATATCCTGGACTTGGCAATGGCGGAGCAATACGACTGATCGAAGAAAGAGAGTCGAGTTTCGGTTCAATAGCGGCTATCGTCTTCAGAGGTGCTAGATTAAGGCCCGGGCTAGGGAGAGGAGGACTGTGAGCTCGAGGAAACCCGTGATAAGGGGGTCGATTGAAGGCGGAATCAATGGCCGGGTATGGGGCCCCGTGTGGGGGGGTTGGAGCAGCAAAGCCAACGGAGGCTCGTCGGTACGGATCAGACTCGTATGGATCACGTTGCTCACGTGGTGGATTGCTAGGATACGCGGATTGAGGGTATTGTCGGTCGTAGGCGTAGGTACTTGGAGGCGGTGGAGGCCCGGGACGGTAGTGCGGAGGCGGTTGGGGTTGATGTTGATGTTGATGGTACGGGTTTGGAGCTGACTGATATGCTTGCGGAGCGGGCGGCGGTGGTGGTGGTGGTGGTTGAGCAAACTGGCTTGGCGGTGCTGGGTATTGCGAGCCAGGAGGTTGGCCAAAGTTCAGGTGGCCGCCAGGAGGGGGAGGAGGGTGACCACCCACTGGGGAAGGGTATTGTGAATACGGTTGTGGTGGATGTTGTGGGTATTCCCCAGAGAGTCGGCGCTGCGGCTCTCTTGCGTCAGGGCTTCCGCTGTGTGATCGTTCACGGTAAGGGTCATTTGATGGCTCCGTGGGGCGGCCATGGCGGGTATAATTATCTTCGGCACCATTTGACTCCTCATACTCAGACGGTGCCTTATCTCGTCTCCTCATTCGAACATCGCGTCTGATTCTGACTCGGCAACCTTGCTCGGCAACAGTCCGGCTGAGCGGTGTGCTCTCGGCGAGACCAGGAAACTTCTTTGCGCTGAAGACGGTGAACATGTTGGACTTAACCTCCACTCGCCAGTCGAAGGATGATTCGGGGACACCTGGACCGGAGACTTGAGGTTTGGTTTGATCCTTGGCGGGTTCCGCATCGGCATCCTCTGGGTCCCTGGTTTCCTCATACAGATTGAAGCTCAATTTATATTGGCCTTCATGGCGGACAGAGAGATCGGGGAAGATGAAATAACCAGCTTCCGTGGGACGGTCAAGATAAGCCATTCCAGAGACAGGCATTCCAGTGAGGACCGGGATCTGAGGTGGTGAGGGATGCACTCGCCCATGAGCCATCGGACGGGCCGTCTCAAGAGTTGCGAAAAGGAAAAAGTTGGCATTGTAAGCGAACGTGATGTCCTCTGACTTGCCGTTCTCACCTTCTTCGTATATACGAAGCTCGACGACGGGTGGTGGATCAACAGGACGTCGATCGGCGGAGGCTTTAAGGTGTTAGCAAAGGGTCCCAATCATCTGTCCAGTCTCTCCTTACACTTGGCTCCGGAGCCACAAGCTCTCGCGCGCTCGGGCTCTTGGATAACAGACAAAAGGTACCTGAGATGTCGTCCTCCTTTTGTCAATCTGGTAGCAACCCCAGGTACGGGACGCTTGGTTGTTGCGGCTGCGGCCATTTTGGCGTTGACTCCGAGAAATTCAGCACCAATGCCCTCTCTTCTTATTTAAATATTACTCGAGCGATCAATTAAAATCGCGGCGTCGTCTGTCTCAAATCATCAGCCCTGTTCCTGGGACGTTTTCACGAGCCGGAAAGCCAGCTGAGTAGCCGGTAACCCAACTGATAGAATGGGTCTCCCGAGCGATCAGCAAGCGATGCTGGGGAAATTGCTCACCTTGAGGGCTGCAACTTCGATAACGGTGTCGAAGACAAAGTGCGAATAACCACTCCTTTCTTTACCCTGGAGCAGACGGCTGTAGTCGTTCCAGTATTCGAAGTCGGAGTGTCCGAGGCGTTGGCAGGAACGCGATAATGGTGCAGTGCTGAATGCTGAACTCTGTACCTCGCTACGATAGCCCGTGGTACCAATGCTAACAGACCCGACGAGCAAAGCTGGCCGTCGTGATCTCTTCTTCTGTCGGATCAAAGAGGATAGATACTCCTCGCCGTCAGTGGTCGACGACAGGTGTCGGAATAGGGCGGTCGTTCAGGAATCGCGGCAAAGAAAGAGAAGCAAGAGAGAGCGAGAGGGGAGGTAGAAGGAAAGGTGGTTCGGCGGGAGGATGGGGATGGGCGAGGAAGCAGGCGAGGCGAGTGGACCTGGTAGACAGCAACTGGCTGGCTGGCTGGCTGGCTGGGAATCTGAATCTGGAATCTGGGACGAGCACTAGCCCGCTGGGATACCTGGGTCTCCGTCCAGTGGACTGCTACTGGACTACACAGCGTACCGACGCCGCGAGTGCCCCCAAACTAACAGTAGCGGGTGGTCGTGGTCGTGGTCGTGGTCGTGGTACAGCTCCTAGGGTAAATGCTAGGCTATTAGCACGGCCCCGAGACCTCCCTAGGTTGCACCCTAGCAGACTACAGAAACAGGCTAGCACGGGAGACCAACGGAGAGTGAGAATTTGAGAAAAAGCGGGCCTGCAGTGCGCAGACGAGTGGCTGTCGACAGCGCTGCAGGCCCGGAGACCGTGGAGCGTGTCTGACTGGATCAAGCTGCAGATAGCTGCAGATGGCTGCACCTGGTTGCAGGGCACGATATTCCTGGTTGCCATACCGGTAACAATCCCTAGGTAGTGTGTACCAAGTATTATTCGCAACAGCTTACAAGGACGAGGATCGAAGGGCGAAGGGGGAAAGGGGGATGTCGCATTGTCGATGTCCCCATCACAAGGATCGGCAGGGATCTGTCACCAGATATCCAGCATCTCCCCAACCCACATTCCGCCACTTTCCAATGATGGCCCAGGACTTGACCCCTCTGCCAATCTTGTGCCAAACTTGTCCTTCCCGACTTGGCCCTCTTCCCCGGTGGGAGGAAAGACCCTGGGAGACGAGGTGCAGCAGTGCCGCGCTCTCCCTGCACGGCGGACGCGGGATCTGGTCCTAACGAATAACGACTGAAGTCTTGCGCATCTCGTAGAGTTGTTTCTTCCTCCTTCGAGCTCGAGTCCAGCGCTTTCTTGACAACAATCTGGCAAGCACCAGATATTTGTGTCACCGAAGTCACGAATCAGTGTCAGTAGTGAGCTCTCGAATGGCACTACCTGCGTTCCTTCGTGTCGCCAACGAAAATGCGTGTTGCTTTTGCTTTGCTTCGTGGATCAGCACACTTTGGGCATCAGCCCCGACACCAAATTGGCCCGCTGGTATTTGAGTTACAGGGTGCATAAAAAATCGGACGGCACGGCACTGCGAACTTGAACCGATGGCAGCAGTGTTGACCGGCCGATAAACACTATTGAACGGGATCCATTCTAGGTCTATATTCAACTACTTCGAGGTACTGTAAGTCTTCTCAACCGAGCATTGTTCTCGGCCAGAATATCGGCCGTAAAATTGACGAACTGCTCTTGGTCTGTTCTCATAAGATTATGGGGTTATTGTCTTATGAAATCCAGGAGCATGGACGGCTGGGTTACTGGCTCGCGGGAAGGTGAGACCAACAAAGCGGCACTGCGTATTACGGATTTCCGCTGAATTTACTCGGCGTGGGATGTTCAAAGTCAGGGCCGCTTTTTCTGTCCACCAGGAGATTGGGTACCGAGTCCCCAAATGCCAGCGCCTGGTGCGAGGGAGATGCTTGCAACGTCGCAAGTTTGATTTGTCGGATCCTCAGGCACAAATCCAACTTCCAGTTTCTGGGCCCTCGGGTTCACTCTGAAACAGTGAAACCGTACGCTGCGGTTAAATGATCCTAAAAGTATATTTCAGCATGGCCTTTTGACAATGCCCCCCACAAGGTGTTATAAAGGTGAAGATATAGCAATTGTCGACTAGTTGCAGAATCATTTCCCACAAGAACAGAGACAAGAAACCATGGCAAACAAGCAAATCTCGTTTCGAGTCCAGTGTGAAGCTTTCATCAAGGGCGAAAGGATTGATTCTACGGGAATTTTTACGGTACCCACAGGATCACTTGCAGCATCTCTCCGGAAATAGCAATCCAGCCAATCATCAAGAGAGACTCTCCCCTTTTCCCACCATCGCGTGCGATTCGCTGTCTGCACAGCCGTTTCAATGATTTGCATGGTGCGCCTACTTTATTGCCGGCTATGACGGATGAAGTAAGATCTCCGCCCACCCTTCCAAATAGTTATGAAGAGGGTGAGGGTCGTCCGATACCCGGAGCGCTTTTGTCAAAAAGGATGCCGGCGCGCAATAATAATTGAGGATTTGAAGCTATTCATACTAGTCGCTTTAGATCCACTGCTAAACTGTAAGGCTTTACCCTGAAAGACCAAACTCGACTGGACAGCGGCAGCTACGGTTCGGCCCTGATCTGATCGCGATTACCGCGGCAAACTGCCTCCCGTAGGTCGACTTTATCGAGATGAAAGTGAGCCCCGTTCTTGACAGTCCTCAACCACTTCATTAATTTGTATCGAATATTATTGAATGCAGAGTTCGTGGCTTTCTGTTGCTGGGCTCGTGTCCCCTAAAAGTCAAATAGCTTTCCAGCCTCTGCGCACTTCTGCACGCTGCCTGCATAATATGCATATTCATCATCCCATCATCCTTGCGCACAAAATAGTGCGCCCACGCGAAAGCCATCGAAACTGACTGATCGTTCGCAACGGTGGCGCTTCAGCATGCTTTCCACGTGCTCTCGTGGAGGAAAAGAAAAGACGACTAAAATTCTCGCCCAAGCTAGAGAAGGTTGAGGATGGAGAATATGCACTCTATCACACCCTTGATAATCGGGCGAGGCGGCCCAAAAGCCAAGCACTCTTGAAAGGTCGAAAGGTGGGGTCTGAAGTGGTTTTCTAGAATCTGTATTCGAACATTCGAACGAACAAGTGTCCCTGATAATTCTACTCTCACGGTTTCTTGCTTGACAGCTCACATTGCATTCCCTCCTTTGCCAGTCTTTGTACATTGCACTGAGCCGTCTCTTGCTTGAAGTCGTTCCGGCAGACTCTGGTTGTTTCCCCGCCAGAATTTCTACTGGGAGGATGGGGCCTTACCAATGCTTTTCCAACATTGAAATCATTGGATGAAAGATCACTCCATCTTCGGAGGGGTTGCTTCTCGGGAAGCAGGTGCCAAAATTCGGACCGCCAATAGCGGAAGAGCAAGGCTCTGCTTCCGGTAAGCTCCAGGGCTCGCGCATGCCGCGACCAGGATATAGATAATCTCAAAGCAAAAGCAAGGTTTTTGCTGCCTAAGCGAATGTTCTGGTGCAGGGCTTGAGGAGGTTGGCCAACGGAAATGCGCTCTGGAATACCCTTTGGCTGAGAACAGGAGTTGGTGCGCTAGAATTACACAAGGCGAGTTCATCACTACCGAAATGCACGGTAAATCGTGAGACTTCCGATATCAGAGGAGATACGTCAACCGTGGTGCAGATTGCTGCGTACTCTGCAGATCGTGCTCATTATCTGCTGAGAAGCATAATGAGCAATAGTATATTCGTCTGTAAGGTTCTCTTTGACTAGTGGCCGTCACACTTCATGGATAATTACAGTGGGATGGATCAGACAGAATTCGGCATCTGACAATTTTCAGGAAGATATCGACTAGACTCGCGATTCAGGTGAGCAACCTCTATATCATGGAGTTCGGTCTTTTGCCATTCACTGTCACGCGACGAGATACATCTTAGATACTGGCCCACACCTCCTTCCACAATTCGGACAACATTGGCCTACAGACAAAGCCTATCAACGTCAGCCGACTCCCGTTGTAAAGTAGTTTCTAAACTGAATCAACTCTCCGGGTTCGGATATTACAGCCGATAATATGCTCGACGTCGTATTCCCATTTGCTGATGTACTGCATACCTACAACGTTGATGAGAGAGTACACCCCACAGGCGCTGATTCTCATTTGTCCACCTGGCTACATTTTGCAGGATCCAAGCAGATTGAATACAGGCTGGCGCCGATCGTCTCGTTACCAAACATGTTACTTGCCTGGTCACTCAAGACGTTCAGGATTGCCTCAGGGTAGAACCGCCTCTTGATGATCTAATTTCCAGTGCAGTCGAGAAACTTGACAGCAGACCTAACATGTATCACTCTTCATCGGCACAATCCCCCAATAAGCAAATGTGGTTCAGGCCTAACAATATCCCGTCCCCAAGCAAGGAATTACAGTACCGTGAAGTTTGGCATAGAATCACCGGAATATGTCATTCTCAGTGGCGGATTTACTCAAGTAAAGAAAAACCATTCGTTTCGCATTGTCAAGACCTTTCAATATTACAGACTTTTCAAGAATAAATCCACTGCGTCTTCATACATCTTCTTGGAATTCTGGTAGGAGGTCCATCTTATAAGGGTGTTACAATCTCATGTACGTTCCCGTCTCATTCGCGCGCAAGGTAATCCCATGTCTCATGTCAAGGCATGCTTTGACATGACTAGACCCTTGTGGTTCGAGTGCGTAATTGGTACAGCAACGCCGTCCTGTTTGGCTCATCTGGCTTTGGACTCAGTTTTCCACTTCAGAATCGTCCAAGGTTCAGGCTCTCTAGCCCCCTCCCCTCTCCTCTACGCTGCAGATTCTTTCCCAGCCGAATCCTTCCTTCCAATCATCAAGGTCGACACTTCGGGAACGGACATCAAGCCCTCCTTGACATCGGGATTTTTCACAGCAGCCACCCGTAACCCTGCCGAAGAAGGGCCTTTGGCTTGGTGCCAATGCGAGCAGGCTTCTCACGTGGTTGGCGTTATGCAGGAACGAGTACAAACTCCGCGAGGCGTACGTGTTGCTTCCATGATGGGTATAGGATGTTTGAAGGCGTGCGGAGCAGAATCACTAGCTACTCTAAAAACACATATTTCCAGGCGGAAGTTTCCTCCTATTATCGTGCGTCGGAGCAATTGCTGACCTACTTGCTAGAACGTCCCTAAGCATTACACAGTCATGGGTCGGGAATTGTAGTCCCTATCTTACTGAAAAGGGGATAGGTGGCTTGTCTGTGGTAGACCATATTTCGCCGGTGCCCAGATTCTGATTCTGAGGCCTCTTCATGTCACACCAAGGTGAAGGTTGTCTGGAGTATATATCTCAGGCAGGGAAACACTGAACTGCGAGCTTTGAGTTTCAGCACTTTACAATTTCTCTGCTTGGATTGACGAAGCAGGTCAACCGGCGTGAAACAGAACGGCTGGAACGGAGGCGCTCAGGGGTAAATCGTCCAATTCACTTCAGCTGCTACAAGCCTGGTCCGATTATTCCAACCTCTGCATCAATTCAGACACGTCTTTGGAGAGGAACAAGGGCGTTGACTATCTATAACAGTGATTTCTTTCATGTCTGAGAAACTCGGTATCCATCCAACCTCCCCGATCTGCCGTCGTATCGACAATTGATGTTCTTCATCCAACAAATCCCACATCTGAGAGACAAAGTTAAAACACCATTCTCTAGCCACCAGCTCTCGTTTGTGCGCTTCAGATGGCGAGGGGTCCCTGGGTGCGGCTTTGGAGCAGCCAAAACAATCCCGGGAAAAGCTCGAAGAGCAGGGTGACATGGAATACATCAACGACCCATGATCCGGCCCTATTTGCTAATAGACGGCAGAACAATCACACGTATTTAAGTCCTCTTTAGGAATCTGGGACTTGATGACATGCTACCGAAGCTCCCCAAGCCGGTCTTACTCTCCCAAAATCCTGCTGCGGAAACTTCTCCACCGCTTCTCTTCGCTCCACTACTCGGAACATAGCTCCAAAGCTCCCGTGAGCAAGTACTGTCTGAGCTGTCACCATGACTGAAGTGGTTCCTTTGAGCAAGACATGCCGATCTCTTACGACGGTGTCCGCCCAGTCTAGAAGACTCCTTGACAAGGGTAGCGATGGCAACGAGCCTCATCGGTGCAGAAAACATGTAAGCGCATTGCAGTTTTCATCAATGGCGTGCGGTGCCGGAATACGACACGTTGGCGTGCAAAAATTGTGAAGAAGGTCCAGGTCCAAGATATTCATATCACTTAATGGATTGAGAAACCGTAGAGCCTCGCCAGCTGAAAGGGTACTTCCATGTCCAAGGGAGCTTCTTGGGTTAGCTGAGCTTGTTGTCATTGGCCTCAGGACACAATTTCATTGCACCAAGCGTTTGACGCAGTCCACACATTGTGGTCTCCGTTCGTTTTTACTGTCCTAAGTGATCTATTAGCTCCGTGTTTCATACATTCCATAACTGCATCTCCATATAACATAAGGTAAACGCAAAGATCACAAAGGCTTGTGGTAGGAAGATCTTTGATTCGCAGTGCAAGAAGGAGACGAAGTACTGTACCGCTTGGGAGCACATCACGTCTCCTCCGCTTCTGTGGTGCCAGATCTAATTCTACAAGGGTGGCAGATGAAAGCAAAGAAAGAGTCCCAAATGGCAAATTTCTCCTGAGATAGACCTCAGCGATCAAATTTTGTGAAGCGTTTCAGTTTTATTGAGATATGAATACTTTATTTCGGTTTATATAGTTACCTCTGTGAAGTCTTGTTTTTCTGTGGTTTTGTTTTATTTTGTTGAATTCCAGATTTACTTTAATCTCCCTCACCGGGTTACCATCTCTCCAAGAACCACAGTTGCTCATCAAGTTGATTATCAGAGCGAAGTCCCAGATTCGAAGCGCAGATAAATCTTAAACATAGACATTCATTCATTCACTGCCGCTGTCAAATTCATCGCCATTGCAATTCGAATTATATTCTCCATTGTAGTAGACCTCGGTGATTTTATTCTAGAATAATCTAATGACTCTTGAGCTCGGACATCGAGATTATCATATTCAAAGAAGACATTAGAGCAAGCACTTTTAAAATGTGCAACATTTGCACTTTACTCCTTCACTCCTACAGTATATCAAGTAGCCCCTGCGTATTCTTTCCTCATGGCCTCCCTGACCATCTCCCCACACAACTTAGCTGTAGGGTTTGCACTGACGGCCAACGCCTTCGCTATCTCATTTCCGTAACGTCCCCCCATCATGAAATCCCTCGACGCATGTTCCTCAAAGTCCACATTCTTCCATTGTGCTTCTTCCCTGCCCGCACCAATCCTCAGCTCAGCCTCTTTCAAACTTAATCGCTTTGCGGTTAAGTGATAGAGCGCTCCGCGTTGTGTATATGCTTGTGAGAGGGTCTTGGCCGCCTGTGGAGATATTGCTGCGAAGAGTGTTAGGGGTTTCAGGAGGTTTATAGCTGTGCTGAGGTCGGTAAGGATGGTTGTCGAAACAGAGATGAGTATTTCGTCTGATGGGGAAGGGTCCAGAGGTGTAGCTTCGTCGGTCCAGTGGCCTTTCGGTAGCCTAACGAGAACACCATCTCCGTATATTCTCCTTAATGCTTGTGCTCTATTATTCCTCGCACTGGCATATCTTGGGTATTCTGCTATCAGTGTGTCGATACTCTCGACGCAATTGAGGTATTCAGAAAGTGGCGATTCAGACGATTCAGGTCTCAAACCAGCTATTCGAAGCTCTACTTCTTGAATGGAGGAGACGATGGCTCGTTCTCGGCTGCTAGCAGCGTGGTAGGTAACAGTATCCGTGACGTGAGGGTCTCGGGGAAAAGACTCGTCGATTAGGAGGGGAGCCGATGGACCTGCCTCTGGGTCCTTTATTTTCTCCAGAATGGAAAGGTCGTGAGACGTCAGAGCTGCCATGTGCAGCGGGTATGGCCACTGGGCTTCTTTGGATAAAAGAATAAGGTAGTCCTTTTTCTTATGGGCTTATGGGGATGGTAGATGGGAAGGATGAGGAATGAGAGGCGAGGTCAGGAAGAATGGGACCAAGAAGTCTTCCTACCTAGGTATGCCACTTAGATTATTCACCACCGCTTGGGCGGCTCTGCGGATGACGGCAATGTGCGGGATTCATACGGCGAACAAGGCAGGTAGAATCAGGGGGAAATGAAGGGGGAAATATCAAAGTATCTGTTTCTTATGTGCACAAGAACCGCTGCTAAGCCGAGTCTACGCGCGCTGCCAAATTCCGCTCCAACTTCAAAGCCGAACCAATCACCTCCACCCATTTACATAGTAATCGTCAATCCAAGAGGCAAGTCAGAGGAAAGAGCAAACCGAACAAAGAAGTTTGCGAACTTGTGGAGTATTTAGATGCAAGTGCATCGCCAGTCGGTCATCTGCCCCCGAGCTAACCGGGTCAGATAAAAGAAGCCACGCCCTGAACTTTTACTTGGAACTATTCATCTGCCTTTGTTCATCTGTCCTGATAGGTAGCATAAAGACTTAAGAGCGAACAACTTGTGCACAATACCTTTCTTCCTTCATCAACTTCTGTCTTATCATTCCGACCACAGACAATTGCATCATTCCGTCAAAGGTGTGCCTGTCATGGCACCCTCTGCTATCTCCATTTTGACCCCCGATTCTATTACCTTCCCCACCTCCAGCAATACAGTCGCTGCTGTCGATGGCACTCCCAATTTCCATGGATATGATCACATCACCTGGTATGTGGGAAATGCAAAGCAAGCGGCTTCGTATTACACCACCCGCCTCGGATTCTATACCGTAGCCTACCAAGGTCTAGAGACTGGGAGCCGGCATATTGCCTCCCATGTCGTTGCCAATGGCAAGATCAGATTCGTGCTCTCATCTCCCATCAAGTCATACACATCCCTCGACGGCGATGAGCCTATATCATTTGAAGAACGAAGCTTGCTGAAGGAAATGCATGAGCATCTCGAGAAGCACGGTGACGCTGTCAAAGACGTTGCCTTTGAGGTTGACAATGTAGAGGGAGTTTATCGGCAGGCAGTTGAGCAAGGTGCTGTGTCAGTGCAAGCTCCCCGCAGAAAGTCAGATGAGAATGGATCTGTTACAACAGCCGTTATCCGCACATATGGCGATACGACACATACCTTACTTTCCCGCGATTCATACCGAGGCGTCTTCCTCCCTGGCTACAAATCAATCCCAAAGACAAAGGTCGAACCCCTTCAGAGTCTCCTCCCAACTGTCACACTGGAGGCTATTGATCACTGTGTCGGCAACCAAGACTGGGGTAAAATGGAAGAAGCTTGTGCATACTACGAAAAGTGCCTGTCCTTCCACCGCTTCTGGTCCGTTGACGACTCTCAAATATCCACTGAGTTTTCTGCACTGAACTCGATTGTCATGGCCTCCCCGAACAACGTTGTTAAGATGCCGATCAACGAGCCAGCACCGGGAAAGAAGAAGAGTCAGATTGAAGAATATGTTGACTTCTATGGTGGCGCCGGAGTACAACATATTGCTCTGCGGACAAACAATATCATTTCCGCTGTTAGTAATATGCGGGCTCGAGGAGTGGAGTTCATTAATGTCCCGGAAACATATTACACCACCATGCGGCAACGACTTAAGACCGATAAGAGAAACTGGAAGTTACAGGAAGACTTCGATACGATCCAAAAGCTGAACATCTTGATTGACTTCGATGAGGGTGGGTACTTACTTCAGCTCTTCACAAAACCTCTGATGGATCGGCCGACGGTTTTCATTGAGATAATTCAACGAAACGAGTTTGACGGCTTCGGCGCAGGAAATTTCAAAAGCTTGTTTGAGGCTATTGAGAGGGAGCAAGCAGAGCGGGGGAATTTGTAAGCAATGAATCAGTAACGAAAATTGGAAGTTAGGACAAAATTAGCGCATCATTGTACAGTTGTACAAACATTGGATGACATCCAACCAGCATAGGGACAGGCTCAGCGTTTGTGCATAAATTTTTTTATTAGTAAAACAAATACCATTAATCGAATGCTTATGATACAATAAAACTCGAGCTGCAATTCTCCCGACTCCAGTCACTCCATCGCCCTCAAGCATCCCCAAAAATAGCATACAAGATCCTACAGTTTCTCACAAGAAGTGCGATATTACAGGCGCGGTGCTCTCAGAACCCATGCTCAACTCTCACATCGCACTCTTCTCCCTCAATGGGGACCTCTCGGGAATCAAAATCGTCTCCTGCGAAGCCGAGTACATCGGCGGTTCTAAAATCATCGGCCCTTGTCCTTGCTGCACCGCCTGTCCTTGAACGTCTTTCTGATATGGAGGCAAATCCTCATACAGATCCTCATCTACAACCTCGGCCGAGCGTGTAGTTACTGGTATGGTCTCTGTCACATCCTGAGGTGCCTGAGCTTGCGCCTTGGCGAGTTTCTTTGCTTTGGACTTCTTGTGGTGAGAGTAGGCTCGTTCACCGGCAAATGCTGCGGCTCCAACGATGAGGAAGAGGACCATGGTGTTAATAAGTGGTTTTGGTAGTGGTTTTGGTCGTGATAGCGAGGCTTAGAATTGATGATGCTGGTGGCTTAACGGCGTTGAAATGTGAGATGTAGTGTTTTCAGCGGAGCGGTCGAGGTTGGCCTAGGTAGCAGATTGAGAGCAAGTGGATGAAGATCAAAAGTCAAGGAGAGGTGAACGAAGAAACTTATATCTTCTGGAGTTCATTCTACCTGAACACAGCCCGCTGGGAAGTTTGAGGCTTTTCGGCCAGTGTCTGAGCTGCATATGCAGACTGAGTGGTGCTGAGAAGTTCCGGGCTGATGCGGGCGGCTCAGCCACCATTGGTCGCGTCGCAAAGGTAACCAACAAGTCCGAATACGTCCGGATACGCTCTGAATACGCCCCATGTAATTTTTTTTTGTGCTTACTGTAGTATTGTGATATTGTGATTGTAGTTATGACGACCTCTCCTGCGATTTTGAATAACTCAGCCGTCCATGTCAGTCCTTGCATTTCTCGTCTTTTGTCTCCACCTCGAAACCCTCGAACTCGACTTCCAAGTATTCTCTCTCATCACTGATCGGTTTCGCAGCATACATACCAATCCACAAGTCTTCGCTCTCATCGACGTCCCAGAATGCCCATGTGACCTCCCGAATGGGCATCTTTTCCCCGTGATTGTCCACAAGTAGTACCCTTAGTACCGTTCCCTGGAAGATATCGGCGTCAGTATTGCTTGGTCAACAATATCATACCATTCTGGAAAATTCACGAGCTTCCCCATCTGTTTCAGGATGCCTACGGGGGCTTGAGACAACAGAATTAGGAAGACATTCTCGTGGATTCGTCGGAAGGAGGATTGAAGGGCTTTTGGGGAATTGCATACCCAACTTCCGTCTTCCTCCTTCTCCCTCTCAAATTCAACCGTCATGCTTCCTTGCTCCTCGCTCTCTCTACTCAATGGCAACAAACTCCAGTCCGCCCATTGGTCTGCAGCAACAACACTCATCATCGGCTTTCCTTGATAGAACTCAATGCCACTCTTGACCCAGGGCTTTTGAGATCCGCCCGTCTTTGGTGGTAAGACGAGGAAGAGCCCTCCTTGATCGTACAGTGTCTTCCATGGTCCCTTGGCAGTGACACGCGCAGATTTGAAGGTAGATATAGGGAGCGCTTTATAGATGATTGGGGCCGTGAAATTGTCGAGGTTGGGTGGCTTGCGCCAGATATCCGAGGGGGAGACAGCGCGAAGTTTGAATTTGCCAGTATCGAATGGGCCAGGATTGGCATTTGATGGTATCAAGTTTGCAGTCTGGAACTCCATTTTATTGATGCTTTGGGGATTTAGGTGAAGTTGAAGGAATGGTGAAGTGCGTTCGAGGAAACGAAATCACAAGTGGAAAGGCTACCTGCAGGTACCACAATGCATACCTAGGTATTCCGTGCCTACCCCGAATGCACGATCAAGGCCGGAGGTTCCTACTCCATTTTATAGGCCACCAGGAAAGGTCTTTCGGAATTGCTACTCGGGCGAGTGCGATATATACTGGAACTGCAACTCTGCAACTGCAGTAGGCCTATCTATATTTCTTTGTCTCGTCTTTTGTTGTCTCCTGGTGGACAGAAAAGAGTGGAATACCGGTATTCAAATCCCCGATATTCAGCGCCACTTTTTAGGTCTTCCACGAGGTTGTGTAGCGCCCTTTTAGGAACCTACCTAGGTACGTTGCAAGATAACAGTACAGCGCGGGGTAAATGCCTGTGGAACTATGCCTGGGCCTGGGTGCGTCAGTCGCTAACGAAGTAAGCAAACATTCTGACAAATCCAGGGCCAGGCTCCGTGCCATCAACCTCACCACATCAACACGTGTTAGCTTGAACACAAGCAATGTCTATGTAGCCCCTACTTCTCATTTAGCCAAGGTCGAACTTCCCAGAAGGATAATTGAAGTCACAATGAATGGCGCACTTCGCTCAAAGCAAGGTTGCTGGACGTGTAGGCTGCGGAAGAAGAAATGCGATGAAAAGCATCCTTTCTGCTCCACATGCGAATCGTTAACCATCACCTGTTACGGATATGGCTCGAAACCAGACTGGATGGACAACGGTGAGAAGGAGAGAGAAATAGCTCATGCCATCAAGCAAGTGGTCAAACACACCTCAAGGCGAAAAGGTCGCCTTGGAAGTTCAATAACTCAGCTCCAAAAGCGTTATGGTAGCAAGAAGATCGAACCATCCGTGGTCAAAATAGCGCCCAAGGCAACTGGGGCTTCTTCTTCTTCTTCTAGCCCTGGTTCAAATCTTGACCCTTATCCTCCGACTGGCGAGAACAGTTCTTCTACCCATGCTACCCCGAATGCCTCGTCAAGCTCCCCAGACGTAAGAATAAAATGACTTCAGGTGCTCAAAATACTAATTTGAAGTAGGCCCCTACACATGAGAGCCATCATGCGACCACAGCTTCAACAATTCCCTCTCTTTCAACGAACGAAGTTATTCTGCTGATGCATTTCCTGGACAACGTTTTTTGTTTGCAATACCCACTGTACAAGCCAGCAGTGAGTGAGGGAGGGAGGGGTTGGCTTCTTTCTCTTCTATTACGAACGAAACCCTTATACCACGCCTCACTGGCACTTAGTGCCTACCATAGAAGCACGATGTTTGTAGCCCAACACTGTTGCCCCACTACACCTTCTGGTATGACTGAGCAGGAAGAACACCTCGCAATTTCGTTGAGAGAGCTTCAAGGCGCCATTCAAAACGTTGACCAATTTGTTACAAGAGCGTGCCCTGCGAACAGCTTGGGGATGATGGCATCCACTGTGCAGCTCATCTTCTTCGAGGTGGGTTTCGAATGCTCATTCTGGAATTCTTTTGTAGTTTCAATGCTGATAAATCCACAGCTTTTCGCCGGTCAAGGTGATTCTTGGAGGATCCACCTGAATGCTGCTACAGCTTTGTTCTCTGGTCCATACAAAAACGAGATGGCGCGGCTTGGTTTGGATGGGATTTCAACTTCAAATGTGAACAGAATAGCCAGCTATTCTGAAGAGACAGTGATATTCAAGTTTTTGACCTCGGTCATTGCGTGGCTAGATATCATTTCGAGTACCACGAACGGAAAATTACCTCGCATCATCCATCTTCTCCCCGGCGAGATCTCTTCCGGCTCAGTGATCAATTTTGAAGCCGTCATGGGATGTAAGAATTGGGTGATGGTTCAAATTGGTCGTATTTCGGAACTTCACGGGTTCAAAACAGAGTCTATTCGAGAAGGCCATATTGTCTGCGAAGAGGTGGGCCAAAGAGCCAGCGTTATTAAGAGCGAACTTCAAAATGGCCTCGCTGAAAGCAGCCTCTCGTTTCTTAGCATCTCGGATCCGATCGTTGCCACGGCATGCAACCCGTATATTACCCCGCAAATGTTTACCACACAGTTATTTGCTCTCTCAGCCTCCATATACTTGCATTTAGTGGTATTTGGCTACCAACAAGAGTCAGAAGAGCTTACTGTAATGGTTTCTGATGCTATAAAACTCATTCGACGCCACATTCCAACGGAACTAACGCATGCCCTAGTTTTTCCTCTGTACATTATTGGAAGCGCTGCTAGAATTGAGGACGAGACGATATTTAGACACATCTTTTCTTCCCTGCCACTTCTAGATCCGTCGTTAGAACATCGCGCCAAGTTCCTACCTCTATTAGAAAACATATGGGCTATGAGAGGAACTGGATGGGAATGGGAGACCAACATCCAACTGTCAGGCCCCAACCTTCTCTTGCTCTGAGGCGTTGGGGCCACTATTCCGTTATCCACGGGATTTCAACTCGGCTTGCAAACAATTCGACTTCCCTTCCTTGGATCAGCCAACAATAGCACTTTCTCGGTCTTGGTCATTGCCGTGGAATTATAAGAGATACCAGCGACACTGCCTGGTATTGTCAAATACTCAGCTCTGAGATTCACGAACGACTTCGACCGAGTGCTTCAGCCCTCAGTAGTCCGAGTAAAATTATATCGGAAGGGTCTCGAAGCTTTACCAGAGGTAACGAAAATCGCTCAGCTTTAATGCTTCACTCATTGCGACTCAAGGCAAAGTAGCAATAGTATGTCCGTGTAGACTGTGCTTCCGCCCTAAATAGTGGCATCTTGTCGCTTGAAGGGTGGCGTGGAGTGATCAGGATAAGCTGTTGACTATCAATGATGCCGACGAGGATTGAGGTTGCGGGTTGCGTTTTCTACGCAAGAGAGGAAGGGCAGCGACTCAACAAGATCTCTACCCTGATAGTCACATCAACTTTGGAAGAACTCCCTAGTTGATATTGCACTATTTCCAGCTGTCAATTCATTTTTTTGGTTTGGATCTCACAGGTTTTTGCGAGCTTCCTCTTCCGACTATCCCATCAATGATGGGCATGTCCAAAACATTGCGATCGAATGTACCGAATACTAGGAGGAAGGCCTGACTAACCGTTGCTTTCAAGTTTCAGCTTTAGTCTCCTGATAGTCCATCTTTGATAAGATATCACAGTCTGGAATTACTAATTGCTGAGGAAGCAACGAACTGGTGCTGATAGAATCAGCATGGGCGATTACTTTTCCCGTGTCGATTACGCCTACAGCGAGGCTACTTTACATGTTACAATACACGTATGTAATGATGAAGCAGTGCGGTCTGCATCATGATTGGTCATTCACTGCGGATGCTGGAGACATTGAGCTGTGCGCTTCGACCCGTGAGTGGTCGGAATTGTGCGGCAACTCAAAAAGTGGACCGGGGACCGGGGCGGTCAGATGGCTGTCGAATATCTGAACTTGAACAATGCTAACGATCATTTGATTCGTGATTCGAGTCTAATGATTTACTGTTACAGGCATCAATACGGAATGGGCTCGTGGGTATTGTGCAATGCTTTGTAAAAGCCGCGCTTTGAGGATCCGGCAGGAGGCTGAGTCCAGATTAAGTCATACTTCAGCATTCGTCGACATACAGCGGGCATCCGTTAGATTTGTAATTTCAAATCTTAGAAGTAGTTGCTTGTCGAATGGACCCTTATAATCTCTTGTCTTTCGCCCTTCGACGATTCTCCTTTATTACGCCCACCCGCCTCCTTCAATTTCGAGAATCTCCAACCGAACCACATCGGATTCAGCTGTCGAAACTTTCGTCTGCGAAAATGAAGACCATCTTGATTCTTGGAGCTTCATATGGTGGTATCAGCGTTGCACATAGAATTCTGAAGCAGACAAAGGCCACTCCGGTCAAGGTCATCCTCGTCTCGCCAAACACACATCATTACTGGAATGTCGCGTCTACCAGAGCTCTGGTTCCCGGGCAAATACCAGATGAAAAGATCTTCCAAGCTATAGCTCCCGGCTTCAAGCAATACCCCTCTGATCTCTTCGAGTTTATCAATGCTTCAGCTGATAATCTAAATGTGGAGGCTAAGAAAGTCACAATCGCCAGTTCTGCCGGCCAGCAATCCTTGAGCTATGACATTCTCATTCTTGCAACTGGCTCAAACACGAAGGAGGATGTACCATTCAAGGGCTGTGGCACAACAGAGGCTACGAAGGATGCGCTCCACATCTTCCAAAACAAAGTGAAGCAAGCGCATAGCATCTACATCGCCGGTGCCGGTGCAACAGGCGTTGAAGTCACCGGGGAACTTGCGTTTGAGTACGGGAAACAGAAGAAGATAACTTTGGTACGATATTGACAAGAACAGTACATGCCGTCGCACATTGCTAATCAGAATTTTGCAGATTGCCAGTGGTGCCCATATTCTCGAGGATACCCCAGCCAGCGTAAGCAAAGTCGCAACGAAACAACTCAGCAATCTAAATGTCACCATCAAAACCTTAACTAAGGTCATGGGCTCCGCGAAAATGCCAGATGGCCGTACGGAGCTTACCTTGTCGGGCGGCGAAAGGGTCATTACTGATCTCTACCTTCCCACTGTCGGTCTGATGCCGAACTCCGCCTATGTGCCTGGCACCTTTGTCAACAATTCTGGCTTCGTCAAGGTAGATGAGTGTCTGAGAGTGAAGGGCACAACTGAGGTTTGGGCGCTCGGCGATGTAAGCCAAATTTCCAAACTATCTATGCTGCTTAGCTGGGCCTCGAAGTTGAGCTAATCAAATCTTCCCGGCACATCCTTGGAAATATTTTCTTTCACTCCCAGAAGAAGCATACTAAATATGTCGTCAGGTGTCAGATATACAACGTCCTCAGTACGTGAATACGGAGAAGCAGTCTATCCACGTTGCCAAAAACATTGCTCTAGTACTCAAGGGAGCCCAGCCGTTGAAGTATAAAGTTGACGAGAAAGGTATGTTCAAGTCAGCAACTGCAATAATTAAAGAGTGACTTACTGATAGGTGGGCTAGATATGTTGGCAGTTCCGGTCGGAAGAAAAGCTGGAACAGGACATATGGGCAGCATGAAGTTGCCCAGCTTTATGGTGAATATGGTGAAGGGGAAGACACTTTTCATAGAGAAGATGCCGGGTATGGTTAGTGGGTCTGCGTTTTAAGCGCTTGTTGAGTTTTAGATATCTGTTTCAATACCTTGGTCGGCATTTTCTGCATCCCATTAATTAGACAATGAACTTTTTGACTGAAAATTCTCCTGCGACCGACTCTAGATGTCTAGAATAGCTTCTTCATTCGCTGCAACTTTATTTCCTGATCCGCAGTCGGGATACTAGTGTACCATGCATTTATAAGCCTTAGACAGCTAAATCGGAAAATACCCGAGATCAGATAAATTCTTACGTATCATTTGGGGGAGCCAGTCCACCCACTGGCGTGAAAAAGCCGATCATTCCCGACGCTAATTTGCGGGTTTCAGTGGATACGCTCGATTTTGATGATCAGGTCAGCGTCAATAATCAAGTAAAAATCCTTTTCATGCTTGGACTCATCAGTTACTGAGATTTCTAATACTTAATGTCCTACTCTACCTTCTGGTATTTCCTACCAGGAACCTCGTTCCCTGACTGATTATATGAACAATTTTTATTTTGTGGCAATGCGTCCCTCATCTTCTTAATCGTCATCACTTTTCTCTCCCACTTCATTTCACCGTTTCACCCAAAAGATTAACAACAATTGATCTTTCAAAATGGCTTCATCCGAATCCATCGACGACTCTCATGAGCTTTCCGCCACGAAAACGAATGAGCTCTCACCAATCGAGCTCACTCAATCCCGAGTCCAACGCCCTCACTCCCTCCCACGAGAAATTGCGTTCATCCTAATTATATGCATGGCCCAACTCATGACTCAAGCAGGTTTGGGCCAGATAATAGCACCTTTACATATTATTGGGGCTTCATTTGGCGTTGACAACGACCCCGCACAACTTTCATGGTTTCCTGCTGCATACTCCCTCACCGTGGGAACCTTCATCCTCATCGCTGGTCGACTTGGGGATTTATATGGCCATAAACGGCTCTTTGTCGCCGGATTTCTGTGGTTCGCACTCTGGTCTCTACTCGCCGGATTCGCAGTGTACAGCGGCCCTATATTCTTTGACTGCTGCAGGGCTTTTCAAGGGCTGGGACCAGCTTTCTTACTTCCAAATGGAATTGCAATTCTGGGAAGAGCTTATGAGCCTGGAGTGAGAAAGCAGATGGTTTTTAGTGCTTTTGGAGCCATGGCTCCCAGCGGCTTCATTGTGGGAGCTTTCATCTCGTCCGTCTTTGCTGAATTCGTGTGGTGGCCTTGGGGCTACTGGGTAATGGCCATGCTCTGCCTTGTATTTGGTGTCGCTTCAATGTTCTTGATCCCGCATACTCCGTCACCAGAACTAGACAATTCGCAGAGTATATGGGCCCGAGCAGATATTGCTGGGTGTTTTACCGGTGTCAGCGGTCTCGTACTGGTCAATTTTGCTTGGAACCAGGCCCCCGTGGTAGGATGGAGCAATCCATACGTCTACGTCCTTCTCATAATTGGACTGATTTCCCTTGTTGCGTTCGGACATATCGAAAAGCGGGCAAAGTTTCCTTTGGTACCATTTGCCTCCATGACTCCAGATATTGGCTTCATTCTGGCCAGCGTGGCCTGCGGCTGGGCCGCCTTCGGAATTTGGGTCTTCTATACCTGGCAATTTATACAACAGCTTCGAGGAGTATCTCCTATCCTTGGCGTTGCGCAGTTTCTGCCAACCCCAATTAGTGGATTCCTTGCTGCCTTTACCACCGGATTGATTATGCACAGAGTTCCAGGGAGCGTGGTAATGATGATTGCATTGGCGGCATTCTGTACCGGTAGTATCTTGATCGCCACTGCACCTGTTCAACAAACATACTGGGCCCAAGTGTTCGTTGCTACAGTTGTTATGCCGTGGGGAATGTAAGTCACTGCTTCTATTCGGCCTGCAAGTCATCACTTACAAGAATAGGGATATGTCTTTCCCCGCCGCAACATTGTTATTTTCAAATGCTATGCCACGAAAACATCAAGGAGTTTCAGCCAGGTACGAGTTGTCCACCCTTCTCCACCATACTCCGAAATTATGCTTTGAACGGTAATACTGACCGGTATTTGCTGATCCAGCCTCATCAATACCGTGGTCAATTATTCAATTTCACTGTCTCTAGGTTTCGCAGGGACAATCGAAACGCACGTTAACGATGGCGGGAATGACCTCCTGAATGGATATCGAGGCGCTCTGTATTTGGGAACCGGACTCAGTGGATTTGGAATAATACTTACAATGTTCTACGGGCTACATGAGCACAGAAAGTCTAGAAAGACAAAGATGGATGCAGCGAGCGGGGAGTGACGAAATGTGTGGGAATGAAACTTAGGAAAATAATACATTTGAAAGTAATGTAATAGATGACTACTAGGATCGAACTTATCATCGCAAGACGCTAGGTTTAAATCAAGAGAGATGAATGACTTCACTCGTCAGGAACGCTGCTGGCCTGACACACCGGTCCTAAACGCATGCAGATGTCGAAGAATGAAGAAAGAATTCGAGCCACTTGAACAACCATCAATTTGAAGGCCCCCTATCCCACTCGAGATATTGGCCGAGAAGAGTCACAATTCGGGATGCGTGAGGGCTGTTGCTTGACGTCTTTTCGCTACAACAGTAGATTTACCCCGCGATTCATGTCGACGATCGAGGCAGGAGCATGTGACCGAATAATTAAGTAGGAAATGCTCCGTAGTACCAGTGATCCGCCAGTCAAACCCATAAGAAATACTGTCCTGTAAGACGTGACAGACAGTCAGATACAGAACACAGAACACAGAACACAGACATGTGAACAAGCCCTCCCCCTCCGTCCATCGCCGTTCGGTAACAACGGTATCCCGAGCACATGGCAAAAGGGGCTTTGCTTGAATGCCTACAAACAGGGGACAGTTCTAACACAGTATTCGCTTTTTATTCGCTTTTTACTTCATGTCAATTCAACTCAACTCAATTCATCATCTCCGTTCAAAGACATGGATGTAGACATCAGACTGATGTGATGTTTGCTTTATTAGGATGGTGCTCCAAACAGGGCATGGTCTCGGAGTCGATGAGCCTCGGTCCCTCCACAGCACAGCAGCAGTGCATGGAGACTCGACGCTGGCTGGCTCTGGCTGTGCAGAAATGTCCGAGTGACCTTCAACGTCGAAACACATGCAAGGAAGGAGCATTTAATCCTGCGCTTCCTCCTGTGATTATTTTCGTTTTCATTATCCCCACTTGCTCTGGGCCATCTGCTCTGGCACATTCTTTTATACAGTAGAGTAGAGTAGAGCTGAGATTTCACTCACGGACACAGCGGATTGATTGAAAGGCAATAGTAGGTAAGCTCAAACTCAAACCAGGTCACCCAGACATACCTTCCTCTCCATCTCCGTCTTACTGTTCCTGCGCCGTACTGGAATCACACATACCTAGGCTGACGCTGTCTTCGCAGAGCTTGCCTTCCACTCCTCCGGCCACAATAATCAACAATCATGGCGCCGACATACCAAGATCCCGCTGCCTGGGTCACGGCAATGAAAGCCCCTCCTCCGCCTGGCAGCCCGTATTCTCTTCCTCTGCCCGGTAGCCAGCGCGAAGGACGCACTCCAATCTACCGACATTGGCGCTGGGTCAATAAAGAGCTGCCTAGCTCGATTGACGCGCAAATTCTCACGGCGCACGATGCCTTCGAGGCGAGCCTGAAGAAGAGGCCAAATGCGAGGTGTTTGGGAAGTCGTGCCTACGACCCTACTACGAAGACTTTCGGCAAGTACGAGTGGATGACCTACGGCCAGACGGCAGAACGAAGAAAGAACTTTGGGGCTGGGCTCGTGGAGTTGCACAAGAAAGCTGGGGTCACGGAAGAGAAGTACGGTGTGGGCCTGTGGTGTCAGAACAGACCGGAATGGCAGATCACTGGTATGCTTGCTTCAATTCCAATTCCAATCCCTCGCTAACTGTTGGTAGATTTGGGGTGCATGTCCCAATCCCTTTACACGGTTTCCATTTATGACACCCTCGGTCCAGATACAACCGAATATATAATCAACCATGCCACACTTGCATGTGTAGTTACTGCCTTGCCCCACATTCCAGCCCTGCTCAAGTTGGCACCGCGAATACCGTCCTTGAAGATTATCGTCTGTCTCGATCCTCTCGATGCTGGCGAGCAGCCTGGATTGTCGAAGTCGGCAATTTTGAACTCCCTGGCGGCTGATGCAGGCATATCAATCTATTATATCAAGGATGTAGAAGCTCTCGGGGCTGCATCCGGGCTGCCAATGAAGCCTCCTCGACCAGAGGATATTGTTACAATCAATTACACTTCTGGTACGACAGGGAACCCGAAGGGCGTGGTGCTCTTACAGAAGAATGCCGCTGCATCAATAGCCACCGCTCGAATTACTACAGATTCGCAACCACAGGATGTCCTGATCTCCTACCTTCCTCTAGCGCATATCTACCAAAGAGTAGCAGAGCACGGCGCTCTGTCTGCTGGGTCTGCTATTGGATACTTCCGTGGCGATATTCTGGGTCTTGTGGATGACATGAAGATCCTCCACCCCACTGGATTCAATTCAGTCCCAAGACTTTTCAACCGCTTCGGTGCAGCCATTCGAGCTGCCACAATTGAAGCACCAGGCTTGAAAGGGACTATCGGGAGGCATGTCATCAACACAAAGCTTGCATCCATGAAACTTCCTCCAGGAAAGGCGACGAATAAGCACTTTCTATATGATCGATTTTTCACACCCAAGGTTAGAGGCGCTGTGGGATTAGAGCGAGCTCGTGGGATGGTCTCGGGCAGTGCGCCTATTGACCCCACACTGCACCAATTTCTTCGTGCCGCATTTGGAAATGACTTTCTCCAAGGTTACGGCTTGACAGAATCGTACGCCACCGGTCTAGCACAATATGACGATGATTACTCCACCGGAAACTGCGGTGGACTCGGAGCCTCATTCGAAGGTTGCTTGCAATCAGTTCCTGATATGGATTATCTTGTGACCGACTCCCCTAATCCACGCGGCGAGTTTCTGATCAGGGGAAAGACTATGTTCAAAGAGTATTACAAAAATGAAGCAGAGACCAAGAAAGCATGGACCGAAGATGGTTGGTTCCGTACCGGCGATATCGGAGAGGTGGATAGCATGGGCCGCTTCAAGATCATTGACCGTGTCAAGAACGTGCTAAAACTTGCACAAGGAGAATACGTCTCTCCTGAGCGAATCGAGAACGTCTATCTTGCGAACACGAATCTTTTCACTCTAGGATTCGTCCATGGAGATTCTACTCAAGCATTTTTGGTGTCAATCTGGGGTGTTGACCCTACTACCTTTGCGCCTTTCGCCAGTCATGTCTTGAAGAAAAGCATCAGCCCTACGGACCTCGATGCTGTCAAAGCTGCTGCAAAGGACGACCGTGTCAGAAAAGCAGTTCTCAAAGAGCTCGACAAAATTGGCAGGAAAAGCAAGTTTCATGGCTGGGAGCGAGTGCGCGCTGTGCAATTGGAGATCGAACCATTCACCATTGAAAATGAACTTTTGACTCCCACGTAAGTTTCATCTGTTTTGGAAAAGCAGCGGAAGAGGACTAACACCAGAATTAGATTGAAACTCAAGCGCCCCCAGGCCGCAAAGAAGTTCCGAGCCGAGATAGACAGGATGTACGAAGAAGCTTTGGCTGCAGAGCCCCCTAAGGCGAAGTTGTAAGTGTACATTGGTTGCGTTTTCGAATGGCCTTTCGGCATACAGAAAGAGCCGCACTTCCATGCCTTGTAATAAATTGCCGATTTTGGGTGCGTAGAGACATAGACGAGTTAGAGATGCCAGGTAGTTAAGGGGCTGGGGGAGTTGATTGGCACTTGTAGATGAAGAAAACGAACCATATACAGAGAACTCAATTACCTATCATATTTATTCTGTGCAGGTGAATTGAAAAGGGGTAATTTTGGAGAAACCGAGAAATATACTACTTATTCTTCTGTGGGAATGAAGTAAGGTAAACCTTTTATTTGAATTTCACCTCACCTCCAGGGCCAACTCAAATTTCGATCCTAGCTCCGCCTCCTTCCGAGAATGGTCAAAGTGCTATCCCCTAGTCCCAATCCCGGCCCGAGTAGCTTCTAGCCCTTCGCACAAATTCTTCACTCTTTTCTCTTTTCGAATTGTTGATTGACAGAAAGAAAGAACAAGGGTTTCTCGAAACTCGAAGACAACAATTGACGCTTTGTGTGGGAGCAACTGGCGCCCGGGTTTGGTGTATTAGCTGGCGATATACACAGGTTTTGAGTTCGCCACTTTATTACCATTCAGGCATTTTCAGAGGAAGGAGGTCCCACAATTGATTATTGATGAGCAATGCGTCGTTAATTCAGAATTGATGATACACGTAAGCGTCTGGTGAAAGTCTAGGACCCGTGAGAGAAGATGCCTCTCGGCGTCGAAACATGCTGCAATCACAAGCAAATCGAGCCTCCAAGGGCCATGATTATTGTTTATTTTTATTATTAAGAATCTAAGGAAACATCTGGTATGTGGGTATGACCGCTCCTTCTTATCAGATTCTGCCAACAATGGCATTTAACTATTTCCCACGAGCAATGGATATACGATCGAGCCTCAAAAAGCACGTCTGAACACCGCCAGTAGCCCGTCTGAATCACTATACATGCATAGACGTGCAAATGGTATTAAACACAAAGAAGAAAGCCCTTCACAAGATCCTCATCAACAATGTGTGATGCGGAAATGTTTCATGTAGGGATATTTTAAGCGGACTTCTCGTGCTGAGTGGAGACACGTTGGAGTGAGACGACTATGAAACACGTTAGTAACCTCGAAACTTAGGGCCATCATGCATTCATGAAACTTACCGAAATCTTCCAGAGAACGTTGCTTTTGGTTCTTCTTGGGCGATTTTCCGTGCATGAGGTTGTCGAAGCCAACACTGTCCTGAAGAAGATAGTAGACACCTCCCATGATGCAGAAAACACCAAATGAGAAGATCCAAATACGAACGACAGCGACAATGGAGGTTTGACCGCCAACGAACCAACCGAAGAGAGTGAAGAAGGTTGCAATGATATCGACGACCAAAATAGCGCCAGACAATTGCCACGAGGGGATGGAAGACCAGAAGGGACCATTGGCACGGGTGATGAAGATGAGCCAGTTCTCAGTCAGGGAGATTTCCAAGAACACCACTTCATCGAGGACACCGAAGTTCTGAACAATACCACCATCTTCACCGCGAGCGATCATGGTAGTGAGAGTAATCCAGGTACCAATGGCAAGGACGATACCAAGGAGAATAGACATACCCCAAAGCTTGGGCAGGTTCCACTTCACTGGAGACTTCGAGAAGGGAGCGTTATCATAGGCAATGGCAAGAGTGGCGACATCGGCGAAAATGGCGATGAAGACGACCAACTCGATATTGAGGGATCTGTTCAAGATGGCGATCCAGAGACCAAGAAAGATTTCCAGATGGATTGACAAGGCGATACGGTAAACAACGTATGCGTACATGCGGTGGAAAATCTGGCGGGAAGTCTTGAGAGCATCGATGATAGCACCGAGACCAGGAGCCAAGAAAACAATGTCAGCAGCGGAACGGGCGGCATCAGATGCACCCTCAACGGCAATACCAGTATCAGCCTTTTTCAAGGATGGGGCATCGTTTACACCATCGCCGGTCATGGCAACCAGGTAGCCACGCTGTTGGAGAATCTCGACGACGTTGTACTTGTGTTGGGGGAAAACCTCCGCGAATCCATCAGCGGCCTCGACGAAATCATAGACCTCAGAACCGGGCATATCACCACCACCACCGAGACCAAGACGCTCAGCGTTATAGACGTTGGTACCGAGACCGAGTTGACGGGAGGTTTCACGAGCAATACCGACAGCATCACCGGTCAACATCTTGATGGAGAGACCGAGAGTCTTGGCTTCGTTGATAGTCCGAGCAGTGTCATGACGAGGAGGATCGGAGCAGGGCATAATACCAAGAATCTCCCATGAGCCTTCACCACGCTTGCGCGCAACACCAAGGGAGCGGAAACCACGAGTAGCAAATTCAGCAACCTTGTTCTTGTAGGCTTGGTCGATCTCCTCCGGGATGGGGTGATCTTCCTCGACAGTCTTCAAAACGAAAAGCGGCGCCCCCTTGACACAAATGATGCGCTCTCCCTGGGGTGATTCGACAACAGCCTGGACCTTTTTGGAGACGGGGTCGAAGGGGTGGAACTCAATGACCTTGTACTTCGAGAGAACGGACTTCGCGCGTGGGTAATACCTGAGGGCCTTCAAGAAAGCTTTGTCAATGGCATCGATACCCTTCTTCTTGCGGGAGGCAGCGAGACAGGCAGTCAACATCAGATCATCGGGCTCAACACCTGGGACGGTGAAAGGCTCAGCGAGAGAGAGCTTGTTCTTGGTCAAAGTACCGGTCTTGTCAGAGCAGAGAATTTCAACCCCAGCCAGGGACTCAATGGCAGATAGCTTCTGGACAATGGCCTTCTTCTTGGCAAGATAAGCAGCACCGACAGCCATGGTGGTGGTAACCACGGCTGGAAGACCGACGGGAACACCAATGATGGTAATGGCAAGGGTGTACTCGAGAATCATGACAATTGGGTTGGAGCGGTAGAAGGATGAAACCCACACGATCAAGTTGGTGAAGATGACCAAAATCAAGAGAACCGTACCGATACCGTTCAAGACTTCAGTGAAATGGCCACTGCCGCCCGAGGCTTGGTTCACGAGAGCCGCAGCACGACCGACGAAAGTGTTGTCACCAGTAGCAGTGATGACCATAAAGGCCTCACCACGCTTGACGCCAGAGGAGGCATAGCAGTTGTCGCCCTTGTGCTTGTCAACAGCGAGGGATTCGCCAGTGATGGCAGATTGATCGACCTGGAGGAATGCATCGTCGGTGACAATACGGCCGTCTGCGGGGATAATAGTACCCTGCAATAACAAATTTCGTTAGTATCACATCACGGAGATGAGTAGATCAGCAATTAATCTTACCTCTTCAATTTGCAGGATATCGCCAGGAACCACCTCTGGAGCCTCGACCTCGAACAGACGGCCGTCACGCAGAACGACAGCCTTGAGCGCGAGGGTCTTCTTCAATTCGTCGACGATAGAGCCGGCCTGGAATTCTTGGATGAAACCAACCGCGGCATTGAGCAATAACAAGGCGCAAATGACACCGAAATCGACCCAATCTTCGAGACCGGCAGCAAGCACGGCAGCGGCCTATCAGAAAGACTGTTGTCAGCACGGATTGTCGGTGGAATTTTCGCGTCTTGGCGCCTTGGATCTCAGGCCAAACACATGCGACCGAGCGGCCCCTCCGATGCGATGTGAAAGATGAGCAGAACACGAGGCGTACGCCAAGCTGCTGGAGCCATGTAGTACGGCATCGTACGGCATTGCATAGGAAAGGAAAACACCGTTGTGCCTGCTGATAGATCGGGTAGAAGGAAGAAGGGATTGAGAATTGAGAGTTGCGAATTGAGAAGCTAAGCTTACCTCCATAACGAACTGGATCGGACCAATGAAGTAGCCCAGAAACTTGAGGATCAAGTTTTCCTTTTCTTCCTTCATCTGATTCATACCGTATTTCTTGCGACGAGCGTGCACTTCGGACTCGGTGAGACCAATACGAGTGTCGGTCTGGAGCTGGTCCTCGGGCACGACGCGTCCTGTGCCGGCGGGAGCATCCTCTTCACCTTCCTCCTCTTCTTGGTGGCCGTCTTGAGACTCGAGCTCGTCGATCAGAGCA
>Ga0247778_1000140_pt1 | contig 124452 bp, 151 predicted proteins | sample UWRJL049202B5_FD_179939 | JGI IMG/M metagenome (GOLD analysis project Ga0247778, IMG submission 179939) | Plant litter microbial communities from Arlington Agricultural Research Station in Wisconsin, United States - UWRJ-L049-202B-5 | ecosystem: Environmental > Terrestrial > Plant litter >... | reverse complement strand
TTTTTTTTTTTCGCGAAGGTTTTCCTCGATTCCGAGGGCATTTTCTTCTATAAGTATACATCGTACTGGAGGCCTGTCTCGGACTCATTGGTTCATACGAATGCGCAACCTGGAGCTTAAGCTCCGCAAGGAGCAGTCAACGATGATCTTCACTGAAGCAGGGGACGCCAAGACTGAAAAGCCCACTGTTGACCAAGCCGTCTACGTCGTTCCGCAGGACCCTGCAGGGACTTTGTCAAAGCTCCCAGGCGATCGGTGGGGCCTAAGGACCCTGAAAATCCAAAGGAGCCCCAAGTGACTGTCAAAGGCGACCGCGTACTCGTCATTAATATCGCTTACTGCGAATTCAAGGAGTAGTACATATTCGGCTGAAAGATGCCGGTACACAATTTGTTGTTGACAGCGGCACGGCCATGTGTTTTTCATATCTAACGTGGTGTCCAGATCAGGCACCCTGCCCTTGGATCGTGCCACGTCTGCGGGGCCGGCGAAGACGCCGAAGAGGGGCTGTCGAGAACTTTTCATGCAATGCCTGCCATTTCGGGAGAACTTCACATGTGTGAAAGCCCTCGAGTAGTGCCGAGATGACGCAGATAAATAGAGATATGAAAAACTTTCAGCAAAACTTCAAAACAAAATTCTGCGTAGCTTAGGTCTTTATCTCGAAGGTCGCATCCCCTGCTGCAATTGCAGGAGTAGGTTTTCACACTTCGAGTCCCTGTGAGCCGAGCCATCATCGAGATCACCCGGTTCAATGCGTGGTGTTCTTGCAGTATCTTACTCATAATTCATAGTCGAACTGAGGTAGCAATGCTAGATCTGAGAAGCCAAACACCCTGCGCTGTCATAAGGAGAAGATGATCTCCTTTTCCATTTACTTCACGTACACTTGTACATTGCACCCCCTGTCCCTAGTCCTGGTGGTCCTCCCGCTTTCGATCTCCTAGACTCAGTATGGCAAAGAGCAACTCGAGCTTTCAAGGCTTCCACTTCGGCCAGTAACTCTCCTTTCAGTAATATCAGCGCCTTGTTCAAGTACTCTGACTCCTTTATGTCTTCCACAAGCTGCTCTTGTAGTGCCTTCTGCTTGAGCCTGCATTTCGCGGCGGCAAATCTGTTCCGGCCGAGGAATCTCTCTCGTTTGTTGAGCGTCTCTTGCTCGCTGAGTGGCTTTCGCTTTCTATAAGGCTTCCGGGTCTTCTTGAGCGTTTCGATAGAAGCTGGAGAACTTGAAGATCCGAACTCGAGCGACGGTATTGATGATGAGGATGGTGGTTTCAAGACATCATATGGATTGTTGCTAGTTGAAGATTAGACACGGACTTCCGGAAACGAATCGTAAGGCGCACAACGCTACCTCGGAATGTACCAATTGTTGGTCGAAGCTATCGGGAAGCATAAAACCATCAAGCTGATGATCTTGCTCTTCGCAATGAGCAGGCGTCCAAGTTGATTCTTCGGAAGCTTGGTCAAAGACATTGTCTTCTGTTTCATGCTCGAATTGGAGTGACTGGGTAGGAACATGTAGGTTCGTGTCGAAATAAGAGGAGAAGTGTGGGGTTGCTGGAGACCAATAGGAATCCATGATATTCGCTTCTCGAAATTGTGTTCCAAGTATTATGACATTTTTGGACAGCCAGACAGTTGTACTTTATAACCGGTCCGGATCTCAATTGCGAAGCCATGTTGTTTTGTTTACTTCTTCTCGGCATTGACATCCACTCCATACGTAATGCTTAGAAGAACCCTGATGTTGGCCCCTGCGATTGTGCTTTTCTTCATTAGCTCTAGAGTCGACATCCTAAGAGAGTTACAATAGCTTAAGAGCCTCCATATGTTCCCAGTGATATATGGGTTGCAGTTTTACGTCCACCGATATCCAGCCATTGAAAATAGGAAGAGGAGAAGGATCCTGCATTATTGTGGATTCATTGAAAGCGCGCTAGAGCTATACAACCCATGATCTACCACGGCAGTCTGACTTTCCCATACATGAATTTGGCCAGTCTCGTCTTTCCCATCAATCAAATCATTGGGCATCAAATTACCACCATCAGATACCCCGCGCGGACTTGATTAGGTTCGACCACGAAGCTATGTCAAAAACGTACGATCCCTCATACAGAGGGCGGGGTAAACTCATTGAGGGCCACTGTCACCCTGTCAAATTAACATTGTTTCTCGCTTTTCGCAAAAAGTTCGGAGAAATAGGGGAACGTCAACGTGGAACTCTGGATCGATGACGCGCGGAGTCGGGCAGATATCCGATGATGCTCGCCCAAAGCCCTACCTTATACATCGAGGAGCATTTGAGGAGATATGCTCCTCGATATTTTGAGATCAAATCCGATTCAGATATTTGCATTTGGATCTTCTTGGATCGCGACGAGGTGAATGTCCCTAGTTAAATTCGTATAGGAATCAAATGAGAGTAGAACATGAGCCGGAATCGACATTTTGATATATTGGTCGTCGCGGTTTTTTTGGCCGGATATTTCTGTTGCCATTCATGCGCCGGCACGAAGAAAATACTGAGTCCAAAGTCCTGAGCCGCAGGTTATGGTTTGAAAAATTCGAGCGTAAATGAAGTCTTTTTGGAACACATGGACGTCGCTCAGCCATACTCGTTTTCGCGAGTTTCGTTCTTCTTTCAGTCGAGTTAACTGCTGAATCGTGCTTCACCTCAGTATACCAGTTACTAATTGAACTTTAGGACCAAATAATCAAGAGCATCGAAATCTGGCATCTTCGATGATGGGCGGCTTCGAAGTTCCCGTCTCGATCTTGTCTGCAGGGGCACACTGAACAAGCAAAGATCGACCATACTACAACGCCAAATCATCCGATTTCGACCAAAGGTGCGGAGAAAGTCGTCATATGGGCAGTTCAAACGTGGTTGAACTCTTCTCTTGGAATTAGATGATATTGTACCCTGTCTGATGAATTAGATGGGAAGGAAAGGCTGTTGGACTTGGTACGTCAAAATCGAATCGAAGTCTTAAAAGGTAAGCACTTCAATTCCTTTTGCACGGCACGGACTAATAGCAACCTCGAGGTAGGCAGAAAAAGCGGCACTAATTATTGCGGATTTTGAATGTTCCACTCGGTGTGGCACATTTAAAATTAGTGCCGCTTTTTCTGTCCACAAGGAGGCAACCAAAGACTTAGAGATATATTGAAGTACATCGTATTACGACCTTCCACAGTCCACGCCTCAAAAAGAAGTGCAATTATCTCATCAAGGCCGAAGCTATAGGAGGCAAAAACTATTCGTCAAACGCCTCACCCTGGTGACTCATCACTTCTCACTTACCACTTCCTAGTAAGCTTCTCCCTTATCCCACTGACTCTCCACACACCTCCATGTCCCACAATCCACAAAGTGTGATCCTGAAACGCAATATTAACAGCCAACAAATTAGGATCCGTCCCCGCAACGCGAATCCGGCCCAGAGTCGCCCCATTGACCGGCTCAATAATATCCACGCCATCTCCCGCCGCACAGAAGACATAGCCATAACGACTCACTCTAACGCCATCGCAGTAGTACGATATACTGTTAGAAAACAGACGCTGATCTTTCAGTTGTGGTTTGCTATTACGCGTATCGTAGGTGTAGAGAGCGCGTGTTTTCCTCGAGTCCTTGACGTTGGGCTAGCCGGAGGAGATGCCTATGGAGTCGACGTAGAGGGTTCCGTCTCCGGCGAAGGCGATGCCGTTTGTGTTTCCGTGCGCTTGGAACGCCCATTTTGGAGTCATTGTTGTAGCGTTGATGAAGTAGACCGCGGGCATGGTTTGTGGTCGGCACGGAGTCATGTATCGTCCCTATGAGTTCATCAGCTAATTTTAAATGTGAGAAGAAAGCGAGAGCAGCGAACCCATGCGGACTGAGAATCCGTGATCCAGAAATTACCATTTGGATCAATGTCGAGATCGTTAAAGCCGAGGAAAGGCTGCTGGTAGAAGTTGTTGATGAGCGTCTTGGCTTTCAGCGTTGTTGCGTTGACCTGGACTATAGACGCGTATTGACCTGGTAGACCTCCATCGGTGGGGATGTGTAGCGAACCTTGGTAGTAGACACAGCCGTGGGCGTTGAGCGTTGGTGGGCCGGTGGTTATGTTCTTGAGTTGGAGCGTCGTTGAGTCGAGTAAGTACTGCCAGGAGGGGTCGAAGCCCCAGCTTGCAAAGAATAGGGCGTTTTGTTCTGGCACGAAGCATGATGCTTCGTGATTGAGTTCTACAGGCAGGGTAATGACATGCTCGACCTTTGCATCCGGACCGATAATGCCAAAGAAGGAGTGGCAGACTCACACTTGTCTAATATCCGAGTCATTTACTGACGAATACCAAGGAGTATCGAAAGCTTTGTCATGTTAGTCTGTTACTGTTCGGAGTCGACAGACACGTACGAGTTCTGTTGAAATGTCCTGGAATTACAGCGAGCTTCTGGGTGCTATACCAAGCCCATGTAGCATTGGTGGCATTTGCGTTGAAACCCACTGGGAGATCATTCAAAAATGTAGAAAGAACCATGGTGAAAACAAGGAGAAACAAGAGAAAGGTACTAACGGTCTCGGAAATTTGAAATGTACGAAAATGGACACTAGGTTGCTCTTATAACGTATGTTCTTGCGGAAAATAATACAAACGCTAATGGAAAGCCAATGGCTTAATTTTAGTATAGAACGAATACTGACGGGCCAAAAGAAAGTTATATCATTGGAGAGAATTGAGGTGTGCGTGGACCCATTGTAGGGTTCTACTTCGGTCTTTCCCCTTTCTAGCTCTTTGAACGTGACAAACTGAAAGAAGTTTGATCACATCCCATATGTAATATTCCCCCGGAGAGGGTAAGCTTCTGTCTAGCTCCCGTGCCTGGAGCATTCTGGCTTGGCTGTGGGGTCCCCGCATCGGGGACTCGCCGAGGAGTTTCCCCGTACCGGGGTTTCCGCTCTCAGAGAACTGTCGTTTAGCAGTCATCATGGTTTGTCGACCAGGCTTCTGCTGTGGCGTATTCACAGTTACAGCTTTTGTCATATCCAGAGTGGATTCGAACAGTGATGACCTGGAAAAGGAAGAGTGCTGCCCCGCTCGCTTAATGAATAGGGGTAAGTCACCCCGATCTAGAATACATATCACAGCTCGCCAGCCTTATCCAATCGATGTGATTTTGAACAATAGAATATCAGTTATCAGAAGATCACTGCCTCTTTATACACCATATATGTATTGCACCTGAAATATATACATCCCCCCTCCGGGCGTTTTCCACCTACAACTTCGCCTTAACCTTCTCACCCTCCTCTTCTTTCTTCAACCACTCCTTCAACACCCTCCTCAAAATCTTCCCGCTCGCACTCTTCGGCACCTCATCAACCCATCTCACGCCTCCCCTCAGCTGCTTATGCCCCGCAACCCTCTCCCCCAGCCACTTCACAATCAACCCCTCGCTCTCTTTATTCCTCTCTATCCCCTTCCTCGGCACCACACAAGCAAGCGGCACCTCCGTCTCGCGACTCTTATCATACGTCCCAATAACAGCCACATCCTCCACCATCTCATTCCCCGCCAACACGCCTTCTAATTCCGCCGGCGCAACCTGGAAGCCTTTATATTTAATAAGTTCTTTTACGCGGTCCGTGATATACATATTTCCATCTTCGTCTTCGTAGACTATATCTCCGGTTTTGAAAAAGCCGTCAGAGGTTAGCGATGAGGATGTTGCTTCGGCGTTGTTGTGGTAGCCTTGGAATACGTTGGGGCCTTTGATCCAGACTTCGCCTTCGGTGCCTGTGGGTACGGGTTGGCCGTCGGGTGACATGAAGAGGACGATTTGGTTTGGGAGAGGAGGACCGCAGGACCCGAGGGCGTGGTTCCATGTTTTCTGTTGGTGGGTTAGATGATTGCAAAGAAAAAGTGGGAGGGAGGGGGAACTTACTTGCATGTGTGTTACGGGGCTCGTTTCACTGAGTCCGTAGGCTTGCTTGACTTCTGTTCCTAGGCGGTCGTGGACAGCGTAGATGAGTTCTTTTGTGAGTGGTGCTGCTCCGGAGGTGATCATCTTCAATGATGAAAGATCGTACTCTGATACCAGCGGCGATTTAGCGAGGTGAAGTACGACTGGTGGTGCGACGTAGGTGTAGGTGATTTTGTGATTCTGAATGATGGAGCAGAAGGATTTGAGATCGAAAGAGGACATGACGATGGTAGTGAAGCCTGCAAATGCAGGGAAGTGGACCAGACACTGGAGACCTGCTCAAGTCAGTAGGCTGTCCTTCTGTTTTCGACTCCCTCTTCTTATAGAGCTGGGAGACAAACCATAAATATGATAGTAAGGCAGCACACTTAAAACCCTATCCCGATCCCACTTCAAAATCTGCCCCTCCGCACTATTCAACAAATACAAATCACTGACCGCATTCTCATGACTGAGCATCACACCCTTCGGCAACCCGGTCGTTCCCGAGCTATAAACCAGATACGCCAAATTTCTCTTCGCATCAATCTTCTCTCTATCCCCTTCCTTCCCACCTTCCACTAACACATCCCTAAAATGCCTAATCCCACTCTCTCTTTCCTCACCGATCAAAATCACATTCCCCTTCGCAATCCCCGCTTCTTTCGCTGCAGCCAAAGCTGGTTCCAAAAGGCGCTTCTGCGTAACTAGGATTTTGGCTCCACTATCCCGCAAGTGATGCACGAGTTCCCGTACCGTATAAGCTGGATTCGCGGGACTTACGATCCCGCCTGCGAAATGGGCACCCCATGTCACAGCTGGCGTATCGATGCAATTCTGTGCGAAGAGAGCGAGAACATCATTTTTCTTGAAGGAGAAGTACTGGCGGAGACCAGTGCCGAAGGATATTGTGGTTTGGCGGAGGCAAGCATATGTATAGGAGTGTGACAGGGTGGGCGTTGCGTAAATTACTGGAAGCGGGATTAGCAGGGGAAATGTAAAAGGGGAGGGAGAGGTACCTTGGGAGTCGGGGAACGGTTTGGAAGGGCGGGCAAAGAGAGTTGTCCAGAGGTCTGTATTGGGTATTTCGATATCTGGGGCTCGGGTAGGCATTTTGTGTTGATCCCTTGAGGTTTATCTTTGAGATATAGCTAATAGCTACCGTTCTTTACTCAAAGAAAAAAAGTCAGTAAGCTGTGCAACTCTTCATCACGAGACCTTGTGTCACGATATACAGAGCATTGAGAAAGATCAGATTGGGAAATTGAGGAATATCGACAAGGTTCGTCGAAACTGCATCCTGGAGAACTTAAAAGAGGGGATCGGCAATGATGTCAGGGCAGATCCGGTAATTTCAGGGGCCTGGATGCGGACCAAAGGCGGGGTTAGCGCCCGCGAGTCATTTCAGTTCTGTGCTTCGTATCTCGAGACAGTAGGCTCGTAATACCGAGACTGCCAGACACGATCCTTTGTGCGTCTGAAGTATAAATCAATATACAAGGAGCGAGTCCGAAAGTAAAGACTCGAGAATGTTTGAAAGAGTGGCTGCTGATGCGATAGGAATCCGTACGGATGAAAACGCAGGGACTATGCTCAGGATCTAAGCATAGAAAGCTTATTTTTATCCTCAAAAAGGCATATGAAAACAAATTGGTATTAGATCATCTGAAAATGAACTGTCGAACAATGGGTATATAATGCCACAGCGCCCCCAAATCAACCGATTCGTATCCCGCCACATACACTGCTCCCCCCCACACCCCATTCATAAATTAAAAAGACTTCCAAGATCCAGGTAGCAACCTGCGTAGTAGAAATCTAGAGGCTGTAAATCTTGAATTCATGCAGTGTAAATGCAGCGTTGAACCCGAGTCCATCCCCAAGCGCCGCCGCCAAATCAGACTTGTACAAATGAAGACCCGACTGGGTATGATAGAACAAAACATAATGAAATATCCAACGCGATACATCGTCGCGAGACCGTTCTGTAGTGAGTTGATTTGTGACCTGGTGGAGGCCCCCCCCTGCTGTTGTGGAGATCGAGTGTGTCGTGATGGTCGTTATTCATTCCTCCTGATGACAAACATATGCCCCTCGCTATTCTGTGACTGCCTCCAAAGAGTCATCTGGCTTGACTTCCACTTCCGGCCATGGTACTGGAACCAACGGTGCAAACTTGACTTTCTTCTCAAGCTCCAGTCTCTTTCTTTCAATCTGTTCAATAACATCCCATCTGCGTCGCAACCTTATTCGCCGATCCTGGAACACTCTGATGAAGCCTTCTTCTTCGCTGGCGAAACTCTCCTCCAAATCTTCCAAATCCTCAGTCTGCTTAGCAGCCAGCTTTTCCAATTCGTCTTCTTGGCGAGCTAAAAGTAACTCCATCTGCTTGGCCTGCTTATCTCGCATCACGTTGATCTTGCTCTGGTGGAGGCGCTCCATATCATCTCGGACGTTATACTGTTGACCAAGCTCTCGCAGGTCTCGTTCGGTGACCACTCTGGCAGGATTGGTTCCGCTTGCGCTACGGCCAAGACCGTCACAATACGCTTCCATATGCCTAAGACGAATCTGCACACTTCGCTCGGATTGCTTGAGACTCGCCCTGAGTTCCATCTCTGCACCGACTTGCCGATCTTCGAGGTGAGTAGCAGTCCTGATATGCCGTTCCTTCATCTTCGTAAGCATCTCATCGTAACGATCGAGAATATCTAGTTTATTCTGCCCATGGCGAGTCCACATAATCCACTTCATCTTCCTTTCGAAAGCACAGAAGCGATCCCTTTCGTTGATTTGCCGTGCTCTTAACGCATTCAGCTCTTCACTCTCCAAGGTTCTCTTTTCTGCCTCGACTTTCTCGGCTGCTTCAAGTCGCTCCGCCTCTTCTCTGGCAGCCTTCTCCGCTTCGAGTTCAGCAATGCGTGCCTCCTCTTCCAGCCGCCGGCGCTCCAATTCCTCTTCACCATTGCAGTAGTTAGGACATCCAACGACAGGATCCCACACGGCACCGCAGATATAGCAGAATTGCGCCTTGCACCGACAGGTTATGTGACTGCATCCCTGCGTCAGTTCCACAAGGGTTCGACATTTGTAGCAGCGCCGCCAGCCGGATTTCTCGCCCATTTGCAGCACCGCGTCAAGTTCCCAGTCCGCAGGGCAATCTTGTCCAAACCCATGAGCAGAACGCTTACACGTCGAGCAAGCTCTGGTTCTGCATTTCCGGCATACAACTTCGAACGGGTGTTTAGGGTCTATCTTGTTTCGTTTTGGGATGAATTCGCCACACGTAGGATTTGGACAGAAGATTCGGGCTTCCCAGGGAGTGCTGAATTGCAAAACGCTCTTAATGAAGATGTGTTGTTCGTCCTTATTTAAAACGCATTTGATAATTGGGCTGGGGATGGGTTGTGTGCAGCACCGTGGGGGCATCTTCGACTCGTCGTTTGCAGCGTGAGTGATCACAATCCGTAAACAGGCCTCGCAATAGTTGTGCCCGCATGGAAGGGTATGTAATGCCTTGCTCTTCTTGAAATCATCCCGACAACAGATACAAGAACTGTTATGTTAGCATGACTCCCGAAGAATGTATGCGCTGCCTCTTACTTGAGATCCTCTTGGGACGAAGTGTTCCTCCGAAATTGAAACTTTCTCTGGATTCCCTTCTTGATGCTCTTTATACTCTTTATAGATCGTCTCGTGGACACTGAAAACAGCGAGGGGGCGGGCTCCGCAGGCATTGGAGGAGATAGAAACCCTCTCAGGGCATTATCTTGTGCTTCGGCGTGTGCTAGATATTTTTCATACTCCGAAAACGACAAGGTCCTCTTTGACATCGTCCTCCTCCTCACATGCCGCCGTACTGAGGTGTCGGATTGCTCGTTTGAAGATCTGGAGGTCAGGCCCGTAGAATCGCTCCCTTGGGAGCCGGAGGAGAAGGTCCTTGCATGATGAGAAACCACAGTGGCTGCGGATTCGCACATAGAGTTGTGGGCAACATTGTGATCGTGGTCGGCCGGAGAGGCTGGTCTCGAGATGGTGATGCCAACTGCCTCCGCATCTTGTATGAGGGAATCGTCCAGCACAGCTTCCGTCAGGCCATTTTCTAGCTGTAGCACCTCGCGAAAGTAGTCGCTGTCGTTGTACTCAGTCGGGACGGCGCTGTCTGTGTGCTGCATGTCGGACAGCGACCGTTTTCTCGAAAGAACTATGGGTCCCATCATGAGGCTGTAGAACCAAGGTCGCGCCGCCGTGCTGTCGACATTCGAACGAAGCTGGTGAAGTACCGGATCACAGGGCGGGGTTTATCGGTTGTTATCAATACAGTGAACAAGCCCCAGGGATCGCCTGAGTGGAGTGCGCTCGTCGGAAGTCCTAGGTGAAGGGTGAGAAGTTGCTATCACTGCTGGTGAGGATATATTCTCAGGCTCGTCAGCGTGAGAAAAAGCAAAAACCATTAACATCAGTAGAGATGGCTGGCACTTTGGGCTTCAGTGCATGTGGTTAGTCGTTTGTCGATGTACCGGCGAGTCGCGCCACCAGACAGGGAGCGATTGTGATAGACCGATATGGGGCAAGATCACCACAAGCGATCGGGAATTATTGAAACTCTGATTTCTGGAGAGCTGGAGAGCTGGAGAGCTTCGTGTGGAGACAAGTCAGAATTGAATAACAAGTAATTATAACTTCATGTAGTTTCGACCTTGATACAGCGGACTTCTCTCACACGGTTTTCCTGCCTGCTGGAAGGGATGTCCAGGAGTTATAAGGTTATCGGCTCGTCGATCTGTGGTTGCCAGACCGCTCCGCTCCCCTCCCGACTCCCTACAAACCGGACACATCTAGGGCCTACTCTAGTAATGCACTAACGAACAACCAAACTCCCTGATTTTGCCCCTGAAAAGGATAGCATACAGGCACGCGGCTTCCTGCATTTACAGCATGCAGACAGCAAGCTACAAAACTCTCCAGATGCGTGGCGCGATCCAGACGCTCCATACATGCGTCTTCGTCAAAACTTCAGATTCACATCAACGCATATCCTCATGTACGTCACAAACCACTTGGTTCTGAGCGTCGTCTGGAAGCTGAATCGAAGAACCTGAGGGGTCAAAGAGTGACCGGGGCATCAAGAACGCATTGTCCAATCATGGCTGCAAAAATTTCGACATAGCTTCCAAAAACCGTTGAAATGGCTGAAGAATCCCGCTTTGATCCCCTGAACTAGCTTCTGGAAGGTATCAGTGACCGATTGAAGATGCCGAGAGGGTCCTTTCAACGCCACATCCGGACCCTCAGACGCTTGTCCTTATGGTGAAATGGACTTCTTCTGCCACCTGTTCATTCTCCTGCATGAAGCCGTTCATGCCTTTTGTGTTTTGATGAGTCCGAACTTGCATATAATGTCTGTGTGGGCTCTTGAGATGTTTGCTTTGACTCTTGGCTCTATGGAGAGTTTGGTAACGAAGCGAGAACAGTTCATCCATTATTAGATCAGCATCTGCCGATGTGTGTTTGAAGTCCGAGAGTTAAGCTTCTATGTTTCAAGGTGGAAGCTTCCGGATATGGGTTCATCCCGTTATAGCAGTGCGTGGTTCCAACGAAAAAAAGGAGAGATTTGAGCTTAATGTTGAAGAACCACACTTGACCATCTGTAATTCCACTTCTTGAGAACTTGATTCCGCTGAGAGACGTTTTAAAGGAGACTCAATCCCATTTGAACATGTGATCACATGACGATATTCGATCACGTGTTAGGTTTCCAGAGACAGTATTTCCATAGGAGCAAGCTCTATTCCCGGGCCAAACATTTCCCTCTGCTTGATAAATTGCATTGTGTTGCCATTCGAGGTCACTCCCTTCAGTTATTCGTTGGAATATCAGGTCTTCACGCTGGTACAGCGATTATCAATTACTCAGGTCCAAACCCTTATTCACCTGAATTATGATAACTCTGGCAGCGGAAATCAACGACAGTGAAGATACTACCTACCAGTCCCCCTGATTCCACATTGTGGGATCAACATAACTTCGCAGAGAACCAGGAGGTACTACTACCCAGAAACACGAGTTGTTAAGCTATTTGAGTTTGATAGGTTCATTAGTGCTGGGTCTGGGGAAGGAAAGTGAGGGACCAATCTAGCCAAAAAGGCTTATATCTACTCCACACCAAAGTTAAAGTCACCTGGAGCATGGTACAGGATGAAAGAGCAACGAATTCCAACTGTGAGTTTTGTATGAGCGAAGGAATCGTGACATAAATATTGACCCTTGTGATGGAAATCGGTCGTGGATAGGGGTACTCTTTCACGAGGACCTAAGGTTGAGAACCACAAGCAGATTCCCCTTCTTAGCCATCAGCCGGGACTTGACGTTAGGGGGCGGGACAGGGAGATACAAGAAGCCAGTATGTATGAAACTTTGTGCGCTGGAATTTCCGCTGGAAATGAGTACCGTTGCTAAAGACTCTATGAAGACGACGTTGTAAGGGGAAATCTGGCTCCAAACTTTTGTCGCCTGGAGAAGAACTGGGCTCTCGTCTAAATTTTATGAAACGAGGCACGAGACATTGGGTAGCGGCTGTGTTCTTTTCCAGAGACTCCAGAGACCCCGCATGCTGTTTTCCCAGATTTCTTCGTGCCTGCGCCCAAGTGATGCAATATATAGGAAGTCGTAGCATCATAATAAGAAGCTTCGATGCATCGCGGCTTGTGCTATGTCTTCGAATGCCAGTCCTACCCATCCGCTCCGTAATACGAAATTGAATTACCTCAAGCATGTCTCATGCCATTTGGTAGACTCTCTCTTTGTCCGACGCGCTCCTCCACCACTATTGAGCATATGTACGTTCGGGATAGGCATAGTCAGGAGCGGTTTTTCCACATGGACATGCTGAATCTCTCCGCTCCTCTCTCCAGTTGTGATTGCTGCCACCCAGCCCAGCACTTGGTATATATGAACAGAGCTCCTGCAGAATCTTCTCTGGTTGCTCAAGCTCATCCAGGCGACACGCATAATCATTTGGTTTGGGGTGGATGAATATAGAGGCAGTGACCGACGATTTCGAGTCAGGTCGACGAATTGGAGATCCTAGGCGGGAGAGAGGTGTACGTCAATGTGTCTATTGATACTGACAAGTCTGTGGTGCGAATTAGGCCTCATATATTCTTGGAGGAAAGGGGTGGTATACCTTTAACCATCCAGCGCCACAGATGCGCGGCTCAGACGGTTCAACTGCAGTCATCAGCGGCTCGGCTCATATTCTGGCATGCGCATCCGCATGTGCCTGGTGAAGCTTCTGCTAGCTTCGTCGCAGGCACGATAACGGTACAGAATGTAGGCCAGCGTTGACGGAGGTCTTGCTCCTGGGCTGGGATGAACTTGAACTTGTGGGGCAAGCGAAACCTTCTCTCAACCCCCGCGGAATGACCAACAGCAGTGGCTTCGACTTGAAAGATACAACTTGATGTTGGTTCCTGGATGTACGAAGTATCGTCAGGTTATCTGTCAACGTCACACCAGCACTCGCCTGGCGTGGCAGAGAGTTCAGTGACAAGAGGCGTTTTGATCGGACGCCACTCAATTGGGCGAGAGCTCTGCAACGGAGGTTCCTCCGCTGTTTTTGCTGACTACGAAGCTTATTCTCGCGCAGGTGGCACCACAAGTGTGTCCAGTGTGTCCAACTTCGAGTTCAGCACGTTGCAGACTACATGTCTTCTACAGCCCTCGTCTCCTCTGATCCGGGATGGCCGGACTGTAGTTCTGCGTTTTTTTGGTCATTGTTTTTATGGCCCATGTTGGCCCATGCAGGCCCATGCACCGCGGTCATTACCAGCCCAGGTATATATAGATGGATATCTGAAAGCTCTCCGATTTCAGTTGTCGTCACAGCTACTGCGCTTCCCGGTCACTGGATCTTTTGTGGCTAGATCAACGGCCCGCCCAGTGGTCAGGGCAACACCTCTCGGTCTGAATGGCGCGGACCCAACATCCGTTCCAGTGACGTCGGGGCCAGGTCTGCCTCATAGACTTCGTTTTACCTGCCCTGCATCTTTCCACGCAATTCTCCATGACCGACCTCGGAATTTCCTCAAGCTGAGGAGCGTTCCTGCGCTCAAAAGCATACAGAAATTCCATCTTGTGGTGTAAACCGCCTGATTATTTTCCCAGTGGGGCCACTTTTTATGTTATTGTACTCAGTACTATTTTGATACGTTCTCCAACCCAGATGATCGTCAGCAGACCGTTTTATCTTCTCGGAATCTCGTCCCACTTCTTTGTCCCTATAAGCTCGTTGTACAAAATATTTGGTCCCAGATCCCTTCTCTTGCGCAATTTTCATCCACGCCGTTCGTCTGCTTCCGGGAACACCCATCACTTTTGAACCTCCAATGATGGCAGCTCCTCCTACACACAATCCCTCATGATCGAGGGAAATTTCGGCTCCAGTTGTTAGTGATTTGATACACCTAGAATACTCGTCTGTTCACCTCACCTTCCATGCCACGGCAAGAGCAACGTGCTCGCGGGAAGCGTGCTCGAGAAGCGCTCGAAGAAAGTCCTGCTCGCCGAAGCGACGGCATTCGAACTTTCGCTCCGATCAACGCTCCATATGGTCCAATTTCACCATCGTCCGATAGTTACAATCTGTCTCCGCGGTCCTTCCAACCTCCTTCCGGAGCTCTTAGTTCCATTGGATCTGCGGTGTTGTCAGAGCAATCCCGAAGCATGACAGCCCCTGCCCCGCCTGGAAAGGTAGCAATTCCGGCACTCAAGGCACAAAACAGAGCAGAATCTGCTTCAACGGCTTTCAAGAAGGGTAGAACTGCACATGCATGCGACAATTGCAGAAAGGCGAAGTCCGGGTGTACTGGAGAAGTGCCTTGTATGAAATGCCGAAGTTCGGGGGTTCAGTGCGTGTATGGGGATGGAAAACGGGACAAAGATCGCAAGTAGGGCACCCGTATCATTGATCGATTCTAGAATAACAATTTCATAGGAGACTCTCGCGGTTGAGCAAAGAGACAGACTCCCTTTCGCGACAGAACTCTGATATCGTGGAAGCGCTACGTCGCATTCACCTTCATTCGGAACTTTCCAAAGAGGAAATGAGAGGTGCTATTGGAGACATCCTAGCTACGGTGCGTTTGCTCCTCTGCCAAAATAATTAATATACTCACCAAAATACAAGACCCCTCTTTCACCTTCAGGGGCCGACAGTGAATTTGAACCCCCAGAAACAGCCTCCGCCAATCCCATAGAATGTAGCACAGTTGATGACGACGAGACGGAAATAGGGTCCACGGGGTCTATTGATGTCATCAATGTAGATACCGATCGAGATGAGACTAGGGCTACCGGGCATATGGGGAAGTCCTCTTCGGTTGCATGGGCAAAGCGTACCGCTGAAGAATGCCACCAGACGAGTAGTCAATCAACATCTACTGGAACCCAGTATAACAATCTCACAGTAGCATCATATCATACGGAAGACGCGGACTTCGAGGACGGAGATATGAGCGATGTCAACATGTTTGAATGGCCCGACTCAAGACTTGCAGACTTGCTGATTCGATCATACTTTGATCATGTCCACGACGCATTTCCTATTGTGGACAAAGCAGATTTTACACTCAAATACACTCGCTTCAGACCCGGCTCAAACGACCTTTCGCAAGAAGATCTCATATGGCTTGGCACTCTCAACACAATATTCGCAATTTCTGCAGTGTTCGCCGATCTCACAAAGAACCAGCACCGGGGTCACTACAATGACCATCTAATATATGTTGCGAGAGCAAAAATGCTTTGCATGGATCAAGGGCTCTTATATCGAGATGCACGTGTGTCAACGGTGTGTGCACTAGGGCTTCTATGTCTTTACTACGTCTCGACATGCAGGCTCAATAGGTACAGTCTCTCAATGCGGACCTCGAATGCATCCCTAATTATTTTAGGGCCTGGACAATCTGCGGACTAGCTATTCGCAACGCTATGACACTTGGATTGCATGTACGAAGTGAGGCGGCGGAAATCCCTGATGTGGAGAAGGAACATAGAGTTCGAATCTGGTGGTCGTTATATGGGCTGGAGTGCTCGCTGAACGAACTTACGGGGCGGCCGAGTTGCATGTCCGATAGAGATATCAGCACACCTCTACCAATAAATTTCAATGAGGCAGATTTTCACCCCGGTCAGGTGTTGTATGACAGGATTCCGGGGAATCAATGCCCCGGATTTACCAGTCGTCGAAATTCCAAGGGCTCTCGAAGTGAGTAACATCCATAATGTACTAGTTGAAACTGACCAATCACCAAAAGCACGTCCAGCAGCAACTTACCAGACAGCCACCGGGGAACAATCACTCACCTACTCATTTCCCATACTCCAGCTACCTCTCACATCTTCCACATACTTCATCTACCGCACTCAACTCTCAATAATTTCCCATGAGATTGTCACCAAGCTTTATTGCGCAGCCACAATCAAGGAGAAATGGAGCGACGTTCAAGGAATTATTCGTGGGATCGACCAACGACTTCAGATATGGAAAGAAAAGCTTCCGTCTGAATTTAATATCGATTTTGACACCTTTAGTGAGCCTGATTGGAGCGATACTTACCATTTACAACGGACCGGACTTGCCATGCTTTACAACAGCTCACGCATGATCCTTTTCCGTCCTTGCCTATGCCGTTTCGAAGGCCGCCTCAAGAAAATGTCTGAGATATCTCAAGATTTTAGTCAAGACGCTGTCGTGACATGCATACAGTCCGCCCGCAAGATGATAGCCCTTCTTTCTTGGTCGGCTACCAGTGTCAACAAACTTTACGCAATTCCTTCCTGGTGGAACACTCTCAATTATCTCTGCGAGGCCCTTTCCGTTCTAATGCTGGAGATGGCTTTCCAATCCCAGCACATGCCACGGGAAGCAGCTTACATCCTGGAAGACGCGAAAAAAGGCGTCAATTGGCTCGTCATGATGGCTGGGCAGTCCATATCCGCTCGTAAAGCTTGGGAAATCTTCGATAAGCTCATAAGACTCGTAGCGCCCCTGATCCGCTGGTCTGTATTCGACATGCCTACAGAAGCCCCGCTCCCACCGGGCTACAACTGGCGCCGCAACACAACTTCTACTTCTCAACAAGCTTTCCGACCACAAAATATGCAACAAACACAGGGACAGAATCAACTATCTGAAGCACACTTACAGCAGTTACAGCGCTCGCAGCCGGTGCTGTCACACCCAGCAGCGACTACGTCGTGGACTTCGAAGCCGCCTTCCTTTCAACCACTTGGTGGAAGCTACGACCAAGGTTATTCGGAGCAGTCCGGCAATCCTCTCGATCATAATGAGGCTTTAAATCGATTTTCGAGTATCGGAAATGTGCATGGCCGGTATGATGATCCATGGATGCACATGTTCGAATTTCAAGGTGATGGGATGCAGTTTGGAACCGCTCCGGAGCAGCAGTATGGGACAGTCTATCCGCAGTTTGGGAACCTGGGGGATAATAGTAACGAGACTTTTGGAGCCACAGGAGCACGTGACGCAGAGCAGTACCAGGACGACGGAAATAGCGAGAATATGCGCAGGCAAGATGCTTACGGGCAAGGCTTTAGTTATTGAATATCCGTCACTAATGGGCGTTTGTATGTTTACCTGAGGTGAGGCATGATGTAGCAGACCAAAAGCAATGATTTCAACATCACAGCTTGCGCTGCATGTGCGGCTTCTTCGGTAGTACAGATGCGGTATTGATTGCTTCTCAGCCGCAGCGGGAACACGATGTCAGGAACCATCAGGCACTCTTGGCACCAATTCTCGTCAGCAATCTTGGAAACAGATGCACCAATCCTACGGTTTCGTTTGCGCCATCATCCAAGGGTTTCGAGCAAACCCAAAGGGTGATCTCAAGTGCGCACACTCACTTCGGATTACGATCCCACCTCGACTACCAGCATCAGCATAATCGAAATTCTTTAAACCACTTTAAGAAAGTACCGGAACCATTTCTCCCCTTAGGCTTCTCTCATTTCACTCTTGCTTTCATAAGAAGAGCTTAATTATTGCTTGATCCTATTTCATGAGGTCGTGCGAACTTTTTCTCTCCAATCGTTCGGCAGCAAAGCAAACACCACATCATGCTCTTGCCTCACTCCGATTGATCCAAAACTATTACCCAAAGCTGAACACGGCATCCTATATATCAAGCCTCTCATGCCTTGGCAGTCTGGGCACAAAATCCTGCTCATCCCCATACTGAAATGGATAGAAGTGAAGAGTATTGTTGGCCCTGGAGATCGGCTGTGACTATGGCCAAGAGATCGAGCGCGGCAGCACATTATTTCCGACGAAGAATATAGAAGAGCTTAACTCCCCTCGCTGAAACTGCAGCGAAAGGCTTGCTCGAAATTGTTTTCGAATTCCCAAGCGACTTTCGAAATGCTGTTCCCCTATGTTTTGCAGCTGCTGTGTCTATCAGTAGGCCTCGCCTCCGGTCAAGCTCTACCATTCACAGTAACTGGATTCCTCGACAGGTTCTTTCACCTCCCACCCATATCATTTCTCACTAACACTAACCCCAGTGCAACCGCAAAAGCAGGCACTGCTTTAAACCGAGGCGGTTCAGTCTCAATATCGGGATTCAATGTCGTGATCCCAGACAATCTGATCGTAGAGTTTCCAGCTCTCATGGTGCCTTTCGCAGAATTTGCTTCCGGTGGCCCTGGAGCAAGAGCTCCACCCAATGAAGTCACAGTTCGTTTTCTCCTCTCACGTCCCTCAAATTCCAACTGAGTGCCCCAGATCACAGGAAACATCGTCAACGACGTGATCATCGCCGGCCAATTCTCCATATCGCAACTGGACCTCGCATTTGCGTCCGGTGTGATTGACAGTCTAAATGTCGACGGCCGAATAAAAATCAAGAACGGTCCAACGATTCGAATTAATGATCCACGCGCGAAATACAGTGCTGGGTATACGGGACTGCCGTTCTTTACGGCCGATGATGAGAACCCCAGTATCACCAGCTTTAGCGGCTTTCCTATGTGCGTGCCGAGGGGAGCTGGGGATGAAAAGTGTCCAGATGGGAATAGACCTGCCGGATCATCAAGTTTGTGAGTGTCAAACGACCGTTCAGAAGAGTGACATGCTGATAACCAGAAGTGTTGTGCCGGATGCTAGTCATATGGTACCGATTCGAACAGGCGATTATATTGAGTACTCTGGCGTGCAGCTTAATGGGGAGACCATTTGTTACACCATCACGGTAAACATTGATATAAGGACCAGTGGGAGTCAGCCCGGATTTGTAAGGGTCGAGGATACGATTATTGGGATTGCGGATGCGGGTGCTAATGTCGAGGAGGCTCGCCACAGAGTAGGTCTTTCATTGCTTTATTCAGGAACCAACTAATGTGGATAGTTCATTGGTCTTGCTTCCCGATCAGATTTGCCCGTCTCGATTTGGGCAATAGATCAAGATCCATGTACTGGGGTTGAATCAGACAGATTGATAACCTCGACCAACGTTATTGCAAGTGCCCGAAACAAATGGACCGTCGATGTAGCAAAAGGCACCAATATTGGACTATACACTCGAAACTACCGAATCAAAATCGGGGATAATGTTGTTACGACAACAGATGACATCGACGCTGGACAATACGTACAACCAGTCACCGAGTGGATCTTCCCCGAACTCGTAACTCCAGGCGGAGCTCCACCTCCTCTAGACTTCTCCAACATCGGCCCTCTGCGTAACGGCTTCGGTCCCATCAACGGTACCATATTCGGGCAACTCAATCCCTGGCCAGGACAGACGGCCCCAACGCCACTGGTAGCCAATTGTCCCCCTCCAACGACCTCAACATCATCCTCCACACCAACAAGCACGCCTACAGGCCCAGTAAATCTACAAGCCTCAGCAGGAACAGACCAAACAGTCCTCAGCGGTGTCTTTGTAACCCTCTCCGCCACTCAACTAACAACCGGCATAAACCCCTCAGACCTGACATTCCTCTGGTCCCAAATCTCCGGTCCGGCACTGGCACTCTCCTCGACAACAACCGCAACAACCAGCCTAGCACCCCCAGTAATCCCAGCAGGACAATCTGTATCCCGCGAGTACCTCCTCACCATAACGCACACACCCTCCGGCTCAAAAGCCAATGACACCGTGGTAGTCACCGCCTCTCGCTCCGCAACTTCCTTTGACCACCCGGTCATTGACGCTTTAACATGGGCATCCAGACAAAGCGGCACCGCTACCGCGACCGCACATACAGATCTAGTCGATGCAGCAGGTAGTATGAGGATTGTACTTGGAAATGGGGCAGAGAGACCTATGACCAGAGCGAGTACGGCGAATGGAAAGGCTACTTATACTTTCAGTTCGAGGAGCGTGCCGACTTATGCAAGCGCGGTGATTAGAAGTTACATTGATGGAGTGCTGGTTCCTGGACCCGTGGTGAGCAGTACTAATGTGCAGCCTGGATAATAAGTGGGCGTGTTGGGGCACTGGTGGTCGAGAATTTATTGGTGTAGATAATGATCCTGTGTGTATTTTCAGTTCAATCTGTTTTGGAACAATCTTTGGGTATCTGATCTTGGCTCCCTCAGTCTATCGTATCTGAAACCCCCTGTCCATGGAACTCTCGCACGTAAACTTGAGATTCAATTGGTAACAAACCAGGAAGGGCCTCACATGGTCTATAATGGAATTCCGTTCAATAAAGCATGGGTGGAATCAGGAGGGGAGCGCATTAAAGATGTAAATCTCTTTACACCGCTTTCTGAGTGGATTCGTTCTGCTGGAAGAGCTCACGTATTCAGAATAGAGGATCCAAAGTGTGGTGACGAAACATATATTCTCGCTATTGACTAGAACAATCATGTGAACGACGCTATTTGGGGTGTACTGTAAAAGGATCCGACACTATCTGACGCTTTCTGAAAGTCCATGATACGTCTAGACATCGTTCATGAATCTTGCTACTGCCCCTGTGATATTTCTTTAATATAAAGACAAGTAGGCGTCTCCGAAACTGACCATGGCCGTTACGCTAAGTAGTGTAAAACTCCTATGCTTCATACGTCAGTCTGCATAGAGATCAAGTAAAAAAGAGTTGTTCTTACACTTCTCGGGAGAACCCCCACTCTGAGGGCCACGGATGTCGGGCGTTGTTTCCCGGGTTTGGGTGAAGAAATCTTGGGCCGCGGACGTGTCTGATTGCGGCGTGTTTGTAGAAGGCGAGGTCCCCTGAGATTGTGTTTGCAAGCAAGGTATAGTCGATGGGCCAGACAACCCGATCAATGTGGAATCCTGAGCTTGCTGGGGCTTATTTCGCGGAGTGCCGATGGGTGGTTGATCCCCGGGTCTTGGAGACGGATTTACTGCCTGAGCTTGCCGAACTTTATATCGTCTAGTACCGATGGGTGGTTGATTCCAAAGTCCCAGAGCTGGAGTTACCGCATGATGTGAATTGCTGGTAGAAACTTGAGGCTGCGTCGCCTGTTGCTGGAAAGGCTCGTGATAGGGTGAAGCTATGCCCGGTTGGGGGCCTCTCGTATGCTGAATAACTGGTTGCCACGGGGTGAACTCATGCGTTTGTTGTTGAATGGTTTGTTGATGGGCAAACGCCTGCAGCGCTATGGGCTCGAGAATTGTGGGAACCCTTGTAAACTGCTGCGCAAGTCTCAGTCTCTGTTGGATTCGCAATTGCTGTGCAGGCGTAGGATCTGCTATGGAGTCCCGCAAGTCTTGCGGAGGGTCATCGGATTGGCCTACTTTCGTTTCAGACGCCAATATTGGGTTAGAAGGGGAGGTCTTTGGCCCGACCCTGGGGGCTGGGTATGCTATGCCCATTCCCTCTGATGTGCTACTTGGCTCTACCCAGGCTATTGGCCGTGTACTGGCCCCTGTGGCTCCCAATGATGCGGGCAATCCTCTGGCAACATTCCTGCCAATTGCACGGATCTTCTAAATCTTATTCATATCCTATTGACAGATTAGTTTTGGGACAACGGAACCAAAAACATTCGACATTCTAGACTCACATTTGAGAGATCATCACGCAATATTTCTTGAACTTGTGGGAGGGCTACAAAAGTCTCTCGATTGGGAACATAGAGATCTATCAAGGCGGGATTGATGATTCGTGATAATTGTGCATCGTCTGCTAGTCCCACATGGTTCGGTGTTACTGGCGTTGGGCTGTCGATCTCCTGCTTGGTGTCGTTGTCGTTTGGGCGCGTAGGTGACTCTTCCTTCTGCTTCGCGCTCTTCCCACTGTCTGAATTCCCTTGAATTATGTGATCAGAGCATCGCACAAAGGGAGAACTCTGTTGCGCTTGATTATCAGTAATTCGACTAGCATTTTGAGCGTTGTAGCCTGAAGATTCAGTTTGACTGGGTGCTTCTTGCCCCGGATTATGAACATCCTCCTCCTCCTTGCTGAGCAACGCTTGGACCCACGCAGGCGCGCGCCTGCCCACACCACCACAGCGACTGCTAGCGTGAGGGGTCTGTTCCGAATGTCCCACAAGGCCATGAACACTGTTAGTAGCTGTGTCCTCTCCAACAACTCCGCCCTCCTTCCCCTTCTCGGAGTCTGCATAATTGTCTTCGCTAGAGCCTCTGTCTGCTTCCTGATTTTTCTTGCGGCTTTTGCCCTTCTTTCGCCGAGAGACTTTGAGATAGTCGCCAATGGTGGCGTCAGGCGGCGGTGGAGTGAATCCCCTGTTGTCCCACGCCATTATGAATGGAGCCCCGCAAGTTTAGAGGAAGAAAGAATGTATGTTCAGATGAGAAAATTCGAGATGCGAGCTTTGATGATATTAACGAGAGACTTGTTGTACTGTAGGCTCGACGGTTCCTAATCTTTGGACACTGAAAAGAGTGTTGATAGCGAATGTGATGTATGATTGTCTGAAGGACGAACGAATGTTAATACAACAAGATGGACAACTAAGGATATAGTTATCGATGTGCGGGGTATGAAGAGGTGATGCTTTGGGACGATCTTCGACTTCGAAGATCTGTGAGGACGTTCGCGTCTTGCAGTTGGAAAGAGCATTCTGACGTCGACGCTCTGTTGCAAGCTCGTTGTGAGGAAGGAGCAAGTTGAAAATGGTGCCATCGTAGCTTCGCTCGAAGAACTTTGAACCTTACCCACGCACCCATTTGATGCCGAACCAGTACCCAGCTACCAAGGCAGGTCTGATGATCGTAGTCAAGATGGCAGCAGCGATTGAAGGAGATGGGTGCGTGAACATGATGAAGAATTATGGTCGAGCACCGACTTCCAGCATAAGATTCTCAAGAGTCAAATCGAGATTTGAAAGTTCGAACGTGAATCAGAAAAGCAAGAAGTTGTCTGTGCGGGAGAAATTGACGGATCGTAATGCTGTTAAGTCGGACCCTGGAGCGTGTCCAAAGCTCATAAGACATTGGACATGCACTTCCGAGACCTTCTCAAAAAGGAAAGGAAAGAGGCAATACGACGTATTGAGGAGTCCCGTCCCCACCTACTAAAAGTAGTAAAATCCAGACTCCGAATAATGATAGTCGGAATTTCCGTCCTTTGACGAAATTGACGTATAGCTGTTGCATTGAGATTTGACTCTTGTCAATGAAATACGGCACTCGAGTTGTAGGAGCGTATCCCCGCCAGTTTGAAAGTCTGGGGGCGGAGTAGAAATATTTGTTGTCAACGCTTCACGGGCCCACGGCTTGACAGGACTTGGCGGTATTATTTTTCTCCAGGTCCTCGGTCTCCCAAAGCAAAGAGAGCAATCTTAATCTCGGCTCCAAGACCGAATATTTTCGATTCCGGACTTCTGATGGGCGCGTCGCGACTGACCGCGCAGAACTAGAGTAGTCAGTCCTTCATGTCAAAGAACTTAACGCGCTTTGAAACTTTGCCTCTTGCTTATTTCCGTCCTTTGAAGCATCTCCTATTTGCTGCTTGGCGAGATTGCACAAACTTGGCACCGCACCGCTCGTAAGACAATAATAAATCACCGCGGATGCTCCAGCAACTGGCGACCAACGCCTTTCTAGACGATGACATCTGGCCAGCATAAGCCCAATATCGCTCATCCAGGCACGTTGCTGAGTGGACCAAGCAGCGACGCTGTATTCCCCGGCTGCCGCAGTAGGGCTAGTCTGGCGAATTTGTTCCTGGCCCGCTCATGCACTAGTGCAGGGGTAGCTTCAGGGGTAAATTGCTGGAAGGTGAGGTTCCTGGTGGTTCCCCGCAAAATCTGCGCAGGCCTGGAAGTCTGGGACGAGTGATTTTCTGCCCTAATGCCAACTGTGCCCTATTTGGGACCGGATCAGCTTTTAGCGACAAGCCTTATGCCCCTTTCCACCGTAGTCAGGGGAAAGACAGGGATCGGATACGAACTATTCTCATTTCCTTTGGCTTCATGGCTTGAGGTCGGCTGGAACGCCGTCACTGGCCCATCACCAACCGCGACCCGTAAGAAGGCTCCTCACATAGGCTTAGTGAGATGGAACTTCTATCCGTGTTCTCCTCATGGCAATCACAGCTTGGTATTTAGAGCCCAGAATTCCCAGCTTGTCCTTCTCTTCCTCTTTCTCTCCCAAGCCTCACTTCACCACACTCTTTTTTGTATCTCAGATACAGTTACACTCTTTACCCAACGCTCTTACATAATAATTCTTTTTGAAACTTTCTTTCCAAGAAACTCCCCATTTCAAACCCAATAATCAAAATGAAGGCCTCATTCATTGCTATTGCCGCCTCTGCTGTTGCAGTCAGCGCTGGCTCAAACGACACGGCACCATGGACCACCTCGACCATCACCGCCACCAACGTCTACACCGTCACGTAAGTTTTTCTTTATTCATTGACGGGAAGAATCACAGAACTGACCTCGATAGCTCTTGCGCCCCAACAGTCACTGACTGCCCGGCCCGCATCGGAAAGGTCACCACTGAGGTCTGGACCACCACCACCTACTGCCCAGTCGGTTCAACCCCCCAGCCACCGCCACCACCACCAGTGACCACCAAGCCTGCCCCTCCCCCATCTGGGCCATCGACCTCGACTGTCTACTCGACCAACGTGTACACAATCACCGCGTGCCCACCCACCGTCACCAACTGCCCAGTCGGCCAGAAGACCAGCACTGTTGTCACCTCAGTCATCACTCTGCCACCTCCAGTCAGCACTGGCCCAGTTGTTCTTCCTCCTCCAGTCAGCACCAGCCCAGTCGTCCTCCCTCCCCCAGTTAGCACTGGACCAGCTGTTCCCCCACCAGTCGTCTCCACCCAGACCATCTCCACCTGCGTGCCAACCTACATCACCTCCGTGATCACCGTCTACCCATCCCCAACTGCCCCAACTGGCGGTAACGGAGGCAATGGAGGCAACAACGGAGGCAACGGTGGTAACGGTGGAGCTGTCTGCCCAGGCTGCCCATCCACCACCGTGGCAACCATCCCATACGGAACTGCTGCCCCATCCACCTACAAGCCAACTGGCAACAACACCATTCCTTTCACCGGTGCTGCTTCTAGCCAGAAGGCCGGTGGTCTCTTGATCGCTGTCGGTCTCGCTGCCGCTGCTCTCTTCTAAGCGCCTCGTCCTAGTTAATTGCATTCTGCGGGGTTGCGGAAGGCATCATGGGGATAGGAAAACGGTGGGAAGGAGAATTGGGAATTTCTTGTTTTGAAAGTTCAATAGAATTTTGAGCTCTAATGTACAAAGTATTAGTACGAATGTTTATTACTTTCTAATGCGACTATGAGGCTCATGTCGTGACTCTTAGCAACAACCAATTCATTTAAATCAACAAATTTCTAGTTGACTGCTTCCACATTCCCCATTCTCCTTTTGCCCAACTTACACTAGCAACTTTCGGCGTCAGGAGATATCTTGGTCGTCCAGGGAAATTAGGCTGACAAAATATGACATTGGGAAACTTCTGAGACATACTATTGGCTGACAGAAGCAAATACGTCTCACCCGCCTAGGAGTGGCGTTTATGCAGGATCTTTGACGCCTGCGGAGTTGCCGCATGAACAATCACAGCGGCCGAAAATCAATAGCCTCAAAATAGCCTCAAAACATGCCGTTCTCAGAGTTCATTTCCAGCAAAATCACAATCTTGACTGGATCAACTTGACTCAGTCACAAATGACCTTGGGACCTTGCCCATGGATCTTTCTTGCAGCCGAGCAGGGAAGCCTCTTATCCCACCAACAGCGACCCTTTTAGACAATAAAAGCTGACCGCTCTGCCAGGATTTCCCCAGAAAGTATCTGTGCCACAGTAGCGCTCACCACTGTCGCCGGTTCCCAGAAGTCTTTGGCGAAATCCTTCCGCTCAATACACATTGGCGTTGGGGTCCACAACACTGTCACCTTGTCAGTGACAAGAAAGTACAACAAACATGTGAAGGACTTTTCTCATACCTTGTCCTCATATTCTTTACGCCCTATTATTGAATCCAAACTCTTGATGAAACCATATCAACCCGGCTCTCGCAGCAGAATAAGTTACCTGGTGCCTCCGCGTCAGAAAATCAGCCATTCTAGCAGTAGCAAGGAGAGGTCCGCGAAACGTCTCCGCCGTCCCGGGTAGGATCCTTTCATGATCAGGAATCGAACGAGTATATTCACTTCGAGTGTTTTGCAAATCTGCTCCGATTCTGAGGGTTTGATTTTGGCGGAGCCTATGCCGGCGTTGTTGATGAGGACTGCTGGGTCTCCATCTGTTGCTCGATGAAGTCGGCGGCTGTTTTGACGGCTGTGGAAGAGGTTACGCTGGGATGGTAGACGGCGACGTTGTTTCCTTACTCTCATTAGTTTTCGTTCTTTACTGATGGTGAAAGGAAATACTTACCATAGGTTGACTTGGGAAGTCATTCAGTCCCTTCTCTGACGACCAGCCCCGATCCCAACTGTTATCCTCTTCCAACTTGAGAACAAATATCCTCAAACGCAGCAAAACAACGACCGCCCAAGAAGCCTTCAGTACCTTCTTCCCATAGCTAATTGCTCCCTAAAAGCTCAGACAAGACTCTCAGCAAAAAGCGCCGTCTTCCAAACCAGCAATTTCACATCCAAAGCCATCCTCCCCCTCTCCTCCTTCCTCTCCTTCTTCCTCTCCTCTCTTCCGCTCTCACCCCTCCCCAAACAAAACTCCCGGCACACAAACGAACCCCTCCAAACCCCTCCATCAAACATCACGCCACGCCACCATCCATCCCATCCCATCCGGTTCCATTCCCGTTCCCTATATTACACTCGCAGGACGCATCCCAACACTTTGCATGCCCGCAGCAATTAATATACATGCGCTGATCGATGTGCAGTGGGACTCCCGGATCGAGAGCAGCGGAGTGTGCTTCCGCAATATGCAAATGCAGATGCATCGCGATGTGGGTTGTTTGGGGAAGCGGTTGTGGCATTGGGGATGAGGGGGTTTTTGAGATGTTCGTGGGGGTCGGAGTGTAGGTGGAGGTAATTCTTGAGTTATTATTGTGTGGTTTTGAGAGGTTGTGGGTTTTGATATGGTGTATGATTGATTGATACGATCACTTCCTGCGAATTCGGAAATAACGGAGGGGACGTGACTTCACCCACTGTCCTCGAAGTAAACAGCACAAGTCAATAAACAAAAAGATTCGATTTCTCATCTACTCGAGATCATACTTATACATCTCCCATTTATATTCTACATCCCCACCATCTATCTACGTCCCCTCTAGCTACTCCCCTCCGCAATCCTCCAAGCCCTTAAAGGCAACGCCTGCAACTTCAACGCCGCCGGTTTAATGAATCCCCAGAACGTCAATACACCAATAATCACACACACCACATTCATAACATAATATCCGTCTCTGCTGACATCGCAGACTCCTCCACCTTGTATACAGCGATCTTTGTCTGCTGAGAGCGAGCAGGAGAAGGAGGATGTGACGAGGGGACCGCGCAAAGAGGGGTCGAGTTTGTAGGTGGAGGAGGGAGGGATGCAAGTTGCTACCGTGAAGAAGTCGACGAGTTTTAGGACGAAGAAGCGGGGGAATGTGCCGCCGAGGTTTGAGACACTGATTTCTTTCTGTTAGCTTTCCTAATCTCATTTTGTCTAGTTTTGGAGTAGAGAAGCAACTTACGTAGCAAGCAAAGTCATATAAGTACCCCCAATGACCGGATCAGCGATCCTAGCATGGAAAGCGGAGATAGCCACGAACATGACTGTGTTGGTGAAGGTAGAGAAGATGTGCTCTGCAATGACGACCAGGAGATACCAGGTGTCGACGCCGTTTGCTGGGAAGATTACCACTGTGATTTGAGCAATTACTGCTGCGATCAGACGGCCCACGAAACCCCAGCACCAAAGGCGCATAGGTGTGTATGTTGTTGACCACTTTCCAGCATAGTATCCGAGTCCAATTTCGAAGGGGAAATCGATCAAGACCGTTAGAGCCAGATCTTCCTGGCTAAATCCCTTATCAATCAGTTTCAAGTTTGTAACGCCGTCGTTTGCTTGAAACCCGATTTTGGCGATTAAATGGATGATGATGATCGTTTGGATGTTCTTGAGCTTAAGAACTCCCCACATCACCTTGTAAACATCCCAAATCCCGTCCTCATTCTTGGTCTTCTCTTCCTTCTTCAAAGCTGCCAGACCAAGAGTGACAATTATGTAGGCCCAGCCCCAGAATGTAAGGTATCCTCCCAAAGTCATAACTCCCTCATCTAGAGGCGTCTTTCGGAACCATTTGTTGGCAAAATCGGGGGAGTTGAAAGCAAGGAATACGGTATAAGACATAAATTGACCCGCCGTCAATCCCACCGTCTGCGCCGTTGAAGCATACGAAATATTTCCGGGAGTCAACAAAGTCAACGCCCATCCATCCACGGCAATATCTTGTGTCGCACACATAAAAACCAAGAAAAACCACCATCCTGTGAATCCCCAGATGCCAGAACCATCCTCCTTTCCAGCAGTAACCATCATGTCTTTAACTCTCGCGCCTAGCCATAACATGCCAATTCCCGAGAGCATCTGGATTGGCATAATCCAACTCTTTCTCCGTCCCACCCTCGGTGTCCAAATCGCATCCACAATAGGACTCCATAAAAGCTTCAAAGAGTATGGGTATGAGGCCAAACTGAATACGCCGAGCGCACTATATGACAAATTTGCCCCCTTGAGCAGGAAAGGCACCGATCCAGTCGCCAAACCCATTGGTACACCTTGCAGGAAGTACAGCAATACCAGCAGTCCAAAATTCCTCCTGTCCTGCATAGGCAGCTGGAAAAAGCCATGGTTGTTTATAGTTGGCGTTCGAGGAACAGGTTCGTCTAATGAAAAGGACTCGCGCGCCATGAGATTTGTAGTAACGGCATTGGGCTCGTGAGAGGCATTCTTCCTCCGGTATTCGACATTGTTATTCATGCTGCCGTTTGTGTGACCGTTTTCCCCTCCAAGGCTGGAGGACGAGCCCTTTGGCTCTAGAGACTTCGGTTTCCGAGATTTGGCCCCCATAGAAAGTTCGTCTGGTTCTAGTTCGTCGTCTGAGGAGTCTTCTGGGGCGAGAAGGTGCTTGGAGTCCTCGGGGACGTTTTCTTGCGCGGTTCTGTCTGCGCTTCTGTTGTGATGTGAGAGAGTGTCTAGCTCTTGGGCGTGCGGGAACTGCGCGTCGTGGTGCAGAGGAAGGTTATGAGAATTTAGATGTGAAGGAGAGTGCAGAGAAGTCAATGAAGGGAGTGTGTCGTCCAGTGGGGTAGGCATCCATCCAGCAGGTGAGGTCGAGCTTTAGAGGACTCGTTGGCCTCTAAAGTTGACCACTGCCTTTGGGCGGCGAAACTTAGGTAGGTATTTTTACCACTGGCGTCAGTGGATCATCAGGGGAACGTGAACGTGGCCTTTTCGAGGGGTAACCGAGATACGAGATAGTGAGGGGAACAAACAATTGAGGATATGTTAATGTAGATAATTTGGAAACAAGAAAGGTGACTGATGGGGAAATATTGAAGCTGTCAACAATGGCATAATGGTTGTGGACAGCTATCTTTCTTGTGATGCGCAAAGATGAGACAACTTGCTCGACGCCGTTAACCCCTTATCAGCGCGCGCACGCTCACTGTGAGGCTTGCTTCAGCTTGGCTTGAATCCTCCCCACCAGGGCACGTGCGGGGCCTAGAACAACGCGTCTTCTCTTCTGTGTTGACGATGTGTTGACGATCTTGCGACAGCTGCAACATCAATGCAGATTGTTATTTGCGACTGTATTTGTTCGCGATAATTTTCATACAGTCCGGTTGATTGTATTAATTCGTCGACATGGATTCAACCAATGATTCGATCCTAGAAGACACGGTCGGCGCGCAACTCGACGGTGAAATAGAATCGCTCCAGGCGCAAAGTAAACACAACCCGTCTCCTCCTGTTACAACAACTAACGCTCCCAGTATCCGCCCTTAAATCCCAGAGATCCCTCCAAATATCAACCATTCTCTCCTCCCGCGCTACACAATCAACTCTAAACCGTCTCCGAGCCTCCCAGAAATCCAAACCCCAAACAAATATCCCCACGGACACCGACACCGACACCGACCCCCTCCTCACAACCTCCAAAAACCAACTCCTCCACAAACAAGAAAATCTATATCGAGCATGCGGGAGCATCACTACCTTCCGGATACGCGATCCTGATCCAAATGCTGTGGATAATGGCAATGTCTTGGGGATACGGATCGACGTCTCGAGCAACGGGAAATTCATAAGGCCCTATTATGTTATGTTGAACAAACCATTTCCGAAATCAGAACTGTTGCGCGTTCACCGACATACAGTTCCGCCCTGCATTCCGCTCGCGATTGTGGCAGAAAAATACTTGCCTACTGGGAAAGGCGCGACGCCGGTAAGCAATAGCAAAGCACCAGGGGCGAAGAAACAAGATTTGAGGCATTTTGTGAGGGCGTTGAGGAGGGAGGTTGTGGGATATCATAATCGTATTACGGTGATCAAGGGCTTGAGGAAAGAGTTCAGGCTTGATGGGAAGGAATCGAAGAAGGGGAAAGGAAGAGAGAAGGTTATTTCGGATATTAGTGCTGCGGATGCAGAGGCAAAGCAGGTCAAGATTGAGTGGGTGGATGGGAAGATTGGGAGGTGTGTTGTTGATGACAAAGGGGAGGTGGTTAAGTGTGTTGTCTACGGGGAGGAAGGGAGGGATAGGGAGGTTGAGAGGGCAGTGTTTGGTGGAAGAATGGAGGCGATTGGGGAGAGGTTGAGAGAAGGGATTTATTGATGTATGGGATATGGATAGGTGTTTGGAGTTTGATGGTAGATACCCTCACGAACACGTTTTGCTGTTAATGGATTGACATTTGCCAATCCCTTTAGTTCAGGGACAGTTTTCATTTCTCTTGTGACGTTGAGGTTACGTCCTTTGCTACTGAAGTTCTCTTTCAACTCTAAAACCATCCATTTTTATTGCTGATTCCCGTTAAATTTCTACGGCCGTTCTCATCTTAGGCTGGCAGAGGGACATCAAGCGGCTTCTCACATCTAGCAGAGCCACCCTTCACCTAATATCATCAGCACCGATTCATCCATCTATTTCCATGGTTCAGTCACTCACCGGGTCAAAGCAACAAGCAGGAACTCGGTCCACGTTATTCAAACAAACCCACTGGTTGACAATTGGCCTTGCCGGGCCTTCATTGAGGACTTGAGTGGCAGATCCACCTTTTCACAGTAAGTTGACAGTAGGGAAAGCAGATTAGAAGACAAACAAAGTTTCCCGACTCCGGAAGTGGGATCAAATCCCACGCAGCAAGAGCCGAAGGTCTCGAAGGGACAGAAGAAATATACGTCGATGGCGTGGGTTGCTGTGATTGCCGAGAGGGCGGCGAGGAGAGTAATTTTGAGTTGCATTTTGAAGTAAGCTGAAGTATTCACTAGAGGATTTCAATTCTTAACTGCTTTTGAAACGAAACGCAGTCTCTTAGAGAAGAGAAGAGATCTGACTCTTATATTCTTCGATTCGGCTTCAGCTTCTCCAATCCGCCAAGTCGGCTCCATAGAACCGTTGCCCACGCCAGCTGAATATTCACTGCGAGGTTGCGGATTTGGCTCCTGTCATGAGAGCGCATTTGGGAAGGGACTTCCATTATTCGTATGACCTTGAAGCAGGCTTTCGGCGATGTCAGATATGAGATACTCACATGGCAAGTGAAGTGAAGCTTGCAAAATACGTTACATTTCAGCTCCTGAATTAACAAACTACTACCCCCTTTTTACATTTACAACATCGTCTTACAAACAGCTCTTCACGCCCAAAACTTCGGACCACCCTCCCTCCCATCCAATCTCGTCATACCTCAGACCACCCTCGGCGTTGCGCTCGGAAACGGCGGCTCGATAGGCGCATCGCATTTCATCGATCCTCCTTTCACCTACAAACCCATCATCAGCACCGATCACATCTTCACCAGATTCCATCAAACTTACCGGTCCCAAACAACAAGCCGGAACCCGATTCACGTTATTAAGACAAACCCACTGCGGCGCGCCTGGGTCCACAAAGCTGTAGACCGATGTAGAAGGATTACCTAGAGCAATTTATATAAGTGAAAGTATGGCAAGATGGGAAGGAAGGGCACGAACAAGATTTCCCAGCCCCATTAACAGGATCAAGATCCATACAACAAGCACCCTGCGTATTCTGCTCACAGAAATAATACAAATCAAACGCCGCGATGTGGCTCGCAAGCGCGAGGAGTAGTGGGGTCGTGAATTGCATCCTAACTTAGTCTCAATATTTTCCGTTTCAAGTTTCAAGTCTGTGTTTTTTATTTTTATGACGAGATGGGAATTTACTTTTTTTAAATTGGAAATGAAGTGGAATGTGTTCTTAAGGTGAGGGCAATGAGCCAAGAATTTTGTATATAGCCTGGTTGGTGTTTGGCTATAAGCAAGGGTCTTGGCTGTTCTTGGGGATATTTTGCGAGCGCGGGTTTAAGGGTGTGGGTGGTGGGTGGTGGGTAAATTAGGGGATGGTCATACGAGGGTTTGCTGATATCGTGATTTCCATTGTGTTGGAAATTCTTCCGTTTGGATTGTTTGGGTGCGTTTGGCTGAAGATCTCACTTGGCTTGTATTCAGGGGTTGGGAAGAGTGTGTATTTCGCTCGAGGCAGACTATGTCACGACCATTATTCATCCATTCTATCTGAAAGACTTTTTCTTGAATTCTTCCCAACTCCTCCGATCTCCCTTTTCATACCCACTCGCGATATCCTCAGGATCCGGCAGGCGGCGGCTCATTCCGATGAATACAATGCTTCAATTCCTTCCCCTATACACCCATCAGCATCTCCCAACACCCCTCGTCATCTCAAAAAGACTTACAGCATCACAACAAGCAGGCAAGAAATCCACATTGTTCGTACACTCCCATTCCGACTGAGAGCCAGGGTCAACGGGGATGTGAAGTTCAGTTGCTTTGTGGCCTGTGACACCGGCTGTTAGTTAGCTATGTTTTTAGAGGGAAGTTCGAATGGGGGTTTGAATAGGGGGGAAACGTACAGAGTTCACCGAAGCCGGTAGTAGGATTGAAGTGGAGACAGCATCCTCCTTGCTTGTTGGAAGCACAGAAGAATTGTGTGTTGAGCGCTGTGGTTGTTGCTGCTAGTGTGGCTACAAGCAGAGTTGAGAAACGCATTTTGAGTCAATCTTCAGTATCAATGCAAAGCTATTCTCTAGGTCAATAGGAAGGAAAGGAGTCTTGCTTTTTATACACATCATACCACTTCACTATCTTCCGAGCTCACAACCTCCTGGCTGAAATACGAAGCGCCATTGTTACACCAGCTGAAGTCTCTCAACGCCCCCAGATGCACGACAGACCGGGCGTACCCCGCATTTCCCAATTGTTTTTCGGGGAATGATGGGTGCCTGTGGAGAATGTCATTGCTGGGGAGTGATTTGTGGGGAATGGCCGATGGCTTGCTGGGGCTCCGTGTTTTGAGATTGTCTTGGTGTTGTGCACAAGTAAGTGGGACTCGTGTTTAAGGCCATTCTTTTTGATGAGCGGAGGACAATTAAGTCGAGGGGGCCTTCGATACCGGAGTGGCACGTGGATGCTTTCGAAGTGCTGCATAGATGAGAAGGTATGTGCTGTCAGTAATACTGTCATCTCAGGCTTTGGCGTATGGAGCTGTATAGTCTGCAGATATCTATAAGTGTTTCCACTATTACCGTGGAGTGGGTGAGACGTTTCGACCTGTCAGTTCCGGTAGATTCCATTGAGTGGTGGTTTGAGTGTCCCTTGCTTCTTCGACGCCTTATTAATGATGATTCCGGTACTTACCCTGCAGAGATCTGATATGTCGATCGTTTGGTGTTGATCTCCACCAAGGTTGAATCTACGAAATGTAGCTACCTGTGGGTAGGTTTCTAGAGAGTCTCTTATATTGTTAATTTCAATATGTCTTGATTGTGATGTACATTCCTTCCGAATTGGAATGAACACCGTCATAATGGAAGCATCGCAAGTTTGCAGAATAACATACAAAAATCCAATGGCATTCACAAGTAGCAAATCACTGTATCCCATTTATGCAAAAAATACACCTGCTACATATCCAACTTCAGTTGATATGTTAATCGAAGTCCGAATCGGAGAGGGCGGAGGTACAGCGAGGCCAAATTTCAAAGTCAGGAGCGCGGTCCAAAGCATGCTCGGGCCCACGTCCCTCGTCTTTCGTAGGCAACTCGACACCTATAGTCCCCTTCCTGTATGCTCGACCCCTTTTCTTTATTACAATACTTTTCTCCACGGAGCATTGGCCCTCAGATCGATGGTAATCATCCTTGGATTCTTCGCCCCTCAGCCGAAACCTTCCTCTGTTTTGAGATTTGTCTCCCCTCGAAGGAGGGCACACACAGGCCCATCTATCATCCTCGATGAACCTACAGCCTCCGAACCCCTTCAAAATTCTCTTGAAGCTCCTTGGGCCAGGTCTCGTAGTTGTTTTTCCACCTCGAGCAGCAACTGAGATTTCCTGCGGCTCTTCGAAAAGCATGGATATCCCTAGTAAATAATCGAACTTGGCGCTGGGTTCCATCCATAGCTTTGGCTCGGATGATATTGTCGGAGCGCTTTGAGATGGACTGGCAGGAAACAAGCTACCTGGCTGGCAGAGAACATTTATGCCAATCTTTGTGAAGTGTTCCGGCAGCTCCAATCTGTAGAGGGAGGCTCCTGGTTCAATGACGAGGGTCACACTTTTGGTAAGGAGAGGTAGAAGCCTTGAAAGATCTTCGGGGAGTTGAAGGCCATTCTCTTGAACCCAGTTGGATCTTTGCCCAGGCACGTGAATCCACCGGCCGTTCGTACCATGAGCTGGACCATGGGGTGGGTGAAAACCAAATCCTTCCGGCAAGATGAATTTGAGGTCTAGAGATGTCTTTGCCATATCCATGAGGTGACAAATATAGTGTACATTTCGTGTCAACACGAAACTGGTGTGCTCTAACGTCAAGAGGCCTTGCCAGTTCAAGAACTTTCCCGTCCATGGTTCCTTTTGTACCTTGATCATGTGCATTTTTGGCATGTTCTTGGCTGTTCTAGGACTGACATAGAATTCAATCATTCTATCATAGTTTCTCTGGTGGGACGAAGATTTCTCAAGACAATGCGCGTCAGCAAGTGGAGCGAAGAGTTCTAGTGACTGAATCCTAGAGAGAGCTCTCGGGCCAATCTGACCGAGAAAACGTCTTGCGCCGAACCACTCAATATCTCCTGAGAAGCGAAAAGTATTCCTAGACCAGAAGATGTCGCCGGCTTCGTTGTAGAGTTGGCGGCATGTTGTGAGAAGACCTGTCGCCATTTCTTTGCGGACAAATAGAAGATCTTCTTGAAGACGAATGACTGGGGTGCTCGGCGGTCCATACTTGTATTTCAAAGGCCATAGATCGATTGGAATTGGCCGGACGAGAACGTAGTAGTATATCTGCTCTCTGAGTTCTGTTGGCAGGTTGAGAAATGGGGAATCTTGGACGATTCGGATACGGCGATCTTTCCGTGCGCGGGTCATTTTGGTTTGCTCTGAATATACTGGACGAAGAATTCTGGAATGCGGAATGGATTGTATAGATTTAGAGGGTCAAGCCTAGAAATTCCTGATATTTGAGTGATACTTTCGTGCGGGTTACAGTATGAGTCAATCGGCGTTACCCCGCAGCGAAAAGCATGTTGGATGAGCCATGAAAGGTCAGACACATCTGGGCACGTCCGCTCGTTCAATCCTTCGTTATCGGGATTACATCATTGCGCGAAAATAAAAAACGAAAAGAAGGTAATCTTACTGGAAACTACTAAGAGAGTTCCTGCTGGCGGATTCAGAAACCGGAAGTCTTAGATACCAGATCCTCACAGCCATCTCCATGTTGAGGTGCGCTGAGAAACAGCAGTCCTGGGCGTTCAGATTGTGTGTAAAATAAGGAAACCGATCAAACATAAGACCTTGGGTCTGTGTAAATCAAATGAAGATACTTTGAAAGCTCCTTAGCATTTTCGAATTCTAGGGAACATAACCTTGACTTAGACGTGCCCTCGCAAAAAAATAGGGGGCATTAGGTACCTAGGACCCCGAGCACAACGCCTTTACCTCGCCGGTGAGAGACTCACTGTAAACCCAGGGACCAAAACTCCTTGCAGGGCGTTAGGTCCTTAAATTGCTCTAAATCATGGTGAATTTTTGCTGGCAGCTCTAGTGTGCCTTTTCCCTTTCTCTCTTTTACGCATACGCTAGAAAGAATTCCTTTCAGTTGGTCGCTAAGTTTGCACTAGCAGCAAGTTCCTGCACGTTTGGGTTACGTGACTGAGGTGACTGGCTGCATTGTATTTTCGCAGAGTAGACCAATAAACCATTAAATGTAATATGATTACTAGGTATTTCTATTTTCCAGCTTTGAAATAGATATTTCAGAGCTTCGCTGGCTTGCTGTAATACTTCTTCAAATCCTTCACTTCCTCTCTAATTGCCAGCTCGCTCATGATTTCTTCACTTCCGCCACCTACTGGTGATTAGCAACCAGAAGTCTTCATGTGGAAGGGCTGAAAATTACTTACCAACTGCCATGACTCTGACATCCCTCGAGATTGCCTCAATCCTAGAGATTCGTCAATCTTGCACGAACGTCCATGGAAGCGATGGACTCACCTTCCCCCTTTTCCTCCTCTGGCATAACCTAAGCCTCCCAAAACCTGCTGTGCCTCTCTGACGCACTTCTCCAAGCACCTTGTGCTAATGACCTTCAGCATCGCAGTCATGCCGCCAATTCTCGCTCCATCGCTATCCCTTCCACTCTTTTTCCGACTCAACTCAATCAGCCAAGTCAGCTGTTCCAGAAAGGCCTGCGCAGGTTCAATCATCCTGCCCATCTTCACAAACTTCGCCCTGATAATTGGATTCTCAATAAGCTTCATTCCAAACGTCTCCCGTGTACAAGCATGGTTCCAAGCATCCTCCACACAAACCCGACTTAATCGAATCGCTTGAGTCGCAATACTCTTTCTCTCAGCGTTGAAATTCGACATGATGACTTCGAAACCGCGGTTCTCCTTGTGGATTAGGTTCTCAGCGGGCACGACCACGTCGTCGAATGTGATGAAAGTGGAACCTGACGCACCGACGCCCGAATTATACATCTTACGAGTGGAAACGCCAGGCACTTTGAGAGGAATTATCAGGACTGACACTCCGGCTCCACCTTCTGAGCCGGTTCGTACTGCCGCTGTAACGTAGTCGGCCCAGATGGCATTTGTAATCCATTTCTTGGAGCCGTTGACAATGTAGTGATCGCCTTTCCGGACCGCTGTAGTTTTGATATTTGCAACGTCGGAGCCGGCTACTCTGGGTTAGTAGAAGCAATTGAGGTTCAGAGATAGAGAGAGAAATGCACCGTCTGGCTCAGTGATTCCTAGACAGAATCGAATAGTACCATTGGCAACACCCGGAAGATATTTATCCTTTTGAGCTTGGGTGCCAAAGTTGACAATTGGTGGAACTCCGATGCCGTTTCCACCACCGAGACCCCATAGAACGCCAGTATACCCCTATATACGTCAGCCTTCGCTCTACAGAGAAGTTGGGAGTCGTACTACTCGTGATATCTCATCAGTCAAAATGAGTGTATGCCAAGAATCCCACTCCTCAAATGGGATGTCCCCGGGCAACTTTACATTCTTAAGCCCCGTACTTAGAGCTAAGTATCCCATTTCCGCATGGCGCTTAAAGGCCTACAAATACCATTAGCTTCAATCTCATTCAAGGGGATGCATCACGTGCCAAATCGGGAACTTGGCCTGCTGATTCCCATTCAAATGCATAGGGCAAGATTTCCTCATCTATATACTTCCTAACAGAAGCTCGGAGCCTTCTGTGCGAATCTGTATAATGAGGTGACAGATTCCTCGAGTACCATAACGGTTCAGCGTAAGGCGTGGGGCAGCCGAAAGGCTTCAGTGCGGGGTTCGACATTTTGAGGCACTTGATGGCGATATGAAAGACAGAGGAGAAATTGAAAATGAGTGTAAAGCACAAAGCCCAGATCCTGGTCCTCGGGTTCGAAGGACTTCTAGAAATGGAAATGTTGAGCTTTGGCTTTATGCTCAATTTAGATTCCTGAGAGGTCAAGGAGCCTCGGCATCTCTCCCGAGATCAGCAACTACTGTCTCGTAGCCGGCAAGACTGGACGAATTTCCGACCGAGTTGCTTTCATATGATAATGATAATGATGATGATTAGGTTGCACCGGAAAGTTACAATCCGAAAGACAGTAAATTAATACATATTGACATGGCTATTTCGAAAAGAAGAGAACTGCAAGCAAATTCTCGCAAAATGCGGCTTAGTCAGCTCTCCTTCTTGAAATCGCGGTGAGCCGTCACAGAATAACCCAATTACAGCTCCCCAGTCATGTTTCCCATTATGGGTATTACGCCTGTCTTGTCTTCTGCTGCATGTTCTATTAAGCCCAACGGGAAGCCTGGCGCAGCCATACCGATCATGAGCCAGGGTGGGCGTGTCAGCCTTGTGGGCTTGATCCTAGGTCTTGATCATTTCATCGAGTGCAAGCTCAATTCGCCCCCAGCAGTTGATGAGCAATCTAGCTATACTCGACCTGAGTACGACCAAGCTCCGCGATGTCGTTCGGTTTCTCTGCTGGCGACTTCGTTACTGGTCTCAATCTCATCAAGCAAGTCGTCGACGCCCTGGACGCCTCATCCGGCTCTGCTGCTGATTTCAGAGCGCTTCTGGGCACCCTCAAATCGCTCGAGAACGCGTTTAAGATCTGCGATCTGATCTACCAGCAATGCGATGAGCATTTGGAGCCTTCTGTCAGAGCCAAGACCGATATTGTTCGACAACAACTCCTATGTGCACAAAGACAGTCTAAAGATATCCTAGAGGCCTTCAGCATTTCCGTGGATGCTTATACAGATGCTTTCGTGAATCATCAAGCTGGCGTACTCCGTCACGTGCGAAAGGTCCTTTGGCTTTCACATAAAAAGGGCATTGCAAAGCTCGAAAGAGACCTGAATGGTCATCTCAATGCGGTACATATATGCGCTTCGGCACTGTGCCACGTATATCTTACGTCCAACACGTCAACTTTGTCTTCGACGGAAGCCAAGGTCGACGCTATTCTCTCCCACGTGAATGGTCTTCTCCCCAAAGACACAACAATCTCCACACATATCCAGAAGGGGAACTACCTTGTGCCACAACTTGGCAATCCCTGGGAAGGTGGCGCTGCTCAGCTTGATATTGTCTTCCTGCATGACGCTGTAGGACGTGATGTGCCCTTGCCTATCATGATATTAAATTCGCCCGCTGTAAGCTTTCGAGTCACAAATCAATACAGAATCTGACGATTCAGTAGGACCTGCATAATATTCTCCTACGCATGTACCGTGGAAATTGCGTTCCTGGCCAGCAGAAGATTTTAAGGAGAGAGTACAACATAACAGACGAAGACAACGATGGTGCGGTGGTGGAGGAAGCCAATTGGACCACAGTCTTCCAACCAGGGAAGCATTTGTCCTTGAACATGATAATCAACGCTACAGCGTCGTTCGATATACACCGTTGTCCCACTTGTAAAAGCGCGGTTCTAGGGGAGACTTTGAGACGCTGGTAAACACATTTCCCTCGTTCGCTGAGGAAAGACTTTTGCTAATATATTATCTCCTAGTGTGGCATGCCAGCTCAACTTTCGCATCTATGACCGGGAAACAATTGTCGAAGACAGTGAAACGTCACAGGCAGTTGCAAATGTGAATTCCGGGACAGACCCATCGAATAGCGAGTCCGCAAGACTTGAAAGCAACTTTAAGCGCTCATATCAGAACGCCAACGGAGGGGATCGGCAGCTGGATGAGACTCGTTTCTTCAAGCGAATTCATTATCACCGTAGTGTACCAGTGAAGCGTCTAGCTATTTCTCCAAACAATAGAAATGAAACAGAGATGCGCAATTTCGAACTCGACTTGCTTCCTCCTCTCCACCGCGCAGCGACGACATGTTCGATCAAAACTATGGCCGAGCTGATAAATAGCGGCACAGATATCAACTCCAAACTCTCATTCCATGCGCAGACCGACTGGTTTGAATTCCATGGGGCTACTCCGTTGCTCATAGCCGCATGGTTTGGAAAGATGAAATCTATTGACTTTCTGCTTGAAAATGGCGCAAATCTGCATGCTTTGGACACTTACAGAGGCGGCGTGTTAGAATACGCAATATGTGGACCTTGCAAGGGAAGAATTATACACCGGCTGCTGACATACGGAGCCGATCCCAATATTAAGCGTTATGAAGGAGGCATACTTCTTCATTTGGCCGCGGAACGTGGGATTTTCTGGGTCATTGATCTTTTGGTAGAACTTGGCAATGAATTGGATGCGCCATGGGATTTGGGTAAAACGCCTTTATTCCTCGCTGCACTCTGGGGACATACGGAAACTGTTCGGACTTTACTAGATCTGGGCGCAGCCAGGACCATTCATTCCCATGACTACGGATGGACACCGCTCCATGCCGCTTGTTTTGGCGGGCACGCGGAGGTTGCTGAATTACTGCTTGAAGACAGCCTTCTCCTGGAAGTGGCCGGGCATGAAGACCACAGACCGCTTCAATTAGCAGCAAATGAGGGTCAATTGCAATTAGTAGAGATGCTATTGGCTCATGGCGCAGATGTCATGGCGCTAGATTGCCGTGCGAGAACAGCCCTCCACTGTGCCGCGTATCATGGAGCGAAAGGCATCGCGGAACTGCTTCTCTATAACGGCGCTGATAGTTCTGCCCTCAATCATTTTCACGAAACCCCTCTACATCTTGCAGCACTCGGAGGGCATTTCGAAATTGCGATTCTACTTCTTGAGCACGGAGCTGATATACATACTGTGACTCGTTTCTCATATCAGGAGAGCGCTCTACAGTATGCCGTGAGAGGCGATTATACCGATATTGCACAGCTTCTAATCAAGTGTGGCGCCAATATTGAGTATCGAAACGTCCATGGTGATACACCACTGCTGGTCGCGGCAGCGTCTGGAAGCCTCGAGTCAGCGAAAATCCTTCTTGAAAATGGGTGCAATATCAAAGCCAAAAACAACGAGGGCCGATCCGCTTTCCACCTTGCTATGTTTTCCAACGCAAACATAGAAATGTTTGAGTCACTGCTCCAACACGGATGCGAACTATCCTACAGGATCGCAATGGATCGGCACCGTGGGATTACAGGGGACAACAGCTGCCTCCAGGTGATGTACTAGACTTCTTTGTTTCACGCGGCTAGGAATCAAGCACGCCGTATTTCGAGGGGCGTACCAAAGGGAAACGCAACGGCGCTCGAATGTCTTCTTGACCACGGATGCAAACTCTCACTCTGCAACGAAGATGCCTTTACTCGAGACTGGGTTGAAAGAAGCGATTGCTGCCGGAGAAAGTTTGGATTTACTTGTAACGCGTAGGTGGAACCCCGATGAGCCGAGTGGCAAGGCATGGACCATTTTTAATTCTACAGAGATGCTGGTGGCAGGGAAATCTTGGAAATACTTGATCACTCTTGGTTGTAGTGTCGATACAAGAGCCAGTGATGGCTGCACACCCTTGGTTACTGTAATCAAAATGGAGAATAACAATATTCAAGCCTTTGCTAGGAGAAGCTCTAAGTTCTGAGAAAGTTTCTGCGTTGAATGATCCCGAGGGAACTGCTGCAAGCTTGGATTCGGATCATAGCGCCAAAATAATTATTTCTGATGTGGAATATACATCCACGATCGGCATCACAGGAACATATGACACCACAGCAACGACCACAATAGACGTTCTCGGAACCCAGACCACAAAGTTCGTCGTCCAGTAAGCGAAGTTCCCCATAAACAACCCCTGATCCCCCCCCTATACCACCAACTAACACATCCGCGCCCTATGACCTATCAAGCCTGCAGCGGTCCCCCGTTCAGCAACAGCCCAGGTACCGGTGGCTGTCCGCCCAGCTGCTACTGCAACATGATGGCAGGCTCCAGCACGATGGGTTTCTGCGACAACGCCCTCAACGCAAAAATGCACAACCACAGCCGATTGTCCGATGGGCTCAGCATACGCGTCGGGCTTTTCGCAGTGCGGCGGAAATATTTGTCTGGGTTATGAGGGCGTGGAGCAAAGATGAACCCGAGGGGTGCTGTGAGGGGTGCCACGCCGTGGTGGATGCAGGATGCCAAGATGATGGATGAACGGAACTTGGATCAGCTTTAATCGTACTATTACTGCTGTTTGAAAGGGTCGGAGGCGAAAAGAGAAGAGGGGTCGGATTGGCGTATCGAGATAATAATTTTTAATGGTCGGTGAACAGCTTTTGAATTGCAGTCTGTGGCGCGGCATAAAAGTCAGGGTGACCGTGAACAGCACATTGGTAGAGGCAAATCTCTCTTTGATATAAAATGGGTCCACTGGCTGAATTTTCCTCAATTAGTTGCTTCAATGAATCTTAGGTGGTGCTCGAAGACGCTGGAAATGAAAATGATTGTGGTTGAATTACAAGCGCTGTACGACTCTATGACTCCAGACAACAGGACCAAGGAGTCGTGAAAGCTGTTGCTACCCATAACGCTTTCTGGTTACCCTTTCTCAGCCCCATAGAAATGCCACAAGAACGTTCTTCCGCACCAAAGACCTCTAGGTCCACCCCGCCACGTCAAACAATTCCTTCATCTGACAAACGAAATTCCGTCAAAAGCCATTCCTGAAGCACCTTTTTCGCAGTCTTGCCACCTACCCCCAGTCTATTGCCGTATGTAAGCAAAGTTGGATCCGGAAACCTGGGTAATGGAAGACCCGTAGCTGCATATTCGTCGATTGCTGATTGTCTTGATTGTCTCAAACGACTCTCAACAACTTGCCGGTAATAGGGTTCAAATTTTTCCATGCCCTTGACATCTGTAAGGTAGAAGTATTGATCCAGCGTAGCAACGTCTCTCCGTATATCTTGTACTTGGAAATAATGTGTGGAAATCCGATTTTGAAAGTCCCCACGGACATCTAGCGCTATTCTACGGACACAACCTGCAGACCAGGACCAGGGACCAGGCTTCGGCTTTTTGGGGAAAAGGCATTTCATAACCCACTGGCCTGACATTAACAAGATATCATCTTCATAACTGATGTAGACAGGATGTCGAAATGCCGGTAATTGAATCAGCCTGTACTCCTTCAAAGCCACATCACGGGATTCGCGGCCAGCAAAAAGCATGTCAGGCGCCTTGCATTTGGGGTGGAGGAATCGTATCGGAGGGTCTTCTTGCTTTGGTCGATCTCTCTTATAGTAGTCGTAGTCCTTGAGTTTGACAACTCTTCCCCTAGGCAAGGCCATTTCCCAAATCTTAAGTCTCAGCTCGACAAGAAGCTCGGGAAATAGGGTGAACTTCTTCAGGGACTCTAAAGTGTAAATAAGTTAGCCGGAGATTTGCGTTCCAAAAGATTAGAGATACATGCTCTTGGGGCGACGGGCTAGCTTGAGTCTTTCGAGCCGTTGTTTTGATTTGTTGAAAGCCATGACTTTGGCGCTTCCTGGTGGTGTTGGCAAACGATGATGATAATATAACAAAAGCGGAGCTACTTCTGCCCAGTCGAATATCGATGAAATTGGTAACATGACTGTGGAGAGTAACGGATTTTTTGGAATGTGATGTGAAAGAAGATGAATTGCAAGAACGATTTGAAATGGGCTAGAAGGGAAGAAGTATCAGGGTGTGTTATTCGCGGCTTCCGTCTGGGTGTTTGATGCCTGCTGGGGAAATCGATTGAGAAAGTGTCAACTAGCAAAAAGTAAAATGAACATATCAATAAAATAATGAGAGAGGAACACGAATCAGCAACAGCTTCTCGAGAGCTTCTTTGTATCACAATTGGAAGAACTCGTCGTAGAAGCCGCGGTCTTGGTCACCTTGCAGTCAACATGGATATCCATGATCATGATAAAATCCTCATTTGAAGATGCTTACATGCGGAAAATCATTTTCAATTGAAAAAGCATGAAGTCGCAAGAGATTCAACATAAGGATCAACCATCAAACAACATATATGCCTGTAGCAATCCTGAAGCAATAGCCCCAAAACTACCCCGCCCCCACCAAGATAAGCCAGCTTATCACCTCAACGTCATCGCCGAGCAAAATCACAACATCCTCCCTTCTCTCAACTTACTTCCTACATCCTTACTCAATTGTTTGAAACACCTCAATTTCCTCAAAAGTCCACATCCAAGATGCCGAATATCCTAATAATAGGCGCAACCCGCGGCCTCGGCGCCTCCCTCGCAAACGCTTACGCTTCCGACTCTAGCAACACAGTCTACGGCACGACCCGCTCCTCATCCGCGCCATCCAAGCACTCCCCGAACATAAACTGGGTACCGAACGTCGACCTTAATGAAGAAGGAGTCGGCCAAGCACTCGTGAATCAATTAGGACAATTAGGTGTAGCAGGGGGAATGGTGGAAGGAAAAAATGAAGTACGAGGCTTTGACGTGGTAATTATCACAGCGGGGTATTTCGTTACTGAGGATTTCGAAAATGGACCGAAATGGGAGGAGGAGCTTAGGATGTATAGTATAGCCCCCCTTCCCCTACTTCAACTCGTTATACTGATTCTCTTTCTCCCTAGCAACATCAGCCATCTCCCCACCCTTCCTAGTCCACTCCCTATCACGCGCAAACCTCCTCCCCTCCGGCTCCAAAATCGTCCTCGTATCCTCCGAATCCGGCTCCATAACCCTAAGACACGAGAAAGAAGGAGGAGGAAACTACGCACACCATGCTAGCAAATCGGCGCTGAATATGGTAGGGAAGTTGTTGAGTTTGGATTTGAAGGATAAGGGGGTGGTGGTTAGTATTGTGCATCCGGGGTTTATGAGGACGGAGATGACGGCAGGCGTGGGGTTTGATAAATATTGGGATGATGGTGGTGGTGAGTTGCTCTGGCTTTGGGATGATTGAGAGATGCCAGGCTGATATTTGGCAGCGGTTACACCTGATGAAGCGGCGAAGAGCTTGATCGAATGGACGGAAAAGCTGGATATAAGCAAGACTGGAGAATATTGGGCACCAAGAGGACCTAGTAAGTATATCTCGTAAAGCTGGGAGTGCGATGCTGATCTTCACAGGGGACATTGGAACTGCTGATATGACAATTGGTACAAATCTGCCCACGCCTTTGCAATTGCCATGGTAGGTAGCATAACTTGGAGTAGGCCTTGGAGGGACGTTTGATTATGATCATGTCAGGAAAAGAATGTGCAGCTGCATGAAGCCTCTGTATTGAGATTCTGCGGGTATTTTAATTAGCCATTCCACTATTAGCAAAGCTGAAGGCCTAAACACATTATTGAAGTGAAAGGTATGCCACGATTACTTTTCCGATCCTTTCCCGTACTTGAAATATTATCATCCTCTCCCCTTTATTACAAAGCAGCAACCATTCCAGCAACCATCGCAGCAAGTCCCCCAATGCTGGCAAGCAAAGTTGGTGCCGCAGCCTTCGAACTCGAAGTCGTAGCGGCAGTTCCAGATTTCGTGGCCGAACCACCCGATCCTCCTCCAGTGCTCGATCCAGCAGCAGTAGGCTTGGCACTAGTAGACAAAACAGTGCTGTTGCCAGTCGGCGCAGGTCCGCCAGCCGTTCCGTTTCCAGCAGCGATCGAGGTCGTCGCAGCCGTAACTGTGGTGCTCGCGTGCGTGCCTGCAGGAGCTGTCGCGTTTCCTCCAGTTGCAGTTGCAGTTGCTGCAGCAGAGTAGGAGGAGCAGAGACCGAAACCGACCGAAGCAGCGACTTGGACGTCCGATGAGCTGCAGTTAGCCAGCAAGCAGGGAGTCACAGCGGACTGGATTCCGGCCCGCCCTGAGCCGCATTGGCAAGAGACATCAGAAGGAGCACAGCCGGCTGAAGCAATTGCGGCCTGGAGGCAGGGAATCTGTTACGATGTTAGAAACGTACGAAGTGGTCGAGGGTCAAAGGTGACGAGGGGAATCGGTTTGAAATTGAGCACAACGAGGTAGCACTTACGGCACAGGCTGGCTCAGCACCGAAGTTCTGTCCTGAGACGAGCGTGGCTGCAGACGCAGCGAGGACGAGGAGTGTAGTCTTCATGATTGTTTTGGAGTTGAAAAACGTCTGTTTTTGGTGTTGGTTGGATGAAGGGACCGTGGGAGTTCAATTGATTGATGAACGAAACGAGAGTGTGGGATAAAGACAGCTTTTGGATGTTGAGGAGGAGAAAAGAGGGAATACGAGAAAAGGATGGAGCTGGGCGCGGTGGTCTGCTTTTTGTTGCTGCACGCCTCAATTGACTTTGCTGCTTTCACTCAGGTTCAGCTTCAGCTTCGGTGCGGGGGACGCGACTTCCTTGGGCCTCTGGCACCCCATGCAGAAAATTGACTGGGCAGGCAAGGGGCAAGGCGCGACATGGCTGCATATGCTTGGATGCATCGAGCGCCCTGAAGCGATTTCTATTTGATTTCTATTTGATCGCTTGTGCTGTTTCTCCTCGTTGCTTTTCCCCAGCCATTCAGGCTGTGATGTGACATAGCGGGGAAGCTTTACTGGACGCCACAATATGGGCAATGCCAATACTTCGGATACAGGGAAGACAAAAGTTATTTTAAAAGGGCGGCAAGTACCGTTCTGAAACCAAAAAACCTTTGACACAAGAAGTCTTGTGGGATGAGAGAGTTTGAATATTGGAAACTTTGATTTTGAACTGGTTAGGCATTCCCCAGATGAGGTTAGTGATCGGCGGTGGGAAAGAGACCCTGGCCTGGAGCAATTGGGAAGTCCCAGCGTTTCAGGGGTCCAAGGCGAAGATTTCGACTTCCTCTCGTCAAGTGGTGAAGAGGCTCAATCTTCGCGCCTTCCTGCGTCGAATCTCCACTCCTGTTGTGTAACAATGGGTAAATGCGCGGTCGACTTGCCGGTCGCGTCTTCCTTTTTTGTTGGCTTTGATATTCGGGAGTTGGTTCGGTGCTGCAGCTCAAAAAATTTAACTCTGCGCTCGAGTTCGGCGCACGATTGTGGTCTTGTTACTCCATGATACCGGTGACCAGTCTGTCCTGTGCTCCTACCACGGAGAAGTTTGAGTTCTGTCATTCCTTATTTCTTCTGTCTGTCTAACGCCTTGTTTCTGATTCATAAAATGTTGGGATGTGGGGCTTCTGGGACCGCCTGGCCAGAAGGAACGAGACTTTATGATTTCGTGAACCTTCGGCAGAGATAGAAATGTGTCTTTTCGCGCTGCTATCACTATTAAAATTTGGCACGATCTTAGTTTTGAAGAATTGCATGATACTCATGTTCTGGGACCAAACGCGCGTACGTTAGATTAGAAGGGGCGCTTACCTCGGTAGTTGCTGAGCCCTATGAATCTAATGCCTGAGCGCTAAATTTTAGTGTTTGAGAGCCTGACTACGTACCTAAGCTTCAGGGCACAGAGCCCCCAAATTTCATCATTCATGCCAAAATCTTCCACCCCATACAGCAGTTTGAGACCTGGGTACCAGAGGGTTATCCAGAAAATTATATTTGTATATCAGCTGTACAGAAGGAAGGTAAACTAAACATTAAGTGTCTGACATTTTGTTTCTACATCCAATCAGAGGAGCCATATACTGCTTATATATAATGGGGATCACAATTGCTGCATGGCTGGTGTCACGTCTTCATCTAGATGATTTGGAAAGACGCGTAGTAGTGACTCGCCGATGTACTGTAATTTCATACAATAGAAATGTAGTCGCAATAATCTCTTTTTGCCTTTAAATCAAGTCTAAAGTTAACATGTGTAGTTTCCAGTAAGACGCTATGAATTCGAAGGAAAGTTCTACTGTACGCGGGGATATGAACGACCAGCATGAGACCTGTGGCGAACACACACCGAGATGGAGGTACGGACAGCTTCTCGAGAATTCTACCTCGCAACTATTCCCAGGCTTTGTGAACAATTTCAAGAATCAATCGAAAGGCCAACGAGAATTAGGAAGAGCAGCTGTTCTAGAATCACTTGGAAGCGAACCAGCACGGACGAGGACCTTTCACACTTCAAGTGACCTACAATCATACCTTACATCAGAACCGACTGTCAACGAGGACGGGCAGCGCCGGCGTCTTTTTATACTAGAAGACTTACCTCGTAACTATATTGAGATTTTAGGCTGCAACCTCCTAGTGCCTCCTTCCGTCTTTGCTGCTCAATGGTCTATACCACCGGTTGGCGACCATGCCGAAAGGAACGGTTTCACTATGAATCCAAAGACGGGCTTCCTTCTCACCTACGCGCAGTTTTACGAATTGGTAGGCGAATTTCCAAATTCAAACGCCGGCGGACTGCTTCCGCTGGCAGATCATAACGTCAAGCGGTTTATGCATTTCGAAGGAAACGATATGATATGGGAGAAACCTGGATTGGTCAGGTGTTGTCATAAGCTCTCTTACTGGGCAAATACGGTCTCAGGTTCGTCGTGGGATGGTAGGTTCCCCTTATCTTCATCATGACAGATCGAAGCACTCACCTGAATTCCAGCATTGATCCTAACCGATCCGCCAGCCACGCGAGCTCAGCTACCATCCGACATGCTACCATTCGAGGTCACTAGTGTGTTTAATTTTCATCCCGAGACTTCGTTGAATCCCTCAATTTTGTCGTGCGCACCCGTATCTGCGGACAGCTACCAATGGATCACCCCCCGACGGACTCCTTCGTACAAATCAATTTTCGATGATGTGCTTGCTCTGCAGGAACTCCAAGGTCCCTTGTTTTGCGAGCAACCTTGGAAAAGCACTACACTCTGTCGCAAGCTTGCGGTTGCGAGTAATATCGGCTTCCTTCGCAAAAACCATCAGAATCTGCTGCGTGCGTTCCTGCAAGCAGATAAATATAACTCAGCATCTGTCCCCAACTGCTGGCCGTCTTCAAAATATTGGAACCTCTCAAACCTCAACTTCAGTGCCTCGCCCGAAAGTCTCCTGCCCGCGAAATTCTCTATCAATTTGTTACAGGGTGAGATTTCACGAAATATTACTGGTCTGGGAATGGATTCAATGACCATTCATAATCCCCTTTGTCTTGAAGATGACTGGGAGAGACTTGCATGGAAAGAATCCCTCGACTTGTGCAGTTTTATGTTGAAAATCGTGGATACTTTGACGCAAACCTACAGTCATCAGGCTACGATTCGTGAAGCGCAGCAGTCAAACCAAATCGCAAACAGCGTTTGGAAGATCACCTCACTTGCCTCAATTTTCTTCCCTGTATCCATTGTGGCTGGCATATTCTCTATGGGGCCTGATTTTCTACCAGGCGGGAGCTCATTTTGGGTATTTTGGGCGGTTACGGGGCCATTATGTCTTGGGACGGGGATCTACACATTCAGAGCCTACTGCTGTCATGCTGTAATGGGTGGCTTTATTGCCACTCATCTTAAGCTGCTTCTACGGCTGCGACTCAGGAGCGAGGAAGGTCTTCCTCGATAAGTGTTTACCGTTGCTTTCATGCTCACTCTCGCGAGGAATCAAGGCGGCCTGTGAAGCAAGCAAGGTAGCGATCTTACGGGAGTATTGAGCAACGTAAATTGTTTAGACTGGCATTAGGAACAAACAGATCTCATAAGTTTCTTGCAAGAATGATATATGCTGAACAATCATCAAACACCGTCATGTCTTGCATAGCTTCATGACGCGGTGTCTCTACTAACAATACTGGCCATACTTGTCCGCATCCCAAAGTATCATATCAACTAAATGATTCTGTGTGAGTTCAAAGTCATCGTGAGTTTTAATCAAAGATTAATAAGTCAAATCTTCAAAATTGGGAAGTGTTCACCTCTGTGCGTTTGCGGCATCCCTCACCGAGTAGAAATCGTCACATCGTCATAAAATGTACACAAAGCCTCCGGAGCTTCAACAAAACAAGCACTTCAAAAAAGGGAATTCGTATCACCGTTACTCGGGCCCCAGATCCCTACTACGTAGGAGCCACAACAACTGGAGGAGTAGAAATAAACACAACCAGAACAGCGGAGAAACTAAGTACTGTACGTCAGCATAGTCTCAAGAAACGAGAGGACTTCGTCACTTACGCAGCAGTGGCAGTAAATATCTCGACCCTGGAAGTTGCAGCGTTGGTGAGGAAGATCAAGCCTACGGAAAACACGGCCGCGAATCCGGCTAGGCATAGTAGGAGGTTGTTGGTGCCGTGTACCTTTGAGAGGACGGTGATGCCAATTGTAGGTAGGAGACAAGCGACTACTGTTGAGAATGCGGACGTGAAGCGTAACATAGCGTGCTCTGAATACGTAACCAGCGTCTTCTGTTTTTTCTTTTCCACCTTTGACTTCCGTTTCTTTCTCCCCAGCGATGATTCCGCTGTGACTTTTTCCTCGTCCTTCCGACGATTCTTCCTCCTCTTCTTGTATTTCGAGAAGTTATGATGGAATGGCACGAACTCATCCGCAACCCAGCGCGTGAAGCCGTCAACTTTATGTGATGGTCGAGTGGCAACCAGGTCGTAGTTGCCCTTTTCGGGTGGTTTGGGCCAGAAGAGGCGCCAGAGAGCTGTGAAGAATTGTATTACAAGATGTGGATCTTCTTCTTCCTCCTCGTATATATTTCCCCAGGTGTGCTGCTCGCCGTCGCCGGCTATGCAGAAATTTCCTACTTCTGGATAGCGTAGCCATTTGCGAAAGGTATTGATATTGTAGTTTTCGGGCTCGGGTAGGGCTGAGAGCTGAGTGAACTGTAGCAAAGCTTCATCTGCGTGATAATCAGACAACTTACTTTCCGTTGGATGTGATTGGCTTACTGTACTCTTTGAGCAACACTCTTAGATCCTTCACCAACTTCCATTGCACCCCATCTCCGTACTTTGCGGAGTCTGCCAGGAAGTTTGCATATGCTGCATAATCTCGTGCATCTTCGTCGCCCAATCTATAATCATCCCATTCCTGTTCATGTAACTTCTTCTGTAGCTTCGTAATCTCTGCCTGATAGTATAGAAGACTTTTGATGTTTAAGGTACGAAATCGAGAAAAGGCAGCAAAGTCAGGCGTGTCTGACATCTGTAGAGCTACCTTTGGCCATCCTGGAACGGGGCTGCGAAGATCTTTCTTGAGATCCTCCAAATCGTCTGGTGGTGTGGGCTTAGGACTATTGGAATTGTTCTTCGGGGGATCAGGTGAGATTGGACTCGGGGGGCTTGAGTTGGGATTCGAAATAGTTTCGTCTTCCCAATCACCCTTTTCAGAATTAGTCATCTTGGACAATGATCGAGGTTGAATTTTTTGTAAATCCAGAACAGGGCAAAGCTAGAACTTGAGGTTCATGATCTCACAATCCTTTCACCCAAGATACGGCTGGGTCATCCTCATGGACTTGGTTACATTTTAAGCAGCTATATGGGATACAGAAGACAAGCACTTGTGACCTGGTTCAATCAAGGGAGAGCTTTCCTCAAAAGTGCGAGCAATTGGTTCGATTTTAAGTCTCCATGAAGAAAACGTGGGATGAAGGAGAGTTTCCGCCCGTCAATAAATTGCGTCGCAGCTATCAATGGCTGGAGAATGCCGGCATGAGGGAGAATATGAGGTGAGGCTATGCTCCCTACCACATGTAAGCGTCCTTGAAGTACATGATTCTTCAAGGGTGTTTCATGCAATGCTCCCGCACTGGAGTAAGAGTGCCAGCCGTTGGACGAGGCTGAACAAAAAGTGTGTTCAATCTCAGCCCTTTTTTCGTGGGTATGATAGTAAAGTAGGACAAATATTTCTCGGTGAAATGACCACCGGAAATATAAAATACTCATTGCTGTATTGATCAAGAGAAATCAAAATATTAGGGAAACCAGGACGTTCGAGGCGTTCGCAATCTGCAAGTGAGCATGACTAGCATAGCACAATATAGCTGTTTACCGGCCACATCACCTTGCATTCGCCGAATTGTGGGCGGCAAGCAGCTCAATTCGTCTATGAAATGTTACACTGCAGAGTTTCTCATAAGTTCTCTCTTATAGCCAAGAATCTTCCACACGTTTTTGTGCCGTACAAGGAAATCTACAAGATTAGCCTAAGTATACGGAGCTGATGGCTGTATTCACACATGAAATCTTGCGTTCGAATTTGAAATACAGGTGTCTCGATAAAATTCAAAGACCTGGGGTGAAGGTACTATCAGTGTGGGAATAGCACCAGGTGTTGCAATCCAACAAGCCTTTTTGGGGCGTCGCTCAATTCGATGACTTGCAGATGGGATGCAACCACCACAAATTTCGGTCTCTCTGCCTAGTCTGAGGTAATCAAGAGATAAGATGGAATAAAGAGAGGTTTTGAGCCTCCCTTTTGGCCCCAAACATAAAGGCCGAGGCTGGTCGTCAAACTTCAATGTACTTGAAAATCCTTCTTGTGCAACCAAAAACCCATAATGGAAGGTCAAAGTGTCGCTCGAGAAACTATGGCTATTTTCATACCATCTATACCGGCTTCAACCTATGCACCGAGAAGATTCAGTTACGCCACCAGACCCGTGTTGGTACATGAGTGGTGAGTGAGTGCGCAAGCCGGGCCATGAAAATGGCCCGCTGCCAACCATACTTTCGCCGAGAAAACTTCAATCGAGCTATTCAGAACTATGTTCAGAATGGATCACAGTTTGTTGTCTCAATCGCAGAAAGTGTATCATGTGTCAGATGTAAGTCTGCCTTGACTTTCCTTACTGCCATTTTCTATTTCGGCTTCTTCCTTCCCTTATCGGCCCCTCCGACGGCACTCGTCAGCGCGCCCCCAAAAACTCTCGATGAACGCTTCTGGACAAGAGCGGTCAGCAACTCATCAGAGCCTCGTCCTTCACTTGCCATTTGGGAGAGCCTTCTCATCGAGTGACGGTCGCTAGAGGAAGGAATTTCGTATAAAAACTCGGGTCTTCCGCCTCCATTAGCGAAGCCCAGTAATTCTCTCCCATTCACCGAAAGCTAGCCTCGTGTGGGATCTCCTAATATCGAAATTGCAGCATTTGGACTGCATTGAATTGCTGAGATATAGGTGCTGTTTGGTTATCATGAGCGAAAGACCTGAAAACAGAGGTGAGAACTTTCTTTACCCCAGCTTACTTGCCACTTTTCTTAGCATCTTTGCTGACCAAAGGCTTTCAAACATAGGTCGAAAAGACGACTACCTCTCAGTGGCTGCTGCGGAAAAGCCCTCTACTCACCGCCGATCCACATCCATCGGTTCATACACCACAGAGGTCGATGACGATTCCAACCTTCTATCGATCGATACAAAACCAAACGACAGGCGAACTAAGATAAAGCTCTCGCGTCTTGACTGCCTCATGGGAGTCTTCTTTCCTGGGAAAGCAAAGCGCAAGGTTGAGAAGACCATGGTGACAGAAGCTGTGGATGAGAATGAATACTTGGTATAGTTTAGCCACTGTCGACATTGTACAGGACCCGGCTGACCTAGCAGGACAACCATGGGTCCCCATGGATCATCACCGTCAACGTCTTGTCAAATGAGAAGGATGGCTCTCACTTCGTCCCAAAAGCTGCGCAATGCACTGTGGATACCGGTAATCTACAGGGCAACACCGTGTCAAGGGAATTCTTGCTCAATACTTTGAGGTATCCCGAAACCGCAATCGAGCGACTGAAAGAATCGGAGAAGCGCGGTGGCGTGTCTACTACCGGAGACCTTCTCATGGTGGAAGGTGCGTGCCACTTGACCTGGTACCATAGCAAGAGCACGCAAGTCTTTCGTGGTATGCGGTTTCTCATTTCGCCAAATCCACGATGTGATCTTGTCATTGGCGCTCGATCGATCGAGAGACACAATCTCCTTTCGCCGCCCAACCTTATGACCATACAAGCTATCGGTGATCCAAATGGTACGTTTATGGAGTACTACGGCGAAGCATATGAGACTCCCAATTTGACCATGAATTTAGATCCTGAGGTTCTGAAATTAACAACGAAGCTGGCGAAAATTGAGAATGAACTCAAACTTAAGAAAACATCTCTTAAAACCGCAGCCGCAGGGGCTGACCGCAAATCACCAGAGCAAATTGAGGCCATGAAGGAAGAGAAATCCCAAAAGGAGAAGGAGCACAAAGTTGCGGAACTCGACATTAAGCTATACAACGCCAATGTGGCTTTTAACAAGGACAAAAGCGCCGAGAATCGAAAACTGGTCGACGACGCCGAAAACGAGCTGAAGGAAGCACTCAAAGCCCTGGGAACGGATGACGGAAAGGAGACCGTGCTGGAAGAACCGAAAGGCGAGACGAGCACAGGTCGAAGTCCCAGCAACGGCTCTGCCATCAAGCGCCATGGGAAACATGTCTGAAACGCGACCTTCAGGCAAAGAGCATCGCTCCCGATTTTCTCTAAACTCTGGTAATTTTTCTTCTTTCTCCTTGGCCTGCTACACTCTTTCGACTCTTGATGCTTTTTGTTGCGTCTTGGTCACCTTATGTATCTTGGCGGCAAGAATTCCACGTACTTTACAGGGAGGGTCACTCATTGCATTTCAGCTGGACAGAAGACGGACAGACGCAAGTCACTTAGCTGCTATTTCAATAGTATATGTCATTACCTGCGCGCAAATCAAATTCCCAACACGTGAATTCATGAATAAATACTGAGACACAGAGCTTGCTGCAAATCTTGATAATAGGTAGAGTTAGCGACGCAGTATCTTGAGAGCCCCTGTAAAACCAGCAGATAAGCCACTGAATGTCCAGTGGTCAGCTCGCTAATTTCCGCCATCGGAGCTAAACAGAGGCTACGTCAGGGGCTCGGTCGCTAATGGCGTTCTACCGGAGCTCCTGTATTGTGATCAAAGCACCTGAATGACTTTTCGGCCCCGATTTCGACGTTACTAAAACGCTGACATGGTTCTTCCAACAATTCTCCATTTAAATCTGAAGAGATAATTTTAATTATTGACCACATAAACAGGATGTACCTCGGACACTTTGGCAATCCGATGTCCTGGCGACTCCAGCTTCGCCTTGACTTGAGCAAGAGCAAGAGCATGCCTCCAATCTAGTCTTTGCTCATCATTCTCTGGTACCCACGGTGATTTGTTTAATATCCTGACATAATCATGGAAGTTATGTTCCCCGAGCGGTTTCAATGCAAGAGGCTTCCTCGCGTCAAGTCCCGTTGACTTTACAGCCACATGAAGATATAACACTCCGTGCCGATGCTGCGCATCGACAAGGCCTAGAAGAGCTATTTCCATGCAGACAGATCGAATCATGCCCCGCTCCTCTTGTGAAATACATGAGCCAAATTGATGCCACATGCGTGCATGAAATGGAGTTCCCAGACCAATATTTCCACAAAATAAGATATCTCGTTCGAAATTAAAAAATATCCGAGGCTCTCATATTGGTAATGCATCTCCGGGGCGTCTTTTCCTCAAAAAGTGTAAGGCGTACTTCTTCGGACCGATACCGCGGGACTCTGAGTGGGCGTGAAGCGCTGAGGGGAGAGGCGATGGAGAATTGAAGGGGCGTTGAGCGCGAACCGATACAAAAACTACGCGAGGTTCTTCTGTGGTTAACTCCTATATCTTCTGACGGATCTCCGGCGGGAGTCGGGAGAATAGAGGAAAGGGTGGTGTTTGTCTGAATTTTCTGATGCGATCGTGATAGAAGGAATTGGTTCTCGAGTTGGTGATCCTGGTACCAGTATTGTTAGTACAATAGACTACCAAGATGCGTTTATAGCACTCACGGTATGCCTAAGCGGTGTTGTTTGAGATCATCGACCTGACCGCTAGCCAACGCTGGACAGACTGTTGCCATCTTTTCAAACATAAGAAGGAGCTAAGAGAGTGAAGTGGCATTGATGGGAAAAGAAGAAGCCGTAGACAGATGAGATGAGGTGAATTATATACCTAACACATCCCTTACTCCACCAAGCGACCATGTGACTGCGTCTCGTGTGTTTAGCAATCTCATCTGGCTATGATGTCTAGTATATCAATATGATCTGGAGGAAAAGCGTAGTGCGGCGTTGATCACAATTAAAAGTTGACGCCAGAGAGATGTTTTGCAGTAACAAAACAGAGAAGCACAAGGTCTTGTGATGATCAATTCCAAGGATGATGGACAAAACACCTGGGTGACTTTGAGAATCTTGGACTTGAAACGATTTACAGCTGGTCAGACACATGTATACTTGAGCAGTTCCTAGCAAAATAGATGCAATTCTGAAAAAGTTATGAATTCAGAAAGCGAGATTGTCAGAGCCCTCCATAGGTGACTGAACGCAGCACCACGCTGAGCTTTCCGCGGCGTACTTTCTGCTACAAAGTAGATAATTTAACGCTGCAGAAAGTGATAGAGATTTGACCCGGATCATCGTTGTTTTTGTTATCGTGGTTGACTTGTGAGAAAGTCGTTGACAAAGCACGACTTAAGCTGGGGAGGTGAAGCCAACGAGAAATGGACCGACCAAATTTCAAACTTAAGAAGCAACGAGGCTAGAAGCTAAAGATCTAATGTAGCTGCCCACTTTTAGGTAGTGACTCATCGATCAAGCAGGTTCCCGTTGAAAGTGAATAGCAAGCCACCTATTAGGCAATAGCCAGCCATCCGTTTGCACAAAGCGATGGCCAACGAGTTTGACTTGCCTCTTCGAAAAATTGCAAATAATTTCGACAATTTTAACCAGAAAGATCAACAATAATAGCTTAAGCTTTAAGAACTGGCAAAAAGTAGCAAAATTAAGCTGACTTCACTGTTGCTTCGATCGGGGTTTGAACCCGAGTCCCTGCCTTATACTTTTGAAAGTGGGAAGGCAATAAGTTAACCACTACTCCTACGAGGATGTTAGAATGTCGCTCAACTATCATAGCTGGATAACCTACCATCGAAGCTGCATGATTTGGTCAATTAAGGTCTTAATTCAATATATGAATGACTTCTGGCTTTGAACAGGCGCTGTCAGTAATGTCTTGCCTTGATTGGCCAGTGCAGTTAAGGGCTCGCTTAGGCGGCTCTCCGCTAAGATAGGCTCCGATAAAGATTTTTTGATCCTTGAAGTGCCCTGGAAATAAATTCGGTTTTAAAGAGCAAGACACAATGCTCCGAGACGATGAAGCCTTCCCGATGGCTACACGACCATATACCGTGGACATAGACGAGATAACGCAAGGCGAAGAAGTGCAAGCATACCCAAACGACGATTTCGACGATGTTTTCGGATCCGCCCCGCCCTCACCTACCTTTGAACAAGACGAAAGAGAAAACAATAACACATGGCGTGGTAGTGGAGGTAATTTGGAGCCTTCGGATGTACCGCGCTTGAAGGAGAAACACGAGACGGAGGGCTACAGGGATGGGGTCACAAAGGGCAAGGCGGAGACGGTGCAGGCTGGATTTGATGAGGGGTATGGCCTTGGTGCTGTACTGGGACTGAGGATTGGAAAGATATTGGGATTATTAGAGGGAATCTGCCTGGCTGTGAGCGTTGGGGCAAAGACAGAGGGATGTGAGGCGTGGAAAGGGGAGTTAGAGAGGGTAGAGAGTCTGTTGGCTGGTGCAAAGGCGGAGCTTAAGACTGAGAGCGTTTTTGGGAGGGAATGGTGGGGCGAGGACGGGATCTGGAAGTTCGAGGTACCTGGCGAGGGTTTGGATGGGAAGGAGGTTACTTTCCCTGATGTTGCTGGCGCCCATCCTCTCATTGCGAAGTGGGAGCAGACAATCAAGACAGAGATTGAGACATGGAGTCTGGATCTGGATCTCATGGAGTCGGAACATACACAAGAGAGGGAAAGCGAGGAGGTACAAACCAAGCAAGTAACCGAGCCTCCTCGAGCTGGCACGCAAAAAGCAGAATTCAGCTGGTGAAGATGGGGCCATTACCACTCTTACCCTGCAGGAACCTCGAATCCAATGGAAACAACGACTTGTTATAGTCTATGGGGCAGACCTCGAGAGCTTTCGCGCCGTGTGCAGTCTGAAGCCCACGGAGACCGGCCACATACCCCGGGAAGCAGCCGCATCAGAGTCCAACCCCTATTGAAGGAATTCGATTCGAAAGAACGGGATCCGCGAATGCTCAGCTCGGTCTGAGAGACAGTTGGGAGTCGCCCCAAAGCCTCGGACTAGATGGAGCTCATTTGCGCTGCTTCCATGATGTCGAAAAGCTTGTCGAAAACTTCGCAAATCCCAGAAGCTGGCTGATCATCAGTGATTTACGGAGGTACAATTTAAATGATTCAGTGGCCCCGGCGGCTCGTCTCAGGGGTCTGCGCTATGGCTACAGGGACCATTCTAGCGCCCGCTTTGCGTCAAAACCTGCGGATACCCCCGAGAGTAGCCCCTTCCTTCCTTGCCAACCTCTTAAAAATATCACCCGGCACTTCTGTTTGCTCCGTTGCAGCTCGGAAACAGGCGAGTAACATAGGCACATTTATCTCCGAGCTTTTCGAGCGTCCTGCCATTTTCTGCTGTGTGCATTGATTTGCAGTTCCTTACCCTTTGTAATACCTTCGTAGTGGGCGAAGTGCGAGATGCTTAAACCCTTCATTGGTGACCCATGCCTATACCACTAACTCAGGGAATAGCCTATTGATTTGAGATCGGCGCTGCAAGTATTGAGCTTCGTAGGGTCAAGCTTTCCAAGAAATGCTTCTAGTATCTCCATAGTCGTTTTGAGGAAGCGACGTGGTCCAGTTATGTCCTTGCCCGTGATATTGGTCCCGCTGGTGATGCTTTCCTCATGTGCTGTGCAGTCAGCTTCAGCCGATCCCTTCTGCTCCAAGTTTTCCTTTCCTCTTCATCACCAAGACAACGTCTTTGAATTCTTTTAATTCTTTGCGGGATGCCAATCCATGATTGTATCCTGTCGTCCACTCATTTCACCTACACTCAATGATTATCGTTACTCGCCACCTAAATTCATTTGAACCCTAGCAAACAACGCCCGCCGACTTAGAACTGCGTCTTTATTTTGCGTAAGTTACTTGCTTCTGTAGTCAGTCTAATGATTTTTGCAAATATCGCGAGTCAAGATCTGCTTCCTGTCGAGTCGTCAAGTTAAATGTTTTGCCGAAGCCCATCCGGGCCATGAAGTAGCCGATCAATTCACATTCACCAGGGAGCGACAAAGTCATCAATTTCCTCGTGGCTTCCGTTCTGTTTGCTTCATAGAGATTGACGTTTATAGGTACAGGAACCTTTATACATCATGAAGGCTGCCATCCTCTCTTTTGGCTTCGCCGCCGTCGCCTGCGCAAACATAATCTTCAACCATGTTCCCTTGAAATGCAACTTAACCAACACCCAGCTGTACCATGGCTGTCTCCGAGGACAAGAATGCACGGTAGATGGAGCGTAAGTCGATCCACGAGTGGAGGGAATCAAACACTGACCTCTCACCAGTTGTGTGCCTGTTGAAACCATTCAATACCCCATTTCATTCCGCCCCATCATTGAAAATGTGCCTCGAGATGCACCAGTATACTCCACCGACGGAACTTGCGGACCTGCTCATGGCAACACAATTTGTGACCCAAACAGCAAGGCTTACACTGGAGGCTGTTGCTCGGTATGCTGCCCCGCCTAGTTTGTGAATGGATCAGGCTGATGTAGAACATAGCAATATGGCTGGTGTGGAAATACTGCCAAGTAAGTAAAAGTGTCGGGGCCTCTCTGGACAATAGCTGATAATCGTGTAGTCATTGTGGTGTAGGCTGCATTTCTGGATGCACGTCAGGAACTCCCCCGAGCCCCCCTGCTTCTTCTGGAACGGCAACTCCTCGTAGCGACGGGCGATGTGGCAAAGTAAGTTAAAATCTTACGATCTACGACTTCGTGCTGACTTTTAAAGGACTTTGGTGGTGCAAGTTGCGATCCTGCTGGCGGATTTGGAGGCTGTTGCTCTCAATACGGGTAGGTCTATTTTGATACTATCCATTCCGATGCCTTTTCCTTTTGCAATCGCTATTTAAATCATAAACGTACCTTACACCAGTCATCTCATTACATATTTCCCCGAGTAAAAAGACTGTGGTTCCATGTCTAATCACTGCCTTGCATCAAGTGGCTGCCAAAATGGATGTTCCCCAGTGACTTGCTCCTGGTAGACAAAGAAAGCGGCATTGAATATTGCGGATTCTGCATGTTCTACGCGACCTGGGACATTCAAAGTCAATTCTGTTTCTAAGAGGTAGCAGTTCTAACACCTTTGCGTCTTTAGATTCTGTGGCACCACTCCAGGACACTGTCTTTCTTCAAATGGCTGCCAGAATGGTTGCTCGGATGGCGGATCTACCGCACCTCCTACCAATATCAAGCAACCGTCCTCTTCTACCACGGGCGAGCCGGTCATTGGCCCTGTCACGTCTACCATGGCCCCTGGAGCTACCTCTACCGCTGCTGTGACAACTGATGGTACTTGTGGAACTTCAAATGGAAATACTGTCTGCGGAAACTGGCCTAATGGAAATTGCTGCTCCATGTACGGATTCTGGTAAGTGCACATTCCAAACCTTAACGTCAAAATTCTAACAGCGAATAGCGGAAGTACAAGTGCTCATTGTGGTGCGGGATGCCAGTCTGGAAATTGTCTCAATGCTCCAGTTGTAGCTGCCCCTGGCCCCAGCCCAGCGCCTTTGGCACCAAATGGTGGATCTTTCAACGTCGTTGGCCAATCTGGAGTACCCGCAATGCATGCCGCTCTGATGCCCAACGGACGCGTTATGTTCCTTGACAAGTTGGAGAACTACACGCAACTCAAAACTGCAGACGGATACTACGCAATGTCCTCGGAATATGACCCTGTAACTAACCAGGTCGTTCCGCTCGCCTACTCAACGAATGCTTTCTGTTCTGGCGGAACTTTCTTAGCTGATGGGCGTGTCATATCTGTAGGAGGGAATGCACCGCTGACATGGTTGGATCCGAATATTGGTGATGGCTTCACTGCCATTCGATACCTGTCCCGATCATCAACTGATGGGAGCCTCAATGGCCAAGACTGGAGCGAGCCCGGTAACAAACTTGCCAGTGCTCGGTGGTACGCAACAGCACAAACCATGCCGGATGGCACCGTATTCGTTGCTTCAGGAAGTCTCAATGGTCTTGATCCTACAGTTTTGTCTAACAACAACCCAACATACGAAGTGCTCAGTCCAGGCGCTGTAACCCAAGGTCGAAGCATTCCCATGGACATCCTGTCCAAAAATCAGCCGTACTATATGTATCCCTTCGTTCACCTCCTCAGAGATGGTACTCTCTTTGTCTTCGTTTCCAAGTCGTCGCAAATCTTTAATGTCGGATCCAATACTATTGTTAAGGAGCTCCCTGACCTTGCAGGCGATTACAGAACCTATCCCAATACTGGCGGTAGCGTTATGCTTCCCTTGTCCAGCACAAACAACTGGGAACCTGAAGTTATCATATGCGGTGGAGGTGCGTATCAAGACGTCACGTCGCCCACAGATCCCAGCTGCGGTCGAATTCAACCACTCAGTGCGAACCCAAAATGGGAGATGGATTCTATGCCCGAGGGTCGAGGTATGGTGGAGGGCACACTACTCCCGGATGGAACAATTGTCTGGCTCAACGGTGGCAACCGCGGCGCACAAGGATTCGGACTTATGAGGAATCCATCCCTTGAGGCTCTTCTATACGACCCTTCCAAGCCGCTCGGCCAGAGATTTACCACTCTCGCCAGCTCCGCCATTCCCCGGCTGTATCATTCCGTAGCACTCCTGCTCTTAGATGGCACTCTCCTGGTGACTGGATCGAACCCTGTTGAGATGCCGAAATTGACACCCGATGCCCAAAACCCTTACGTGACGGAATTCCGAGTCGAGACTTACGTTCCACCATACTTGCAAGGCGCAAACGCAAACAGACGTCCAACAGACATTGTGATCTCTTCACATGCTATCAAGACTGGCGGAGGCAACTTTGCTATCACGTTCACTGCTCCTGCCAACGCACAGAAGGTAAAGGTGGTGTTGTACCACGGTGGGTTCGTGACTCACTCAGTGCATATGGGTCACCGCATGCTAGAGCTGGATGTTACAGGTTGGGCAGCAGGTGGAGGTCTCCAAACCTTGACTGTGACAACTCCGCCAAACACCAACGTCGCTCCCCCCGGTCCGTACGTTGTTTATATTGTTGTGGATGGTGTACCTGGAATCGGGCAATTCGTCCAGGTTTCTTGAGTTTTGGAGTTGGAGGGTCGGAAATATACCAAACTGGTGATCTGCAGCATTGCGAGGGTGTGCTGGTTAAGACATGCAAACGTGGGCCAATGGCCAAATATGCGCGCGCTTATCGGATTGGGAGCCGCTCAGGCAATCCTAATAATACCCTAATAAAATAAAGATCAAGTAATATGAGTTTTGAAGCTTCTTGTGTAGTGATAAGGGAGCGTTGTTGTTCTTGTTGTTCTACTGGAACATGAGAAGCCTGCTTGGAAAGTGGGGAGTTGCGCCAAGAACAGGGCTGAAAGAAACTTTGCAGTCTGAAGTTTTTGATGCCCCGTTCCTGACCCCGCTTTCATTCATATTCATCTATCATCTATTTCGGGGAGAGTGCACTTTCATAATTCGCATGTTTCTCGAAGGATTTGAATAGAGAAATTGGCATGAATATCATTGGCTACTGTACGACGCAGAACTCAAAAAGCAGACAAACGGCCCCCAACCTCCGCGGCAGAATGAAGCCGTTTGGACGTTGCTAGGGGGTTGGTTATGCGCCAATCTGCTACCCTAATGCAGCTGACAGCGCCAGTAAGAAGGCCCCGCTCTGAGGGAGTAGACGCCGAGTTTTGCACACTTCAGCTGAGCATGAAAGCTCCGCAATCCTTCTTAAAAACTCTGCAATCCCTCTCCAAGACGTGGTGTTAGAGAATACAAAACGACCATGTCTCTAGACCCCCGCGATTCCCGCACCAGAGGCCGCTCCAAGTCGCCGGGCCGGCGCGACTCTTCGCGCTCCAGGGGAGAAGAACGCGAACATTCGCGGGTCAGAGCACCGTCGCCACCGTCCTCGCGATACGATGACCCTGATCCAAGATATGAGTATGAGGAGCGCGAGACGACGACGGTGCGTTCGGGCAGGGATAGGGAGAGAGAGGCGGATATTGTGACTGCAGAACCCAGAGGCTTGGGTGGCTATGGCTCGTTGTCGCAGTATCGGGATAAGTCTCCAGCGCCTGGTGCGCGAGAGCGCGATCCGTATGCGATGCCTGGTGGATATAAGGAGGTGAGGGAGGAGGAGCGTGATGTTAGGTATGGGAGTGGTGGTGGGAGGGAGAAGGATTATTACAAGGAGACAAGCTATTCGAAGGAGAAGGAGTATAGGGATGAATATGGTCGACCTACAAGCCCGCCTTCGAGGGAGAGATTGATGGAGTATGAGCGCGAGCGCGAGAGGGAGAAGGAGAGAGACCCCAGGCGATATGAAGAGGATAGACACAGAGAGAGGGCTGGCTCGTTCAACATCCATGCGGGGCAGACGAGTATTTCGGGCGGCATCAACATTGCACACGATAAGCATGGGGCGCCATACACCGCACCCGGTTCGTCTTATATCCCACCATACGGCGCCTCTGCCGGGTCACCTCCACACGGTATCTCGTCTTATGCGGAGCCAAAGAAGTGGGAATATGCCCAGCCAGACGAGAAGATCACGTATTCCAAGCGCCAGGAAACTACAACCTATGGAGGAGCACGTCCAGCAAGCCCGCCTCAGCATTATAGAAGAGACTCGAGAGAAAGAGACCCAAGAGATTCAAGGGGCTCGAAGTCTCGTCATGATCGCCATGACAGCAATGCACTTGCTTATGGAGCAGATTCTTCTGCAAGATCGTCTAAATCCCAGATCGTTACCGTTGAGCCCGGACAGCGACATCGACGAGAGCCATCACCAAACCCCGGATTGGCGCCCAGAATGCACTCCCTCTCTGTCTCAACCAACCACCACGGCGGGGCCTCCATGAGTCTAGCAAATGCCCCTGGTTCTCCTCTTCTCGAAGCATACCACGGCACATACCAGTCCATCTCGCCCATGCCCTCTCCGCTCATGATAGCCTCTCACTCCCACTCCGACGTCAACCTGATCGAACCTCTCTCCCCAGGGGCCTTCTCGTCAGACGAAGATCGAAAAGGCGGCAAGAAGGGTCGTCGAACAGCCCGTTTCCATGATCCAGAAGAAGAAGCGACTATCCTTGCCAAAGCACTGAAAGGCGAGAAACGTGCCCCTGATACCCAACCACTGATCGAAATCCTGCCTGGTCTGACCCATGAACAAGTGCTTGATCTCCGTGTGGAGTATAAGCGGATTGTTAAGACTGGGCATGAAAAGAAAGGTGTCAATATCGCGAAGCATATCAAGATGCGACTCAAAGAAGAAGACCCAAGTTTGATGAAAGCATGCTATGCTTGCGCGCTAGGGAAGTGGGAAAGCGAAGCGTACTGGGCGAACTTCTGGTACCAGGGGGAGAAGTCGCGGCGCGAACTACTCATCGAATCACTCATGGGCCGCACGAACCGCGAGATTCGACAAATCAAAGATGGGTTCTCAGATAAGAAATACAGTGATAGTTTGGTGAAGTGCATGAAGACTGAGCTTAAAGAAGACAAGTTCAAAAAAGCTGTGTTGTTGGTGCTTGATGAGCGGAAGATGGAGGAGAGGCCGGGGCATGGGATTGATAGGGAATTGTTGGAGGATGATGTGAGGGATTTGCATAAAGCTGTGAGAGCGGAGAAGGGGGGCGAGAGCGCGATGATTGGGATTATTGTTGTGAGGAGTGACAGCCATTTGAGGGAGGTGTTGCGAGCGTACGAGAGTACGTATCGCGCAAACTTTGCGAGGGAGATGTTGAAGAAGAGTGGAAATCTGGTTGTATGTTTGCCCCTATTCCTTTCCTCGCTTCTGCACTATACTAATCGAACAACAGGGGGAGCTACTTGCACACATCCTCAACGGCGTAATCAACAAGCCGGTCCGCGATGCGCTGTTGGTTCACCACGCGCTTTCTCTTTCTAAATCAGACAGCATCAGAACGGAACTCCTAATCTCTCGTCTCGTGCGCTACCACTGGGATCGTCCGCACATGGAAGCTATCAAGAAAGAGTACAGAACTCGTTATGGAGTTGATATGCAGAAAGCTGTTGCGGAGGGTACGCGCAGTGACTGGGGGCACTTTTGTGAGATGTTGTGTGTGAGGCGTATGGGGGATGAGGTTCGGGAGGTTAGGAGAGTGGAGGAGTATAGGGTTGAGAGGCATTGAGTGGATTGTGGCTGTTGATGTGTGTTACGATTTATGAGTTTTTCTTTGGATGGATGGTTGCAAGATTTGCGGATATTTTCCTGCAATTGGGCTGGCCGTGTGTTTCGAATAGGACGGCGGGCTGTCACATACGTTTTAGTTTCTTAGGTAGTGTGGAATGGAAATAAAGAGATTCATCCTTGGCTTGAAGTTTCAAGTAGTGACATAACACGCAGCTTCTTATTGTTTCTAGAGTCTTCTTTTATCTACTATTGCGTCCCTGCCTGCTTGCTATATTTCGAATTTCTAATCTGCTGAACCTAATTTACCAACTCTATCACAACATGGCCGAACTTCCATCACGAGCGAGCAATCCCAAAGAATCCAGCCCATCGCAGTCTCTGTCTGATCAGTCATTCACCTTCTTCTCACGCCTACCCCCCGAACTCTAACTCGATATCTGGGACCTGTGTCTCCCTCGTGGCCGTGTCCTCGAGATTATCTTTGCTGGTAGCATAAAACTCAACATCAAAAGCGAAAAGATCGCGCTCCTACACACCTGCCACACATCTCGAACAGTTGCTCTGAAAAAGTACAAGCTATTCAAGCCCGTTCACTTTCATCACCCGTTTTATTTCAACAGCACCCACGACATCATTTTCATACCAACCCTCGGGTTACTGGAAAGGTTCTGCTATGGACAAGGAAGTCTGATAAGGAGGATTTCCCACAATTTTGGCCATCGATTCCTACTTAGATAAGAGCCATCTTAACGATACTTGGAGGATTTTTAATGCGATCAGGGTCCTTGGCAGCTTAGAGCACCTTATCTTATGTACGCCCAGATATCTTCTGCCGTATAGCATGCTAGGGTTGAGAAACCTGCCAAAGAGATTGAAGCTTATGGCGGAGAGGGAGCGCGATTGGAAGCTCCCTAGGCTTCATGAGCTGGAATACGGCACACATGGTGACTTAGTTCTTGATCAGTCTGAAATGGGAAGGAAACTTCTCACACTTGCTAGGAGCAGGGGATTCTGGACTGGGTGATTCGTCTGCATGGTTGTATGGAACCTTCGAGGATGGCGGTGCAGGTAGCATTTTATCTCGTCCCGCGGTTGTGGGAGCTGCAACAGACAAATAAAGGCTCCCAATTTCGGCGCTTCAAGCATGGAATCAACGGGGCCCTATTTCTGTGGCACCGGTCCTGCAAGTTTTCACGTTCTTTGTGTGTTGTTGTTTCATGAGTTGATGTGCTATATTCCGTTTGTCATTTTTGTCTTTGCTGGTCTCATCTGGTCTAAGACTTTCGATGGAGATAGCTTGGTCCTTCGCCAGAAGCCGCATCCAAGCAAATTGCTAGAAACTTCCGTGCCATGCTCTTCTAATGGAGTTGACAATAATCAGTTCGATTCTGCGCGTTCGAGAACTAGTATAAATGCCTTCTCTCTGCGCAGCTACAGAACAACCTCTACCTCAAGCCTCCAATTTCACAGCATGGACCAGTCTCGAGATATTGTTAAGGATCGCCGTTTCACTCCAGCCCAGTCAGATACGCGTCTTTCATTCACCTGTTTTGCTGGCCTGCCCATCGAACTCCAGCTCGAAATATGGCGATTTGCTCTACCATGTGGTCGGATAGTCGCCTTAAGTCTTTGGCGGAACTTCCCAAATATCCTGATCCCGGTGGGGACTACAGTGCGATATGAGCCGATGACCCTTCTCCACACATGCTGCAGATCTCGGATTGTTGCGCAACGATTTTATAAGCTGGTACATTTGCATCGCACCGTCCCATTCTACCTCAGCGCCTCCAATGATATCCTGTTGATTCAAAATATATACGGCTCATTGAAATCATTCTGCGGGGCTAGCGCAGCGGGAATTAGAGGTTGCGTGTCGATTTTGGCCATCAAGGTTTATATGCCCCTCATGGACCTATACGTGGCAGAAATTTGCGACACAGTCAAGAAGATTGGAAGTCTGAAAGCGCTTGTTATTCTATTTGTGTCTGCTGAATCGGTAGAGGCACTTGTGCTCAATATCCAGCGCAAATTGCTGGAGATGCAAAAGATGGATCCAGAGGACGGAGATAATGGCAGCGAACCCGGCAACGGCTGGCGAATTCCGGAGATTCGGGTTATTGATTGTCTTCAGATACATAGTAGGAATTACCCTTTGGCGATTAGACAGATGTTGGTCGATTAGATTGAGCGAAGAGGATCGGGGCCAGAAGGAGAGGTCTGAGTGCGGAACTCCAAGGCCCTTAACCGGTACGTGTAATTTGATGAAGTTACTAGGCTTTATGAACGCAAGGACTCGTGTATTGTCATATCTAAGGACGTACTTTTTCCTTTTGATTTGTGCCATTCTCCGAACGAGCGCCACGATCCAGTGGTCTGTTGTTTGTGATACCTCAGTCGCCCCAGTCGCGACTGCTTACGATTCTATTGCGCCTTCTCGTCTTGATTTACGAGTCTCTGTATATTATGTGAAGGTGGTTGATATTGAATAGTTCGCCGTAACTCAAGTGAATTACGCCGCTGGAAAATCTTGCTACACCAATTCACAGAACCTCGACTCCACAAGATACATCTTACAACCCGAAACTTTCCCGCGACGACTCCTCGGTCTGCCTTCTGCCCTCTACACTACGTAACGCCTCGTAGTGCACAATCAACACCTGCCTCTTTGCTCAATATGTCGGAAGCAAGCCTTGCATCAGGCCCGGGAAACGGAACCCCAAATCAGGTTTTCAATAGCACAGCTCCTTCAACCACCCCCAGCGACTTCAGTACCAATAGTAAGCCTAGATCTCTGCGCATATTTGCCTTATTAACATATTGTAGATGCAGCTCAATTTGGAACATTCACCTATTTCCCTTCTCTGCCCTCTGAATTGAGGCTAATCATTTGGTCCTTCGCCCTTCCCTCCACCCGAATTGTCGAGATAATTCATAAAAGTCACCATCCCGACATATACTGGCTTCCCGAGCTAGAGTCACTAGACCTATTAGGGGAAAGTCGCCAGGCAGCAAGGGGTTTTCTCTCCCGCAAGACCGACCTCTTCTGCTCCAAGTCAGCCGTGAATCGCGAGCATATACGTTGAGCATCTACAAGCTCACAGGTTTTCCACAGTTTCAGCATCCAATCTACATGAATCAATCTACGGACTTTGTCTTAATACATGACGCCATAATCTTGTCCGACTTCTGTACCACATTGCAGAACCAGCCTTGTGTCAGAGGCTCGCTGAAACTTCTTGCTGTTGCACCTTGTGGCAATCTAGCCACGTTAACGAACGAGTCTGGAAGGCCAGTAAGGCAAACTATCAAGTACTATGGGAGTGCACACAGAGCGAGACAAATTCTGTGTTCCGCAGTGAAGCAGATTGGCACTTTGGAGGAAGTCATACTCATTATTGGGATCGATGAGAAGTGTGGCGAAGGAGAAGCTGCAGTGGTGGAGCAGAGGTTGAAGGAAATGATGGCGCAAGATACGAAGACATTGAGAGACAAAAGCTGGAAGACTGAAGAGGATCTGGAGTCATTATCATGGAAAATGCCAAGAATCTCGATGATTTGGAAGCTTGGGGCAAGTTACAGGGTATGGGATATTAGGTATGACCTCGAGGCATTTCTGAACCGCAGAAGAAAGGCGTCGTCGGTCCATGACTTGAAAACAGTCTCTCTGTAAGACTATGAGGAAACGAATTTAACAATCGGTATCCCGAAGACATTTCACCGTTTTACTTCTGTGTGGTGAATTTCTACACGTTTTCGCGTGGTCATACAAAACCCCGTTTTCAACGAAACCAACCGCTCATACTATGCAAACAGTCTACCAGTCCAAGATCCAGAACAGTCCCAAAGATATGGAGCGTTCTTTTTCAACCGCAGGCTCTTTACAGATGGCTCTGGCAACCACCAAAACCTTCGACTCCCGGCCTCCACTCGACACCAATTCTTTCACCTTCTTTCCACACCTTCCAATCGAGTTACGACTGGTGATCTGGGAATTTGCTTTGCCGGAGAGACGAGCCGTTACTATTGGGTAAAAATACACAGAAGGATACACACACCATCATTTATCTCAAAAGACGGTGCATGCCGACAAAATTTACCTCCCAGATTTTCCGGGAGTCCAGATGTATCGCTCTCAAGAATTACCAGCTCTTGACCATTCCAGAGCTTCCGCAACCCGTTTACCTCCGACTAAAACACGATGTCATCATGTTAGCTAGCTTATATTCACTTCCTCTTCTCGCAGACATTTTTCGAGGCGACAGCAGGCACGACCTCTCAACTGGCGGCGTTCAAATATTGGGCATTTCCTTAGGTATGAAACGAGGTCACTGTTATCATGCCCCCCGTGCCGCTTATGCACGCATAGAAAGAACTTTCTATACCGTCGAATCAGCCTTGTGCAAGCTTTATACCGTACGAAGACTAGTCGTATACTATCCGGAATGCATGGAACGCGAAAACGTGGGAGCAAGGTTGGCAGAGCATTTGACGGCTACGAAAGAACTTCAAATAGAGGGGCTATTAGCGGCTAAGGGAGGACTTAGCTCTTCATGGAGTAATCCATCTATCGTTGCACAAAGTTACGAATGTCAGTTGGACATTTGCGAGATCGAGCAGGGACTTCGGGATTTGGTGGAACAACAGTTGAATATGGGTATCTAAATTGGGCCATTTGTTTTCCTCCATTATGAGATCCAAGTTCAAGATAGGGACACATACTGGAAGCCATTATGTCTCCTCGAACGATATTCTATCTGGAGGGGAAGGGGCAAGTCGGGAAACTACAAGATGGTTCCCTGTCAACATGTTGCAGGGAAGAAACAATCTGTTCAATCGTCGTAGAAGAAGACAAATTGAAAAAAAAGGCATATTTATACCCGACTAAATACGCATTCATTCTGTGAAATCGGTCTTTATGGTGTTGAAGGTGGGTCACTTTCGTAGAACTCGCCAAGGTTTATTCACTTGCACAATATGAATGAAGTATTATTCCGTTTAACTGTGAATCTGCGAGGCTTCAAGATTCCTAACTAAAAGATTTTAAAACTTATTTAAGTATTTTGCCACAGCCACAGTCGGCGACCCTCTCAATCAACCAATACAACCTGTCATCCCAAACCAGCGAGCCACCACAGTCAGAAGTATGGCCACCAAACTACCCATACCCATGTCTGCCAAGGAATCAGATCACTTAGCAATCCCAACGATGGCCCATACCGACCTCGATCGTCCAACAGATACCTTCACCTGTTTCCCTCGTCTTGCTCCTGAGTTGAAGCTTCTCGTCTAGGAGCTTGCTCTGCCAAAGTCAAGGATCCTCATCGTGCCGCAAGGTCCCAACCCCTACAATATTGACCGTCCCTCTCCGGAACTTCGAAATACAGATTTGGGCCTTCTTCAAGCATGTCGCGATTCCCGAGCTACAGTTCTGAAAACATATTCGGTCCGCCATCTTCCCCAGTTGGACCCACATCCATTCTTCATCAGCCCAACCTCAGATGCTTTGCTCATTGCAGATCCTCTTGTTGCATACCGCTTCAGAGAATCCGTGGCCTCTGCGACCGGCATTACACGTCTACTGGGTCTATCTCTTGGTGCATGTCGAAACCTATCTTCCGGACATCCGCCAGATGGACGCCCAATGACTTTCCAGAGGATGGAGACCAGCAGTCGTTCGGACATAACCCTCAGTATACTATGTAATCTAATTGAAGCTATTGAAACGTTAGATAGGGTGGTTGTCTACTTGCCGTCCTGCCACAATACCCCAACACAGGCAATGGTAGTCGACATGTTACGATGGAAATGGCGACCCATGAGCCATGCAATAAATCCAGAGGATGACGACGAGGAGCTTCTAAATTGGCTTCCATTTAGAGTCCCTGAGGTTACGTTTCAAAAATATGAGTGCAGTCTTGACGCTCAGGAGATTGAAAACAGACTGCAAAAGCACATGGAGTCGCTGACTGAAGAAGTCTGAGGTGGAGGTTAACTGGATGTTTCTTTGGTTGAAACCGACTTCCGGACAAAGTATGCGCACATATACTAATGGAAGTGCTAGAGAAATAGGAGAGGCCTGGCAATTGATAGATAGCTACGGTGGTACAGTTGACATTACGACCAAAGGAGCAACCCCTCCATTGACTCTGTTCAGGTTGAATCTAACGGACCAGAATTTCGGAGAGCCGAGACTAGTCACAGAGGAATAGACAAATGGATTCATCTTGCATTTTAGGGTCATTGTCGTTATTTTAGTGATTGATGCATATAATGTGTAGTGACAATTTGTGTCAATACCAGGCTCTTAAAGCCATTTTGACACCACTTGCAGATACACAGCCCAACATCGGATTATTTTCTTTCCAAACAAACTTAAAAGGCAAGGTACATCGCATAGAATATGTTAAACGCATTACGTAGTCAGTTAGGCGAATCAAGTACTCGCACTTCCGAGCAAGTGAATCGGGTGTGTCCGTTCATGAAGCTCAAATTATCCCGGCTTCGTGAATCGGAGGCAACAAAGTCCTTTAAAAGACTACCACATTTCGAAAACACTTAATCTACTCTATTGCATCAAGAATGGCATTGACTTCCCCCCAAAACATCACCTCATTCGACGATAGCTCCGCCGGGGTCGAGTCGACCATGAATTCCGAGTCTCTCCAACCAGATACTTTCACACTTTTTCTTCGCCTTCCCAGAGAACTTCGGTTTTTGATTTGGGAGCTTGCTCTTCCAAAAGGAAGGATGCTATCCTTACATAAAAGGCAGTGCCGACCTGAGGAAGGATCCTCGCCTGTGCGCTTCGTGATGCCCCAGCCAGAGCTGCCTCTGCTCCGCACCTGCCATGAATCGAGAATTACGGTGTTGAAGGTTTATCAAGAGCGTCAGTTCCAGCAGCTTGGACAACCATTCTACTACGACCTGAAAACAGATGCGATTCTGTTCAATGGTATCGAACTTATATCAGCGTTCTGTTTTGACCACACGGCTCCTTTCACCCCGGTTGGAGGCATAGCAAATATTGTTGGTGTTTCTCTCGCACGTCCTAGCTGTAGTGGGGTATGGGATGGTCAATTATTGGTAGCTGCATTTTGGAGAGGGATAGTCATCGAAAGGCTTTGTAGTTTGATGAGTTTCATTGGAACCGTGGAAGCCTTCTACGTTGTACATCCACAATGCCTGGGGACCGACTTGGAGGGACAGATCAAATCAAAATTAGAGAAAGAAGAGGCGAAGCGAAATTTGGGGCGATCATCGAGCAATGGCGGAAGCCCCGGTATCATAGTGCCAGTGGTTATCTGCCAGGACTATGAAGATAGTCTCGATTATCCGGAGGCGGAACACAGGCTTAGGGAACTGATGGAAAGATAGAAGTTTTACGAACATGGATTAAACTAGACATCCAGCGAATCAATCTAAAATATGTACTTTAAGAGGTCATCTCTTCCCCTCTCCAGACTCGCGGCCCCACTTGTACTTGCACCTATTGCTCCGTCCAAACTTCCTGAGCTCGGCTCCGTTTCAATATTCTGCCCAAAAGCATCGGAATTATTATGGACGACTAGCATTGCACCTTTGCCTGCCTCCTTAATCTTGGCTCCGGCCATTTTGAGGTCATACAGTCCATCATTCTGGAATAGATCGTCCTTACTACAGACCTCCACATGAGTTTGTTTGCCTAACGCCTCCTTGAGAAGTGAAACTGCCCTGGCATCTGCGTAATCTGTGAAGCCAAAAACTCTCATATTCTTGAATGTGTTTCCATAAGAGACGACTTTTACCGCCAGGATGAAAAGTCGGTTCAAGGTCGTCGCATCGAGTCTCTGTGCGAAGATACTCGGCGGATTATAAGTGTAGACGTATCCCTGGGGACACATGCTTTCCAAAGCAGATATCTCGTTTCTGACTTGATGAATGGCTGTGTTTAAGAGAAGCTCGAGGGACACGATGTTGCCGTTTGCAAGTTTCGTGAACCTCAAAGATATTGTGGTTTCGATTTGGAGCATGAAGTTCTCTTCACTTGCCCTGATCAATTCTTCAAGATACCCAATAGACCCTCTTACCGACATGCAAAACTCAAGATTGATCTTACTACTGGCAGGCAGTTTATGATCCTTGGTCAGGTGGTACACCAGATGTCGGTGCAATTTCTCGTCATATTGTGTTCTCAATTTGTCGTCCTGCTTCTCTTCCGGGCTCAGGATTTTCCAATCATCGTTTTCGAGCAAATTCTCTCCCTGAATCTCGCTTCCGCGCAGTCTCGAAACCGCCAACATGATTTGGGACAGTTCGAAATCCATGTGGATCGACGCACTCAACACCACATTCCTAACCCGCTGCTTCTTCTTCTCATCTCCGAATTCCACCACACCATGCCGACCGCTCCATGCATAATCACCGACCATGACCGCGGGCATTATGGGCGTGACGAAGGTGTGTATCGCGCCTTCCATATTGGTGATCTCGTCCAATCGGTCCCGGGAGTTGCCCGTCCAGGCCTCAAACTTCACGCCCAGCGCGCTGCTTTTTTTATTGCGCATGAGATGCTCTGCAAGGATCTTTGGTACAAACTCGCTGATGCTGATGAGGGGTGGTGATACCAGGGAGGGGTTTTCAAGATAGTACTTGCGGGGTGATTTGTTGGCGGGGACCGGGCTCACGACAATTTCATCTGAGCGGAGGTCCGGCGGGAGGCTGAACAGCTTGGGGTCTGTTTTAAGTTTGATTTCCATTTCGAATGATTTTCTGGGAGATTTGAATATGGTCTACGTGAAGAAAGTTGTTGAAGTTCTTTTTTAAAGATGGTGGAAAGCCAAGGATGGGATAGCAGGCTGCAGTCCTTCAGCGGCGGGATGCTGCTATTTATAGATTCATTCCTCTTCAGTCCGGTACCCGCAAAGAATAGCTCAATTTTTTGCATCCACTTGTTTTCGTAGCGCATTAGAATATTCTATATGCATTGTTCATGTTTCCAGCAAAAATTGGGGTGGACTAATTTACTCGTCGAAAATATCGTGGCCGAGACCGAAGAACTGACTCGTTAAAGCTGTATACACCCCAAAACAATCAAACCTATTTGTTCAAGAAATAACTAGATGTTTTGGTTTTCTGTTCTCTTCACCTATGAATACCCGAATTGCGATACAGTGAGATTCGTAATCTAGGTTCTCGACATCGTCTCGAAAACATACATCACATCGATACCTACGTCGCATCTAAAAGATAATCCGATCATACAATTCGAAAATGGATAACAAGGTAAGCAAAGAAAGCGCCCCCGTTGAAGATGCTACCTTTGATTTTCCACAGCTGCCAGCCGAGATGCAAGTGAAAATTTTGGAGTTCGCCTTCCCTGGACCCCGGGTCATCTTTTTCAAAACAACAACATGGTATGCAAACCGAACGTCCCACGCACCCCCAATTGGACTTCTAGAAGCATTCTTTAAGTCTCGTGCCGAAGTGTTAAAGCATTGGAAGCCTCTGTTTGCAGCTTGGTCTGGACACCCAGAATATTTCAACCCAAGCTCAGACACTCTTCTCTTCGATGCTGTAACAGAGGCTATAATGTTTGTCCATACTATCAATCCTCAAGAACTATCACTGACCCGGTTCATGGCCGTAAAGACAGATGAGCCTTCATTCTCGCTGCTTCTGTTTTTCTTGGATTGGCTTGAAGACGCACACGGTAGCCTCCCGAATCTTGAAGAAGTCACACTCTGTGGCACAAACTTGCCCGCCACAGACATTGCAGAATTGGAGCAACATCCGAAACTCTTCTCAAAGCGTAATGGAACAGAACGACGCATCTCCGTGCTGATCTACCAGATGACCGAGGGTCCACAGGGTTTGGAGGACCTAGAAGCGGAGCTAGTTGCTAGAAGAGTCGTCACTGGTCGCGCCGACCCTTAAACAACCAATGTCAAATTTTAGAGGAGTGCTGAACGGAATGGCATGTAACAATGAATATCATTATACCTTATACAAACTTTTCAATATCTGAACGTGATACTAACAGAATCTGGCCGCAGGCTGGATGATTGGACGGGAAGCTAGAGGAAGGCTTCGATATCGAGGCATCGAGCAACAGGTAGTGCGGTGAGGCAGATACAGATTGTTCGGCTTTGTATAATCAAAACAGAAAGATGTGACAGACAATTAGAAAAGGCTTAGGGATATGATCTTTCCTCCATATGGCCTTCAAGTCGCGATAGAGCTTCCAAATCGCCGTGAAACAATTCTATTGTCTCTTTTTTCGAAGGAACAAAGAAGGAGGAACACATAAAGAGAGGAAGAATAGCAAGATTATGTATTTCTTTGTCACAGCTGACATCAAATTGAATTGTTCCAGACTCACAAAGGCGTTTCTGATCTCTGAAGTCCCCCGCTCTGAATGATACGTAAATGATTGTACTGACTAATGAGCGCTGTCTACGATGTAACAGCAGGTCGCCCCAAATTTTCCAACTCCTTGAACAAGTGCCCGATATCACACATTCTTTCCGCTCAAAGCAAATGGCATTTCTATGAGTCCTACGAGGAACCACAGCCGAGATCGTTGTTGAAAGTCATTTGCCCTGATGATGCAGTAGGGTCGCGCTTGATGTGCTCCTCATATTCATCTTCGTAGAACCACTTCTCTGCGCCGAACGCCGGCGTCAAATCATCAAGCCATGTAGCCTCTGGATCGAACTTTGCAAAGAAAAGTTTCCCGATCCAAGCGGGGTTGCGGGCTTGAATGAACTTCAACACGAAGACCTTCTCCCCAGCAATCTCACTAATTCCATCTACAAGAACCTTTCCTGGTCCAGCTGACATAGAAGGCCCCCGCGCCTGTCGGGCTGTGCCAGGTATAGTAGATTGCGCGGCGGTGAAGATTTCGAATGCGCGAGCGAGTGGCACGGAGAAGTAGTCGTGGGCACCCGTGTCTCGTTCAACAAACCTGTATAAATGTGAGCTGCGTATAACCTGCAGATGTCTAGCCAATATCTTACATGTAATACGGAATAGCGCCAAGCTTGGTCTGCAGGCTCCACATGTCGGACCAAACCCCAGCCGAATCATTGATACCGCGAATGAGAGGGGCCTGGGTCCTGATGACGGCACCAGTCATCTGAATCAACCGCATCGCTTCTTGAACTGCCGCAGTTTCCAGTTCTCGTGGATGAGAGAAGTGTGCTTGAATCGATACGTGCTTGCCTGACCTTACGATCTGCTCGAAGAAGTTCAGAAGCTCTTTTGCATCTGGGTTGTGAGTGTATCGATAGGGCCAATATGCAAGAGACTTTGTACCAATGCGAATGGTGCTCAGGTGGCTAGTTGCTGGGTCGTACAGCAGCGGCTCAACGTATTTCCGAACGTTATTCGTTTTCATCACCATTGGATCGCCGCCAGTGAAGAGAAGATCTCTTACTTTTGGATGCATAGCGATATAGTTCCTCAAATTCCAGGGGTCTCCGGACTTGAATTGCTGGTCAGAACCGACCTCTGTAAATTGTGCCAAGCGGAAGCAGTACGTGCAGTAGGCATGACAAAATTGCGCCTAGCATTGTCAATATCCACATTTAGAATCTGGAAAGCTGGGACAAACCTCGGCTGGAAAGAACAGTACTGTTTCTCTATACTTATGCTGCATACCGTCAACTGGAAGGCCAGAACTTCGAGGAACATTTTCTTCCTTCTGGCCAGCGGGATGAGGTCTCAGATCGGCCCAGATCTCTCGGGCTTTGTCTTGTATTTTCTTCTTGTAGTCTTTCATGAGGTTATCTATCTCTTTTTTAGTTCCCACTTCACTAAGTTTAAACAGTCTAGCGTTTTCCATCTTCTCCATTATATAATGGAGCTGATGTGGCTCGAGCATTCCCGGCTGCGGGATCACAAGTCGGAAATAAGGATCCTCTGGGACATTTGACCTAGAATAGCATAAGTAAATGTCATTAAGCCATAGCAGAAGTGAAAGAGTGGATGTAAAGTGGCATCTTCAGCTTCAATCCGAAGCGAGAACAGAGAGACCAAGAGGATATACCAATCAATCAAATTGTCAACAACATAATTGTTGATCCGCATTGGGAAGACATGCGATGCAGCAAGGTAAGGTCGATAATCAAGATGTGGAGCATGAGCACGGAAGAGCTCTTTGAGATAGCTCTTGTTGAACTGTTTATACACCATAGGGCTAGGTTTGGGAACCTGCAACTCGTAAGGGATCCACTCTTCAGGTGACGGCTTGAAAGCTGCTGCAGTTGCTCCAGAGTAGCGAGCTTTGCTGGGCGGTCTCGTCCTAAAATTAAAGGAGTTTAGGCGCTTGTGGCTCAGCAACGTAGATGGACTGGCATTGAGGCGGTGAAATCTGAAAGAAGGCATTTAGTACAGCTCGAGTTTGTGAAGTTGAACGGACCAGCAGTGGTTTGAGGAAAGGGGGAATGTCGCACATCGTATATATCGACCGTCCCAGCGGCGAGTTGGAGCGAGGCACGGCGGTTTCATGGTGTGTACCTTGCAAATTGCACAGCCGGAGGCTCTGCATCCATATGAGAGCTCCATCCTCGATCATCCATCTTGGGTTGACAGTGCGGGCAACTGCGTGGCCGCGTCAAGCTACTACGTATATCATGGATGTTAATTCGGAATCTGCACACGATAACAGTGCTATATTGGTAAAGACATGCAGTCAGCCCATTCGCTAAATATTCATGAACGGTCCTTGTACCACCTGACAAGTCGGACGCCTGAGCAGTCTCGGCCCCACGAATGTTGTTGGTTCGACTGGTCAGAAAATTCGCTCTGAAAGTCAACACGCATCCAACCGTGGCAAAAGCGAAAACAGGAGTGTAGATTGGGGGTCATGTAATAAATTGTCTTACGGAGTACCCCTTGTAGGGATTCGAGGGTAAGATTCTTCAATGTTTGGTGGCGTTGAGACACGCCACCTGATCGATTTTCGTGATTTCCTCGTGTCCTGGAAATCTTTTGACGACACCAAAAGATGCAGAAAAGAGAGAAATCCCCTGAATGAGAGCTGTGATGATCCCGCGCAACACCAGAAGCCCGCTAACGACGCAAAATATGACAGGGTTGAAGGGAGAAGTCCTTTAATTTGGCTTGAAATGACCTGGCCGTCGTGAAAAGGCCGAATACCCCACCACTACAAAATAGGACAGGTATTCGGAAACTCCTTCGCTCCAGCTCTGGGCACAGAAAATCATCTACTAATTGGGACGAACGCACCTATGAACGTGATGAGAAAGACAAATGTCTGTCATCACATAGAACGACGCGAGTAAAGAGTTGAATATCATTGCGTGCCTGAGGTCCTTGGGATACTGTATCCACGGGACGAATCCCGGGGATAAAGGCTCGGATCTCGCAAAACTTCAGGGGTGCTCGACTCAGACCGGTATTTTTTTATCCCAACCTCGAATCCTGGGACCACTGGGTGATCTGTGTAGCGCTGACGTAACGCGTGACGGAAAAGATTGGAGTGATTGCCGGTAATATACTTGTTGTTCTTCTTTCGAAGTGCAGCGGGTAACCGCCAAGAACTTTGGGGAATAATTCCGTCTGCTCGCGGCAACGTCAAGCCTTCCTGTGGCGGAAAAAATTGCGTTGAGAGCTCAGAGACAGAATAGGGAAACGACCAACGAGTATGCTAACGCGCCCAGGGCTCCAAATTCGCGCGATCCAAACGCCCGGTGCGAGTTAGTGTGATGACAGAAACAACGAATGTTGTAGACATAGCTTAGGTGGTCCTTACTATAGCGACGGTCTGCTGGTCTCTGAGCGCATCCATTGGACCACAGTGTACTGTGCTGTATCCATCAAGGCAAACCCAAATAAAACGATACCCATCGCGGAGTTGATCACACGAGTAAGATCGTGAACTGGATTTCAATAATGCCAGCAACAAATTCAACCCCAGAGAGGTATTAGGAATTAGAATTGTGTTGGGATGGTCCAGCACCCCGCCTTCGTACCCACCGTTTCCCAGCCGCCAAAGCAAAACAACGCACAAAACAAAGCTGTTCACCAATTCTCCTATGACATTCTAATAAGTCAACGATCGTTTGGCTCTACCACTTGGAAAGGCTCTGTCGACTCAGCAAAGTTCTTGGTCGCCCTTTCTACAAGCCCAGTCAAAACGATGGAGAAAAGAGCTGAGGGCTTCAAGATGAGAAAGACATTGGCAGCACTCGCTCCAGTGTTCGTCTCGACACAGTCTAATGTGGCTATCGAGGCCAATCCAACGAGAGCAACTGTTTTAACAAGCCATATCGAGACCCAAGGTTCTGGGAAGATGGTTCTGCGGAGATGTTCTGCAAGTAAAGTTGCAGGTGCGATGATAGCAATCGCACATGGATTCGTGATTGTGATCAAATCCACGAAAACATGAACCCATAGAAACCACCATATCATACTCGAAGATATTTGTGAAGCCCGCTGTTATGAGATATTGCTCGTCCCAACTCTGTGAAGGACAGTCGCTCCTCTCCAGACTAGAAGTCCTGCTGCGAGCCATACGGAAACGCTTATTGTTGCCGCGAAAAATGCTTTCTGACTTCCGACTGCGCGAAGAAAATGCCCGAGCCAATCTGCAGACTGACTATGAGAGCCAGGCCATTCAAATATATCATGGAGGCCCGCGCCTCTTTCTTTGACGCGTGGTCAAGACCATGTTGGTGTTGATAGATAGGAGCACTGAGGCATCGCTAGACCACGACAGGCGAGCGGAGCCACTTGAAGAGGAGTGTGTCGATTGGATGGGGATCGCATGTTCGTCGTCTTTCGTGGGAGATGGAGTGGCTTGCTTCTTTCGGGGTAGCTATCACCAACAATGCCTTCTTGTCACCAAACTAAGTGCCCAAAGGTCAGCAGGAGCGGGAAGAATGATCAAACTCTGCAGCCACTCTCTTGTATCGACTTACCGATTTGCAGTGGCACCCTCAGTCATTTGGGAAAATGTGTTCGTACAAGAGCAGCCTAAATCGAGTCTCTGGATGCTGTGTTACGATGATACTTTGGACCAACTGTCGGTCGTTGGGTGGGAAATTAGACACGACTCGGAAGCAACACAAGCGCGAAGCAAGGGCTAGGGAGAGAATGACCTCACATTCACCTTTAACATTGTTAACAAGCAAGTTCGTGATCTGACGACACCCTCAAGATGCAAGGCGTCCTCATGCTTCATCTGCAAAAGCAATCAATCAAAAGCAGACCTTGAGTAACCCTACCAATTGTTCGAATAGGCAATCACCTGCGGTTATAGAAGCCAAGCTCTCGGCTTTCGAAGCAAGCTTGCTGTTGAATTCAATATTTACAATTGAATAGCTATCCTGTATTTCTCCTCGAATTTTTCCATTGCCTGATATGGTCTGAAAGAAACTTCTATTCCAGTGAATCGTTTCACTAGAACGGGCTCTCCAAAGCAAGGTGGCAAAAATATCAGAAAACACAAACAGGTTACAGAAACAATCAGAATGGATCATGGACACAACAACAATTGATTGGTATTTCACCTTAATGATGAAAACTGCTTCATATAATCAAATTCACGAAATATCTGGAGATTACATTGGTTGCGACAGGTGACTGACAGTTGCTGGACCGCCCATGACGTTAGAGCTCAGGTCTTGGAACGCAGGTCTAACTGATAAGAGGTAACTCTTTTATTTATGTGAAATATCGGACCAGAGAATACCTTACGTTTGATGAACTCACTTCACTTTATCTCATGGAAAAAGATTCAAAAGAATTTGTTAGAAAGAAGAACTTGGTAGGAAGATATGATTGACGAATCATCACACAACACATGATTCTTTGGCTTGTATTGCGTAGTTAACTAGCAATCAACATCTAATATTCGAGACAAACTTAAAGAATCCTGCTTCATTGACATAGAGCCCCTGACCACATCATCCTCGCTTATGTGTTGAAGACATCTTGCGCATTCCCCAAGTATCCCTCTGGTCATTGGTCTGACAAGAGGGAGCTGTTGATGAACAGACGGCTACAAAATTGCCCGAATAAACACCACCAACCTGGGGACCATCCTCGGTAGCTGTTCCAATTGTGACCTTTTTGACAGCCTCGACAGCCCCGTGGCTGTGACATCGATTGTACTCTTGGTCTTGAAACCTTGCTTCTTACTATCATAGTCGAGATTCACCGCCAGAGAGGACAGTCCATCTCGGTGGGAAATCATAAATTAGGCACCTGTTATTTTTTAGCACCTGCCCAGCTGAGACTGCTCCACTCCTATGTTTCTATCAGGTTTAGAAAAGGTTACAAGCTAGTCGCACACCACCTCAAGCTCCTGAAAGCGGCTTCTAGATATGCAGTGTTATCCGGGGCGACTCCCAAGCAGCAATGCAAGACCCCAGGGGTCCGGGACAATGTGCCAACCAGCTTGCTAAGTGAACTTCAGATGAGTGGCTCAGCGAGGACGTGTGACCAGATGAATATACGTAACCCAACAGACAAGTTACGAACCAACGCAAACCTGTCAGGTTTTGACCGAAATAGTGGACCCAGAGTTGGCTCCGTTTCTTCCTAAAGGAGCTGGCGAGCGCGATGGGAACTATCGTATTGTACTAAGCAGATAACAAAGAATCTTGCACCGAACTAGAGAATTACCAAGCATATACAACGTGAACTTGAGCTGGGGGTAAATTGGCGGTGTGGTTCGTACACATGCAGCCCTACGGCGGGTGCTTCCGGGCCTTGAAAGTGAGGCGGTACCTCTATTGCCCTATTAAATCTGGGAAATCAAGGTCAGCATGGAGGAACAACACCTTGTTTACCGGTCATTTGGAAATCTCACACCTACAGTTCTACTCGGTGTAATGCCCACACGTAACCAACTTGATCGCCGATGATGAATTCCAACCAGCTCACTGCGTCGGATGAAAAACAGGCCGCTTTCTGAGCGATGACACGGATGCCACAAGCCTAGATTGCCCTTGCGAAAGAGGTATTCAGGAGGTACAGGGGAGATTGGGTGCTCATGCAGAGATGACATACATCTACTGCTGGCACAATATCATTGGCCCAAATCCGATTGGGCGAGAGCCCAAGGAGGGTTTTGGAGGTTAAGAAGAAGGTTCGAAGAAGTCGTGTTGCTAATCCGGTTTCAGTTCTGCGTCGACAATATCGTTGCGGGGGAACGTATGAAGGAAAGGAACGTCGCAAGGTCGGAGGAATTCTCACACGTCAGCATGGTAACACTAGCACTACCGGAGTCATTCGTCAGGTTGAAAAACAAAAGTGCGGACTGACTGAATGATAGAACCCCGAGGGAAAGTGCAATATCCACGGTAGTCCTTGTTTGCATCGTCATTTTGAGAGACCAAATCACGAGCAAGTCGTTCAGTTCGAATGCCTTGTGATCTTGAGCATGAGGAAACATTGAACAGTTTCTGAAATGTATGTGACACCCGAGAATGGACCGAAACGGCGAGTTCAAGTCCATTGTTTTGAAGTGATGGGCTCTCAGTCTCTTGATATCAGAAGATGCGTCTTCAAAGAGAGTGCGAGATATTTGAGTGACGATATCGCAGTTTGGCAAAGTCTTTATACGGCTAAAGGCATAGTTCCATCGCGGAAACAGACAACATTAGGCTCACTAAAGCCTTACAGTCGTCCCCGATCCCTCGTGAGGCGTTAAAGCACTATCTGCGACCAAGTCTGCGTAGTTTCGAGGCATGAGCTTTTGGGTGGACAAAACAAAAACAAAAACGTCATGTGGGCGCCTCTCGAACAGATTCCAAAACACGGATGAGCTCTCCCAAACCTGAGTAGCTTCAAATAGACATCTCAAAGTCGACAAAATACCACAAGTCAATAGACAAGACGTTGCAAGTCAGATCAACACGAAAGATTCGATCTCATGTTCGAAGCCATTGCCTGGGGAGACAATGGTCTACGCAAGGTGTCCATGTATGGGTAGGAGAGCTAGGAGATCCAGTTGTTCTGTCAAATTTCTAAAATTTTAAAGAACGGATCATAGATGTACGTTCGACGGTCATTCCGTCGTGAAAGGAAGCATTAGCACAAATTTGAAGCCAAGGAGACGAGCATGACGGGAAGGCGCCGGACCACAATCCGGTTCCTCAGATGCGAACGAGAAGGAGAAAGACTTCTAGATTTCAAGCACTTGCTCTCCTACGGAAAAATTGTGCTTATCGACACGGTGATCAAAAGTTCATAAGATTCACGAAAATGTTGAAAAAAGGAAAATCTACCTCGATAAAAAATTTCCAGGAAATACCGGATCACGTGCGTCTCATCGCCCTATCGTATTTCGCTGGACCCCGCGCCAAGCCATCTTCACAAGCTCCTCCACGATAATTCACCTGCACCACAACGGGTAAAGTATCAGGATAATAGCATCATGTGCATTGAAGAGTGGGTTGCTATGTTGCTATACATATAAGTATGAATCATGTCTCCTTGATGTTCTCTTCCGTTATCTTTTGTTCGCACGAACACGTCTCAATTACCTCAATTTCGCTACCATGGCAAACACGCGATTCAAGTTGAATACAGGCGCGGAAATCCCAGCTTTGGGCCTGGGAACTTGGCAATCCGGCCCAGGAGAAGTCAAGAAAGCAGTGTCGTATGCGCTGTCCATTGGATACAGACACATTGATGCAGGTATGAGAATCCGCCCCTGCGACGGAGGGGTCAACTGACCAGAACAGCATACTGCTATGGCAACGAAGACGAGGTGGGGGAGGGTCTGAAGGAAGCCTTTGCGAGCGGAATCAAAAGAGAAGACATCTTCATCACCACTAAGCTCTGGTGCACTTACCATTCGCGAGTGGAAGAAGCCCTAGATAAGAGCTTGAAGAGCCTTGGTCTGGACTATGTTGATCTCTATCTTATGCACTGGCCCCTGGCAATGAACCCGAATGGTGTGTCCTATTCCTGCTTAGATTACAAATCTCTAACACAATCCACAGGCAACCACGAAAAATTCCCCAAGCTTCCTGACGGCTCGCGAGATCTTGTGAAGGACTGGTCGCACATAAGTACATGGAAATCGATGGAGAAGTTGATGGCAACGGGGAAAGTCAAGGCAATCGGTGTCGCGAACTACAGCGTCCGATTCCTAGAGCAACTGCTGCCAGAAGCTACGATAGTACCTGCGGTGAACCAGATCGAAAACCACCCCTCTCTGCCACAGCAAGAGATTGTCGATTTTTGCCAGTCGAAGGGGATTCACATCACGGCGTACAGCCCTCTTGGCAGTTCAGGAAGCCCTATGTTCAAGGCAGAACCTGTCGTGGAACTTGCAAAGAAGCGTAACGTCACTCCTGCGTCGATACTGTTGAGCTATCACAGTGAGTTTCTCTACCAATCAGTCTGCCTATACTGACCATCCTAGTTGCTCGAGGAAGTTCCGTCCTGGCCAAGTCTGTGAATTCCGAAAGAATAAAGGCGAACATGGATATCATCGAACTCGACGATTCAGATATGAAGGTTCTTACCGATTATTCCAAGGATTTGGAGAAGAACAAAAAGCTCGTCCGATATGTCTACCCTCCTTTCGGAGTGGATTTTGGATTTCCCGACAAGTCTTAAGGCAATCTAGTATTATTTGAGCGGCTTGTCACCGAATAATTGTTCAAATATAGATTGCATGCTCTTGGACCATCTATTCGATGTATTTAGACATTTCTGATTTCGGTTCAGAAAAGCAATCAGAGTCCTCGTTCTTTGACCTTGCCTGACTCATTTCAACCTATCGACTTACCCAATATTTGGCGTCTTGCACATTATGTTCCTTCCCTGCCTCTCTAGTTAGCCTTGGACATTTGCCACCTTTTCCGAAGTCATTTTTGCGTTTCCAACATCAGGCAGACGAAGATTCATGAGCCAGGGATCGCCCTCAAACGGCCTTTCCGCTCACTTGCAAGTGCAGGTGATGCCAACTGGTCAGATTCCTAATTCAGAATAAGGGATTCATTGGAGGGGTTTTGTGTTGTGGGAATTCTGCGGCTCAACGCATAAATTCGGTCTCGTTGGTTGTGGCCCTGGCGGTGTTAGGCGCTTCGAAGCTGCCTGGTGAAGTGCATAGCCCAGTGCGGCGACATTCTTTACCCTCTATCACCAAGCATCATTAATGAGACTTGGTAATTACCACAGGTATATGTTGCACTTCACCCTCGAATTCATTCCCTTCCGTTGACGATTATCGTGCAACGTTCTATAATCATAATCCTCGGGCCAAAAATGTCGTCACGGATCGATCCAACTTCGCAGCCAGGATGCTGGCCTGCTTCATGGACGAAATCAGATTACGCCAAAATATTCAGCAAGTACAGTCGAAAACTATGCGGCCCTCAAAATACGAGCATGAGAAAACGGCCTGCACTTTGGGATATATGTCCAGGCGCAATCCTTTGGCTGCCACCAAAGAGTTCAATCACACCTTCGACTCTGCTACGATTCCCCAAGCTGATGGATTTGAATAAGAACGCTTTCAACCATCCTGTGATGGTTCTAGATGTCTCTATCACTGGCCCCGAAGACGCGGTTGTTACTTTCGCACCAATGACCACCAGGTCTTCCATGCGCCGCAGGTCATACATGAGAATATTCCATTCAGACATCAAAAACAAAGGCACCTCCGATGGTAAAGATGAGAAGCTTGACGTCACTTCTACGCCTTTGACTGCTGAAGCTAGTTGTTTGTTGGAGGCGAAATCAAAACATGGCAACGGTGGCAGGGCAACAACGACTTCAACCCCTCCATCGGGGAACGATGATCTCCTCTACCTAGAGAAGGAGACTGAACATCGATGCATGACCGAAGAGTCATACGTTGACCTCTCAACTATTTACTCCATCGAGTGGCGGGAACTGCAATGCTACGCTGCTGGCCAAAAGCCCGATGGGAATAGGCATCGTCTCCAAAAAACTTCATTCGAAAAGCTTGTTAAAAGACTGCAGCCGAGGTTGAAACAACCGGTGCCCAGCTGGGTTGACTCTAATAGCCTATGGGAGGCCTCCCATAACAGATATCTTCAGGGCCAACCTCCAAAGGGCAGACTTCCCGAGGACAATGAAGGCTGGATCGAAGTGAAACTCAGGGCTCGGGTTTCGCGAGGGAAGTTAGGGAGAGCTTGGGAACAGTCACCATATTCTACATTTAGAGGTTACTAGGTAGATATAAACTAACGTTTTGGGAAGAGGATTTCTGGCACCACATGTATATATTGTTTCAGCGGATGAGCGTCTCGAATGGGAGGCTGCTAGGACCGAGCGAATTTCTATAATCCTATTGACCTTCTTTCAGACTCGCCCATGCCTCTGTAAAACTGTTTTCATCCCAATGACGAGAGAATCTGTCCACTGCAACCATTTCTGGTTACTGTCTCGATCAAGGCCTCGCTTCTACCGGCTTCTTTCTGCCCCTCACATGACAAAACTCAGCAAGTTTATTCTCTCGCAATCTTGGAAATACAAAGGTAACTCAGCCGCAAAGTATCCCTAGGATATATATGCACGGCAAGCGCTAACGGTTGCTGGCTCAGACGAAATCCTGCGATGTGATTCGCTTGGATGAACTCGTCACAGTCGCACAACCTCAAGCTGAAACGTGACTTATCAAAGGATCATTATTAAGGACCCCAAAACTCCAACCCTCAGGTTTATACTGATTAGATCCTACTGCCGGCTGTGAGCCGGCAATGAGACAGTGATGGTCCTCAATGCGATGGTCTAGAGCGTGGCGGGGGTGATATATACTTCGCATCCCCAGGTTTCGTTGCCGTGCCGGCTTTTGTATCTCGTCGACCAGATTTCAAAAAGTCCAGACTGATGGCGATCAATTCAATTCAATACTGTCCTTAACCTTATAAGAAGTCATTCATTGTGTCAGAATGCACGTTCGAAACATCACCCTGTTGGCAGTCCTCGCCGTGACTGTCAACGCATTCAACCCCCCTTGGGGCGGAGGAGGCAATGACAACCACAACGGCAATAATGGAAATAATGGAGGATGGAATAATGGGGGGAATAACAACAACAACCATGGCGGGAACAACAACAACAACAATAATAATGGCGGGAACAAACCAAATCAAGGCCCAAACCAAGTCAATCCTGTACAATTTGCTCCACCTGGTGGACAACCCCAAGCACCTCCACCAGCACCAGTGTCTCCATCTCCCCAACCTCATCAAGACCCTCAGCCGCCTGCGAATCATCCAGAACCCTCACCAGATCATAAGTCTGCTGAACCTCAACCCAAACCTCAACCCACATCGGCACCTGCTCCCAAGCCTTCAAGTCAAGACACACCTCCAGCTTCTGTGACGCCTGTTCTGATATCCCACCCGGCGGAATCCTCGTCCCCCTCAGCAACATCTACACAAGCTCCTCTAGCATCTTCCATTCTATCGTCCATCGCTTCAACAACAGCTCAATCACAGCCACAGTCTTCGTCTCAACTTTCATTACAATCTTCATCACAACCTTCACTTATTTCAATCACCGAAGTAACATCTGAAACATTACCAGCTGAAGTGCCATCCTCACCAACACCATCAGAGGTTATCGTCAAATCCTACGCAACAGTGATGCCAGTCCCTCAATCTGCAGGAGGGATGCACGCAGCTTCGACTTCTGGCGGTGCAGTGACTTCTGCAAAAGGAGATTCGAAGATCCAGAGTCCGAGTGTAGTCACTACCACTATTGGGGGAGCTGTGGCGACGGTGACGAGGGATGCGGGCTCGGTCGGGGCTGGTGGCAGGTTGGCGGTGAGGTGGGGATGGGGAGGTTTGCTGTTTTTGGTGGGGGCGGTTGTAATTGCATCTTGAGACGATAGAGCCCCGTTCTGAGCAGACAAAGTTTGAAATCCGAAAGGGGAGGTATAATGCAGTGTGTGCGCGGAGGTACTCTTGGGATTGGATTCATGGGAAATGGAACCTTGAGCCGCTCTCGTGCAAGTTTGGAAGCGGAGATTGAAATAGAATGAACTATTTATTGCACTGAATTTATCCCAAGAACAACTTATGATTGAGGGAAGAAGTACAGAAATTGATACTTTTGCTGACAAGCCAATTTTACTACTGACTGAAAACGATTTCAGAATTCTCTAGCCTCTGAAGCGAGAATTCATGCTCATGCTGATGGAAATGAATCTCCAAAAACAAGGCAAATACTGGGGCCAGGGTTCACATGCACACTAAAGCCTGTCGGGGTCTGAAGCTCACATGCGTCGCTCGATTCTTGAAAGTCAAAACTATGGAGGAAGCGAAATTGGGAAAGGGGGCGGACAATATTGAGACGACTGTCACTTGATAACTTGCCTTACAGACACTGAAACTGCAGGAAGGCGCATCGCTGCGGGGATGCTACACAAGGGCGAAATTGATTACTCCCCACATCATTAGACAAGACTGCCGAAAGTGGTACCAAATATCAAACTCCAGAAAGTGCAACATACCGTGCACAAAATGATACTGTGTCATGCAAACCCTATGCTTTGCGGGTATCCTACTTCCGGAACGCCCAACCATGCTTCCACTCGTAGATATCAGAAATTTCCGCTTCGATTTTGAATCCCAGGAACGTTTTTCGGCTTTGATCAGGCTTCAAACGTCGTATTTCTCATGATCCTTCTTTCTCCTCCAGTAACCTCCACTGAGAAGATACTTAAATCCAAGCCACGGCTTGTTCACTGGGCTTTCCGGACCAGTATAAATGAACAAGTCGTATAAAAGCCCCCCAAAAACAGTCCCACAGAATGGGGCAACCATGGGAATCCAGAAATAATATCCGCCGGCGCTCCAGACTTGAGGTCCATAGCCGACAATGTAAGACATTAGGCGGGGCCCGAAATCTCGAGCGAAATTTATCGCATAGCCGGTCTCCCATCTAATAACAGGTTAGTCACATGTTGATTGGCACTGAGAAACATATGAAGCTTACCCAAAACAAGCACCTAGCCCGAAAATCAAGAAAAATAACGCCAAAGGGAAGAGTTGCCCAGCCCCACTCTTTCCCATCGCCCCTGGATTTGAATCATCCTTCAGAGCAAAGATAACAAACATCAAAATTGCACTCGCAATGAACTCGCTGAAGAATTGGCTGGCCTTGGTCATGAAAGCTTGTGGATAAGTGCAGAAAATGGCAGCGGTAGCTGTTGGACTAGGAGGAACAGTTCGGATCCCGTGTCCCTCGACACTATTGATGCCATTTATGTAGTTGGCATATACTACACCCGAAGCGCAGAATCCGCCTAGGAATTGGGCCAGGGTATAGATTGGGAAGCGTCGCCACGGCAGTTTGCGGAAAAGGCAAAAGTTGAGCGTGACAGCGGGGTTGAGGAACCCGCCAGAGTCTCCTGCTACGTAGATACCAAGCATGACTCCTAGACCCCATCTATTGGGACATTAGTGTGATTGCTACGAGTGGAAATGTGATAATTACTTACCCCCAACTGATACTTTGGTAGGAGCCAAACCCATTCATCCCTGGTGCTGATTTCTCTCCAGCGCTCAGCAACACCTGTGCCACACTGCCATCCCCAAAAAGTACCATGATGAACGTACCAAAGAACTCGGCAAAAGGTTCTCGAAAGATAACTCTCACAGAGGGCCACGTCAAATGTGCATGTCCATCATGCTCATCAATAATCGGTGCATCACGCTCCAGACCAATTTTGGTGCGTATTGAGGACAGGGCCGTTTCTCTATTGACCTGAGCCTCGGTTTTCCTCGACGTTACCGTGTCATTTGCATTGCTGGTTATGCTCTGTAGGCTGTGCTGCATCAAGTCGGGGCTCTGAGCATGCTCGCGGTGCTCAAGATGTTCATACCGAGGAGTGTTTGAAGGTCTTCTAGTTGACGGGCCATCTCCGACTCTATCCGCTGTCTTTTCGAGGTGTTTCTCGTATGCTGAATCCGAATTCTGTATTGGGTCATTGGGATCCTGCAGACCTGGGCCACTGCCATATTGCCCACGATCCTTTTGACTCATTGCTGCCTAGCACTTCCGTATTGGGAGTAGATGAAGAAATGTGGCTGATTTCGAGGATATCGACACCGAGGTATGGAAGCGTACCTAGGTACAGCCCAAAGTGCTGCTGATAGTATGCACAATCGGCAGCAAGTTCATGAACAAGCTACTGCTCAAGGAGTCAGGCAAGAAGCTGTCACTTATAAAAGAGAGAAATTAAGGAATAAAGGAAGAGGAGTGAATGAGCACTTGCTCGTCAAAACATTCCTATCTGTCAAAATCTGTCAACGAGATATGTATAGGGAGCTTATTTGAAAGAGCGTCATTGTGCAGGGGTCATCGGAACGCTCCCCTCAAAACGAAAGCACGGCGTCGGAGCTTGCTAAAAGAGAGCAAGTGCAGCCGCTTACCCTCCCTAAAGTACCCAATGAATGGCTTACATCACATTGGATCTGCACCCTTGCTCCGATGTTGAGTGGCTCCAAGTGAACATCGATGAGAGATCACGATGTAAACCGGAGATGGGCAGAGAACGGGCCCAGCCGGCAATGGCATGGCAGTGAGGGGTTGGGGGATCATTCGCGAAAACGATCCAACAAAAGGCTGGGGCAGCATCGCAGGAATGACCTAGAACTATAACAGGATTTCTGTAAAGGCCAATGATTTTCATGTTGAAATCCAAAGCCTTGGAACAGGTACCGAAGCTTTGATCGAATTGACTTTTTGAAGGTTTCCGACGTGGGCCGGATGTCTCTCCGAAGCTGGCGAATTGGAATAATCGGCGGCGCAGCATTGATGATGTCGGTCGAACCTGGGGTAAAAGTGGCGCTCACTTGGCGTACACGCTAGATGCCCATGGGGAATAAATGGAGGTGCTCGAACAGATCGTCATTCTCATGACTAAACGCGGGAACGATCTGCTAGCCTGTAAAGAGTACAGGAACTCCTTAAATGCCTCAGTAGTAAGGGAGACTTTCGCTAAGCCGCGTTGATAGCTTTCCAAGTGCCATTAGACTCTTGAAATCTTTCAGTCTCATTTTTAGCCAGCTATTTTGCTGAAGGAATGCTCCCATTTATCGGGTCCGTATCTATCGCGGCGGACTCGGGGGTAGACTCTTCCACTTTCTATTACGACCAACTTTGAAGGCTACGAGCGTGCTTCTGCAATATCCAAAATATCCGCCTCAAGGTCTAACTCCAACCATTTCCCCATTGCTGTCAACGACCTTTCTTCTGGATTAGCTGCCCTCACAGCTCCACCGACCATGTAGGCCTCACCCAGGGCGGACAATTCCATGTCCACATTCTCCACTAGTTTCCCTTTAAAGATGATCTTGAAGTTTCGGGCCATCTCTCCTGTCTCCAGAGATGACGAGTCGGGAATGCCCTCCTTGGCCGCTGGAGACTGGACGTCGCAAATTTCCAATTCCCTCAACCAAGGCGCCAACAAAGCCTCACCGGTCATTTTCACATAAGTTTCCCTCAGGCACCACATGGCGTAAAAGCGTCGCATCTTTGCATCAATGACCACGTTGCTCATTATCTGTACTGACTCGTCGGCTTCTCCACCTCCCTTCGTGATAGTCAAGTTGAGCTTTCCATTCCTCCGCTGGCATCGCGAAATCGTATCTTTGCCATAGCCCTGGATTTCGCCATTAGATAATCCGAGTTCCGTTGTCGATACCGGCGCCAACTTCATATGATCGACCTCCGATTCCGCAAACACATCGGCGTGCATATCAACCCAAGAGAAGAACCCATCCTTATCAATGTTTGCATAATCATGTTTCAGTCGTTCATTGGCACATACCACATCCGTACCAACATCCACCTGGCTTTTAAAGCCGACCGCTGCAATCAAGCTGACAATTCCCGCTTGATGGCTGACGTTGAAATCAATTTGCACGTGATCGCCGACATCCCCTTCCGGAATGTAGCACGGTTTACCATGTTTGGGCTCCCTCGATAGCTTGCTCTTTGACCAAGGTACGTTGCAATACTTCGTGATAACCAAATGTTTTAGCAAGTGAGAAGCAAGACTCATCTTAGCATCTTTGACATGGTAGTACTTAAGGACCGAATCCTGCTCAGATTGGGAAAGAAGAGCAAGAGCTCGTGAGGCCTGTCTATATTAGTATTGTATCAGTTGAGCCGTCGCAGATACTTACGGCCACCTTGAGCTCCTGGACTTCATCCTTCGGCCGGTCCTTGCGTGGAACGGGCCACAAAGGTCTGGTGTCCAGAAGCCATTGTACGATCCGGGGTTCCGAACTCCCGGCTTCAGCGGAAGACATTCTCGGAATTTCCGGAATAAAATGCTGAGTACAAAGGCACTGTATTGGAAGGTGATGATTTATCGTGGAGTTGGAGTGTCAGCGTTGTTGAGGTCCTCGTGGCGTTCACCGGAGTCCGAAAATTATGCGACTTGTGAGCGCACGTGACTATTATATAACCTACTTCTCTTAGAAGCATCTGGTGCATCTTTTTGATGGGAGAATAAGTGGAAATGAGATATTCGCAAGTATTAGAAGTCCGAAAGCTGGAAAACTATTGTTGTATCAAAATACCCAGTCCGTAAAAGTTTTCAGTGTGTTCTGCACAGGTGATTTGCATAAGGAGTCGGGATACTCAAACTTGAGCGTGTTCTCAACAGCGTCTTTATTTTTATCTTATTGCATAAGACAATTCCGAAACTCAGTATTTGAGCTTTACCAGCTCGAACGCACCGCCGCTGGCTCACTTTAATCGGCATTCAATCACAGCTTGATCCCCCGTCTTTGATTCCCACACTTTTACAAGTTTCAAACCCGCGGCTCCAAGCAGAGCAGAGAATTCACTTTCCGTTCTCTCGATCCCTCCAATTATGAGCATACACATATCCATCATGTACACGTATTTGTTAGCACCAGCATGCTCAGGAATGACCATTTCGCCAATCAACAATGTGGAGTCGGGCAGCATTGCATCACCAATGTTTTTCAAGATTTTCTTACCTGGCTCATCATGCCAATTATGAACGATTCGGCGAAGATAGTATACATGCGCTCCTATATTGGGTTAGTGTTTATCATATAATATCGGCGGTGAGGATACCCTTCAGGGGCTGCGGCTCGAAGAAATCTATAGCCATCTTCTCTATCCCGGGAAGCTCGATATCAGGAATGGAATCCAAAACGGCCTTTCTTTCTTGAAGAATCCATCGCCCGAGGTCAGAGATGTTGATTCCTTCAAGCTCCCCTTTGATGGTGACCAAACTTTGGCCTCGTCCGCCAGCAACATCGATCAAGAATGGCCTGTTGGAATCACTTCTATCGATATTCTTGGCAAGTTCGGCGAAAGGGAAGAGACCCAAAATCCGGAGTTGGGCTTCTCTTGTCATCATTCCAGAGTTGAATTTGGCCAGCCGATCTGGCTGTTCCAGAAGGACTTCGTAGAAGTTTTTGCCTTCTCTATCGTTTGCCCACGAGAACGGGCTCTTGTAGGCATCGAGAATTGCGGCAGGCTGGTGAGCTGCTATATACTCAGGAAGGCGATGCGCTACTGGGACAATTTCGTCCATACTCGTGAAGTCAGTCAGCTAATAGTTTCAGGCGAATGTTTGTTTGTACTTACACGAGATTGAAGAAATCAATTTCAGATCTATCTATATATGCTAGCGAGAATTCTGTATGCCTATACTCATTTTCTCCTACAGATTTCAGAATGCCTGTTGAAGAGAGTTGTCGCAAGAGGCGTACTATCCTGACATCAACGTTGACTTTCAAAACAAAGTAATGGGATACAAGATCTATATTACCTAGCAACCCTTCGTCCACGTTGCTATCGGTGGCCAATTTTGAGACGCTGATAGCACCATCTCGCGGCATATTCTTCAAAACACCCATCTCAAGAACTGTTTTCAATGCGGCACTTTGAGTGGCCTTAAGATGAAAGATCAATTTCGCCTCATTTCCTATTTGGACCCAATGCAACGAATCATGGAGAGCTTACATTGCTTAAATGCCTGTACATTGCGAGGACTGGGTCATCAAGCTGATACTGGATACTTTCTACCTTCGCCAGCATCCCCATCCTTGCTCCGTAGTCGAGACCATCGATGCTTGAGTTTTTGGCAGCTGCTAGCAGAGCCTCGATATCAGCTATCAATTTTGAGTTGGATGACATGGCTCCCAGTTCATTGATTTGGTGGCACCAAAACTTTGATAGCTGCATGGGACTGGAGTGTGAAGTACTCAGTATCGATAGCGGGGTAATGGTGGGGTAACTGCGCCTCCAGCCATTAAAATACAATCCCTGCATAGAATGTTGCAGGGACGAGAAATCCTTATGAATAACTCAATCGGTGGCTGGTACTTTTTTCTTTATAATTATGGAAAGAGAGAACTAGCGACAGTCTTGTATCAACCAAAAACTCGAAATCATTCTGCTGGTGAAATACTTGTAGGGTCTATTCCCTCAATGGTTCGGGGGCTCCCGCAGCAGGCGTAAGCACTGTGGCACAGCTTACGGCGCTCTATACACGGTAATGTTAGTGGACGCTCGCTAGACACCCAGGCTCCATAACGCCGAAATTCGCTATCATTACAGAGCAGATTTTGTTCACCCTTCTGGTCCGTGCAGGCCCCCTGAATGACTGAAGGAATTCGAACACCAGAAAGGTAGTCTGAGTTTTGCGCCTTTCTTAGTTATTTATCGGAATCAACCAAACCTGGATTACCCCCTACTTCTTTGACCCTTTCCTCCAACAAGTTGGCCACAGGCAAATCCCGAAGAATGAGATTCTAGCGACAGGAATTCAGTGTTCTGTAAGGGAGGATTTCCTGTAAAGATATTGCAGTCATGGAGTTATGGAATGTGCCCCCAACCTTTTACCTTCAATCGTGCCTCTTCTTGATCTTATGTAGGTGATATCTCGATGCCAGTACCGGCTATCCCACAACTATTTTCCACCATGCGCCTATTCACCCAGTCGTGGAATTCGAGGCACACCCGCACAGTATTGGCCATCTTGGCCTTGTTCACTCTCATCATCGCTTTGTTTCATCTGAATGGCGACGTACCAACTATTCGTTCCAGAATCCATTCGACTATCAACTCTATAAAAAGTCAGGACCCAGAAAGCTGGTACAAAGCGTTGATACCGCAGAGCCAATATTGCAAGTGGGAGTTCTCGCATTATGAGCCCAGCCCCTACGAAGAAAAATGGTTCTCAATCATCAACGAGTCCCAGAATCACATTTGTGAGACGGTCTACGAACCGGAGCATGCAGAAAACAGCCAGAAAATTGTCAGGCGCATTGAAAATCTTCTTAGAATCGACACCAAGATACATTGTAAGCAACTCTGGGTCTTTCTTCATATACTCCTCAATCCCCTTGGGTTTATCTTATGTACTCCGTTTTACTCTATACGCTCCCCCCAAAAGGAAATAACACTCCCGAGACCTTGATTGGGAACATACTAACTCCCCAGTTTACTAGGGAGTACTTTTGATACGGTACCTCCTACCGAGCCTCACCCTGACGACCACCTCTTCTCACGCATGCACTACAGTAGAACATGCTACAACTCAAAGCACGACATATTCAAGCTATCGAAAGGTCGTGGCGTACAATTAATTGAGCCTATATGGGGCATGTTGCGAGATCCATTCGACACTTTTTGCGGGCATCTGAGGCTTACAATGCTGGACTGGGATGACAAGGAAGCGGCGCAAAGTAAGGAGGCCATTATGCCACAAGGATACGCTCCTTATACATACGATTTGAAGGCGACTACTCCTATCTCACGTTAAGATGACAGGAAATACGGCTGGAGACCCTACGGTATACCGCCGTGGCATTCTAGCTTAACTCTAAGCCAGGACCCTAGGGTGGGAACGGTGTTCGAAAAGCCTCAGAACATATTCGTTGACCTTGGCTCGTCATATTTTGGCGGGTGGGGTCTTGCCGACTCTGTGCATTCAAGCGGGAAATACTTTTATAGGACATACCATGCTCGAGGAAACCCATTTAATAAGTACATTGCGGTTGAAGTAGACAAGCTGGACCCAGTGGAAGCCCAGACTATGCTACCTGCAGACCTCGTTGGGATCTACAATTTGATCAACGCGCCGCTCAGTAAAGAAGAAGGGGATACACTCAATACCGTCGACCTATTGAAGCGGATTTCTAAGCCGGGTGACTTCTTTGTTCTTAAAGTTGACATAGACATGTCTCCAATAGAGATGCCATTAATCCAGAGTCTCCTAGACGATGACCCAGCAGATGGTGGAGCAAGTGGTCTCATAGATGAAATGATGTTTGAACACCGTAAATATCCATCTCTCCTTGTTATCTACCTTAAATCAAGTCGCTAATATTTTCCAGATGTTAATTATCAGCCCTTGGCAGCACCTGGTCCATGGGGGGTATTGCCTACAGAGGAGTATGGGGATCTGGCTTACTCCTACGATGTATTCCGTGGCCTACGCTTGAAAGCCATCAGAGCCCATAGCTGGCCTTAGAAGAGGGTTTGTGGCCGGCAATTTTTGTTTTGCAAATTTCAAAACGATGGAAATGGTGATAGTCTTGTGTCAATCGAGAACCTCCAAGGTTGAAATAATTCTGCTGACGTTGCGACGTCTCGTAGATTGACATATTGGCACATTGATAGTCACCACACTGAAGACGCCACCGGCTATTTTTAAGTGTTCTAGATCTCCTCTATGTGAAGTGAAAGAAACATTCAAGCCAGAGAACGAGCATTTCAACAAAGAAATGGAACTAATCGCGGGCTCGGGATTCGAGAACAAGAACCTTTAAATAAAGGCGGGCTCATGAAACACGCACAAATGGAAGATTCGAAGAATAAATATCTGTATGATCAAACGAAGGGCAAGAGGCGTAGTTTCGACCTAGTCCTCCGTAAAGTACCATCTGTTGATCTTTCAAAGAAAACGGCTGGCTGCATTTACCGAGTTACTGTACGCACAATTAGTAGCTAGGGAAGATGGCAGATCATTACGTTTGCCAAAAGGCCGAACTTCCTCCCACCGTCACAAGTTGGTGCTTCAGCACTCTTCCAACAAGTATTAAAACATACCACGCCTCCGCAAAGCTGCACCAGACTAGTTATTGGACTTGGTTCGTAGGTATGAGCGCAGAAGACTATATACGTTACAATACCATCTCCCAAAACTATAAAACCCTCGCTTGCCAACACCCTAGCATAGATCTTCGTCTTTGGACGCCCAGTTCATTTCTCCTCAGCGAAGTTGGAGCACCCTTGCCTGATATTCGTACTCAAGGGCCGAGCGAGGTGCATCATCTAGCGAAGATCTGGGGAAGCGAAGATGTTGAAAACATGATTTATGTTTCAAAAAGGGGATTTGGATGGGAGGACCAAAGAGATACTTTGGTCCGCATGAACTCTGAAGAATTCTGGCGTTGGGCGGGCGGAGCAACGCTGAAGGAAATCGTTGACGGAGACAGGGAGGCTATCAGAAGTGCCCAACAAGACCTCGAAGAGAGCTGAGAAGGGGAAATCAGCATGTTGCATTTAAAGAAGCGCCTGTATTAATCCTTACATTCAAAATTTAGATTGTGGGATACTTAGTGTTACAAATTTCAATGCCGCTTACTTCTCAACCAGAAATCCAAGACTGCACAACTATGCTTGGGCAACTGCTTGCTCAGAAGGAGGCTCGCCGACCCTAATGGGGGTTTCCTTCTCCTCCATACCGAATTTCGTTTCAAGCTCTTTCCGGAGTGGTATTTCTTTCTCAATGAACACAAGCAAGAACCCGAGTCCAGCAAAGCCAATCGAAACATACCAGACTGTTCGAAGTGAGTCTGCAAAAACACTCATGACCTGATCCTGGGTGACTTCATCAGTGACAGTACCCAAAAATGCCTTTGTCGCATGTTCATAAGCGCCACCATGTGAAAGTGTTGCAGCGACGACTGGGTCGGTAATTCGATATGAAAGTGACTCGAAGCGATTATTGAACACGGCAGCGGGTATAGTTGCGCCCCAAATTTGACCAAAACTTCTAACAAAAGACCAGGTAGATGTAGAGAGAGCTGTGTCTGCTTCTGTCAATGATGCTTGAACGGCTGGTAGAAGGACTGGAAGAACGAGGCCAGCCCCAGCCGCAGCAACACATTGATATATGACCCATTCAGCGGTCGATGATTGCAGATCTAGTAGACTTAAGAGGCCGAACCCAATTACCATTAAAGCAAGTCCGATATGGTGAAGCGGGCGATACCGGCCATACTTCGACAGGGTGGCACCTGCTATGATTGCAAATCGTATGAGAATCAGAATCGTCGGGAGAAGAGCCGTTCCGGCGCGACTCGGACTCGCTCCAAGAACCCCTTGAAAGTACACCGGGAGAAAGTATATTGTTGATACAGCAGATAGACTATGCAGGAATGTCAAAACAAAAGCTATGGCCGAAGTACGATTGGAGAATAGGTGGATCGGCATGGTTTCTTCAACACACAAAGGTGATTTCTCGTATAGTAGGAAGATTCCAAACCCCGAGAATCCCATGACGAGAGGAACAATTATGCGGAATGAAGACCCTATCAATAAATTTTAAAAGTCAGAATTGTTCTTTAAGAGTAAAGACGGAGAAGTTTTGAGGGTAAATGCGGGAGTGTGCCGGGAGTAGAGGTGTGCCTCAGACCATCTCGGCTCAACTCTCAAATCTACCAGAAGAAAATTTGAAATATACCATGCTTACAAGAATACTTAGCGCCAGCCCATGACAGTGAAATCAGTAGAGATACCATAGCGAGAGTGAATATAGCGTTTCCAGTCCAGTCCACCCGCTTGATTCGCACCATGAGCGGAGTCGTCTCATCCGATCTGACCCTCAAGAACGAAACTAAAGCCACTAAAGCCACCCCACCTACAGGAAGGTTCAGATAGAACACCCATCGCCAAGATACGTGCTGGACTATAAGACCACCGAATAGTGGACCAAGGGCTGTACCGAGGGCGATGATGCCAAACATGAGGCCCAAGTATTTGCCCCGTTCACGTAGTGGCAGTAAATCGCAAACGATAATTTCGATAAGAACATTTACACCGCCAGCGCCGACACCTTGAATCACTATATTTACGTTAGCTACTAGATGAGAGATTGCCGAGAAGGACATATATCTAGAATCTGGAGAAAGGAAAATGAGGGGAAGAATATCACGAACCTCGCCCAGTAATGAGCATAGTCATGTTCGTCGCTCCACCACAAATGCCGCTACCAAGAGTGAAAGCAGCCGCCGAACGAATCATAGGCCATCGACGACCGTATATATTTGCTATTTGACCAAACAGTGGCTGAAAAGCAGTCCTGGAGAGTTGTTAGTTGACTAACAAGCTGAGCATAAGATTGGGAAGAAAGACTGCGTCAGCAAAAATCCATTCACAACCCATATGTACAGATCCTCTCCACCTAGATCGAAGATAATGGTTGGTAAAGCTGTCGATGTGATGGTGCCTTCAAGGGCCGTCAAAAGACCCGCAAAAGATAGCGCAAGAATGATAGCTATGAGGTGGGGCTGTCAGCTTTCAATTTCTCAATGATAGTCTCAAATAAGACTCAAGAAGAGAATAGGGTGAGTTCTTCAAAAGGGAACGAATGAAGAATTCGGAGGTTTCAATTGGAAGGGTACGCATACCATAAAATCCAAGGGTCTTTGGCGCGGCTGGTTGGGCTTCTGTATCCCCAGTCTCCTTCTCACTGTCGATTCTGAGATTTTTGTTCCTCGGCTTGTCTACTCCCACAGCAGTTGGTGCGGCATTAGGAGGCTCATCAAATATAGTATCAGCGCTGTCCGATGCCGTAGCGTTTTGCTTGCTGGAATCGGCGACGCGGTTCATGGTCGCGAGCTTTGGGTAGGATTGCCGTATTCTGTACAGTCAACATCTCCAGTAGAAACATTTGAAATTATTAGAAGGGATTACGGTGGTTCTAGGCTGATTTTAAGAAAACTCTGTAAATCCAAATCCTAACGTATTGTTGGCCGAATGGTTCGGTCAAGTTCGGTGGTCGCCTGAAAAGGAACGCCGCAGCCCCTGTACGAAACGCCGAATATATAAACAACGGTCATACTTGGTAAAATTATGCATATAAAGCCAGCTTAGCCGATCTGTTCAATGAACTAGTTGTAATTCCTCTTAAAAGGTGCAAAAATAAATGATTCACAAGGAATTCATAAGGGTGAGTAGCATGAGACGGGGGAAAATTCTGAAACGAACTCAAATAAAGACTAAAACAACTTCAATATGCAAGACGCTATAAAATGATCGTTCAAAGAACTTGTTCTATGTCTGAAAGCCGACCGTTGTTATCTGGCTGAAAAAGGGCCAAAAGTTGACCCTCGCTTAATTCAGGGGGGCCTGCGATCCCATACTTGCGCCGCCAAAATCTTCCAAAATTTAACGGGGAGCCTTACCTAATTTGATGCCTAGAGAATTCGATCTAATTGATCAGCATGTTCTTTGGCGTATTTTGTGTCACCTTCACTATTATAAAAATCAAAGCACACGCTAACATAGGAGTTTAAAAATTATTGATTTCATTTCACATTACCTTTCAACGCCAAAAATACTAAAATGGCAAAACTTTAAGATCTTGCACTGTGACCAGCACAGCGCATATTTCAATATTTCAGAGACAAGTGGCTGAATTGACCCGCAATTCCGTCAGTGTCCTTGACGGGGTGCTTGGCTCAAGCTCGCTGAGGATCGCCATCGATGATCCTCTGGATCAACTGGAACATCTCTTGAGCTTTAACCTGCGTCTGGCCTCCTCCCGGAAATTTATCTGGGTGAAAGCGCAGACGCTCCTTTTTGAGGCTTGGTTTGTCGAGCAGCAGCAGCCCCTGGATCTCATGATGGCAGACGCCGAGGATTTCTCCTCGTACACATTTACTTTTTCTGCAACCCTTCGATGACGGGGGCTGAGGAAATGGGGTCTTTCCTTCTTTGCCGGCGAAGAACAATTCGCAGGCCTCATTCCAGGCCTGACGTTGCGCATCACTAATCTGGGCACCTGGCTCTAGAGTGCCTGATTTAGAGTTGGCGTTCATCTTATTTTTCTGCTCCTCCCCCCGCCGACGATTCCTCTCGGCTTTTTCTCTTTTTCTCTTTTCTGCATTCTCAGTTCGCTGCTCATGCCACTCTTAGAGTTTTTGCCGCTCTGGCGCTGCCTTTCTGCGTCCTGCCTCTTCCACTCATCCCGCCAAAACTCCTCTTGCCGTCTACGGTTCTCCCCCGCTGCCTCTTTGGCTTTGGCTCCTTTGGCACGCCTTTTCTCGGCTTTCTCCTCCTGTTCCCGAGTATGGTCCTCTTTGGGCGCGGCTTCGGGCCTACGCAAGAAGGGATTGTCTGGGCTCGTCTCTGGGTGCTTGGGGATAGGAGCGGGCTTCGCTTTGCGGGGCTTCGCTTTCTGTTGGAACTCTATATCGGGCTCCTTGGAACTTGCCCCGAACTCTCCAGGTTCTGAGGGCATGATGTTTAGTTGAGGCCGTGTAAGTTCTGATGGGTGTTGGGCTTGAATATTGATAATGTTGTTGAATGAATCTCTATGGTTTGTGGATGTCGATCTGCGGATCCGAAGATGATCTTAGATATAGACAGAAAACGGTAATTGTTTTACGGGATTGTTTGGAAGCTTCCATGAAAATCTCATGTGTGCTTAAAGACTTCCATCTGATATAGCTCACTACTTAGATTCTGGTAAACAATAAGTTTGTTTAATTACCTTGTTCTCCCCGAACCAAATGAAGTTGGAGAAAGGCGGAAGAGCCCAACAGTAGAGAACAATGATCATCTAAAAAATTTGCTTAACTTTGAAAGAAAACAGCCACTAAGGCAATTAAGTGTATGGAGAACAACATGAAGCAGGGGCTAATAAATGGAGCGGGAAGTATCAGTGGGAATTATTCGACCACATAGTCACACGACTCATTACTACCACACTACCAACAAAATTTTTCTCAAGCTTTTCTATTAGAAATTAAGAGATTTTCACCAAGAACATCCGAGATGAGCGACTCCGCAATCCCAATCAACCACGCTCTGGAATTCAACACAACCATCAATCATGACGGTGTGCCTTCATGGTTCAATCGTTGCTATGCCGAAGTCGGACTCGATAGTTCCAAACCATGCGTATTTCTGGCCATGAATACAGCAGACTTCAAATTCTGGAGCAATCTGGTCACAGAGAACTACAAAGAGGTTTCAACGGACAAAGAGAACAACGGCAAACGCGTTCTTGCTAATAATCCTCTCATAGAGAAGCGCCAGATACTGCGCGGATTTGCGGATGAGGGTATTACCACTCGCAAAGGATTTGAGTGGAGCGGCACTGGCAAGGGTAACTCTGCCAGGGCTGAAGGCGACTTCCTGGTACTGATGACAAAAGAATCTTTCATTGGATCCTTTGGTCCTCGGTGCTGGTGGAATGAGGTCTAAGTGAATCGACACCAAGGCGAATATATCTGGCTGGCTGGCTGGACCAATGACACCAATCACACCTTATTTGTGGTAAGTTTTATAATTAATGAAAATTTCACATAATCCTGAGAACAAATTTAGAAATGAATGCAGAGCAATGTGAAAAATACGTGAGATGTGAAGTTCAATTCTCAAAAGAAGTGAGACAGGAAACAGAATTGAACAACAGTTTGAGGTCAAGCGTATGAACAAAGGATATCTTGACGTGCTAACGCTCATTCATTGACAGCCGCATGTTCTTTGTGTAATTGAATAAAGGACAGACCTCTCATGATTCACCTTTGTCCAATACCAGCACATTAATCATCACCATTCAAATACCAACAACTCGGAGACAAGACACAGAAATGACCAGCGCCGAAGCAGACCTAACGAAAATTGTAAAATCAACAGGCAACATGGCAAAGTTCGTAGCGGAAAAAGTCGAAGACAACGACCCCTCAAAGCAAGCGCCCACCACGAAGCCAAAACCAAGCACCCGATCGCTCCACGACCTCATAACTATTTCCATCGACACCGCCATCAACGAACGACCCGAAAACGCCCACATCCTATGCACCATCTCCCCCGTTCCCGTCCTCTGGAACGAGCAATACAAGGCCTACTTCAAATACCTCTACGTAATCAAAACCGAGCACCAAATTCCGCTTCTCGAACTACCGCTTGATCCTAGATTACAGGAAGATTTGGATTTCTTGGAAGTGGGACAGTATATGAAATGTCCTACGCATAGCGTGGCCCTTTATGTGAGGGATAGATTGGCTGTTGGGACGGGGAAGACGGTTAGGGTTGTGGAGGTTGATATGATTCCTAAGTATAGAGCAAAGTTTGCAGCGAACACGAAGAAGGCGGAGGAGAAGGGGAAGGAGGAGAATAGGAGTCATGGGGTGGGGAATTGGTTGAAGTGTAAGGGGAGGAAGGAGGGTGGGGCTTGTGATTGCGTTTTTGATCAGAGGACGGTATGGGATGAGAGATGCAATGTTAAGATTAATTGAAGGGCTGTGTACTTTTTAATTAATTAGAAGATAAAACTTTTATCAGCCACTCTCCGGTGGTCAATCTTTTGCACAAAACACGGCTTGTTCCAAGGTTTGGGAGGATTGGGGAGGATAGCGTCAATTTCCGGCACAGGCAGCAACAAGACCTTTGTTTACTCCCTTGGGGCCTGACTAGCCCAGAAGTTTCTTTGTGATAATCTCAAAGTGATATTATGAGCTGACGGGGAAAGGGTTCGATGGAAATTTGGGTTGAGGAGAGGAGCTAACTTGCGAGCCAGAACGAAGTAAAACAGGGCCTTCACAGACAATCTCTTGTTCCATCCTCAGTTATCTTGGATCATTGTTTTCATGGATGTAAGGCTGGGAGTGGAACAGCGTCGGAATTATGAATAACACATGGGAGCCATGGAACATCATGGTAACAAGCGATCGAGAAACAAGGTCTTGCCAGTATAAATGAAGGAGCGAATATTCTGAGGAACGACTTCAGCACATCAAGAGTATTTGAAGAGACAAAATCAACAGTGGTAAGTTTATCAAGCAGTTAAACTAAGCTACCTTCACGAAAACACACAATGGGGAATTCTTCCTCCACAAGCGCTGAAGGGCTGGCACTTGTTCACTCTAAATTCAGCAGACCGGAATGCCATTTCCGAACATTTCTGACATCTCGAAACACAAATTTCATAGATTATGAGTGCCATATGGTCGCTCTCAGCTGTGAAGACTATTGCCGATGGGATGATATCGTCTTCAATCACAATAAAGCCCGGTATCCAGGCGGGGTCATTCCAAACGCATCACCTCGACGCCACGGGCCGATCGAACTTGATGCCGACGATGATTTGGATTTCTTCGAGGATGGTAATGCTCTTTTCGAGACACATCCAATTCACGAAGCGTGGCGGTATAGCGATTGTAAACACCGAGAAGACCTCGACTTTGGCGATCGTCCGGTCTTAGTCCTCATGACTGACAGAGAGTGGAAGGCTTGGAGTAGCTCGTACTCGGTCGGTGCTATTGATGCCCATGATTCGATGAATGTGTCAGAAGAGGGAGGAGCAGAGTACTCTGAGCGTCTTTGGTGGGATTGTGAGCTGAGACCAGCAGAAACGTGCAACTTTTGCAACTGCGTCTCCTGCCGCAATCCCAACGGCGAAGATATCCTAGGACATTGCGATCACCACTACACCAAGAAAGCAAAATCGGATTAACAGTAGCCACGCACACCGTAGGGCAGGACCCTTGTGTTTTACTGAATATATAACATTCCAAACCGCAGTCAAAGAAATCCCCAATGACCATCATGCGTGACTTCACATAACCGCGTAATATAAATAAAATAACTTAGAAAACAAATCAAGATACGAACAGTGTGACAAAAAGCTTGATGTTTGCTGAAGTTCCGAGAAAACATATCTGTATTTGAAGAAGCGTTGCAGAAACCATAGTCCACTTCGATAGTAAGACAGGGCTGGAGAAAGTGAAATTCATAGAAGGGTTCAAGTTTGCCGATGAGGCTTCCCGAGATTTACTTGACGAGATAGAAATAAGCATGAGATCAAGACTCCTTGTCTAAACTTTACTACATGTAGACTCTTTCAGAAGCTTGGAGGACTCATGCCGGAAGAAATCGAAACGAGCGGGGAGGGGTGATGTTAAGCACCTGGAAGAGCGCAAGGTTCTACTGAAGAGTCCAGGGGAGCCTAGATTTCCCTCGTGAAATGATATAGAAATTACAATAGATGCGCTGATAATTAAAAAGGGGGAGGTTGGGAAGAGCCGAATAGCCCGCCCTAAGCGGGAGAAAACATGCGAGATGCGAGATTCGAACAGCTCGCACAAAAAAAGCATCAACCCTTCATCAATCTCCACGACTCTGACCTAACCGCAACGCACTGCTCGGCATCCATATTGGAAGAGGCGATCGTATTTCTACTCTGGGGAAACATGCTTCGAAACAGCCAGCAGAGGTCGTGGCAGTCGTTTGCAAATCGACTCGAGCCTGCGTTTGAGGTCGGACTTCGCGTCTTCAACGAAGCCGGTAGATGCATGGCAGAAAAGAGATGACAGATACGAAGAAGCTTCATAATCGATCCAATATTTTAACGCCGAAGAACCTTCCGATTCCTGGGGTATGCGGCTCTGAGTAACGGCAAGGTCCTGGAGACGACGCGGACGAGTGGTGGTCTGGTGCCCGGAGACTTTCTTGTGGCGCACAGAAGTCTCCGCCATGATGATATCGAATTTATCAGCCATCACGGCTCCATGCTAACTTACTAACAGCAGTTTGCAGGATACGATACGCAGCGTCATTCATTCTACCGGTACACCAGAAGCTCTACCGCATTCCACAATGACAGACAAGTATATAACATCCCGAATCCCTCCTCAAGGCTTGTGCTAAATGCTCAATAGATCACACTAGCTACTACTACCATTTACTACAAACCCAAATACTCAGCACTCCTACCCTTTGCGACGTCACGACTTTGCGCAAGTACAAGGACTCGAGATCAATTCAGTTCAACCCAATTCAAACACAAACAAAAATGGCAGCGAGGAAAATTCTTATTACAGGCGCAACGGGAAAGCAAGGCGGAGCGGTGATTGAAACCTTGCGGGCGCGTTCAGCACCCTTCGATATCCTCGCCCTGACACGAAATGCCTCTTCCGGCGGTGCAAAACGATTAGCTGCGCAATCGAAAGTCACAGTAGTCGAAGGCGAATCGACAAACCCAGCCTCAATATTCGAAGCGCACAAACCCATCTATGGCGTGTTCAGTGTTACAGTACCGGGCAAGGCTGGTGACGAAGAAGCACAGGCAAAGCCTTTGATCGATGCAGCAATCCAGAATGGCGTGGAACATTTCGTGTTCACATCCGTGGATCGTGGCGGAGCCCGTATGAGTGAGAACAATCCTACCAACATCGAACATTTTGCCTCTAAGCACCGAATCGAGGCATATCTGAAAGAGCAGATTGCGGCCAAGGGATCGAAAATGCAATATACTATCCTCAGACCCGTGGCGTTCATGGACAACCTTACGCCCGACTTTATGGGGAAGGGTTTCGCCTCCATGTGGGCAGGTGTTGGTGATAAGCCACTGCAATTAATATCTTGCCGCGACATTGGCTTGTTTGCTGCCAGAGCCTTCATGGATCCTGAAGCCTACAATGGAAGGGCTATATCACTTGCCGGAGACGAATTGTCACTCAAGCAGGCCAAGGGAGTGTTCAAGGAGGCGGTTGGATACGAGATGCCTGAGACTTTCGGTCTTGTTGGCTCCGGCATTAAATTCATGGTGAAAGAGATGGGACACATGTTCAAGTGGTTCAAAGATGTTGGTTATGGTGCGGACATACCCTCCTTAAGGAAGGAGGAGCCACAATTGCAGGATTTCAGAAAGTGGCTGAATGAAAGCAGCGGCTTCAGGAAGGCGTGAGAAGTGTAAAACCCTGATGTGGAATTTCGGACCGGCTCTTGCATTGGAATCGGCATAATATGTATGATGGCGAATTTTTATTCCTTCTGTATCTCCTTCTTAATGTATGACAATTACTGAACAATTATTCTGTATCTACCTGTCTCTTCCGTCGCCGTGCATAAAGGATTTCATTGTGAAGCTTCGGAGGTAACCGTGATAAAATCCGGGTAAATCCTGAACTTCGATAGCCCTGCCAAAGTGGCGGCCGCTACTAAACCACAAGAATACGGTCCCGCCACTATCATAATTCAGCTGTAAATAAGCATGCATTGCCCCGCAGTCTTAGATTCGCTAGATATTTGCGAAAGGCGAAAGATCTTTCCGACGGTTCCAACAACCTCACTGATGTATTGCAAGATTTTCTCGTCGATAACAAGCAAACTCCAGAGTGCTGCGGAGGAGAACTTAATTCCGAGGTGTAGGCCGTTGAGAGAGCTATTTAATCCAAACAATTGAGGAAGTTCAGCTTTGATCTTCAATTTAATATCGCACATTTGAACACTTCTTGCTGTGACGTCCAGTATAGTCCCACATATTCAAGTATCGCAATACAACTGTACTTAAGATGTCGGCGACGCACAAGGCACTCGTCCTCAGTTCCTTTTCAGAACCTATTGCTGTTCAGAGCCTCCCAATCCCATCAGTCACACCTGGGAGCGCGGTAGTCCGCGTCCTGGGCCTCCCAATTGTCCCATACCTGCGCGGCATTCTTGACAACAGCCTCCAATACCCACTGACTCTTCCCATAGTTCCCGGTACGTCAATAGCACCCCTCCCCCCTTCTCAAATCCCTCACATCTAACTAACAGCCACGAGGTGCAACATGCATAGCGCGAATCCACGCCCTCGGCCCCGACTCCACCACACTCACCCCAAACCAGCTCGTCCTCGTCGACATCACGATCCGCAGCCGCGACGACCCCTCAAAAGTAATCCTACAGGGCATTCACGGCGGGGTGAGCCCAGAAGCGCGTAAACTCATGGAAGGAGAATGGCGCCACGGCACCTACGCCGAATACGCCAAAATCCCACTAGAGAACTGTTTTGCGCTGGATGAGAGCCGCCTACTGGGCGAACTGGGCTACACGATCGATGATCTCTGCGCCATATCCAGCCTCCTGGTACCATTCGGAGGATTAAGCGAGATCGGGCTGGCGGCTGGTGATACAATTGTTGTAGCACCCGCGACGGGCAAATTTGGAGGAGGCGCGGTGACGACTGCGCTTGCGATGGGAGCGAGAGTTGTGGCTTGTGGGAGGAATAGGGAAGTTTTGGGGAATATGAAGAAGTTGTTTGGGGATACGGGGAGGATTGAAATTGTGGTTCTTACGGGGGATGAAGGGGAGGATGCTAGGGCTATGGTTGAGGCGAATGGGGGGGAGGTTGATGCTTTCATTAACTTTTCGCCGCATGCTGCTGCGAGTTCGACGCATATCTCTGCTGCGATGGCGGCGTTGAAGGTTGGTGGAAAGGCGAGCTTTATGGGGGGTATTAATGGGAAGGTGGGGATTGATTATATTCAGCTTATGATGAAGAGCTTGAGAATTCAGGGGAAGTTTATGTATGAAAGGGAGATGGTTGTTAAGTTTGTCAAATTGATTGAGAAGGGGAATTTGAAGCTGGGTGAGAAGGGAAGTGGGTGGAAGACTGTAGGGAAGTTTGGGCTGGACGGTATCGAGGAAGCAATCCAACTGGCGGAGAAGGAGTCAGGATGGGGAAAACAAGTCCTGCTGACGCTATAGCTGGTCAGTACCGATTCGCCTAGGAGAAGACGGATTTTCAAATCAAGAGTTCGACCGGTCCTCTCTTGGCTTTTCCCCTGGGCTCCATGTGCCAGGCCTTCGGGCTCTATGAACCCTGCCTTCGGGCTCTATGAGCCAGGCCTTCGGGCTCTTCTGGAACATGATTCGGAAGCTTGGATTATCTGTATGTGCAATAAGATCAATGATAAGGAGGTTGTAATGAGTCTTCCTGGCATATATCGTGTCCTATTCAAGAGTATTTTCGCGAGGCTGTCCGCGCGTACAGTATGCCGGGCGTGTAGAGCTGAAACAAGCCTGCTTTTACGCCGCAATGTACCCAAGTCATGCAACCCTTCGGTTTTGTCGAAGCTTTTCTCGGCTGAGGCGTTCGTGCACGAGCTTGATGACGAAGGCATGGATTGAAGGCTCGTATCGCGTATTGAACATTTATAGCAAGATGGCTTACAGCGTACGGTAGAAGACCAGAAGCCCCTTGGACGCGGGGTACTCGCCTCCCCACATAGCATTAAACGGAACGGTCCGAAGAGTACCTCCGTTCCCGACGAGCTCTGCTCAGCGATGGCTATTCATCTGTCTCATGATTTGAAATTGTATCCCGGTCCTACCTCGGCGATTCCAATTTTGCGGGTCGGTACTGAATAGAGTTAAACTTGGGTCAAAATTGTCCGCCGCAGGTAGTGAATCCTACGATGCCTATAGACTGGACGCCGCGAGCAATGCTCTGATTTGAATTTCTGCCTTTATCGTTTTCAAAATTTCAGGGGCACAATGAGAATAGTTCGGTGATCCTAGCAGGCTTTCGATTACTTGCTATAGAAGAAAATTTGGAATAAATGACTTTGAGAGATCTTAGAAGTAACACCCGAATCACTGTCTTAGTAGTGAGAGTAGTAAGGACCAGGGAGCTAAGTTATCGACTAGGTAGTAATCACATAACACGAGAATTACAAATTTCAAGTTAGATCATCAATGTCAGTGGGACTCTTTGGGTGAAGAAACTGTGAGGTTTTGCCCGTGTCCACGAGCCTCGTCAGTCAAAGATGAAGCAAGACTCGCACCTGCTAAGCCTTGTACTACTAATATAATGACTCAGATGGCACCCTTAGTCTGGCTTAGTGTACGAATACTTACACTGCCTGGGGAGATCTTGTGTGCCTCTAAGCTAGGCTCTTTACAAAAGCTAGGTTCCCAGGAGTTGGGTGAATTCTCACCACAGGAATTATCATCATGGGGAATTTCGGCCACGGGAGGGCTCATCCGGAAAGCCACAAAGTTCGGATCCACCAAATTATTTGATACTATGAAACTGTGGGAGCGGCCCATTAATAACTCCGATGCCAAACTTACTCGTTAATTAAGCTATAAGGTTAATACATGACTTTAGATTTACGACCAAGCCAATGAGTCGACCACTGCGGACGCCACAAAGAGTTTATGCTCCAAGACCCGCCTTCCTAAACATCAACTTTTGGCGAATACACCATCCATGGGTGCGATAGGCAGAAGCTCTCACACCGCAGTTGCTGGAATCAGAAGTTATCCATTTAGAGATTTTTGGCGGACGAGTGAGAAAGTCGCGCTCGTAGTTCTGAGCTACGAATTGATTGGACTGTGGCGTAAACACTTGCTCTACAGAGTAGTATCCAAAATTGCTGTAGCGCCTGGCTGCGGTACCTGTGCGGCACCTATCCGGAAACTGACCAGGGCACTGCTCAGCACATTGGATTCAAAAATGCCAATTGAGCAAATGAACTTCGACTTACTGCACTGCAACGCAGGAGTACTTGGGATCAAGTGCGGTGAGTAGAAATACGAATTTTACGTCAAGTTTCTGAATACCTAGTTCAGGATCCAAATTGTACTTCTTTAGCAGTGTGCAGTACTCGTACGAAGGTACATCTTTGTTTCACTGGAGCCTAAATGACGGCAAGTCTTGGCGGATCTCTCGCCTATCTGCCGGGGCAAGGCTGAGCTGAGTACGAAGTAGTGGAGGTGGCTAGGCAGCTTGACCAATCCTCGAGCATCCTGTGCGATGGGATACTTTGCCCAGTGCCAGGTCATACATGAGTTTCAGGTTTCAAGAACGTGGCGCAAGGTTAGCAAAATTGATCAACTGTAGTTGTCAAATTGCATCGATAAATGATACAGGCGGTGCAAGGCAGACTTCTTATGAACGGCCGAGAAGCTTGGACTATTGCTCGAAGCCCGCCTTCCTGAGCAGTGGTAGAAAAGGGCAACTGCCTGATGCAATACGTTTCTGGCCCCCAATAGGGGTTTGCACGACTGACATATCTGGCTTACTAAATTTGCCCCCCTGAAGGATCAAAAATAAACTTCTTTGAATTACCTGTGAAGCTCTCGATTTGGAGATGCAAAATATAGGGCCGACCCAATCGGCCGACCCTTCGTTATCCGCGAGCACCTGGTCCATCTGCGCCGCAGGTCCGGATTTACCAACTTATGATCATTGGAGGCCCTGCACGCTGCCACGTTTTAAGACCGAATCAATAGCCGCCTTCCTGTATGTCAGACTAGGTGTTTGCGGATTCAAACCGCGGGTTTATATGGTTTGCGTTGATGGTTCTCGAGGTTTCTAATTTCCGGGCTAGGGAACGCTATGATCGCGCACCGAGCCCCTGGCTCTGGGGCGTCGGTATTCTGGCGAATCAAAGGGCATCAGTTTTACGACAAGCGAGTCTACTCTAGGAGTTGAATCCTCTCGCCACTAACTACCTGAGGAGGAGGAAATTATGGCACCCACACGTCTAGGAGTTCCTGGGCAACGTGCTTGTTTAAAAGTACAGCATAGCCTTGCCTTCGAGTGCTACATAGTTGCATATTGGTACAAATCCAAAATGCAAGAGGACAATCCCAAGTTCCTAACTCGGCACAGTTGTGTACTGCCCCCAAATCCATTGCACATTAATTTACTATCTATTCGAAATATAAATCAGCATCTACTCGCTCACAATGTTCAATCATCTCAAATAGCATGTTCGTTTGATTCGGCATTCGCAGGTCAAATTGATATATTTTCATGGCCTTTCAGCATGGCGAGCGGTCACTATTTCGTTAACGAATCCGGAGGATATGACGGAGACTTCTATCAGCAAGAAGATGTCTTCAGCAACCAGCAAGTCCCGTTCGATACGCCATCTTATTCAGAACGCAGTACATACCCCCCATTCGATAGCACAGAAAATATGACGGATCTCTCATTTCTCCCCGGGGAGGTCGCATGCTCAGAGGAGTTTGCTGTGACGACTCAGCCCAATTCTCAACAAGCATTCGGAACCGCATACCCTCAATCACAACCCACTTATACTCAATTCAACAATATATCTTTTTCTGGGCCCTGGTTGGACCCTGTCCCGACCCTGAGTCCGTACTCTCAAGCAGAGGCAATCCCGACGTCGACCTTCAACAGTTGGAACACCCCACGAACTACATTTGATCCATCACCTCTAGAGCAGTCTCCTATGACATCTAGAAGCGTCGAATCTGAAGGCTTCCAGACGATGTCCATGACACTTTCTCCTTCAGAGAGCTCATCTTGGACTCACTCCAAAAAACCAGTGATGGGGAACGTTTCCCGCAATGCTTTATACTCCGAGTCCGAGACTCAAACCACAAAAAAGTCTTCTCGAGGCAACGATTTCGACTCTCCCGGACGGCCCAGGACTTCTTCTAAATCTTCTTCCAAAGCATCTACCAAAGCCTCTTCTAAATCCTCGTCCAAAGCCCCTTCCAAAGCTTCCTCTTCAGTTCAAAGCAGCGAGCCGCCGACGATTGAAGTTCCCAAATCGAAAAAGTTACGCGGTCTACCTAGCTCTCTCATTACTGTGTTTGATGCGAACACTAAACCACAGGTGAAACGCAACACGAGGAAATCGTACTCAGATGAAGCGAGGAAAAAGGTTGAGGACGTGAGAAAAATCGGGGCTTGCTCCCAATGTAGATCGAGGAAACGAACAGTAAGTTTTCTTTTAGCTCTCCAGGTTAATAATAGTACTGAGGACTTGTAGTGTGGAACAGATTGGCCATGCCAAGGATGCATTCGGAGAAGCGAGAATATGGCAATAGCACGAAGTATCTGCATTCGAGAATCGCCCTTTGAGGATTCAAGCGTGGCAGATTGTAAGTCACACTAGCTTCCTGCCACACAATGGAGCCTGACTGGATAGCCCATGATAGTGCATCTACACCTGCAAGAGCCGACTCCTCGGCCAGGAAAGGCTGAATGGAGGCAGGAGGAGGTTGCGACTACCTCAAAAAGCACGACGCGTCGTACCCTTCGGCACGAAACCTCAAAGCGAATTAAACTCCGCGAGACGAGAAGACTGTTAAAATATCGCGCATATTTCTTGAGTCTACTTGCGATAGAGTATTAGACATCTTCTGAAGTGGGCGACTGGGCGCAGAGTGCGCTTAATCGGGAGACTATCGTCACTTCCAAATATCGAGGTCCCCTATGTAAGCTACCTATCTCACACCTCCTTCTTATTATTTTCTTTAATCAATTCCCGAACTGACATGGTTTTACAGATCCAACACTTTGGCCTAAGTGAGAAATGAAGGATCTCGTCTCGCATCACCATCACTCGCCAAACCCATGCTTTGCAACCCGGAATGCTCTCTGTGACACAACACCCTCGAATTTGCGATATACTCAAATATCACTGTTTGATGGAGGTAATGAAAGATGGCTACGGTAGCCAAGGAAATAAATCATACCTTTCGGAGGAAGGACTAGAAAAGGTTTGAATATATAGTAATATGGGCACAGCCCACTCGGAAAACGGTGGCCTTGCTTAGTCCATGACATATGGCCTTGTAACAGTAGAAAGCGTATATAGTTGCTAATCATGTTATCATAGTTTTCTCGCGATCAATCGTTGACCGTGGTCTTTCCATTTGAACTGTGAAGAGCAATACTTGTGTTGATCTTGGAGCACTTCCTTCGTATCTACTATAGAAATTTGTAGTACATCGAGTATCGCAAACTCAGTTAGCTAAATTGGTACTAGGCAGGAGCTCATCGTATACATGTAAAGAAACTTGGTTTCAATTATCCCATACGCTAAAAACGGCGGAATTTTGAAAGCAATCGCGGGGTGCGGCGAAGGGAAAGCTCTTCCGGTGGAACCGGATGCAAGACTTTTAGCCTCCAGGATTTCTTGCGCTAAGCGAGAGAGCTCGCTTGAAAATAAGTTTCACATTCCGGAATCTCAGATTGTTGTGACTAAATTTTAGTTTTGTACGTTCTGCTTCGGCACCGAGGAGGAAATGGAGGGGCTGAAAATAGGAGGCGGGGTAGATTACTAAGCAACGGACCCACTTTGAGTCCCTGCTCGATCTTTGCCTGCCAGCAAGAGCAAACCATACCGAAGAAAATGTAATGGTTTTTAATAATTCTTTGTTTCTATCCATGAAGAACTCTTTGAAAATTCCTTATACGCGGATCTTATTGTTACACGAATTTTGCTGTCACGCCACGTCGTCACTGATGTGTGGCACGTGGCTGGTCTGATCAGGCGGTGAACAGAATCTTATTCTGTGGACATGATTCACGGATGCTGGTGATGGCTTACATGAAGCATCACCAACTCTTTCTTACTTCGCTCGAGGATCATTACATAGTCGTGATGATGCAGTTCTGAATGCGCTCAAGTTCTTTCGTTGCGGCCCGGGATACAGTTCACCTGGCAAAATGTTGAGTCTCTTCAGTGCCGGCTTGGCGAGTCAGCTTTCACCTTCCTCCGTCCCATCGAATGGCCCTTCCGGTGAAGCTCTGTTGGCTGCGTGGTTCTCGGTCATTGCTGTCTCTTTATTGTTTGCAGCTGGCATGACGGGACCATCATTTCATCAAGTGAAAGCCGCGGCGGAGTCTGAAAAGCGACACTGAAATTCATGACCACACAGAGCAGTACGAATACGCGTGGAACGAAACTCTCCGCTAGATCTTAGATCTTCATTAATCTTGTATCAATCTCCGGTCTTGCCACTTGACAAACATCAACAGCCGAGGCTGCAATTCACAGCATTGCCGAGAACGTCGTCACGGACTCGGGAACCTTTCAAACACAATCCTGACGCTTTTTCTTAGGTGGAAGGAGCATTCCATAGCTCTGCGAAAGGCCCCTGCGCTATGGTCTTCATATCGATGAAGCTATTGCAGCTCATCTTGGTCCACAACATCGATCCTGCCTCCATTGCTCTTCGTGTTATTACAGCAACAGTTACGAGTTCTACAGGCCTCGGAGGCGAAGAGCGGAACAGGGGACATCGTTTCCAAGAAGACAAAAACCGGTTACCATTTACTACTGCTCCTATTGTGATTAATCCTGGAGCGGTGTTCCCTCTTACGGTCATGAGCTTGTTCGGAGGGACAGTTCTACTTGGGGAGCCATAATGTCAACGACGCAAGGGGGCCTCTGAAAGACCGTGTCCTAAGCACAATGCTGCTCACGCTCCTAGCATAAGGGAACAAATTTTGGCGTTCTACAGCGCACCCAGAATCCTAGGAGCCCACCAACAAACTCAAGCTCTGAGCATCCCTGGACTCATCAACAACCTGGGCCTCTTCTGGGGCTCCCGGAATATTTAACAGCTCCCTGGACGGCAGATGGGCCACGATGCTTATTTTCATTTAGTCTAAGAGCTTGCTGGTGAATTTCAACAACACCAGGCAACTTGTTAAGAGAATGATTCAACTCGGGTTTTCTCATTCCATTCCACGTGATCCGGGAGACCTTTTCCGAAGTTCTCTCCCCTCGAGTAGATTGCCATCGCGAACATCAGGAGCGCCCCGCTCGTGCATAAACGACTTCAAATACTACCTTGAATAGGCGCCCGTTGCGTCCAGCCTACGTAAAGATAAAGGGTCCCGTCGGCAACCTCGGAGTCACCTCTTTCCTGCGTTTTGGTTTTATACATTCGAACAATTTCAGACTTAAAACCATCGCTCAGCTCCTTCCACGATGACTACACCGTCAGGACCAAACCTTACCGGCAAAGTAGTTGCCATAACCGGAGGTGCGTCAGGTATTGGCCTCTCGACGGCGAAACTGCTCTCCTCGCTGGGTGCAAAAGTCTCAATAGGGGACCTTCATCAGGACTCTCTAGATGCCGTTGCCAAGGACATCAAAGCTTCAGGAGGAGAGGTATTGGTGAAAGTTATTGATGTAAGAAAAAGAGATACAGTAGAGTCGTGGATCAAAGAGACGGTGACGGTGTTTGGGAAACTCGATGGAGCGGCGAATTTAGCGGGTGTGATTGGAAAGAATCATGGGAACATGCTCGTGAGCCTCCCTGGAGAACGAAAATTTTCAAAGCTGACTAAAAGCTAGCTTTCGGATTTTGACGATGAAGAATGGGATTTTGTTATGGACGTGAATTTGAGAGGTGATACCTTCGGTGGAGGGAGCTGAACCTAGGCTAACATGCTTCAAGGCGTGATGAATTGTATGAGGGCCGAGCTTGGAATCATAGGAGACGGAGGATCGATCGTCAATGCATCCAGTATTTGTGGTGTAATTGGCATGAGTGGTGCCGCCGCATACTGTGCCAGCAAACACGCCGTCATTGGCATAACCCGAGCGGCTGCGAAGGAAGTCGGTGAAAGGCAAATCAGAGTCAATGCTATTGCACCGTAAGTCATGGACTCTATAAAATATTATTTGCCCACTGCGGAACTCATGCTGACGGGATAGTGGCGTAATTGAAACGCCCATGCTAAAACAGGCGACAAGTACCTCTGGAGGTGTCGGTATTGGGGGCGCCATAGTTGGCAGGAAGGCACAGCCTGACGAGGTTGCGAATTTGATTGCATTTTTGCTGAGCGATAATGCGTCCTTTATTACTGGTGCTGTTCATTCTGTTGACGGGGGCTGGAACTGTTAAGATAGTCAAGTCATTGGTTGAGTCATTGCCCAAGCAATCAAGCTGATCTAACAATCACATCTTCGGCCACGCAGATTCAACGCTCCTCCTTATTATTTTGAAGTGAAAAGAAAAGGATTACCGAATTCGCATTTATTTCTCAGTCTTGATCTTCTGAGCAGAGCATCGATAATTTGTTCCAATCAACACATCGAGATTACCACCCAAACATTTTACGGCAAAGGCTGAAGCCCGTTAGTAATATAGGTCCCTACTCTATGGTGATAATTCATACCACTTTACTTCTCTTCTGTCTGTTTCATACTTTGGGTTCTGCACGCCAATCTCATGGCTTGCGCCACAAGGACCCGGCACGCAAAACTACTAGGACGAAGTCTGGATTCACCACCCAGAGAGTCGCACCAATGCCCTCAACAAATGTTGACATGTACCACAGCATTTCAACCGTAATTAGTTACCCGCCTTTCCACGACAATGTCCGTAAGAGCGAAACTCCTAGAAGTCACAGCAAGGACTTTTCACCTCCTTTAGAGCCAAACGAAAGGCCGGCTAAGTCTGAGGAGTCTGGTGGGATGTGCAGAATTCTAATGGTCACTTTGACCGCAGGAATTTTGTTTGCGGCTATGTTATTATGAAGGGATACTTTCGTGTGGTGGAATTTCCAATGACTTTAGAATAGACAAAGAAATGGCATGAGATTGAATCCTCAACGTGGTCACTGTAGGAAGTTTTTTCTTGGTAGTCCCGATTAAGAAATGGTGAATTGCGAAAAGTTGCAGCAACCTCATTGGCCGAACAGGGCAGATTGCTTGCTCAAAAGCACAAGGCAATACATTTTCCACGATCTGCATCTTACTTCAAAACAGAGCAACTGTTCAACCTCCTCTTCTTCCAGATATTCAACAGCCGTCTGGCAACTCGTCGCCATGCATTCTCGACTCATCCTCGCCTTGACAACAGTCCTCTCCTCTCTCGCAGTTGCTGCTCCTCAACAGGTCGCCGATGCAACAACAATCATCATTGGAGCACCACCTTCACCCACGACGACATGGCCAGAATCGTTGTGGGCCGTCAAGCCGACATCGCTGGTAGCCACCGTCCCAACCACTCTACAAACATCCAAGTCTCTTGGTCACACGTCGACACCAACTAACGTAGCTGCCACCACGGATGGAGCACCTACCGAAACACCTGTCGGAAAGGCTTTGGGCAACAGTTTCAACTCAGCCATCAAGAGCGTGCAGTGGTGGGCTTGGACTCTGGGCGCTATTGGACTATTGGGCATCCTCGCTGCGATTTGGTTTCTCTGTTGCCGTGGTCGAGACAATAAAGGAGGAGACAAAGGTGCTTACGAACCCGCTCCATCAGGAGATGATGCACCACCTGCCGCTCCTGCAGTAGAAGAACCTAAGCCTGCGTAAGCTGTTTCCCAGAGAATCCCTAACAGAGGAGTCCTTGCTCTCTAGCCGGAAACGATCTTCAGTTTCGTGCTCCCCGAGCAAGTCTCCCCTCGACATTTTCCGAGCTTCTACCGCCCATGACGATTCACCACCTCTAACTTGCGTATCGAAAAATCCAGGAACTCGGATGAAGTCCTCCAAAACACGGATGTGGTGTCATTTGGCCGACTGGATGTGGGTCCTGAACGGTTGCTCAATGGCTGATCTTGGAGGAGTTGGTATTTTGGTGGAAACAAAATTGGGATCCTTTCACTGTACATATCTTTTTCAGTTTTGGTGGATTTTGAATAAGCTGGGATATTAGATTGCGAGTGATTAATGACAGCTTTGGTAATTGGCACACTCATGAACATGCCGGTGTATTATTCTCCTCCAGATTCTCGGGCTGATGTTCATTCAACCCATTTATCTATCTCTTAGATTCTCAAACAGGTAGTATTCACTGTCGAATGTTATTCAGAGTTTCAGTATTTTGATTGTTGAGAAGTGTTAAATACATCTACGCCCAAACCCACCTGCTTTCTTTCTACCTTAGTAGCCACCGCTCTGCAAACTCCAGTATTTCTATCAGCTTTATTTTCGAAGCTCGCCAAGTCTACGAATTCAGTAATTACTCCGAGAAGCACACATGAAGCTATTTGTTCTGTTTTTATTCCTTGTCCCCGTCGTCTCGATAATCGCGTTGCCAAGTTCTCCACTCCCAACTAGCACTACGCCATCACTTCAAAGCTGGAGGCCAACCACAAGTCCCTTCAACACCCCAGAAAGAACTCCTGTTAGCTTTTGGATCAATTACAGATTGTCACTGTTAGGACCAGGGATCATTTTGCCAGTCATACTTTGTCTTGCCGAACTTGTGATGGTAATCTTTTGGTGCTTCTCGCGTTTTTAGCGATGGATAAGCTAGCAAGATATAAAGATAAGTCGTTATGGAATGTTCAGTACTCCGCTTGTGTCCGACAAAATAAATTAGAATGGTTAGTTTCTCATAATGCGAGATGAGAAAGAAGCTCTGCCCCCCGGGTCCTACCCCGCCTTCTACCCCTCACTCAGCCCGAAAGTCTCAGCAGCCCGATATTCCTCCAAAACAAGAAGAGGCTCAATTTTGTTACTCACTTACAAATTGACACGTGCATTGAGAAAGAGGTCGCCGGATTTGGACATAAGTACCACATTTTCTTGTGCACAACAGTCGACTTGGCTATCTACTACCGATATGCTTGTATCAGTCCTAAGTTCCACTTCCCGGAGATCCGAATATGAGTTGACTCAAGCTTTTCCAGCAATATTATGCCTATGCGTCCAGCTCCTGGCCCGCTTCCCATAAATATACATTGGAATTGTGCACAAACTTGCAGCAACGGTCAAACCGCCAATGACAAAGAACGCGTTTCGAACCCCTTGGACTGCTATCCAGTCATTGATATAAAAGGTCAACCCGAAAGCAAAGCAATTCTTGACAAAATTCATAGTGGCAAATGCTTCACCTGCTTTGTCACGATGGCAATCGACAACGTAAGCCACGACGCCAGTGGTTCCAAGTTGAACGCCGAAATTGATGAGGCCGAGGCAGACGATGACTGGAACCTCCCACGGAGTTTGAGCTTGGGCTGCCTCACCCCAGGCAAAGAAGCCTGTTGCGGTAAATATTAAATATGAGACCATTATTGGCAGACGGAATTCGGGTTCTGTGGCAGAGTTAGCTATGATTTCGGCAACTGATATAGCAGACTGTGACTTACCAAATGTCCCACCATTTCTCATTGACATTCTCCGAACTACGCCATCAATCAATGGCCCTGCGATGAGTGTGGCGAGTATCGAGGCGACGAAGGAAGATAGATTAGTGAGCCCTACTGCCGTGACTGAGAAGTTGTACGGTGGAGCAGAAAATATCTGGGACAAAGTCACCGAGATCCCGACTAACCACGATATGCAGGTCGTGAATAGAAGGGTTGCCCAAAGTACTGCTGGTGAGGCAAGCATAACGAAGGGTCTGAACATGGTGTTCACCAATGACACGTGGTTAACATAACCACTATAGGGAAGCATATCTTTTGCGAATGAGTAAGGCGCTTCGTACAACCTACTTTCTCCGTTGTTTGAAGTTGTGGGATTGGCGACTTGCTTTTCAGTTGTTGCTTGCGAATTCGATTCGGTCGTGTTCGGTGCTATAGGAGAAGCAGTTGACTTTTCCGTCTCTTCGACGTGTTCAGCATCCATTTTATGGGCAATGTTGACTTCTGTCAAAATCTAGTTCTGTTAGTATATACTTTAATGTCTTCGTAGAGCTTGTGAGCTTACATCGTGACTTCCAGTATCCAAGTTTACAGTTCCCGTTCGAACATACGCAGTTTCCGGCATCCAGAAGAATACTAATATCAAGCAAATTGCAAATGCGCCACCCATCGCATGGAAACAAATATTATAGCTTCCATACTGAATAATCGCACCCGCTGGTAGTCAATGTCAGTCCAAAAGCCTTGGAAGGGAGGTAAAGAAGTCTCACCAATAGGCTGAGCTAGATTAATGCCACCCAAGACTCCCAAATTGAAGATTCCAGATCTAAATCCACGTTCATGCACAAACCTGAGAGGTGTTAGCGGAGGACAGAGTTTGCTCAGATCATGAGTCGCACCAGACATCAGCAATAGAGGCCGGCACCAACGCTTCCAAAGGAGCCATACAGAATCCTTGTACAACTCGAGCTGCGACCAAAGATGCGAAGCTCTTCGCGGCACCTGCCCAAAAGCAAGTAACAGTCAGGCCCAGGGTAGTAATCAGGTATACTGGTCTCTTCCCATATTTGACGGCCAAAGCATTCCAGAAAAGACTTCCAAACGCGATGGCGATGATGACCCCACCCTGAACACCGGAGACAAAGCTAGCTAGAGGAATACCGAAGTCGGCTGCCAGCCCAACGAAAGCAGCCCCGATGAGAGGACCGACCGCTGTCAAAACCATTAGCGCCGTTCATAAAACATTAGGTAAGAAAAGCTCACCTCCAACGGCACCGCAGCTAATGGCATACGCAATAGTAAATTTTTCCTTCTTCCATCTGGGCCAGTTGTATGGGTCATTCGGAGAATCGGATGGTTGAGGCACGAGAACAATCTTGCCGGTTGGGTCATGTTTGAGGATGCTGGAATCGACGCCAGAGGTGTTGAGCGTGTCCCTGCCCAGCTCATTCAAAGGAGCAGTACCCGGTACATGCTCAAGTTTGTGGTCTTCGAGAATTCCAAGAGTCATGGTGATGGAATTGTATCTGGAGATTCACAATCGTAAGTCAGTATATAAGGAGGAGTTGTATTGACTGCTGCTCATGCTCTGGTGCCGAAGGACTTGGCGTTCCAGTAGCTCTAATCTCGGAGCCAGCAGTTTGGGATACTCCGTATATATAGCGCCGGCCAAAATAAGCTTTCAGGGCGCGAGCAAGCTGACAAGAGCTGGTGAGGATTCAGGACCACCAGGACCTTTCAGGTCACATCGGCGACCTTGACCTGCCACAAAGCCTGCTGCCGAGCCCCACAGAAGTGTGCTGGCTGTGGATTATTGACTTTTGACCAAGGAAACTTTGCTTGCACGGGGACGGCCGAGAGTATAGGGGTTGTGACTAGTGCCCAATCGCCAAGCTAGCACAGGAGGAAATCCGGGGGTTGGAGCTGCGGGGCATGGGGGGCACCTGGTCAATTGTATGCGGGGTCCGGGGTAGGGATGTCAAATCACGGCAGATAGAAACATGTCTCTGTAGAGATTCTAGAGAGCTGAATACGATGATATTGGCCTGCTCTTGGATTACGTACTCGATTCTCTGAAATCTGCCGCCAAAGCCGCAGTCGAGATGGTACCAAGTCCATGGGACTGGAAATTTGGCTCGGGGCACCAGGGGGTTTTCCGTTACACAGGGCGGACATTGATTGAAAGAGTGGTCCAGCAAGGCGTTTTCAACTGATTTTAATTCGACTTTCCGCTCAGTTGAACTCAAAAATGAGCAAGGTTCACCAAGCTAAGATCAAGCTGAAGCCGCAGCAGCGTTACTGTACGTAAGGTGCTAGATCCTCTAGAAACCCTCTAGAAACACACTAGAGACGAAACTTTTTAGGCGTGTATTAGACGCGTGTGAAAATGACCCGGGTTCTAAAATTAATATCCCGAACAAGATGAGACCTTGTTATCTAGGTATGTTCTGGTGCTTTTCGGTTTGAAAATCATACCCCTGCCAGACGCTGCTGAAGCACTCTAATGCAACCAAAATGGTGGAAATTGTTATTGTCGCGTAAAACAAGGGGGTAAAAATATTTGTTCCTTCCATGTACCATTAAGCGTATCCCAACTTCCAAAACGTAGCAATATTCTCCCTAGTGATTTCGTCCACATATTCCGGGGGGTCTCTGAATGTGACTTGTTCTCCACTGATCTCTGCTGTACGACCAGTCCACTGTGGATTTGCTAGAAAGTCGTGCACAGCATTGAGTGCTGTTGACATGGGAGTAGGGTGCATCGCGGCGAAGATCTGATCGTCTCCTAAGCCAGTCTCTGGTTGCTTCGGTCAGGACGTGGAAACTTCAGGAAGAGCTATACTTACTTATACAATTAGGACAAATCGCATTGATCTGTATACCTTCAATTTCTAAAGGCTTTGCTAAAGACCGTACAGCGCCGACGACGGCGTGCTTTGAGACACCATACATTGGAGCAACGGGAAAAGGATATAAGCCAGCATTCGATGCTGTGCAAATTATTGAGCCTTTCCTCACTGACGAGTTTTTCCGCAAGTAGTGGACTGCTAGTTTGAGCGCTTAGATATATGTCAGCAATTGCCAGTCATTCTATATCAGTATTCATCCTCACTAAATAATGTTCCCATCAAATTGATATCCAGTGTTTTGAGATTCGGCTTCGTGGGTTCGGCCTCGATATCCAAGAACTTCCCGAATTCACTCACCCCAGCATTCGCAAACACAATATCAATGCTCCCTACTTCATTGTAGATTTGTTCAAATACAGCCTTTTGCTCATCCCAATTGGAAATATCGCATTTCTTGAATAAGAATCTGGTCGAAGGAAATTCGGTCTTGAGGGAAGATAAAATATTTTCGGCACGGTCTGCAGAAAGGTCGAGGATTGCAATATTCGTTGAGGAGGAAGCTAGGAGTCTGGCCATAGCAAGTCCTATGATGTTTTAGTGCCTTATATTGAACAGAAGAAACTCAGGAGTCGAAGAACTGAAGAGCGGGGCCCTCTTGCAACACAACAGAGTCGAGACGAAGAAAAGGGTCGATTTACCAATGCCTGAAGCACCGCCTGTCCAATGTAAGCATTTGGTAGCTTTTCAAAGACAACGAAGCACTTACCCGTCACAACGACAGTCTTCACCGTGAGCTTCGAGTTCGCCATAGTGCTGAAAGTCCAGCACGCCAACCTGATCAAAATTAAGCGTATTAAAGAACACCTCTATCAGGATTTTAACTAGCTATAAAAGGAACTTTGATGTGAAGCTAGTAGTCTCAATAGCAATTGCATCCCAAGTATCAACTCCGTAA